>JAEEGK010001469.1_pt1 | contig 59090 bp, 42 predicted proteins | sample 8958771 | NCBI WGS metagenome assembly JAEEGK01 (sample SAMN16246547, study PRJNA631951) | gut metagenome | biome: gut microbiome; feature: rumen; material: SC-attached | host: Bos | place: Iran: Karaj | collected 2018-10 | reverse complement strand
AATCGGCTGGTACGGCACCGCGATGCTCTGCTACGTGACGCCCAAGGAACACCTCGGGCTCCCCGACCGCGACGACGTGCGCGCAGGTGTGGTCACCTACAAGCTCGCCGCCCATGCGGCCGACCTTGCAAAGGGCCATTTCGCAGCACAGTTCCGCGACGATGCCCTTTCGCGCGCCCGTTTCGACTTTCGCTGGAACGACCAGTTCGCGCTATCGCTCGACCCCGAGAAGGCGATGGAATTCCACGACAAAACGCTCCCCGGCAGCCAGGCCAAGGCAAGCCATTTCTGCAGCATGTGCGGTCCGAACTTCTGCAGCATGCGCATCACGCGAGCCGTGCGGAATTTCGTCAAGACCGGCGAAGTCGGCGACGTGTAAAGGCGACGTTTAAGCCGCGCAAAACATCTAAAAAAATGGCCCGCGAAAGCGGGCTGTTTTTTTTCGGTTAGTGACTACACAATAGTAAGGATATCCGCGAAGCCCGTGACATCGAAGATTTCCTTGATTTCGGTGCACACGTTGCGGATGACCATCTTGCCCTGCTTGTTCATGATTTTCTGCGCCAGCAAAAGCACACGCAAGCCGGCAGAAGAAATATAGGACAGCTTGGAAAAATCAAAATCGAGTTCCGTCACGGAGTCTAGCTTACCTTGGAGTTCATGCTCCAGTTGCGGAGCGGTCACCGTATCGAGGCGGCCATCCAAAGCAATACACACAACGTTGTTTTCAACCTTCTTTTCGATTTGCATTTTGGTTCCCTTTCTTATTTTTAAACTTTTTTTGAGCGCCCTATCCGAGCTTCTTGGTAACTTTGAGAATGTTCTTCTCGCCGTCGCGCTTGTATTCTATACCGTCCATGGTCTTCTTGACCAAGAAAATCCCGAGCCCGCCAATTTCGCGGTCTTCCGCCGAAAGCGAAATGTCCGGATCGGCCTTGGAAAGCGGGTCGTAGGCAATACCATTGTCGATAAACGTGAGCGATGCCGTGAGCACGTCTTCCACCACCTCCAACACAAGCGTCATCTTGGACGAGCCCGAATAGTGGACCACGTTGCTGAACAGTTCATCAATCGCAATGTTTATCTGCATTTGCGACTTCATCGAAGGCTCGTACGGCTTGAGTTCGTTTTCCACAAATGCGGTCAGCGTCTCCATGTTTTCCATCTTGGAGTCGACCGTTATTTCTTTCCGTAAATTCTGCATTTTATCCAGCTTTCAATTTTTTCTGTTCATAAAGACGTTTATCCGCCCTCGCGAAAAATTCCGGCAAGGTCTCGACACCCGTCACGTTGTCGGCATAGCCTATGCTGAGCGCGAGCGGGAACTTGAACGTTGCCACACGCTTTTTCAATTCGGCCTGTACAGCATCACAAATTTCATTGGCGGCAGAATCATCGTCCAGTTCCGCCACCAGGTTAAACTCGTCGCCACCGAACCGTGCAATAAAGCAACCGCGAGGCCCACATACCGCCTTGAGCACCTCGGCCACGAGCACCAGCGCCTTGTCGCCCTCGTTATGGCCGTACGTATCGTTAATCTGCTTGAACTTATCCAAGTCTATCACGAACAAGTAGAGGCGCTTGCGACCGGATTCCTTTCTCATCTTGGAACTCAGGAACTGGTGAAGCTGGTTGCGGTTGTTCAAGTGCGTAAGCGGGTCCACCGAAATCAGGTGCGCCTGCGCCAATAGGAACGAATAGATGGTCGACAGCATGATACCGGCCGGGATAATCGGCAGGCTCCCGTTGAAATGGACATGCAGCGGAATCACCACGATGGAAAGGGCACCGAACGAGGCTGCGGAGCTGTAGATGGGGCGCTCGGCGTAGTTCCGCTTTTGTACCACCTTGACAAGCGCAAGAACCATCCCTGCAACCGTATAGAGCATGCAGACCGGCAGGTAGATTGAAAAATAGAGATCGTTACGATGATAGATATTGAAATCGTCCACGTAAAAGATGCACCCGTTCCACAGCGAAAGCACCACCAGCAAAAGCGCAACCATCATGGGCATGCCATACAGGGCAAGCCTCTTGTGGTCGTTCCAGAACGGGAGCTTGAGCACGTAACCGGCATAGCGGAACCACGAAAACACAAAGAACAGGGTTATCGCAAAATAGAACGAGTGCAAGAGGCTATTGACCGTGGAGCCGAAAAGCCCGTTAGGCCCGTTGACGAAGTGAATCAAGAAATCGAGACCCATGGAAAGGGTGGCAAAGGCGAGCACGTAAGTGAAGGTCCTCTGGTAGAGGAGTTTGTACATGCCGAGCCTCATCTTGAGGAAAATCAAGATCTCGACTGCCATGCAGAATAAGACTATTTCTATATACGCCGCGTTCTGCATAGCGCCTTACCTTGTAGTATGCCTTTGCGACTTTACCTTGTAAAGTTCGCGGTCGGCCCTTTCGAACCACTCATGAATCGTATCGTTGCCGTGGCAGTATTCCGAGAAACCGACACTCAGCGAAATATCGTACGGCAATTTTTCGGACTCGCCCGCCAGGGCGTCCTTGAGCAGGGCAATCACCTTGTCCGCATCGGAAAAATTCCTCAGTTCAGCCACCGTCACAAACTCGTCGCCGCCGATTCTCGCGATGTAGAACCCGCGCGGTCCCAAAATCCTCTTCAATACGTTCGAGAGGGTGATAAGGGCCTTGTCGCCTTCCATGTGGCCGTACTTGTCGTTGATCTGCTTGAAGAAGTCCAGATCCATGATAAACATTACCAAATGCTTTCCAGGTGAGCTGGCGGCCACCTTCGTATCGAGGAATAGCCTAAGCTGGGTCCGGTTGTTCAGGCGTGTCAGCGGGTCTATCGAGACTCTCTGGTGCTGGTCTTCCATGAAGATAATCAACAGCCCGAAGGTAACGCCCACGCAAAAGACGGATAGTCCCGGGAGCAGGAGCTGGGCGACGCTCGCGACAAATGCAAGCAGACCCATGGACGATATCAGGAGTAGGCGCTTGCGGTTCGGATAATTGTGGCTCGAGCGGAAATGCATCCACGTGATAACGGCAGGGAGTATAAGGTAGGTGGACCCAATCAGGTGCTGGAACCAGATGAGCGGACCACGATGATAGACGTTATTCGCGTCTACGGAGAAAATCCAGCCCGTCCATATCGAGAAAACGTTAAGCAAGGCGAGGGCGTACACGGGCGCCGCATACGCATGGCGCTTGAGGCTACGGCCCATGCTGTGGTTCGGGTCGAGGAAAAAGAAATACCGGAGCCAGGAATAGCCCAGCATGGCCGCCTGGATAAAGTACGCCGCCGAGACAAGTTCTATGAACAGGTGGGCGCCGGGGAACGATCTTCCGTTGCAAACGCGCCAGAGCACATCCAAAAGGAACAGGAGGAGGGAATGGATGCTGATGTTCGTGAAGACAATCTGTTCCATCTCACGGACAACGCCGCGCCAGTTCACATAAATCAAGAACAGCAGTATGCTCGCGCACACCACGTTGATTTCTATGTACAGGGCATTTTCCATACGTTACAAAAAAATACTCAAAAAAAAAGGTCCCGACCGCGCCATGCAAAAAAACGCCCCTCCAGTGTGCGGAAAATCCCACTTTTGGGAATTCCGCACGTCCAGAAGGGCGCTTTCGGGGCAATTATGTTACTTTTCTCTTACAACAGTGCCGTAACGATACCGCCAAACTTGACGATGACACCCGCAAACACGACGCTCACCATCGTCATGAGCTTGATGAGGATATTGAGGGACGGGCCGGCCGTATCCTTGAACGGGTCACCCACGGTATCGCCGACAACCCCCGCCTTGTGGGCATCGGAATGCTTGCCGCCGTAGTTGCCCTTCTCGATGAACTTCTTCGCGTTGTCCCAGGCGCCTCCCGCGTTATTGAGCATCGTGGCAAGCGCAAACCCGCAGGCCAGGCCACCCGCCAATAGCCCGAACACGCCGGCGACGCCCATGAATATGCCCACCACGACAGGGACGATTACCGCGAGGAGCGACGGGAGGATCATCTCCTTCTGGGCTCCGGTCGTAGAAATTTCCACGCAGCGCCCGTACTCGGGCTGGGCCGTACCTTCCATGATTCCGGGAATCTCGCGGAACTGGCGACGCACTTCTTCCACCATGGCCGAGGCCGCGCGGCCCACCGCCTTGATGGTCAAGGCACAGAACACGAACCCCATCATGGCGCCAATGAAGAGCCCGCCCAAAAGCATCGGGTTCATGAGGTTCAGCTGGTACACCTGCATAAAGTCGGCAAGTTCCGCCTTGCCGGCCACCATGGCCAGCAAGTCACCGTTGTCGGTGATGGCGCGCGTCCCGTCGCCCACGATTCTCGCACCGGGGATTCCCGACACGATTCCCTGGAGGTCGGCCGCCTGGTTCACAAAGAACACCTTCCCCGCCTGGTAGATTCCTCCGGCCGTATCCGCAAGGCGTCCGAGCCATATCTTGATTTCTTCCACGTACGATGCAAGCAACGCCATGGCAGTAAGCGCCGCCGAACCGATGGCAAAGCCCTTGCCCGTCGCGGCAGTCGTGTTGCCGAGCATGTCGAGTTCATCGGTGCGGGCGCGGACGCTCTCGTCGAGGCCCGCCATCTCGGCGTTACCGCCGGCGTTATCGGCAATCGGGCCGAAGGCGTCGGTGGCAAGCGTAATGCCGAGCGTACTGAGCATGCCCACTGCGGCAAAGCCAACGCCGTACAATCCCATCGACATGTCCGTGAATCCGCCGGAACAGCCGAAGGCCGCGATGATGCCCGCGACAATCGTCACCACCGGGAGCCCCGTGGAGAACATGCCGACCGAGATGCCGTCGATGATGGTCGTCGCCGCACCAAGCTTGGCCTGCCCCGCGATACCGCGCGTAGGCTTGTAGGCGTCGGATGTATAGTATTCGGTAAACTGCCCAATCAGCACGCCGGCGACAAGGCCCGAAAACACGGAGCCGAAAACGCCGAACGAGATGAAACCGATTTTAACGAGAGCGAGAAGCGCCACGAGAATAAGCACGGAAGACCCGAGCGTACCCGTCAACAGCGAACGCAGCAACGACTTGGTATCGGCGTCTTCGCGGGTACGCACCATGTAGATGCCCACAAGCGAAAGCAATATGCCTATAGCGGCCACGACCATCGGCGCAATCACGTAGGTGACGCCTTTGCCGAGAGCTGCGCCCAGGGCCGCGGTCGCGAGAATGGAACCGCAGTAGGACTCGTAGAGGTCGGCACCCATGCCTGCCACGTCGCCCACGTTGTCGCCCACGTTATCGGCGATCGTTGCCGGGTTGCGCGGGTCGTCTTCGGGAATGCCCGCTTCCACCTTGCCGACGAGGTCGGCACCCACGTCGGCCGCCTTGGTATAGATGCCACCGCCCACGCGCGCAAACAGTGCCTGCAACGAAGCGCCCATGCCAAACGTAAGCATGGTCGTGGTAATCTCGACCATCTTGGCATGGTTCCACGCATCGTTACGCACAAACGACGGGTCCCAGGCGCCGAGCGAGACCTTGTTCGCAATGTCGGCACCGAAGCCCCACACATTATTATCGTAAATGTAGTTGAGCAAGAAGAACCATCCGGAAATGTCGATAAGCCCGAAGCCCACGACCACGAGCCCCATCACCGCACCGCTGCGGAATGCGATGACAAGCCCGCGATTCAAGCTGGAGATGGCTCCGTTCGCCGTACGCGAACTCGCATAAGTGGCAGTCTTCATGCCAAGGAATCCGCATAACCCGCTGAAGAAGCCACCGGTAAGGAACGCGACCGGTACAAACGGGTTCTGGATGCCCATAAAGGCGAGCACCACGAAAATCACGAACAGCACCGCAAAGACAACCGACACGGTCTTGTACTGCCTCCGCAAATAGGCAAACGCCCCCACGCGCACAAAATGCGCAATCGCTTTCATCTTCTTGTTGCCATCGGGCGAACGCTTCATGAAGCGGTAAAAGTGGAACGCCATCGCGAGCGCGACAACGGCGGCTGCGGGCACGAGCAGCCAATAGAGGGGGATAGACATCATAAGAGCCTCGAATTTTTGACAAACACCGGATAAAAATCAAAAAAAGAGACGCACATGCGTCGGAGCGCAAAAAAAAAGAGGGAGGGCGTATATAATCTATTATGTTTTTTCGGGAATACGCCGAAATCAATTTTTTTTAACAAACAAAGTTCAATTATTCCAAATTGGAATATGGAGGAACTAGAGTTCTTTGTGCCTGCGCATGGCGCGGATGTTTTTCGGGAGCACTTCCTTGTGCCACTTTATCCATTCGTCAAAGAAGATGTAGCGGCGTTCGCGCTGGCGGAATATGCGACCGTGAACGACGCGGCGGCCGTTTTTCTCTTCTACCGGAATCACGATGTGCAGGCACTCGTGATAGACGACTCCCGCCACGGCGTACTTGGGGCAGTTGGCAGCGTCGTAACCCTTGCTGATGCTGATGAGGTGGAAGTCCTCGCCCGTAACCGGATCCTTGCGCATGGAATGGAAGCTGAGTCCTCCGACGCGGTTGCTCCAGGTAATGCGGCACGTGAGCGAGCCGTCAAAGTACGTCTCGTTCACCGCGGCAAGGATGTCGTTCAAGTCGTGGTACTTGCCCTTGGGCTTTATCGGCGGAATCCTGCCGCGAGTCTCGAGCGGGGCGTCGCCGCGGTCCACAAACACCTGGTCGACCACCTGCCAAAAGCGCGCCACGAGTTCCTTGACCGTCTCGCGGTTCTTTTTAGTCTTGCGGCGTACGGCATGTTCCGCCCACTCCGCGGCAATCTCGCGGGCGGTCGCGAATTCCGGAGCCTTCATGTAACCGGGCAGCATCACCTCGGGGTGCCCGAACAGCACTCCGCCCTTGCAGCGGATGCTCTTCTTCAAAAGCGGGTTGTACTTGAACGTCACGAGACCGTTCGCCGAGCAGTCGGGCGACTGCGCCTGCACCGCGGGGGCCTTGGGCGGCTCCGGATAGTTGCCGAAAAGGTCTAGCTGACCGAACATGTCCAACTGATCACCCGGCATCGGCAAGCAATCCCTCGTAGGCGTTCGCGGCCAGCAGGCCACCGAAGAAACTTTCGGGCAGATCGAGCCCGGCGTAATGTTCCGACACCGCGTAGATGGTCTCTTCGATGGGGTCCGGCAAGTAGACTATGTAGCTGTCGTTCTTCTCGGTCTGCAAGAATTCGGGCGTGCAGTAGCGCGGGTCGGTTTCGCTGAAGTACATGCGGCAAGAGACGGGCCTAAAGCGGTAGATGCCGCAATCCCCCACCTTGTCCGAGAACGGGCACGGTTTCCAGTCGGCAAAGTAGTCATGCAGCGCGAGGTCCTCGGCGTCTTCGTCGCTCTTGGCGGTGGCGAGGCGCGACTCGTAAATCTTGTTGAACCGCGACGCACGCAGCTGGCAGGCTTCCATAATCGAGAGGAGGTCGTCGCTCTTGCGCAGTTCGCTGTACAGGCTCAGCAGTTCGAACGGTTCCACCGACATCGGGTAATGGTGGCAGCAGTTACCGCAGGCGGGGCGGCACTGTACAGGCTTATCGTGCTGGACAAGTACGGCATTGAGGTACTGCGCGTAGACCTCGTGGTATTTCGCGGTAAACTCACGGATCATCGGCATCTGCGACGCGAGGTTGTCCGGACCGACGGCATATTCCCTACCGAGAGACTTAGCAACACCATCCAGGCGGTCGAGTTCGGCGCCCAACAATGTTCCCATCTTCATTTTGGCAAATTTGTATGCCTTGGTGGGGAAATATTCTCGGTAAAGTTCCATTTTAATCAAATATAGATACAAAAAAAGGGGTAAAAAACACCTAAAAAAAAGAAATTAAGAATTTTTTGTTACAGTAATATTATTTTTTAGGACATGGAATTCAAGAAATATCTTTGGCGAATCGCCCTCACGGCCGCCCTCGGGATAGCAGGTTGTAACCTGTTCAACCCGACTCAGAGCGTCGACATCGCCTCGGACGATGCCGCAGCCCTCACCTACGAGGGTTACCTCCACTACCAGAAAACCGAATACGGCATGGCCCGCGAATATTTCGAAAGAGGCATCCGCGCCGACTCCGCCTATTCCGAAGCCTGGTACGGCTACGCGAAAGCGGTCGCCAGCATGCAGCCCGGCCTCAACCCCTTCGAACTCGTCAAGCTTACCAAGTCAACGGCCACCGATCCGTTCGGCCCCATCTACGCCATGAACGACAAGGATGCCACAATCCTCCGTTCCGGAATCGATTCCGTCATGATGGTCCTTAACGTTTTCATCCACCGCGACACAAGCGGTCTTACCGACAAGCGCGTGAGGTTCTCGCAATTCGCAGACAGCTATTCCATTCTGAGCATGGTACGCGCAGGCCTGATTGCCCGCGATGCGAGGGTCGGCCTCAGTGAAATTTTCTACGCCGACTCGGGCGGAGTCCACTTTGACCTCGGGCGCCTTGGAACCGACGCCCAAAAAGCGGTTCAATTCATGGACGCGATGGCCCAAATGGCCGAAGGCGTAAAGGCCGACCCCAAAATGGGTGCGACCCTGGTCAAGGGAATGATGCCGGATTCCTCCGCGGAATGGTTCACCGACAAGGCCTTCAACGACCTCGTCGTCGGTGTTTCGAACCAGATTATCGACGGCAATAGCCGAATCCAGCAGACCGACATGAGCCGCGTCGACGTATTCCTCAATATCGGCAACGGCATTGACGAAGACGGTGATGGATGCCTGGACGAAGAAATCAAGGATGGTTTCGACAACGACGGTGACGGCGAAATAGACGAAGACACCCGCTCCGAAAGCGTCATCATTCTCGAAACAGACATTACCAAGCTGGACTTCAACGGCAAGAAGGACTTTATCCCGGTGAGGGAACTCCAGATTGTCGGCCTGTACGAGAACGGAGGTGTCGATATCGACATGAACGGCAAGGCCGGCGTGGACGACCCCTACGAATGGAACTACGCGCAGAAGGACTTCAAAGCCCGTAAAAAGAACAACAACCACCTCTTGCAGTTCATTACTCCGAACTTCTACAGCACGTATTTCCTGGGCCTCGACTACGAATCCCGTATAGCCCTCAAGGAAAAAATCAGGCACGATACCGATATCGATCACCTCCAGTTCGATCTTGAAACGCGCAAGGAAATGATTGGAGGATGCTGGAACAACTATGACGAAGCAAAGTTCCGTCAGTGGATCATGAAGAGGAACTCCCTATGAAAAATTCACTGACGCTAATCTGTCTGGCATGCTTGGTCGGGTTCAGCTTCGCCGCCAAGGCCCCGACGCACCACTCCCTCCGTGCCGAAGGCATGGGTAACGCCCACGTGGCCGTGGTCGACGACAAGGAAGCCATCTATTACAACTACGCAGGCCTTACACAAATCAACAGGCTCGGCAACTACAAACTGCGCCCCGAAACGGGTTACTACCCGCGCAACTTCGGCGACATGCGCCTGAACCTGGGCGGTGCGGGTCCGTTCGAAACGTACTTCTCCACCTACAACGACGTGAAGAACCTGCAGGGACTTTACCAGAGGGCCGCCTATGCGGCACAGGTATTCGGGCTCAACGGAACGACCGTCCTCATGGACTCGCTCGCAGCGCACCCGGAACTTGCCAACATGCTCAACTCCTACGACCACAAGCGTCTGGACATGAGAATCAAGATGGATGCGGAACTCGCGTTCCACTGCATCGGCGCGGCCATCTGGGTTGACGGAAGCATTGCCCCGTACCTGGACCGTGGCCTCATCCTCCCCTACATGACCATCGATACGTTCTACGTGGACGGCGTTATGCAGGGCGGTCTCGCCTACGGCATCAACGACAGGCTCTCCGTGGGCGTGGGCGGCAAGATCGCCAAGCGTCAGAAGGTGAACATGATTACCATGGACATCATCAACTACAACTCCTTGCAAGATACCCTCGAAGACCGCTACCACGACGCGACCGACCACATCTTTGACTTCAGTTCCATTTCGGCGGCTCTCGACTTGGGCGTGCTTTACCAGCTGACCCGCGAAGTCCGCGTGGGCGCATCGCTCAACGACATCTACTTCAAGGAGCTCGCCGGCGACAAGATTACGCCGAACTTCACGATGGGCGTGAACTACAGCCCCAGATTCTTCAACAAGAATTCCGCCTACGCCCGCAAGTTCAACATCGCCTGCGACTACGCGAACATGTTCTACAGCGAAACGAACTACATGCCGCTGTCCCACTTGAACTTCGGTGTGGAAGTGGAACAGACCCTGCTCGCCTGGCCCGGCTACAACAACGAACTGCGCGGGCTGGCCATCCGCCTTGCCGGAGGTTTCCGTGGCGGTTACCCGACGGCAGGATTCGGCCTGGAAGTGCTGCGCGTGTTCACGCTCGACCTAGTGACCTGGGCCGAAGAACTTGGCTACTACACCGGCCAGGATGAAGAACGCGTATACATGGCACAGCTCAGTATAGGCTTCTAACGCGCAAAAAAGCATAATTGGCGTCACGCAAGATCGACAAGGTCTTGCGTTTTTTAGTTTACATATATATATTAATGAGGTAGAACCTTTTCGGAAGGAGTTTCAGATGTTATACAAACATTGGAAAAAAGTCCTGCTTTCAGTAACAGCCTTCTTCTGGGCCAGCTGCGACGACCCGGCATCCAGTACCGCGTCCGAAGAACCGGTATCTAGCGCCTCCGTCGACCAGCCCGCCTCCAGCGCAGTAACGCCCCCGGGCTCTAGCGCCTCGACCGAAGGTGGAAGCTCCGCCGAAGCGACCTCCAGCGCAGCCGAAAATCCGGCCTCGTCCGAAGCGGCTGCAGAAAGTTCCGACACCGATACTTCGGCAGCCAGCTCCTCCGACAATCCGAACGTCATGAGTTCCGGTTCCGTAGCCAAGAGTTCCAGCGATGGAATGATTGCCCCTAAGTATGGCGTGCCGATGAGTTCCAGCATGATTGCCCCCAAGTACGGCGTGCCGATGAGTTCCAGCGTGATTGCCGCCAAGTACGGCGTGCCGATGCCCGTTTGCGAAAGGTTCGATTCCAAGCTGGTTTGCACCGACGGCGTCACCTGCACCGAGACCGTTTCCGAATCCACTCAGGCTCCCGAATGCACCGGCGACCAGCTTTGCGCCAAGTACGGAGTCGTGGTTGTCAAGGAAACCACCTACAAATGTGACGACGGCAAAACCTACAGCGAAGCCGAGTTCCTCACCAAGTACAATATCTTGGACGGAGCCGTAGACCTGTACGGATGCCCGAGCGACATTTGCGGAACGGACGACACGACCATTACCGAGGTGATGCCCCTGTACGGCATTCCCAGCAACATGAATAGCAGACCCAACTAGTCAATGCATCTCGGACTCAGGAAAAAACTGGCGCTCGAGGCGCACCGCCTTTACCGCCATAACGAAATCAAGGCCCATCCGCTAACGTATTTCTTCTGGGAATGCACGTTGCGCTGCAACCTGCATTGCCAGCACTGCGGTAGCGACTGCGTTGCCGACGCCATTCCGGACATGCCCCGCGAAGACTTCATGAAGGTGCTCGACGGGCTCGCCCCGCATATCGACCCCAGGAACTTTGCCGTGGTAATTACCGGCGGCGAACCCTTGATGCGCGCCGACCTCGCCGAATGCGGCAACGAAATCAAGAAGCGCGGTTACGCCTGGGGCATGGTCACGAACGGACTCGCGCTTACGCCCGAGCGCTTTACCAAGCTCATGAATGCCGGGCTCCGCTCGCTTACCATCAGCCTGGACGGCCTTGAAGAAAACCACAACCTTTTCCGCGGCAACCCGCACAGCTTTGAACGCGCCGTGCGCGCCATCCACATGGCGGCAAGCGTCGATGAACTCACCTTCGACGTGATGACGTGCGTGAACAAGAAGAACCTGAGCGAGCTCCCGCGCATCCACAACCTGCTCGTGAACCTCGGCGTGAAGCGCTGGAGAGTCTCGAACGTGTTCCCGAAGGGCCGCGCCAAGGACAACCCGCTTTTCATGCTCAGCAACGACGAATTCCGCCAAGTGTTCGAGTTCATCCGCGAAGCGAAAAAGCATGGCCAGATCAACGTGAACTACGACTGCGAAGGATTCCTCGGCAGCTACGAGAAGGTCGTCCGCGACAACCCGTTCTTCTGCTGGGCAGGCATCAACATCGCATCGGTGCTTTGCGACGGAAGCATCTCGGCATGCCCGAGCCTGCGCGGCGACTACATCCAGGGAAACATCTACAAGGATGACCTGTGGGACGTGTGGCAGAACCGCTACCAGGTGATGCGCGACCGTAGCTGGGCCCGCATTGGCGAATGCAGGGACTGCAAGTACTGGCGCTACTGCGAAGGCTCGAGCCTGCACCTCAGGGACGAGAAAACCAAAGAAATTGCTTATTGCCACGTAAAGCGTCTCGAAGACGCTGGCGTATAGGCTTTATTGTTTCACCCAAAGATTCGGATGCCAATACTCGCCGCCATTCACCAGATTGACAATGGAAGAGTCCCGCATATTCACGAGGACAATCTTGGCGTGAGTCATTTCTCCAATCTGTAGGGTGCCGACCACATAATCTTCAAAACCAACCCATTCCGTATGGTCGTATGCGGACGTATCCGGCGAAGGCACCGCGTCAATCAGAGTCCCGTATTCGTCAACCACCAGAATGCGATGGTGAGGCCTGTAGTTTTCACCCGCAAACTCGATACCCTGAGCCCCGCTCATATCCAGGAACAGCGTCCTGTTCGTCCCGTCCTTCGACAAAGAGGCATTGCAGGTCTGGTCCCTGTCGAACCAGATAGAATCATGGGTGCTCTCCACGCTGCCATCCTTGGCATAGACAATATGGCGCCCCATAAGAAGCGCGGCTCCGTTGACCATAAAGGTCAAGTCATCCGACACTCCCCCGTTGAAGGTCCCGCTGGCAATCTTTTTAGGTTTCCCGAAGGAGCCACCCTTAAAAGGCACCATCCAAGTCCCCTTGGTTTTCCAGATTTCGTAGCGTCTCTGGACTTCGGAATCGTCGCCTTCAATATTTTTTGACGGAAGGACTCGCGTATCGTCTACATAGACAATGACGGTATCCCCGTTGGGCAACACTCTCCAGCGCGGGATAGCGGCACTTGCGACATCTAGCTTTTTAGGACGCCGCGTACCGCCAATCCTCTTGACATACAGTTCGGAAACAGCTCCAGAATTTTCGTAGGATGTGGAAAAAGCAACCCATTTCCCGTCGGGAGAGACTTCCGGATGGTAGCAGTCCAGCCCCATGTTCAAATCGACCGCTTCGGAATCTACAAGCGTAAATCCCGAATCGGCAATACTTCCCATGAAGGGAATGTATTTCAGGTGGCCAGAATCGTCATCCCTGAAAAAGAGGTATCCGTCGGGAACTTCGCCCAAAACGATTTCCTCTTCTTCGATATTTTCTTCGTCCGAAGAACTGTCCGTATCAGAACCGCACGCAAAAAACACCAGCGACAAAAGAGCCACCGATGCCAAGCGCCATGTATTCCAAAAACGTTCCATAAAATCGCTACTTGAACTTAGCCGTATACTTGGAACCCTGGCTAGGCGTCACGAGGCGCGGATTCGCCTTAGAACCGTCTTCCCAGGAATCAAAGACTCCACCTTCCAGCGGAACCGCGGTAAGGAGCATGTCATTGTATTCAAAGAACCTTCCGGTATAGTCGTTGCTCGGGAGCGTCATGCCGTCCAGGAGCACCTTGCCCTTGCCGGTCGAGGCAATCTCGACGGAAATATCCTGACCGAGACCGAATTCCAGACTGATTTCCGCGCGAAGGATAGACGTCCTGGTACTCGCGTAGCTTTTCAACGTCTCCCCGGTCCTGTCGAAGGAATGTTCGGTCTTCGGGTACTTCGCTATGTCGCGATCCATCTCGGAAGAAGGAATCGTCGCCGTCATCGCATCCGTTGCCGCCACGAGTTTCTGATAGCTCAGGTAATGTTCGAGCATGACCGCAGCATGGTTGATAAAGAGGCGCCTAAAATCGGGATTCTCGATAAGCTTGATATAGATTTCCGCAAAGCAATGTTCCCCGTTGCACAGGTTAGTACCGCCACGCTTTATCCAGCTGAACATGTTGTGGCTTACATAATTGAACCCGCTCACGGCCCAGTCCCAACCGAATCCGTGGTCCAAATCGAACACGAGGAACTTGAACGGCCTATCTGCCGTATTCCAGGCGCGGACGTTATTGTCGGGCCAGTCACCGTTGTGGTAGTAGATTTCGGCAGCCATGTAGTCCGCATAGTTTCCGACATCCATCATGGTCTTAAGCTTCGTATAGGCGGCCGTGTCCGTCGAAAAGTCGTGCGCATGGATAAAGTCGAGCATCGCGACGTAGGAATCCACGGTGCCTCCGCTTGCCGTCACATCCTTCTTGATGTGCTTCACCATGTTCACTTCCTTGGAATCGATGCCGTAATTGGTTTCAATGTAATGCTCGTTCAGGCGCTCGCGCAAATCGTGAATGCCATAGTACGTACCGTTATAGAACACCACCACCTGGCGGCTACGCTGGTAATCCACGCCGCTCCCTTCCAAAAGGCTCGAGAGCATGGAATCCTCGATATAGTCGCCCACAAAACGGTTGCCGTTGTTGCGCAAGTTAAACGCCTTGAACTTGTTGTCTTCCGGCCTCGTCTTGAAAATCGGGTACTTGAGACGTCCGTCCTGGTATTCGCTCTTCATCTTGATAGCAACGGACTTCTTGGCCCTGTAGCGGCTCCACTGGCCAATGATGGAAAGCCCAGCATCAATCTGCCAGTCACGCTTCATCGCAGAGCTTCCTTTCTCGAAGTATTCCACATGCACGGGGAGTTCGATGTCTTTCCAGTAGTTCGCCTCGTAGCATGGTTCGGTACAATAGCGGACGCCCTGGCTGTAGTAACCGTTCAGCGGGTCGAACATCTGGTAGGGATCGATACTGATGGCCACCACCGGCATGGACACGTTCTCGTTGATAAAGTACGTGTGGCTAGACTTGCGTGCCACCGAGTCGCCGACGAATTCCGCACAGCGCACCGCCGTATTCTTGGTGACCGTGTAGGGGCTCGTGAATGCGGTGGTCACGGAGGTAGGCTCGGAACCGTCGAACGTGCAGCGGATTACTCCGCCGTACTGCGGTGCAGGCACGGGAATCGTGATTTCGCTGTAGAAGCCAGCCGGCGGAAGCAGGCGAAGCTTGGAGGCGTCGGCATAGTCTTCGCTCGCATATACGGAATCGCCAAGCAATCCAGCGGAACTGCTGGAAGAAGAAACGGAACTGGAGCTACCGGAACTGGAATTGCCGGAACTGCACGAGCCCGCAGAACTGCTAGACGCGCCGGAGCTGTTGGTAGCACCGGAACTGCTTTCCGCTTTTTCGGAGCTCAGGGCGCCCGGCGCCATATCCTTGAGATACCAGCCGTAAAGCGTATCCGACTGCGCTATGCTGTCGGGAAGGATAAGTCCATCCGTTCCATCAAAGACTTCAACAGCATTCCATTCATCCGTATCGTCACCGCTGCACGAAGCAAGAACCAGGAGGGAGGAGGCAAGCAGAGTTTTCTTTAATGAAAGCATATTAATCCTCCCCCGAGATTTCCACATTCACCTTAGGACAAACGACGCTCAATTCCATGCCATTCGCATCCGTGACAGCCACAGTAGGCCAGTATGTTCCGGGTTCGGGGAATGTTGCCGAAGCGGTCTCCGGATTTTCGGGGTCAGGCGTTACATCATTGCTCCATTCGTACGTATAGGGAGCAGTCCCTCCACAATCCGAAACAGTCCAACTGACGATACTACCCTGCCCCTTTCCAGGGGACACGTCGTACTCGCACGCGCAGGTCTGTTTGACTTTCGGCTTCACATACAACGGGGAACAATTGATCAAGTAGTCATCAACCAAGTTCTTGTTGAGTTCAAGAGTCGCAGACACGTTACCCACCACCTGGTGCTGTTCCATATGCGTTCCGTTACTGGACGTAGAAACCACTCCATCGCCATTCGTGAAAGTCCAAAGAAACGTTTTAATGCCACCGAAATCCACTGACGTATTAAAAGTCCAATTCCACACGACGGACTCGCCAACTTCAGCGGTATCCCGATCCGGCTTACAGGAAGCCTGCATCAACTTGGCTGATTCGCAATACATATTCTGTATCATTCCATCGGCATTCGTGATAGTCACAAAAGGAGACAGGCTGTAGTATTGCGTGTAACTATACTCGACAACGGTGGAATCGCTCTCGAGCGGTACAAAATAGTCGTCCCAAGTGTATTTCAACGGGGTTGCACCGTTCGCATCGCATCCCGTCACGTGCCATCTGTATTTCACCACATTTTCTTCAAAGTTATACGATTCCGAAAGGAGTTCCGGCTCACCGCAGGTACAGCCGGTAACGGGCCTCGGCCTAGGGCTGACCCAACCGCAATTCACAGTAACTTCATCCGGCAAGCCGCGGTTCAGCGTCAGCGACGTATAAATCGTTTTAAGATCTGAATATACCCATTTGGGGAACTCTTCCGTCGATGTGATGGTATCTCCATCATCCTCCCTGAATTCCCAGTAGAAAGTGGGATTCTTGATGCTTCCGTCTAAAGAATAATACCATTTTACGGTATCGCCCATTTGAATACTGATAGAATCGGTCCAGCAACGGAGATAAACCGCCTCCGCCTCCGGGCATGTCAAATCCTGCGACGCACCATAGGTATTCGAGACCTTCACCGTCGGCGCATAGGGGCCGACATTATAAAAATACGCCCAGCCCGCAGAATCGTTATTATACAAGCTGAACTCGGAATTATAATATCCAAACCATTCGTAAGTCAATTTTTCCCCATCGCTTTCACATCCATCAACATACCACCCGTAAACCGGCACATAGTCGGCAACATTGAAGTTGTCCGATTTGAGAATCGGGCCATTACAGGCACACCCGGAAACATTCGGATTCACAACCATATCACTACACGCGAGAGTCTTGGTGTTTTTACCGTCCGACACCTTGAGCGACCCAGAAACAGTTCCCACAGAAGTCAACGGGACCTTCACCGTGGGAACCGAGCCGGTTATGGTTGTACTGTCGGGCAGATTAATCGTCCATTCACTGAATTCTGGGAAGTATTGAGTTCCATCCACGCGGATCGACCACAGGGAAGTATCTCCCTTTAAGAAATTGGAAGACGTTCCTTCAACAGGTCCGCACACTGCACGAGTCGCACGGCAAACGGTATCACCTGCATAGACAGCCGCGTAGGTAGTCCAGGGGAGCGACGAATCGGGCAAGAGAATCGAGGCGTTCGACCTGTTCGTAGACCAAGAATACCGAGTGTAGTTCTTGTCTTCGGCATAGTTATAGGACTGGTAACTGCTGGTCGGCAGGAGAGTCACATACTCCGACATTCCCTCATCCGATACAAGTTTCACCTCGATCGAGGAGAGACTCGCATTTGCGCCACTCACATAAGACACCGTGAATTGAGACGAGTTCACGGAGCACCCGAATGTCATGGGTGTAGTCACCGCGACAGGCTTGCACACGGGTTCCATGGTTTCGCCATCGCTGTTGTAAACCGTAAGCGTCGGTGCAAAGCTACCTAGTCCCGGAGGCAGCCAAGTCGAAAAGGAGTCCAACCTGATCGGGGTATCGCCCCACTCGTATTTAAACGGCCCCGCTCCGGAGCACCCCGTCACATTCCATTCAACCGGCATTATTTCCGCATCGCCCGCCAGCACCATGGCCGTCTGTTCCGGGACGCAGCTACAGCCCGTCACGGGAACGCCGCTCACCTTCACTCCGGTACACACGATAGTATCGCTTGCAGACTCACGCCCCTCGTTCACGACAAGCTTGGCGTTGAACATTCCGCCCTTGCCGAACTTGACCGTCGGAGAGACACGGGTGCTATTCTCGGGAGATCCGTCTTCACCAAAAATCCAGTTGAACGTCAGCGGGGTTCCGCCCAAGTTGTAGAAGGTGTAAGTGACCTCGTCACCCTTGACAGCCTCCCTGACCGAAGCCATGCAGACGCCGCGGACCTTCGTTCCGTCATCTTCGGGGACGGTTGTCGAGCTGACCGGCGAACTCGAGGACTTAGCCGACGAAGAACTACCCGGCTTATCCGAAGACGAACTCTTCTTGTCACCCGACGAGGAACTCTCGGTCTTTTGCGATGAGGAACTAGCTGCAGGAGTCGAGGAGGAGCTGATGGCCTCGCCGCCCTTATACCAGACACCGTTCTTGCACTCGTACGCGGAAACCTTGCTCAGAACGTACACATAGCTTCCGTTCTCCACGCACTTGGGAAGGTCCCCTTCCGAAATGACCTTGTCCATGATGTCGACCCATTCATGGGACGCGCACGACACCAGGTTCTTGCCGACCACCGACAGGGAACCTTCGCTTGCGGAATTGCAGTTCTTCAGGAATTCTACCGAGGCTACGGAATCCTGAACTACGGCATCGAGGAAACATCCTATAAAATCATCTTCCGAAAAAGACTTGCCGTCAAGTCCCTTCCAGGTATTGGAAAAACAGCGGTAGACGCGACTGTCCGAAACAGAATACACGCTCAGGCCTTCCCCATCCCCGTCGCATGCCGGGATATTGCAGACGCCGGCGACAACCTTGTCCACAAGGATCCATCCGCCGGCAACGCACGCATAGTAGTCGCCGGCGACATCCGCGAGCATCCCATACTGATCGGACGTACAAGTCGGAAGCTCTTCGATAGACGCGAACTTCTTCGCGGTAAAGGCATCTTCTTTCGAAGAAGCACTAGAAGCGTCGTCGCCACAAGCAACAAATAAAAAAGAAAGTAATATGGCACAGGGAAGTGCCAGGGAAACGGTTCGGATTCGCTCAATCACGGAAGGCCTCCATAACATTCATTGTAAATTTAGCTTTTCCCAATTCCTTTTTTTTGGGCACCCTAATGAACATCGCCAATTAACGCAGCGTTCGGCACATAAACAAAAAGTAAGTTTTTTATAAACTCTGCCCAAATGGGAAAAAATTCTCATAATTCTATCTTGTCCCCCCACAAGAGGTTATATGAAACTGAACAAGTACCCCAGTGTTGTCGCGTACCTTATTTTTGTCTTTTGTGCCATCTTCGTACAGATGGGACTGTTTGTCCACTTCCAGCGCTGGCTGTCGTTCTCGTTCGAAGGTTCCGCGTTCTGGTGGCGCAGCATGCTGCTCCAGGTCGCCATTTTCGCCCCGAGCATCTTCATGATGCCCGCCGCGAGCTACTTTGCCGGGCGTTTCCATAAGGGCCGCGTGATGGCCTGGTCGTCGGTGGGCATGCTCGCTTCCGTTATCGCGATTGTCGTGTGCTACGTGGCGGGCGCCGAATGGGTCGCCTACGGGCTGCTCGGCCTCTACGGCGTATTCCTCGCCGTCCTTACCCCCGCCAAGCTCGGCATCATGAAGGAAATGGTCGAGAGCGAAGACCTCGTCAAAATCAATTCCTGGTACATGTCGCTTTCCGCACTCGGAACCGCCGCTGCCGCCTTCTTCGCCATGGGACTTTCGGGCAGGCCCGACTCCCCCGTAAGCATCGAACTCACGCTCTGGATTTACCTCGGCCTGAGCGTCATCACGAGCATTGCCGGTTTCTGCATCAAGGCGGGCGTCACCCACGGTTCGCTCAAGCTACGCTCCCCTAGGCGCAATTTCGCCGCCACCTGGCGCCACCCCATCGTGCGCCTTTCCATCCTCGGCCTTTCCGCCTTCTGGGGCATCACGCAGATTTTCTTGATTCTCATCCAGAACATGGCAGACATGCTCAACACGGCCGTTATTCCCGTTTCCATGTTCTTTGCGGCAGTAGGCTACGTTGTCGGTGCCGTTATCGCAAGCAAGGCCTCGAAGGGGTTCGTCGAAACGGGGCTCATCCCGTTCTCTGCAGCGGCCGCCGCCATCACGATGTTCTCACTCCCGTTCGTGCATAACGGTTGGCTCCAGGGCGTCCTCTACGGCATTATCGGTATAAGCACCGGCCTTGCGTTCGTCATTTTGCGCACCGTCATCCAGAACTTTACGCGCCCCGACACGGCCGGCCGCATCCACGCCGTCGCAAACATGATCCAGATGGCCTTCCTCGTGCTCATCATGGGCGGCCAGACGCTGTTGCTCATCTTTACCTCGGTCACGCTCAATCACTGCTTCATGATTCTCGCGGTCATCCTCGCGCTGACCTTCATCACGAACCTCAAAAAGAACCCGATGGCCCTTTTGCGCGCAACGCTCCGCTTCGCTTTCGCGTTCGTGTTCCGCTACCGCGTCAAGGTGATGGGCGTGCAGAACATCCCCGAAACGGGCCCGCTCCTGCTCGTGGGGCCGCACTTCAGCTTTATCGACTGGGCCGTACTGCAGATGTCGAGCCCAAGGCCGCTCCGCATCGCCAGTAACCGCAATACTTTCGCCGACTGGTACCAGCGCTGGTTCAAGCACGGCAAGTCCCTCATCAACATCAACCGCAGGGACCCGGAGCCCGCCATGGCCGAAATCCACAAGGCGCTCCTCAACGGCGAAGCCGTCGTCATTTTCCCCGAAGGCGAAGTATCCAAGACCCCGTTCGTATCGGCCTTCTCGCTTGACTATTCCAAGGCCATCGAAGGTACGGGCGCACCAATTGTGCCGTTCTACATCCAGGGCCTCTGGGGCAGCCGCTACAGCCACGCCTCCGAATGCGTGAACCGTCCGCAGTCCTTCAACCGCGTCATCTGCGTGGGTTTTGGCAAATCGCTCCCCGCAAGCGCTCCCGAAGAGACCATCCGTAAGGACCTGCAGTTCCTGGGGACCGACATCTGGAACCTCGCCATGGATAACTCGGAATCGATTATCCCGCTCTGGTTCAAGGCCATGCGCAAACGCCGCTCGCGCGTCATCCTCATCGACCCCGCCGGTCACCACGTGAACGGCTACGGCATGATTCGCCTCTGCCACTACTTCGGCAAAAAAATCAAGGCGGTCACCAAGAACGACCGCAACGTCGGTTTCATGCTCCCCACGAGCCGCGACGCCGCCCTCGGCATCATCTCGATTCTCGGTACGGGCAAGACGAGCGTCAACCTGAACTATTCCTCCCCCGTCGACACCATCCTCGGCTGTATCGAAAAGGCCGACGTCAAGACGGTCGTCACCACGCACGCGTTCTACGAAAAGCTCTGCGGCAGGAACGCTGCCTTCGGCCAGATTGCCGGAAAATGCCAGATGATTTACCTGGACGAGGAAGAATCGAAGATTTCCAACATCTCGCGCATCGTGGATTCCCTGATTGTTTTCGCGATGCCCAAGGCCTTACTGAGACGCCTGTGGTTCACGGCAGCCAAGCTGAACGACGATGCCGTCATCCTCTTCAGTTCCGGTTCCGAAGGCACGCCGAAGGGTGTAGAACTCACGCACAAGAACGTGATTTCCAATGGGCAACAGGGTGACCACATCATCAAACTGCGCCGCACCGACGTGATGACGGCACTCCTCCCGCTGTTCCACTCGTTCGGATTCACGCTCACCTTCATGATGCCGCTTTTGGACGGCGTCCCGATGGTGCTCTGCCCCGACCCGACCGACATCAAGACACTCGCCCGCGTGTGCGCCCAGTACAAGGCGACCATCATGATGGGCACGCCCACGTTCCTCCGCGCCATCGTCGTAAGCCGCTGGGTGCACCCGATGTGCCTCGATACGCTCCGCTACGTGATTGCCGGTGCAGAAAAGCTCCGCCCCGAACTGCGCGAAACGTTCAAGCTCAAGTTCGGCAAGGACATCTACGAAGGCTACGGCTGCACCGAACTCACGCCGCTCGCCACGCTCAACGCCCCGAACGCGCTGCTCGACGACTTCCTCACCCTCGAAAAATGTACCGACCTGACGAGCATCGGTTTGGGCGTCCCCGGCTCCATCGCCGCCATCATTGACCCCGAAACCAACGAATTCGTGAACCAGGGCGAAGAAGGCATGCTTGTCATTACCGGCCCGCAGGTGATGAAGGGCTACCTGAAGGATCCCGAAAAAACCGCGGCCGCCGTCATCGAAATCGACGGACGACGCTGGTACAAGACAGGCGACAAGTGCAAGCTTACCTCCGACGGATTCGTCCAGATTCTGGGGCGCTACAGCCGATTCGCGAAACTCGGCGGCGAAATGATATCGCTTACCGCCGTGGAAATGCGCATCAGCGAAACGAACATCCTCGAAGGTACGGAATTCGCCATCACGGCCGTTCCCGACTCCGTCAAGGGCGAACGCATCGTGCTGCTCGTCAAGGGCGAAGGCGATGCCGAAGAAATCGCGCGCAAGCTGCGCAAGTCTGGCATGCCGCCGCTCATGCTCCCGGGCTCCGTATTCTACGTGCCCGAAGTGCCGAAACTCGGCAGCGGCAAGTGGGACTTTACCGGAATGAAAAAGCTCGCCACCGAGCTCGTCGAGAACCGCAATAAATAAAGGACCGTTTTCACGGTCCCCAGTTTTCGCAAGGCCATTTATGGATAGCCTTGCTTTTTTTACCCCAAAGGAATTATTCGTCCTTTACGCAGCGGATGCTGCCATAAATGACGTTAGCGTCATAGCCGTTATGGACAAAGGTCTTATTTTCCGCCGTTGGATTGATTACAAAGTAGCGCTGTGAATTACCTGGAATATTGGCCCACATAAAGGCATTCAAATCAATGTTCTTAAAATTCTCGGCTATTTTATATCCGGCAGGCAAAAAGGAGAGTCCATATGTATCATTTCCAGCAGGGATCGCCAGCGTATCGTTACCCCAACCCTTCGCAGAGATCAAATCCTGGTAGGATGACGACAACGCCAAATCGTTCAGTTCCGTAGCTTCCGCCTTTGACGGAATATGCCACCCTGCCGGGCATGCGCCCTGAAGAGGGTCTGCCAGATTGCAATTTGTATTATACCCGCACTCTGTAGAATTCATCGCCGCTTCGCGGGAATACAGTCTACCATACAGTTCGCAATTGTTATCCTCATTCCCATAGCAAAGAGAATACTCTTTCTGAAGCGGGAAATCCTTGTCGCCTTCAAAATTCAGGTTCTCGGCCATCCAGGTTCGTCCCTTGACCACAACCGTCTTATAAGTCTTGCCATCACGAGAATCAGTCATAGTGCCGTATTCAATATCGGGGTTAAATTGCTCACCCTTTTTCGTTATAGGCGTAGATATTTTTGCACTGGAAGAACTGCTGGAATAAGAACTACTCGACAGAAGAGGCTCCCCCTTCACGCAGCGAACGCTTACGCTGACATAAGAAGTGTAATCGTGAACAAACACCGCACCGGATTCAATATTCAAGACCAAATAACGCTGCTTGCCATTTGGCTGGTAGACCCACATAAACGCCGTAGAATCTAAATGTTCAAAGCCTTTGGTGCCATCTAGGCCCGCCGGTATAAAAGACATACCGAAATTATCACCATTCGATCTGTCAATTGCCCAGCCTTTGTTTGCCACCCAGGAATTCACGTTATCTCCCAACAAGTCAATCAGATTATTCGTCTCCGCTAACGACGGAATATGCCATCCATCCGGGCAGACACCTTGAACACCTGCGCCCAGGTTGCAGGTCGCATTTGAACTACAAGTGCTTGAGTTCATCGCCGCCTCACGGGTATACAGACGTCCGTATATGTCGCAATAGTCATAGTCATTTCCGAAACAGAAAGACTCACCCACTTCGTTGCCGGCAAAATTCAGGTTTTCGGCCATCCAGATTTGCCCATTAATCTGAGTCGTCCTGTAAGTCTTGCCATCACGCGGGTCTATCATGGTGCCGTATATAGCATCCGGATTGAACTGTTCACCCTTTGTCTTCAAGAGGCGCTTATCACTGGAAGAGGATTGCACAGAACTGCTTGAGGAATAGCTAGACGAAGAAACGCTACTGGAAGAAACGCTCGAAGAAGACAAACTGCTGCTGGACGTTTCAGAACTGCTAGACACCGCAGAGCTGCTGGAGTTAACCGAGCTGCTAGATACTGCAGAACTGCTGGAGTCGACCTTACCCGAGCTGCTGGAGGCTCCCGAACTGCTAGATGCCGCAGAACTGCTGGAGTCGGCCTTACCCGAGCTGCTGGAGTTAACCGAGCTGCTAGACGCTGCAGAACTGCTGGAGTCAGCCTTACCCGAACTGCAGGAGGCTTCCGAACTACTAGACGCCGCAGAGCTGCTGGAGTCATCGTTCTCCGAACTGCTAGACGATTCTGCACGGTGGAACTCTTCACCCTCGGCAGTAAGCGTATCGTTTTCGCCCACCCAGAGGTAGACGGAATCCTGGCTGTCAAAAACACACTCGTAGATGTCTTTCTCGCTACCGATCTCGGCCCTGCGGCCATCGCGATTATCGTTGCACGGGGTTTTCGACAAATCATCCGCCGACGTGTACGTATAGTCGGAACTGTGACTCTTCGCTACCGGAGAGAAACTACTATCGTCGTCTCCACAACCGGTAAAAGATGTTGTTACCACGCAGGTCCACAAAACCGCCTGCATACCCAATAAAACTTGTTTGTAGCGCATTCACTTCTCCTTATGGAACTCTACATAAAAAAGGTCATATATAAAAAAAATGTCCGATTCAACAAAGACCTAAAAAGGCGCCTCCAATGCATGGAAGCGCCATTCAGAATAAACTAATTTTTTATTAAGATATTTGTAAGTTTGACCGTGTCAAAAAAATATTTTTCTAAGATTATTTATTCTTATTGACAATCAGCGTCTTGGCCTTGAAGGTCTTCTTGTCGATCCACTTGACCATCAGGGAGACCTTGTTGTCCTTGTTCAGGGCGGCCCAGTACTTCTTGAGCGTGTCTTCGGCGTTGTCGAAGATTGGCATCAGTTTCGGGAAGCCATTGAAAGAAGGAATCGGGCTTCCGTCAGTTTCGTAGGTGCTGATGAAGTGGCCGAGACCCGGCAAAGCCTTCTCGTATTCGAACGTCATGCGTTCGCAACCGGCTTCTTCGCTGTTGCCCCTGCTCTTGAGAATGGAGAGCTTGTAAACGGCGGGGCTGGCGTTCTTGTAATGGATGCCCGAGATGCGCGGCGTGAAGTTCGGGGCGTCGTCTTCGTACTGGCGCGTGCGGAGGGCGCTTTCGAAGGTGCCGCCGAGCTTGATGGCGTCGTAAATCGTGTCGGTCTGGTCACCGTTCGTGATAATCTGGACGTCGGCGGTGTGACGGGCCGGGTAGTAGATAATCAGGTGCGGGTCCGTGAGCTTGGATTCGTCGAAGGCCTTCGTCTTCATGAAGCCGGTCTTCGGTTCCATCTCGAAAACGCGGTTACGGCTGTTCACGCTGCGACCCATGATCCAGTAGACCTGAACGTAGGACTTGCCGTCGGCACTTTCACCGAGCACAATGCCACGGCCGGGATATGGGTTGTTGGAGAGGGCCTTGAAATTCTGTTTTGCTTCGTCTGTGTATTTCATTTTAGTGGCTAGTGGTTAGTGATTAGGTGTCAGCGTTTGGGATTATAGTTATTCATGAGCACCATGGCGACGGCGACGCATAGCATCACCACGCTACCGACAATGACTTGCTGACGGTGGTTGTATTCGCGCTTGACGTAAGTCGGATTTTCTTCGTTGAGTTCCTGGAGGGTCGGGCCCTGATTCAGCTTGGTCGAGTCGATACCGTAGAGTTCCGCCGCTTCTTCGTCGGTCATGTTCAGCGTACTCACATAGGCGCTATCGTACTTGTCAAGCTTGTCTGCGGCAAAAGACGCCCCTGCAGACAGGAGTGCAATAACCACAACAAGAACGAACTTACTCATTATTCCTTAGCGAGCTTGTCGAGGATCTGGTTCACGAGGCCCGGGTTGGCCTTGCCGCCGGACTTGCGCATGGTCATACCCACGAGGAAGCCCTTCAGCGCCACCTTGCCAGCCTTGAATTCGGCGAACTGGGCGGCGTTTTCGGCACACACGGCACGGACCACTTCTTCGATGGCACCGGTGTCGGTCACCTGCACGAGGCCCTTTTCCTTCACGATGGCTTCGGGATCCTTGCCGGTTTCGAACATCTCGGCGAAGACCGTCTTTGCAATCTTACCGTTGATGGTGTTATCGGCGATGAGGTTCACAAGCTTGCAGAGGTCTTCGGGCTTGATCTTGAGGGCGCTGAGGCCGCCTTCGAGTTCCTTCACCTTGGCGAGGAGTTCGGTAATCACCCAGTTGGCCAAGACCTTGCCGTTCTTGCAATTCTTCGCGGCAGTGTCGTACCATTCGCTCACGTCGCGGTCTTCGGTGAGCACCATGGCGTCGTATTCAGAAACACCGAAGTCGTCCATGAAGCGCTTGCGGCGGGCATCCGGCAGTTCCGGAAGCGTGCGGCGGATTTCTTCCACAAAGGCCGGATCAGTCACGAGGCGCACCATGTCCGGTTCCGGGAAGTACTTGTAGTCGTGGGCATCTTCCTTGGAGCGGATGACAATGGTCTTGTCCGCATTGGGGTCGTAACGCTTGGTGCACTGTTCCACTTCCTTGCCGGCATCGAGAGTCGAGGCCTGCAGGTTCATTTCGCAATACAGGGCCTTTTCGAGGTTCGTAAAGCTGTTCAGGTTCTTGATTTCGGCGCGGATACCGAACGGGGCGTCTTCGCTGGCACGCAGAGAGATGTTGCCGTCGCAGCGCATGTTGCCGTTTTCCATGTTGGCGTTCGAAACGCGCGTGTATTCGAGCGTCTGCTTGATCTTCTTCAAAACGAGCACGGCTTCTTCGGGGCTACGGATATCCGGTTCGGTCACGATTTCGCAAAGCGGGGTGCCGCAGCGGTTCGCGTCGAAGTGGGAATCGGTCGGGCTCATGTCGTGGATGAGCTTACCGGCGTCTTCTTCCATGTGGATACGGGTAATGCCCACGCGCTTCTTTGTGCCGTCTTCTTTCACAATTTCGAGCCAGCCGTTCTTGCAGATCGGGTGGTCGTACACCGGAAGTCCGCCCGTCTGGGTAATCTGGTAGCCCTTCGGCAGGTCCGGGTAGAAGTAGTTCTTGCGGGTCCACATCGCGTTCAGGTCGATTTCGCAGTTCAGTGCGAGGCCCAAACGAATGGCATATTCCACCGCCTTCTTGTTCGGCACAGGCATGGCACCCGGCATACCGAGGCAAACAGGGCAAACGTGCTTGTTCGGGGTCGTATTCACTTCGATTTCGCAGCCGCAGAACATCTTGGTTTTAGTTGCAAGCTGGCAATGGATTTCAAGACCGATAACAGGACAATAGTTGGACATAAAAACTCCGTAATTTTACGGCTGAAAATGTAGCATTTTTTTTCGACTAGACTTCGTCCAAAGTCACGACGAGGGCGTCAGAAAGGCTGCGGAAATTGGCGCATTCGGTAAGGATGCAGTCGGCGCCGTTCACGAACGCGGTCGCAAGGCGCAGGGACTCCGCTTCAGAAATCTTGTGGTTGGTGCGGGAGGCCGAGGCAAACAGCTCGGCAGCCTTTAGAGAAACCTCGGCATCTACCGGGCACACCTTCACGTTCGCGGAATGTTCGAAGAACTCGCGGTACTGGCGCGCCAGCACGCCTTCGCCGTTTTCAAAGGCGCGTCGGCTTATCTCAAACAAAGTAACAGACGACACGAGAACCTGCACATTCTTTTCGTACACCATGTCGAGCACGCCCGACACCGCCGGGTAAAAGTCCGGGTGCATCTGCAACAGTCGGACCAGCGGGCCAGAATCCAAAAAAAGAATGCGGCTCTGTGCAATATCCCTTATCACTCGTAGATTTCCATGTAGGCGATATCTTCGCGCATGCCGGCACGCATCATCTTGAAGCGTTCCGCCTTCGGATAGAAATACCAGAACATCCACTCGCCCGCCATGTCGGTGCGCTTGGTCTTGATAATCACGGGCTTTTCGCCCTTGTAGAAGTCGCGCTTGTGCGGAATCACGTGTTCGAACGGCCTGTAGGTGTGCACGTCCTCGCCCGCCTTGCGTTCGATAAAGCCGTTGCCGCCCTTGCTCCAGGTGATAGTCACCGGGCCATTGTCGTCCTTGACCTTCTCGCAGCTGTCAAAACCGCTACCGCACCAGAGGTACTTCTTGAACTTGAACTCCTGCTCGGGCATGTTGAACGTATCAACCTTGCGGGTATTTCCCTTGTACACGTTGTACTCGCCTTCAAGCTTGTACTGGCCCACGTTGTAGTCATTGCAGCCACGCTGCACCACCTTGACCTGGAAGTTGTTCAGGCCGATATCCACACTGCAACCGTCTTCCTGGAAACTCAGGCGCGCATGGCCGTTCGTTTCGCGGATTTCGAGGTTACCCATCTCGATTTCGGCGCGGTTCCCTTCGGGGCCGTTCTGGATAATCACGTTAAAGTAGCGCGGGTTTGTCGGAGACTTCTTCAAGAACACGCTACCCGTCTTGGAGGCGTACTCGCCGCTGATGTCCTTGGATTCCTGCTGGAAACGGGCCAGGTCGGCGCGCTTGACCCAAAGATTACCGAACTTGCAGTCGACAGGCACAAAACGAGGCGGTTCGGAAGGTTCCTTTTCGACCCAGGTCACGACTTTTTTCTTCTTGACCTTCATCTTGGGTTTACCCTTCTTGTCCTTGACAACGTTGCCTTTACGGTCCAGGACTTCTTCTTTCTCTTTTACCCAGGTAACCTTCTTAACTTTCTCGGGAGGAATCGGAAGTTCCTTGATCCAGTCGGACTTGTAAAGTTTTGCAGCCGGGGCAGATTCATCGATATCGTTCCCTACCTTTTTATAGACAAACAAAGCATCGTCGGAAAAGGCAAAAGTGACCAACAGGACAAACGCAATTAGACAAAATTTCTTCAAAATAGACCTCATTTGCCGTATAAGTTAACATTTTACGGGCCATTAAACCACTTGGCCATGTAAAACCTCTGTATTTTACTACAATTTTAGTCATTAGAATTACAAGGAGATCACGAAGATGAAAAAAATGTTCCTCGCAACATGCCTCCTGGCGGCAAGCGTATTCGCTGCACCGCAGGAAGCTCCCAAGGCAGCCGCTCCGGCAGCCAAGCCGGCCGCTGAAGCCCCGAAGGCAGCCGCTCCGGCAGCTCAGCCTGCAGCCCAACCGGCAGCAGCACAGCCCGCCGCTCAGCCCGCAGCCCAACCGGCCGCTCAACCCGCAGCACAGCCTGCAGCAGAAGCTAAGGCCGAGGCCGCTCCGGCAGCCCAGCCCGCTGCTGAAGCCCAGCCCGCCGCAGCAGCCCAGGCAGCTCCCGCCGACTCCGCCGCTCCGGCAGTAGCCGAAGCCCAGCCGGCCGCCGAAACCGCTCCGGCCGATTCCGCCGCTCCTGCAGTCGCCGATTCCGCCGCTCCTGCAACCGAAGTTGCAGCCGCCGAACCGGAACAGAAGCCCGCAAAGAAGAAAAAACGTAAAAAGAAAAAATTGATCGAAAAGCCCGTCGTCGAAACGCAGAGCCTCGCTTTCGACATCCAGGCTGACTTCGAATTGGAAGCCGGCAAGGTATTCTGGGCCACCGAAGATGACCCGTACGGCGACAACCTCGAGACGTGGAACGGCGAAGCCAACTTTGCAGTCCTCGCCGAAGGTGAAGACTTCAAGGGCAAGATTGGCGTAGCCTTCTACCCTGGCGACCTCCGCATGAGCGATGACAACATCGACAAGAAGGCCAAGAAGGAAGCCCTCCGCGAAGGCACCGACAAGGGTGTTGAAGATTACTTCAGCCTCGACGAAGCATGGGCCATGCAGAATACTGATAACTTTGTATTCAAGGTCGGTCGTTGGGACAACACCGACAAGAACGGTGACTACTTCGGCGGATACGTCGACGGATACCTCACCGGCTTCATGTCGACCCAGCCCTCCGAGAACCAGTTGCAGTTCGGCTTCACCCCGACCGACAACCTCGACCTCTTCATCTCTCTTATCAGCGGTTCTCCGAACCTTGACAAGGGCGACCTCCGTGCCGCGTTCAACTTCCACGGCCTCGAAAGCCTCCACGACCTGAATGTCCAGCTCGCCTACCGCAGCAACATCTTCGACAAGGTCTACGACTCCGACGTCGACGTGGTACACAACGCCTCGCTCAAGTTCATGCTCCCAGTCGTGAAGAACACCTTCAGCATCTTCGCCGAAGCAGCCCTCCTGAACATCGACCCGAACGACGACATGGTCATTCCGGTCACGGGCGGCGTGGCTTTCGAAACGAAGATTGTTGACCGCATCATCCTCGAAGGCGAATGGATCAAGGACCGTCACGACTACGAAGACTTCAAGACTCCCGGTGCCAAGCACGTGAAGGACGTCCTCGGAGCCATCTACCTCGAGAAGGCCTTTACGGACCGCTTCAGCCTCTCTGCCGGCTTCCACAGCTTCGGCAGCACCAAGGACTACATGCTCTCCGGCAACCTCGTCGGTCGCATCAATTAAGGCTTTGTTAAGCTTACAGAAAAAGCCCCGGTTCAACCGGGGCTTTTTCGTTAGCAAAAAAAAGCGAACTAGACTCCCTTGCGTTCCAGGTCAAGGAGAAGCGCCTGCAGGGAATCTTCGACAGAGTCACGGAAACTGGCCGAACCGAGGCTACAGCTCGCAACAACATCCTCCCCCTTCAATATGCGAATGACGGCAAAACCATTTTCATTCGAAAATACGACACTCAAACCCTTCTTCAACGCTTTTTCAAGCAGATCGCGCATAAGTACTCCTTTTGTTGCTTAAAGCCCTATCGGCAGGGCTCCCCCTTAAATTACGCTTTTTCCAAAAGAAAAACAACTGAAAAAGCTTTTTTTGAATACAAATCCGTGCAAAAACAAGGTTATACATGTTATATTCTGCACGATGTTCGATTTTCACCTCCATTTAGCCAGATTAAGCAATCCCGAAAGCATCGCCGACGAGCTCGAGCGCCGCGGTTACCACTATGTGGATGTGGGCTGCGAACCCTGGGAATGGGCTAAGGTGCGCGACTTGAACCGCGCGGAGGTGAGCTATACGGGGAAATGCGCAGAGGTGAACTGCGCGGCCTATGGCATCCACCCGATGATTGCGGAAAAGGTCACGGAGGCGGACTTCGCGAAACTGCGGGAGATTTTGGAAAGCGACACGGACGCTCAGGTCGGCGAAGCCGGACTCGACCGGCGATTCCCGGGGTACGAACCCGGGGGTGTGCAGGAGCGTATTTTCAGGCGACAGGCGGAGCTCGCGCTCGAGCTTGGACGCGACCTCCAGATCCACTGCGTCGGGGATTACATGAGAATCGTGAAAGTACTGCGGGAGGCGGGCTTCAAGGCGAGCCCGCACGGCAATTCCACGGCAACGGTCAATGCCCCGCGGCCCATATTCCACCGCTTTGGCGGCGACATATCCACCGTACGCGCAGGAATCGAGCTGGGGGCCATCTTCTCGCTGCACAAGGACAGCTTCCGCAAAAAGTCCACCGCGGCTGCCATCGCATCGATTCCGCCCGAAAGCGTGCGCTTCGAAACCGACGCCGACGAAAGCTACAGCCCCACAACAGAAATCGCCGAAGCCCTCATCAGGGACCTCGGCGACGTTCAAAGACTTTACGAACTAGCGATTAAAGGCGCTTAAGCACCGCGGCAGCGTGGTGGATAAAGCCTTCTTCGGTCGCGACGGCGGCAATGGCCTTCGCGTTCTTCTTGATGGCCTTCTCGCTGTAGCGGATGATGCTCATGCGCTTGAGGAAGTCGTACACGCCGAGCGGGCTGAAGAAGCGGCCCGTGCCGTTGGTAGGCAGCACGTGGTTCGGGCCCGCAAAGTAGTCGCCCACCGGTTCAGAGGACCACGGGCCGATAAACACCGCACCCGCGTTCTCGATCTGCGCCGCCATGGATTCGGCTTCGCTGGTCATCACTTCCAAATGTTCCGGAGCGATGCGGTTCGCGATTTCCACGCCGTCGAACCAGTCCTTCACCACGAGGATGCGCCCGAAGTTGCCCAGCACCTTCTCGAGGAGTTCGCGCTTCGGGGAATTTTCCACCTGGATATCCACGCAGGCGCTAATCATCTGGGCGGTTTCCATGTTGTCGGTAATGCAGATGGCCGCCTCGAAACCGGAACCGTGTTCCGCCTGGCTAAGCAAGTCAGCCGCCACAAAGTCCGGATCGCAGGTGTTGTCTGCCATCACGAGCACTTCGGAGGGACCAGCCACCATGTCGATGTCCACGACGCCAAAAACTTCCTTCTTGGCGATAGCGGCAAACACGTTACCCGGGCCCACAATCTTGTCGACGCGTTCTACGACGGTCTTGCCCTTGGCATCCTTAGCACCATAGGCAAGCAGGCCAATCGCCTGAGCGCCACCGATGTGGTAGACTTCGGTAATGCCGAGTTCCTGGAGCACGAAAGCCACAGCGCGGTTGATTTCGCCCTTGATGGGAGTCACGACCACGATGTCTTCCACGCCGGCAACGAGAGCCGGGACCGCATTCATGATGACGGTGCTCGGGTAAATGCCCGCACCGCCCGGCACATAGAGGCCCACGCGCTTCATCGGGCGGATACGCTGGCCGAGCACGACGCCGTCGGCACCTTGCATGAGCCAGGATTCTTCCATCTGGTTCTTGTGGAAGTCGCGCACGTTCTTGATGGCCTGCTTTAGCGCCTTCTGCAGTTCCTTCGGGCACTTGGCGGCAGACTTCGCGATGGCAGAGGCCGGCACGCGGAGGTTCTTGCCCGTGAGGCCGTCAAACTTCTGGGCGTATTCGGTCGCCTTCGCGATACCGCCCTTCTTGATGTCGGCAAGGATCTGCATCACCTTGTCGTGAATTTCCTTGCTCGGGGCGACTTCGCGCCCGCAAATGCGTTCAATTTCAGCAGATTTCGGAGTGACTTTCGTAATAATCATGATTGATAACTCCATTGTTAAAGGTATAACGTCATAGCGGACTCGATCCGCTATCTAGATTCCGGGTCAAGCCCGGAATGACGATACATTCATCTTTTACGTCTCGTGATGTCGGCAAGGTTCCTCACCTTGCGGGCACTCAACTTCTTGGCCTTCGCCGGAGCGGGTTCCTCTTCCTTCACGGCGCTTGCCTGCCCCGCAGCCGCAACCGACTTCACGTCGATATGCTTGTACGCGCTCTCGATGACCTTGTTATCGACAAGAATCTTGTAGGTCAGGCCGTCGACAAACGCCATCCAGCTCGCCTCGATGATGTTGCTCGAGACGCCGACCACGTTCCAGTAGCCCTTCTCATCGCCAAACGTCGTCCACACGCGCACAGTCGCATCGGATGCCACCTTGGAACCGAGCACGCGCACCTTGTAGTCGTCGAGCTTGACCTTCGCCATGTTCGGGAAGAACGGGAGCAAAGCCTTGCGGAGAGCCGCGTCGAGAGCGTTCACCGGGCCGTCACCCTCGCTCACCTGATGGCTGATCTTGTCGCCTATCTGGAGTTTGACAGTCGCCTGCGAAACGGACACGCCCTGCGGGGTCTTGTCTTCAATGACGCGGTAGTTCAGGACCTTGAACGGTTCCTGCACCATGCCCAAGTGGCGGTACACAAGCAGCTTGAAGCTCGCCTCGGCGCTGTCAAAGTGCCAGCCGGCATTCTCGCGTTCCTTGATGAGCGTGAGGAGCTTGCCCACCACCGGGTCCTTCTTGTCGATGCCCGGCTTGATGGCCTTAAGCTTTTCCACGACGAGGGAACCGCCCGCCTGGTCGCTCGTGACGAACACGCGGTCGTTGCCGACTTCGTGCGGGTCGATATGCTCGAAACTACGGCTGACCTTCATCACGCCGTCGATATGGGCACCGCCCTTGTGCGCAAACGCCGCATCGCCCACGTACGGGGCATGCACGTCGCTCGGCAGGTTCACAATCTGGTCCACGTTGCTGCTCAACTGGCGGAGCCTTGCAATCTTTTTGGCGGCAAAGAACTTCGCGCCCATCTTGAAATGGAGGTCGGCAGCGATGGTCGTGAGATTCGCGTTTCCGCAACGCTCGCCGTAACCGTTCACCACGCCCTGCACCATGGTAGCGCCGCTCTTCACGGCAAACAGGCTGTTGCACACGCCCAGGCCCGCGTCGTTATGCACGTGGATGCCGATAGGAGTCGAAACGACCTTCTTCACGTCCTTCACAATCTTCTCGAGTTCCCACGGCATCGTGCCGCCGTTCGTGTCGCAAAGCACGATAAAGTCCGCGCGGCCGCGTTCAGCCGCCTTCAGCGTCTCGAGAGCGTATTCCGGGTTCGCCTTGTAACCGTCAAAGAAATGTTCCGCATCGTAAATCACCTCTTCGGAATGGTCCTTGAGGTAGTCGACGGAAGATTCGATCATGTCAAGGTTCTCTTCGAGCGTCGTGCGGATAACGTCGGTGACGTGCAAATCCCAGCTCTTTCCAAAAATCGTCTTGACCGGAGCGCCCGACTTCACGAGCGCCTGCAACAGCGGGTCCTTCTCGGGCAATACCTTCGGGCGGCGCGTGGAGCCGAAAGCTGCAATCTTCGCATGCTTCAGCTTGACTTCCTTGATCTTCTGGAAGAATTCCTCGTCGGTCGGGTTGCTCGGATTGGGCCAGCCCCCTTCGATGTAGTCAAAACCGAAATGGTCAAGAATTCGCGCAATCTGCAACTTGTCGGCGAGAGAAAGGCTTATCTTACGGTCTTGGTTACCGTCGCGGAGGGTCGTGTCGTATAAAAAAACTTTCATGCGCGTAAAGATAGAAAATAGACGAGAGACGAGAGACGAGAGACAAGAGATATTGCAGAACTTCGAGCTTAGAATATGAGAATTCAATTAGATTTGGATAGTTTTGCTCACAGAAATGTGATTTTCATCCCATTTTTAAAGCCATCCCTAAAGCAATCATTCAGACCGCCAAAATTTAAGCTATTTTTGTAATGACATATTTAGAGAGTTTTGCTCTTGTTCTCTGTGTGAAATCTAGACAATTTCCCTGAACGAGAATAAGGCGAACGCTCACGTAAATGCGTTTATTGAGCCGTTTATATCGGTTTTTTTGGCGTATTTCGACAGATGCAGGTTGCATCATCGCACCACTGTCACCCTGAAGCATAGCGACAGGGTCCATTGTGGCGATATAAGCCAGCGTTCTTGTCGCCCGCTTTGGGGCGTGGGTCGTTTGTGTTTATCGTTCAAAGGCAGTCTAGAGCCTCACACAGATAAATGCAGCGATCTACGCCTTTTTTGTACACACAACATAGGCAAAGATTTTAGCAGACCAGGGCAAATTCCAAGAGCTTTAAACAACGGAGGTTGCCATGGCTACCAAATACACATTCACCATTAAATTCCTTAAGAATTTCTTTGGGCCGATTACAATTGCCATGATGCTAGCCTTGACGGCTTGTACAAGCGAAAAGAACAGCGATGGTGGCGTCATCAGCATTGACGAAAATGAACAAACATCGAATGCAAATGGAAACAATAATCAAATTAATATCGATTCACTTGTTGATGTACTTCGTAATCAAGTAACAACTCCGCCTCCCACAACGCCCTATATAGACTCATCTTACAAAAACAATCTCAACAACAACGAGGCTTGGAAGGATTCCGTTCAACAAATTATAGACAGTCTCAAAGGGGAACGTAAAATAAATTCCAATGACTCTGCATCTAATGGCGAAGAAAATGAAAGCGACAAGCAAACTCTCTATGCATTAGACTTTGGCAAAGAAGAAATTTATGGAGCATTTGCCAACCAATATTCACTAATGTATAAAGATGAAATTCCAATTCCTAACGATGATTACGGAGATACAATTGGTGTGCTCTTTCCTTTTCCCATTGCCATAAGCAATATTTGCGATAGCATAACAAAATCGTGTAACAATCGCAAAATAATGATAAAATCCTGGATTTCAGGATATACAGATACAGCAACCATTACAAGAACTATTAGTCGCGATACAGTTCTGACACCCATGTTCACATTTAACGATGATGCATTAATTGCACTAACCTCGCCCAAACAAGCTCAAAGGCAAATTGAGGCTTATGAAATTGAAAAAGACAACAAACATTTATTTCATACAGAATCAAAAAACGTAACAATTTATCCTATGCAAATATTTGGCGAAGATCCAATTGCTTTTGAAGACCCCTATAATTGGTTAGGCGTATGGGTTACTCCGTGGGCAGATTCCATATCAAACATTGTTGAAGAAGTAAGAAAAAAACTTCCCAATGAGGAATTACGGGTTTATCAAAGTTATGATATGTTTCAAAATTATGAAGATTCAAATGAATTAAGCATGTGGCTTGTAATTAATGCTATTTTTGAGGTTCTTCAAAGTCGCAACATCAAATATGTACAAGACGCTGGAGCTACTGGGTTTATCGGTCAAAAAATAAATTATCCCGTGGAAACGCTTCGAAAAAAACAAGGCATATGCATAGAAACAGCAGTCTTGTTCGCATCCGTTTTAGAGAGAATCGGATACCACACATCAATCATGCTAATCCCAGGACATGCATTTGTTGGATGGCTTAAAGAGCACAAAACCAATCCCTCATTTGAAGATTTCAACGTTATCGAAACTACAATGATTGGCAATCAAAAATGGACAATAGAAGACGCCATTAAAGAAGGAATACAAAAATATTGGGATCCACTGCAAAACGGAAGTTATGCAATTGAAAATGTTATAAATGTTTCTATTGATACTATACGAGCAAAGGGAATTCTCCCCAACGACATCCCCTAACTATTCATTCAATTCAAACGAAAGCAATTATTCGACACCATAATGGTTTTGCAAAAACACCCTTCTAGTCAATAAGGCAATCTTTTTTCTACATACAATACCACAAAACCCTCGGCAGAACCGAGGGTTTCGTTTATTCTCTAAAGAAGAATTACTTCTTCTTGCAAGCCTTACTTGTACATGTACACCTTGCCGTTGGGGAACTTGAATTCCTGCATTCCGGCGGTGTTCACCTGGCTCACGGACTTCACGTCGCCACCGTAGAAGATGGTGCTGCCTTTGTATTCCGGCTTGAAAGCCGCATTGTCGGAACCGTACCAGTTGTCGCTGGTGAAGCTTACAGAAGCGCAGTTCGGAGTGTCGGTCGAGTAGTCACCGAAAGCGAGCAGCACGCCGCCAGTAATTTCGAAACCAGTATCGGTGTCGATGAGGCCGCCGGCCATGTTGGAGGGGCATCCGTTGCCGCCGCCCTGCTGGCCACCCATGCCCGGAAAGCCCATACCCATGCCCATGCCGCCACCCTGGCTTTCGTAGCTCTGGCCAGTAATCTCGAGGATAAGCACACCGCCGCTCATCTTGGCGGAACCGTTCGCGTCGAGCACGTCAATCATGTTGCCCTTCGAGGCGATGTAGTGGTGACCGCCGCTAATCACGGCGTGGCCGCTGGATTCGCTGAACATGGAGTACCCGCCAGCATTTTCCTTGGCGCCGCCCGCAGCATTCCAGCCGTCGTTTGTTGCAAACACGGCAGACACGCCGCCCTCAGCGAAAATCTTGTACGCTTCAAGGCCTTCGTAAGCCGTAACGACGTTGACCGTGGAACCCTTCAGGTACAGGGCGGAATCGGCATGGATGCCGTCGTCCTTCGTATTGATGGTCACGTTGCCTGCATTCATGCGAACCTGCCAATGGGTATGCAAGCCATCGTCATCGGATTTCACGTCGATGGTGCCGCCGTTGATGTCGATATACTTGCGGGCGACAAAGCCCTTGCCGGTCGATTCGACCTTGATTTTCGATTCCACGGTGGAATCGCTAACAGTAATGTAATTGGTTGCCTGGATACCGTCATCACCCGCCTTGATGGTGATGTTTCCGCCACTAATTTCAACAAAGCCCTTGCCTTCGACGATGTTGATGCAGGAATCTCGATTGTCCTTCTCGCATTCGTCGCTTTCAAGGCCGTCGCCCTTTTGGGCGGTGAGATTCAAGGTGCCGCCAGAAATCTGGAGGCTACCCTTGCCCTTGATTGCATTTTCGGGTGCGACGACGGTGATTTCGCCATTCTTGATCTTGAGATCGTTGGTGGACTGGATGCCGTTCTTGAACTTACTTGTGACTGTGAGCTTTCCGGCGCCCTTGATGTTCATGTCATCCTTGGCATAGATTACTGCCTTGGATGTATCCGGCTTTCCGCCAACGTTCGTAAACGCATGGCTGCCATTACCGTCTTCCAAAACGTTGGTCGTTCCCTTGACCAGATGGATGACCGCCTTGTCAGCGTTCTTCACGAGAATCGGGGAATTGGAGCTTTTCAGGGTTGCATTGTGGAGATAGATGCCGGTATTACCTTCGTTTTCGGCAGCCGGGGTATTCACCACGACCTGGAAATCAGAGGATTCGCCAGTCACGTAGTAGGCGCCCGGACAGGTAATCGTCGCGCTCTTGTCCGCCACCTCGACACAGCCGTTGTTGTTTTCGACTGTAGCCATGGTGCCGGAAACCTTCAAAAGAATCTGGGTTCCGTTTAAAGTTCTTGCGTCTTCGTTATCGTTCTCGTCGTCGCCGGCTTCACCGTTACCCGAAGGTGTACTGGTTGGGACGATGCCGCTGGAACTGGAAACTGCATTGTCAGGAGTCTGGTTGCTGGAGCCCGCCATGCTAGAACTGGAAGCGCCATCGCCAGGAACTACAGTGCCGGAGCTAGACACGTTACCGGCAGGAGTACCATTGCTTGAAGCCGGAGTTTCGTTGCCAGAAGCACCCATGCTGGAGCTAGACTCTCCAGCGCCTAAAACGTCGCCACCAAGATTATCACCAGCAGACGACGACTCTATCGGATTTATAGCTTCATTACCGGGTTGCGCGACCGAACTTTCTTCGGAACAAGCCACAAAACTTAAAACTGCGGAAACGGCTAAAACGGGCCACTTCATTGACTTCATGAAACAATCCTCCATTGTTTTGTAATATAGATTCATGGATTCAATACCCGAAAATAAGCGCTGTTTCCGCCCAATTTCCGTTGAAGTCAAAACAACATTTTTTTCAACGCGCAAGCGATGTAAAGTGTTAGAAACAAAAGGCCCCGGACGAGCCGGGGCTAAGTTCAAAAAGATGTGATGCCGCTCAAATTTACCTGTGCGGCGCACTCCTTACTTGGCCTGGCGTCACTTCGTGACGCAAGCCAATCGGCTCGGTCATGCCGGCAAGCTAGCTTGCCGTCGCGACACACGCCTTACTTGGCTTTTTTAACAGTCTTCTTGGCCGGAGCCTTCTTGCAGGCCTTCGTGCACTTGCAAGCAGACTTGCAGAACTTCACGTAGGCAGCGAGGGTGTCGCAGAAGACTTCGTCCGGGGTGTTGTCGCCGTTGATGCGGCTGATGATGGACTTGCTGTACTTGCCGAGAACCTTGGCGGTAGATTCCTTGTAAACCTTGAGACGGTTCTTGATGACGGCTTCGTCGGCGTCGTCCTTGCGGCCTTCGATCTTGGCACGGTTCAGGAGGCGGGCCACGATGGTCTTCTCGTCCTTGATGTCGAGCACAAAAATGTGCTTCACGTCGACAACGGATTCGATGAGCTTGACCTGGGCGACCGTGCGGGGAATACCGTCGAGGAGGAGGGTGTCCTTATCCGGGTTTACCTTGTTCGTATTGATGAGGCCTTCAATGAAGCGGCCGAAGATTTCGACAGTGGCTTCGTCCGGAACGAGCAGGCCCTTGCTGGAGTAAGAAGCGAGGAGCTTGCCGGATTCGCTGGAAGGAGCAATGCCACGGAAGATGTCACCCGTGGAAATGTGCTTGAGGGAAGTGGTAGCAGCGAGCTTTGCGCCGACGGTACCCTTGCCGGAACCCGGTGCGCCAAAGATAAGGACTGCAGGAATTTTAGCCATTGTTAGACCTCTTGGGTTTGATTGTTGAAATTCGGGAACAAAGATAGAAAAAAACTAACTGGGCAGCGCCTCGGAAGTGAACTTGAGTTTACCGTCCTCGACTCCGATGGATATTGTCGTGAAGTCATGGAGTTTCCCAAGCAGGAGCCCTTCGGCAATCTCGTCTTCCACGAGACTCTGGATGGAACGGCGGATGGGACGAGCACCCAGTGCGGAATCGTAATTGTGGTTCACAATGAGTTCCTTCGCCTCCTGGCTGATTTCCAGCAGGATGCCGCGATCGGAAATGTTCTTCTGCAAGAACCCCATCTGGATATCCACCACCGAGACCAAGTCCTTCTTCGAAAGCGGGCGGAACACAATCTGCTCGTCGATACGGTTCAGGAATTCCGGAGAGAACACGCGCTTGACTTCGTCCCTGATGGCAGCTTCCATGCGGTCGTAGTCGTCGGTCTCCCCCATCTTGGTAAATCCCATACCACTGCTGTGGCGCACTTCGCGCGCGCCGGCGTTGCTCGTCATGATGATGATAGTATTCTTGAAGTTGATCTTGCGGCCATAGCTGTCCGTCAAAATGCCGTCATCGAGAATCTGCAACAGAAGGTTGTAGATGTCCGGGTGGGCCTTCTCGATTTCGTCGAGCAGCACAACGGAATACGGATGCTTGCGCACCTTCTCGGTGAGCTGTCCGCCGCCTTCCTCGTAGCCCACATATCCCGGAGGCGCACCGATCAAGCGGCTGATGCTGTGCTTTTCCATGTACTCGCTCATGTCGATACGGATCATGGAATCTTCGCTGCCGAAAAGGCTCAGGCTCAGCACCTTCGCAAGTTCCGTCTTGCCCACACCTGTAGGCCCAAGGAAAAGGAAGCTGCCCATCGGGCGCTTGCTGCTGCGGATTCCGGCTCGGGTACGGCGAATGGACTTGACAATCGCATCGACGGCCTGGTCCTGGCCAATGACGCGCTGCTTGATTTCCTCGCCAAGGTGCAAAAGTTTCTGCGCTTCCTCACCAGCAAGGCGGCTCACGGGAATCCCCGTCATCTTGCTGATGACATCACGGATAACGTTTTCGTCGACCACAGGCGTGTTGGCCTTGGCATCTTCAGCCAAAGAACTCTTGCGGTCAGCAATGCTCTTTTCCAGTTCCTCAGCCTTGTCGCGATGCTTTGCAGCCTCTTCGTACAGCTGGTTTGCAATGCATTCGTCCTTCAGCTGGTTCGTCTTGACCAGTTCCTCCTCCATCTGCTTCAAGTCATCGGGGACCTTGATGGAATCGAGACGGACGCGGGCACCAGCCTCGTCCAGCACGTCGATGGCCTTGTCCGGCAAGAAACGTTCGCTGATGTAGCGTTCGGCGAGGGTGACCGCCGCACGGACGGCGTCCGGCGTGTAATGCACGTTGTGGTGCTGTTCATATTTCGCACGCAAGCCCTCCAAGATAAGGACGGAATCCTCGGAATTGGGCGGGTTCACGATGATCGTCTGGAAACGGCGTTCCAGGGCGGCATCCTTCTCGATGTACTTGCGGTATTCATCGATGGTCGTGGCACCAATGCACTGGAGTTCGCCACGGGCAAGCGCCGGCTTGAAAATGTTGGAAGCGTCAAGGCTGCCCTCGGAGCCACCTGCGCCCACAATCGTATGCAGTTCGTCGATGAAAAGGATTACCGAGTTGCCAACGCGCTGGAGTTCCATGATAAGGCCCTTCACGCGTTCCTCGAACTGCCCACGGTACTTAGTGCCGGCCACCATGGCGGCCACGTCCAGCGTGACCACGCGCTTGTTCGCCAGCAAGTCAGGAATCTTCTTCTGTACAATCTTTTGCGCAAGTCCTTCGACAATCGCGGTCTTGCCCACGCCCGGTTCACCGATAAGCGCCGGGTTGTTCTTCTTGCGACGGCAAAGAATCTGGATAAGGCGTTCGATTTCCGCCTCGCGGCCGATAATCGGATCGAGTTTGCCCGCACGGGCCATGGCCGTCAAGTCACGGCCAAAATGTTCAAGTATCGGGGTTTTGGACTTGGACGCCGTCGTAGCAGAGGATCTCGGTTCGTTGCGCATCATGGGCGGGACGTTCCTATCCACGTCCATCGTAGAGGGGTCGACATTCTTGCTCTTGATCTGCTGGAGCATTTCAAGATAGTTGTCAAAAGTAACGTTGTATGTAGAAAGCGTTGCCGCAGCCGGAGTGTCGGTCTGCTGGAGAATGGCAAGCATCAAGTGTTCCGGGCCGATATACTGGTCGCCCTCGTTCTTCGCCAGCTTAGCCGCATTGAAGAGGATGGCCTTTGTCCGGGCCGTAAAGGAGAGGAGACCGCCGCGCTTGTCGCCGCCGATGGTCATGAGTCCGCCGTTCGTCGAAAGGGAACGCTGGACAGTCTCGCCCAGGTCGCTCAGGTTCACCTTAAGTGCGCGGAGCGTCTCGGCTGCATAGCCGGATTCCTCGCGCACAAGACCGAGCAGAAGATGTTCAACCGTAATGCTGTCGCTGCTCAGGTTATGCGCCGCCATACGCGCCGCCTGCAACACAGCCTTCGCCTTAGCCGAAAAAATACCGTTGATATCGGACATTTTACGCCTCCTGAATCAATCCGTTATGCATGACAACACGACGTTTTGCAAAAGACGCCAACTTTTCGTCATGGGTCACGATAAGGAAAGCCTGGTTGAATTTTTGGTTCAAGTCCCAAAAGAGCTGGTTCAGCAAATCCGAATTCGCCTCGTCCAGGTTGCCGCTAGGTTCATCGGCAAAAACGAGGTCCGGATGGTTCATCAACGCACGGGCAATCGCCACGCGCTGGCGTTCGCCACCCGAAAGTTCACGCGACAGATGTTTGAGGCGGTCCTTGAGTCCCACCGTTTCCAAAAGCATCTCAGCGCGTTCCCGGCATTCATGCGAACTCGTGCCCAAAATGCGGCCCGGCACGCAGACATTTTCAAGAGCCGAAAATTCACTCAACAAATGATGGAACTGGAATACGAAGCCCACCTGCACGCGATGGTACATGTCGCGTTCTTCGCCACTGAACTTAGAAAGGGGTTTACCTTTGAAATAAATTTCGCCCGAAGTCGGCGTATCGAGCATGCCGACCAAGTTGAGGAACGTGGACTTGCCCGAACCCGAGGAACCCGTAAGCGCAACGAGTTCGCCTTCGTCCATCGAGAAATTCACACCCTTCAAAATTTCAAGCTGTTCTCCCGTCTCGGAGAAGACTCTACGGAGGTCGACTGTCTGCAATAAACTACTCATGTCTAATCGCCCCCACCGGATCAAGCCGGCTCGCCTTCCAGGCCGGCAACAGCGTTGCAAGCACGCAAAGCGCAATGCCAATCACAAAAATCAGGACAACATCAAGCAGGTGCACGGCTATCGGGAAATAGGGAATCACATAGACATCGCCCGGCAGCTTGATGAAATGGTAAGCCTCCTGCAACTTGCACAGGATAAGCCCGATGGAGCCGCCCACAATCGTGCCGCCCACGCCGATAAAGCTACCCATGAGCATGAACACGCGCATGATGCCCGCCTTGCTAAAGCCCATGCTGCGGAGAATGCCGATTTCCTTTGTCTTGTCGATAACGACCATGATAAGGCTGCTGATGATGTTGAACGCCGCCACCAGGATGATCAAGCAGATAACGGCCGCCACGATGAACTTCTCGTAGTTCATCCACTTGAGGAGCGTGATATTTTTCGACTTCCAGTCTATCCCGTAATAGGGATACGTCAGCCAGTTCGCCATGCTGTCCACCGAAGCCTCGGCAAGCCAGTGATTTTTGACGCGGAACTGGATTCCTGTCACGGCATCACCCATGTTGAGCAGGCGCTGCAACTCGCTGATTCCCACGTATGCAAGGTTTCCATCGTATTCGTAAGTACCCGTCTCGAAAATACCGCTCACCACGCACATCATCATCTTCGGTCCGGCAGAACCGATCATCTCGTCCGGGCTCTGGAACGTCTGCAAAACAAGTTTGTCGCCCACGACGACACGCAGGCGGTTCGCAAGGCCAGAACCAAGAATAATCCCAGGCCGTTTCGTGCCGTTCAGGTCTTCGAGGCTGTCCACGGAATATTTACCGAACTTGATATACTTGTGGATGTCGGTCACGCCCTTCGCCGTCTCGGCGTCGATACCGTAAATCACGATACCGTCGTTCACCTTCTTGCTGCTGATGCCCACCTTGTAAATGATGAACGGGGATGCAGAGGTCACGCTGGAATCGCGCGTCCGCACTTCGTTGATCAAGCTGTCGTAAGCAGTAATCGGAGCCGCGTTGTAGGCCATCAGTTCGAAGTGGGCGTCCTTCCCTATCATCTGGGCGGTCACCTCTTCCTCGAAGCCGTTCACCGCAGCGAGGGCAACCACCAGCGCGAACACGCCGATGGATACACCGAGCATACTGAAAATGCCGATAAGCGATACGAAGAGGCTCTTCCGTTGAGCCCCCAGGTAACGCCAGGCGATGAGCCATTCCAGCTTGTTCATCAGTTAGCAGGTCTCCGGCTTCATGAGCGGGAACAGCTGCACGTCGCGGATGGTCTGCTGGTTCGTGAGCAACATGACCATGCGGTCGATGCCGAAGCCCACGCCACCGGTAGGCGGCAGGCCAGATTCGATTGCGTGCATGAAGTTCTCGTCCATCGGGTGCGTTTCACCTTCACCACCGCGGCCGCGGCGCACCTGGTCTTCCAGGAGCTCACGCTGACGGATGGGGTCGTTAAGTTCGGTATAGGCGTTGCCCAGCTCCCATCCGTTAGCGTAGGGCTCGAACTGTTCGATGAGCCCTTCGATGGTGCGGTGCTTCTTGCAGAGCGGGGTGCTCTCGGTCGGCATGTCCTTGATGAACGTCGGCTGAATGAGCTTGTCTTCCACGGTGAGCTCGAACAGTTCGAGGATACCGCGGCCGCGGCTGAATTCGCCGTCGAGGTGGCCGCCGAGCTCTTCCATCTTGTTCTTGATGTCGTCGTCGCTCATCTCGTTCACCTTGAGTCCGCCGAACTTCTCGATGGCCTCGATCATGCTGTAGCGGGGCCACGGGGCCTTGAAGTCGATTTCCCTGCCCTGGTAGTCAATCTTAGTGGTGCCGTTCGCCGCAATGCAGGCGCGTTCGTAGATGTTCTCGAAGTGGACCATCATGTCGTTGTAGTCGGCGTAGGCTTCGTAGAACTCGAGGCCGGTGAATTCCGGGCTGTGCGTGCGGTCCATGCCTTCGTTACGGAAGTTCTTGGAGAACTCGAACACCTTTTCCATGCCGCCCACAATGCAGCGTTTGAGGTAGAGTTCCGGAGCCACGCGCAAGTAGAGCGTCATGTCGCAGGCGTTGTGGTGCGTGGTGAACGGGCGGGCGTTTGCGCCACCGTAAATCGGCTGGAGCGTCGGGGTCTCGACCTCGATAAAGCCCTTCTCGATCAGGTATTCGCGGATAGCCTGCATAATCTTGCTGCGCTTGATGAAGACTTCCTTCACGTCGTCGTTCAGAGCCATGTCGATGTAGCGCTGGCGGTAACGGGTATCCACGTCGGCAAATTCGTTGAACACGACCTTGTTGCCGTTCTCGTCGACCTTTTCCTTCGCGACCGGGAGCGGGCGCACGGCCTTGGAGAGCATCGTCACCTTCTTCACGTGCACGGAGTACTCGCCCGTCTGCGTCTCGAACATGAAGCCGTTCACGCCGATGAAGTCACCGAGGTCGGTCATCTTGACGACTTCGTAGTTCTCCTCGCCCACCTCGTCGCGGGCGCAGACTACCTGGAGGCGGCCGTAGCGGTCCTTCAAGTGCATGAAGCACATCTTTCCCTTGCGGTTGAAGCGAACCACGCGGCCGGCAAAGGCGACTTCCTCGCCCGACGCCATCAGGGCTTCCTTGTTTTCCTTGAGCGTTTTGGAATCGTGCGTGCGGTTGAACTTGTGCGGATAGGCCTCGATGCCCATTTCCTTGAACTTCGCAAGCTTCGCCAAACGAGCCTGCACCTGGTCATTCATGTCTTGCATTGCCATAATTAATAATCCTGTGATGGAATCACTTGTATATTTGAACAGGGAAAAAGATAGAAAAAAGGAGATTTTGGAGTTCCAATTCTCACAACGACAACATTCATTCTCAATGACTGAATGAATTTCCCGCTTGCTACACGATATCATGAAGGAGTAATGAAATGATGAAATTCTCTTGTCTTTGGGTACTGTTAAAAAAAAGACGATTTCATATAGCCACGGGGGATTTTATTTGGTACTTTTTACTGCGCATAAACCAAAGAGGTTATAGCACGCGCGACGCAACCCCGCTCGGGCACGCCACACGCGCACCATCATGAAAAAAATAATTGTCGTAAACAATCCAAAACACTGGAAATTCCACATTCCCGAAGCCGAAATCGTATCGGCAAAAGACTACCTCACCAATCCGGAATTCACCACGCAAAGGAGCGTGCGCGTTTTCAACCTGTGCCGCGACTACAGCTACCAGAGCAAGGGCTACTACGTGAGCCTGCTTGCCGAGGCGCGCGGCCACAAGGTCATCCCGAACGTCAAGAACATCCGCGACTTCAAGGCCCCTGCCGTCGTGAAAATCATCAGCGACGACATCGACGATCTCATCCAGAAGAGCCTGCACAAGCTGACCGGCACCGAATTCGTGCTCTCCATCTACTTCGGCCAGAACGTGAGCGCCCAATATCTGGAGCTATCGCAGGAACTCTACCGCATTTTCCAGGCCCCGCTGCTCCGCGCCAAGTTCGTATTCAAGCAAAAGTGGTTCATCCAGAGCATCCGCCCCATCAGCGTCGACGAAATTCCCGAGACGCACAAGGAGATGGTGGACCAGTTCGCCATCGAGTACTTCGAGAAGACGCGCTACACCTCCGCCAAGAGCGAAGACTACGTGTACGACCTCGGCATCCTCGTGAACCCCGACGAAGTGGAACCGCCGAGCAACAAGCAGGCCATCCATAACTTCATCGAGGCTGCGCAAGATACGGGATTCCGCGTGGAGCTCATCACCAAGAAGGACTACCACCGCGTAGGCGAATTCGACGCCATATTCATCCGCGAGACGACGAACGTGAACCACCACACCTACGCGTTCGCGCGCCGCGCCCAGAGCGAAGGCATCGCAGTCATCGACGACCCCGACAGCATCCTGCGCTGCTCCAACAAAGTTTATCTGCAAGAACTCATGACCGTGGGCAAGATTCCCGCACCCAAGACGATTATCGTGCACAGCGAAAACCGCCACACGCTTGCGAAGGAACTCGGCTTCCCCATGGTCATCAAGACGCCCGATTCGAGTTTCAGCCTCGGCGTCAAGAAGGCGAACGACAAGGAAGAACTCGAGCAGATTCTCGACACGATGTTCGAGCACAGCGACTTGCTCATCGCGCAGGAATTCACGCCCACCGACTTTGACTGGCGAATCGGCATCCTCGACGGCAAGCCGCTTTACGCCTGCAAGTACTACATGGCCAAGAACCACTGGCAAATCTATAACTGGGATAGCAAAAACAAGCAGGGCACTTGCGGCAAGTGGGACTGCCTGCCCATCGAGAGCGTACCCCACGGCATCGTGAAGACGGCGCTCCGCGTGGCAAGCCTTATCGGCAACGGGCTCTACGGCGTGGACCTCAAGGAAATCCACGGGCACCCGGTCGTGATCGAAGTGAACGACAACCCGAGTATCGACCACGGCATCGAGGACCTCGTAGGCAAAAAGAAAATCTACCTTACCATTATGAGGAGCCTGCGCCACCGCATCGAGGAGCGCATGCACGCCGCACAACACAAGATACATCAGCATGAGGACTAGCCGCGAGCAGTGAGCTGTGAGCAGTGAGCAATGAGCTATGAGTAATTATAAAATCTGGGAACGCTTCGGCGTCGAAATGGAATTCATGATCGTGGACCGCGAAACGCTGCAGGTGCTGCCCCGCGCCGACATCCCGCTCGGCAAGGATAAGGACGGCAACCAGCTTTCCGACGTGGAATACGACGATATCGGCCTTTCGAACGAGCTAGTGAGCCACGTGCTCGAATTCAAGTGCGCGCACCCCAAGTCCACCTTCGACGGGCTCGGCAAGCGGTTCTTCCACGAAATCCGCCGTGCGAACAAGAAGCTCGAGAAAATTGGCGCCATGCTGTTGCCCAGTGCCGCGCACCCCTTCATGGACCCGGCAGAAATGCAGCTTTGGCCATACGATTGCAACGACATCTACCAGACTTATGACCGCATTTTCAACTGCAAGGGCCACGGCTGGGCGAACCTGCAGAGCACGCACCTAAATCTCTCTTTTGATGGTGATGACGAATTTGGCGAGCTCCATGCGGCCATCCGCCTATTGTTGCCGCTCATCCCCGCCATCGCGGCGAGCAGCCCCTACCTCGACAGCAAATACACGGGTTTCAAGGACGCGCGAATCGAGGTTTACCGCCACAACCAGGACAAGGTCCCCGAAATCGCTGGGCTAGTGATTCCCGAAAAGGCGTACACCTACGACGAATACAATACACAAATCTTCGACAAGGTCAAGAAGGCCATCGCGCCCTACGACCCGGAGCACCTGCTGAACCACTTCTTCTTGAACAGCCGCGGCGCCATCGCGCGTTTTGACCGCGGAGCCATCGAAATCCGGCTCGTGGACATCCAGGAATGTCCGAACGCAGACATCGCCATCGTGGAAATGGAAATCGCGACACTCAAGGCCATCGCAAGCGGTAAACTCGCAAACAAAACTGCAGCGCACACCATGAAGGAATATCGCGAATTCTTGCGCAACTTTGATACGGAACGCCTCGCAACACTCCTTACGGCAACCTCCCGCGATGCCGAGGACACCGTCATCGACTGGCCTGAATTCCTGTCCGTATTCGGCATGGAAGGCAAATGCACCGCCGGAGAGCTCTGGAAGCACGTTTTCGGGGCCGTCAAAAGCGACCTTACCGAGGTTTCCGAAAGCACCATGGAAAAACTGCTTGCCCGAGGGACACTTTCATCGGCCCTGTACTGTGCGCTAGGCGACACTCCTTCCCGTGAAGATTTCGTCCGAGAATACGGTAAACTTGCCGAATGCCTCGCCCATAACCGCCTATATGGCCTAAATTAGGCAATTTTTGCCCAATTGGGCTAAATGTGAACAAAATCACACCCCTGAGACGTAGGCGCCCCGAGGCATTCCAAAGAATCTATATTTTTCTTGTGTATGCGAAATAAGGAGTGTCTATGGCAAAGACAGAAAACAAAAAAGAAGATGATGACTACATCCCTCCGTTCAAGCCATAAAAACGTGGATTTGGGTTATCTTTCAATATTCTATTAAGGTCCCGTTGGAGTCTCTGCGAGGGCCTTAATTTTTTTCCAAAATATCCGTGAATTCTGAGATGGCGTCGTCGCATATTGCGGCGAGCATGCGTTCGTGCGTACAAACTTCGGGCGAAACACCATGAATCGACCCCGTAGAATAAAACGAAGTGCAGGCGCATTCGTGAGCATGGCAGCGGAAGCGGATGGCACAGCCTTTGCAATCTTCCTTGTCCCGGTTGAAGAAGTCCAGGATATCGCGGGCGACAGGCCCGCTCCAAATCGCAGCCGGATCGTCGAATACGTTCCCCAAAATATAGGGAGCGTCAGGCTTGCTCGTGATAAAGCGCGTGCAGGGGAAAAGGTTTCCGTTCGCGGCACAGGCGACAATGCCTTCGGCCACCTGGCAGCTCGACGTGCGGTGGCGCTGACCTGTCAGGCGGAACTTTAGCTTATCCTGAATGGTCCCCAAATAGAAGGGTATCTTATTACGCTTGAATTCAAGCCACAGCTTCGCAAGTTCCGTATATTCCCGCGCAAGGACATCGAACTCCTCGCCGGTCCACTTCCCGTCGAAATCAACAGCGGCAGTCATGTTCCTGAACCCTTGCGCCTGAATCCAGCGGACAGCCTCCGAAAGCGAATGCATGTTCTTGCGGGTCACCACCGAAAGCACGACGGTATCGAGCTTTGTAAGAACGGGAATATGCGGCTCAATCAGTTTGAAGGAGCCCTCCCCGTCCACCTGCCTACGGCAAATGTTGTGGTGCGCCTCCGGGCCGTCAAGCGAAAGGTAGACGCGGAATTTCTCACGTTTCATAAACTCGATGATGGAATCGTCGAGCAGCGTGCCGTTCGTATTCACCGCGAAACGCAAGCGGAATTTAGTCGAGGATTTTTCAGCGGCACCCACACCTACGACAAAATCATCCCCGAAACGTTCTGCAACAAGGCTTTTGGCAAATTCCACTCCCCTATGGACCAAATCCATGCAAAGGAGCGGTTCACCGCCAAAGAACGTAATGTTGAGAAAAGTCTGCCTCAGGGCAATCGTCCGCTCGAAAGCAAGCCTAATGGCCGCCTCCATGATTTCATCCGACATCACAAGACTGCGGGCCTCGTGGCTCACCTTGTAATAACAATAGGTGCAACGAAGATTACACCGTTCCGTGAGGGAAAGGACGAGATTCATCAGTCTTCCGACTCAGTAACATCACCCGAAAACTGTTGCGGACCAAAGGCACCACCCGACATAGGTTCCGGTTCAGCAACGTCGCCACTCAGCGGTTCCGGCAGTTCAATCGGGTCGCCGGGCAAAGGCTCGGGCTCGCTGCTGCTGGAAGACAATTCCGGAATGCCAGCCAACGGCGGAGGTTCCACGTTGTTGAAAGAAGAACTGGATGATTCCAGCGGCGGGACAATCTCGCCAGCAGTGGTTTCCAGGGAATCTACCCTATACGACGAAGACGAGCTAACAGGCTCATAAGGCATAGAAACGCCACTAGCCGGAGGCTCGAGACTGCTCGAACTCGACCGCATGGAACTGGAGCTACTCGTGTAGTACATCACCCCGCCCGACGACATCGGATAGGAAATGTCTACATGTCTGCTACTCGACGAGACTTCGTTGCTTATGGACGATTCAGGCGCCACAATCCCGGCCGTGAGGGGCGGAACATTGATACTGCTTGACGAAGATTGAGGCCGAGATTCCGAAGAAGATGAAATGGACGAGGAAGACTCCGGATAAGCTACATCCCCCGACATCATTTGAGCAGGATCCGGTGAGGGAAGCGTCGCATCAACTTCGCCCCCCGTCACCGAATCGGACGGGACACACGCGGCAAGCATCGAAATCGCAGAAACCCCCAAAAATGAGGCCAGTACCTTTTGGGTATTTGCTGACCACACGCGATTTTTCTCGACCTTGCCTTTGCGGATGTCCATAGTCATTCTCCTTACACCCTGTAATATAAGTTAAATCACGTAAAATCAGTCAAAAAAAGGCAAAACAAGCAACAGCCCGTGACACTTTGCACGAGAAAAAAGCAAAAAAACCGAGTTTGTATCATATAGCGGGCGCATCACCCCAAAAAACGCCCAGCCATAGGTTAACTGGACGACAAGATTCGCAAAAAAATGCGAACAATAATTGTTTTTAAATAAATTCTTTCGTCTAAAATAAAATCGTTTTAGAACCGAGCAAGACGACGAACGGCAAGGCGTAGCGAACTAAGCGTACGTGAGCCTTGCCGAGAGGAAGTATTGCGATGCGTTATAAAGCGATTTTAAACTTTCAGCTCACCAGCGTCGATATTAGCCCAATCCGGAACGGCGTCGATAGCCGGGCGGACTTCTTCCGTCACGAACTTCACGACCTGTCCCGGAGCGCGGCCCACGAACTTGCGGAGGTCAAGGATTTCCTTGAGCTTTTCTTCGGTGATGCCGAGCTTCTGGAACTTTTCGTTCTTGAGAACGCGTTCAAGCAAGTCGTTGTCCTTGCCCTGTTCCTTCACGACCTTGCCCGCTTCCATAGACATCACGCGGATTTCTTCGTGGAGTTCCTGACGGTCGCCGCCATTCTTCACGCCTTCCATGATGATGTTTTCGGTAGCCATGAACGGGAGTTCGGCCATGATGCGCTTTTCGATGACCTTCGGATAAACCACGAGACCGTTGGTCACGTTTTCAGCGATGATGAGCATGGCATCCATAGCGAGGAATGCTTCCGGGATGGCGAGGCGCTTGTTGGCGCTGTCATCGAGCGTACGTTCAAACCACTGCGTTGCCTGCGTGAAGGCGGTGCTGTTCACCTGGGCCATCACGAAACGGGCCAGGGAGCAAATGCGTTCGCTCCTCATCGGGTTACGCTTGTAAGCCATGGCGCTGGAACCGATCTGGGTCTTTTCGAACGGTTCTTCGACTTCCTTGACACCCTGCATGAGGCGCATGTCGGTAGCAAACTTGTGCAGAGACTGAGCGATGGAGCTGAGCACCTGGTTCACGCGGTTGTCCCACTTACGGGTGTAAGTCTGGCCGGTGATGGTGAGCACGCGCTTGAAGCCAGCCTTGGCAGTCACGCGGCGGTCAAGTTCCATGATCTTTTCTTCGTCGCCGTTGAACAGGTCCATGAAGCTGGCCTGCGTACCGGTCGTGCCCTTCACGCCGCGGAACGGAAGCACTTCAATGAGGAAGTTCAATTCTTCGAGGTCAATGAGCATGTCCTGGAGCCAGAGGCAAGCGCGTTTACCCACAGTCGTAAGCTGGGCGGCCTGGAAGTGCGTGGCACCGAGCTGGGCCATGTCCTTGTATTCCATCGCAAACTTGGAAAGCTTGTCCATCACGCGGCAAAGGCGCTTGCGGACGAGAATCATCGCCTGCTGCATCTGGATAAGGTCGGTATTGTCGCCCACGAAAGCAGACGTTGCACCGAGGTGGATGATACCCTTGGCCTTCGGGCACTGGACGCCGTAAGCGTAAACATGGCTCATCACGTCGTGACGGCGGCGCTTTTCTTCTTCTTCGGCGACTTCGAAGTTGATGTCCTTCTCGTGGGCCTTCAGTTCGTCCACCTGCTCCTGCGTAATCGGGAGGCCGAGTTCCATTTCGGATTCGGCGAGGTAAATCCACAGCTTGCGCCAAGTCTGGAACTTGTACTGCGGGCTGAAGATGAAGCTCATTTCCTTGCTGGCGTAACGCTTGATAAGCGGGCTTTCGAACTGATCACGCATGTTTTTATCCTTTTTTAAGTTTTACTGTCCAAATGTAGAAAAAAAGGAAAACATCAGCAAACCACCAAAAATGGTATGTTTTTTAATGTCACCGATTTCTTCGGCCACTATTAAAATTTACCGCACAACAGCGCAAGCGATGCAGTCAGCGGGGCGCTCCAGTTGATGGCGACCTCGTTGCTCGCGAACGACGCCTGGTTGTCCACGTAGCCCAAGCCCGGAAGGCTACTGGGATAGCGCATTCCCAAGCGAACATCCTGACGGTCCTGGTTTATCCCGCCCACAAGAAGCCCGGGAACCGGATCGACAATTCCGTCGGAGCCACTGATGCGGTGATGCGGGAACTTCGGGGAACTCCAGGCCGAGCCCGTCACAAAACTCACGTTCACCGGATTGCACCCGTAGATGAAGTCCAGATGGCCATAGGCACAGCGCACATACTCGGGCATGTTCGCCCAGGTGTTCGTCACTAAAAGAGTCAAGGCGTAATTGGCCAACACACCATTACTCCCCCAGGGGAAATACTGCAAGGCAATCCGGTAGGCATCGTCTGCAGCAAGGGCTACAATCTTGTCCGATTCATGAGCGAGGGCGATACGCGCCCTGTCGCGAAGTTCGATATCGCGGTCCTGCAGGGCAAGCGCCATGTAGCCCAAGTTTTCCGTGTCGTGCCAGTTGATGTCGGAACGCGGGGGCATGTCGGCCAGATCCTGGTAAAGCTGGTCATGCACTTCAATACAGTCCTGCAGATCCACCTGGCCCATCTCGCGGAAGAGCATCGCACGTGCCCAGAAGAACTCGTCGGCAATGCGCACATCGCCGTAGGGGCCGCTTCCCTCCGTATACGGAGGGAATCCCTCATCGGGATTTTCGAGCGACCAACGGTACGCTCGAATAGCGGCACCGATGCATTTTTTAGCAAAAGCAGGGTCCGTCGCCGCAAAGATGCGGTGCGCCTGAGCCAGCGCCGCACAGAAGTTGAGTGACGACGTCGTGGACTTCCCGACAATCTGCCGTTTCTGGCTGTGGTCCGAAATCGTCGGCGTCACAAACGTATCCCAGCGTTCCGGAGAAACCTTGAAGAAAACACCTCCGTCATCATCCTGCATCCGCAAGAAGAACTCCAATTCAAACCGGACCTCTTCACGCAGTGCGTCCAAGGACTTGGAAATCACGGGCGAACCCAATTCCAAGGCAAGCATCAACGTTGCGACACTCACGCCGCCATTGACGATGTACTTCCCGTAATCGCCCGCATCGTACCACCCGCCGTGAGCATTCCACGTACCTTCCCTATTCATGGAATAGTGGAACGGCAGCTGAGTGTCGATATGCGCCAGGGGGCGTGCCCACTTGCCGGCAATCTCAGGCGTCAGTTCAACACCGCTACGCTGGTAGTAAAAAGACTTGATGTTCGCATTCAATTGAGTGAGAAGCCAGTTGTCCGAAATTTCGAACAAATGCGATTCCGTCCCGCAGCTTATCTTGTAGCGTCCCGGCTTGCGGAGCTTGGAAAAATCACCGACCAGAAGCGTTTCGCCACTGTACTTGCAAGGGCCGCGATATGCGAGATTCCCCTCGAAAGCGACCTCGCCCGTTTCCGAAATAATCAGGAACCTCGGCCCCGAAACAACGTCAATATCGTTGGCAGAGAAAGTGAAGGCTCCCTCGGCAAGAGGCTGGTTGTCGGCACCCACCTCGAACGGTTCGCCCTCGTTCACGGCGATATAGAAGTATTTCGGTGCGCGGCAAGCATAACCGACATGGTTATAGCGGAGGTAAGCTCTCATTCCATCAAGTTCCATGACACAAAAATAGATTTTTTTGCACCCATACAAAAAAGGCCACCCGAAGGCGGCCACTAAATTGATTTACGTAAAAATTACAGGTCCATCAAGCAGCGGACTGCGGCACCGTTGGATTTCTTTGAGCTCGTATACTGAACCGGATTCTCACCGAACATCATGATAGTGGATGCCTTTGTATAATTGTCCTTGTTGTTCACTTTTTCTGTAACTTCAGGACCGGCCCACATCATGAAGAAATCTCCAACCTGAGCAGCCTGGCCATCACCAATCGTGCCGGACGGGACAAAGTTCAACCCGAGAACGTCAGTACCATTGGAGGTCCCAGGGGAATTATCCCAACCAGTCTTAGACCTGAATATATCCGACGTGACCCCGTTAACGCCGCCCTTGCCACCATAATACTGGAAGAGGCTCTGGACTTCGTAGTCATTGGGCAGATGCCAGCCCTCAGGGCAAACACCCTGGTAATAGCGGCTCAGCACCGGCTTCGTAAGATCCGCAGAAGAATCGGCCGCAGCAGCAGCCCACCAGGAATAGACACGGCCATAATCACCGCATTCTACAGAGCTTCCATCGACAAAGTTGCTGCAATAAGATTCACCCTTCAGTTCGTCAGAATCATAGTTCAGGTTCTGCGCCATCCAGACCTGGGTTTCTCCACCCACGTCAACGGCGACATAGTCATAAGCCTGGCCATCACGAGTATCGCAGAACTGCTTGGTCTGGTCGATTTCATCACCGCCGCAAGCGCCCTTGAGAGCGACAATTTCGCCCGCAAGGCAGAAGCTTTCGGCAGGATCGTAAGCAACACCGGCACACTGGGCCTTGTTCACCGTAAACGTACCGTTGCTGCAAGAGAACGTAACAACGCCGGCTTCGTCACTTTCAATAGAGCAGTCGCCATTGGCGCCATTTTCAAGAGTATCTACAGGAACGCCGCCACAGGAGACTTCAACGCCTACGCCCTCGATGACTTGTGCCGTGCAGCTTTCGCCGGTCTCGCCGTTGCTCAGCGTACCCACGACCTTACCGCCGCAGGAAACCTCGATTCCGTCCTGGACCTCTTTGGCAGTACAGCTTTCGCCGGCCTCGCCGTTGCTCAGCGTGCCCACGACCTTACCGCCGCAGGAGACCTCGATACCGTCCTCAACTTTCTTAGCGGAGCAGCTTGTACCGGAATCACCTTTGGCGCCCTTGGCACCTTTATCACCCTTGTCGCCTTTTTCGCCGTCGTCACCCTTTTCACCCGGTTCACCGTCGGCGCCCTTCATGTTTTCGCCACCGAACGACAGCCACTCCTTGTTCGAGCAGAAGTAGGCCATTCCGGAATCGGCCACATAGATAAGCTTGCCCTCATTATCTTTGTTGCAATCGGGCATTTTGTCGCCCTTGTCAACCAAGTCCAAACCGACCGTGGGATTAGTGGTTTCATATACCTTGGTGACATCGTCGCCGCTACAAGCGAACAACGTTGCCACAACTGCAGAGAGTCCAGTGAAACGGATTATATTGTTCATAATTCTCCTTTTAACAAACAAATTCAGACGAAATATAGCTTATAAATTATACCGGAACGCCTGGTTGCAAACAAAAGCACCCAAAAACCAGTTCAAAAAGAGATAAATGCAGTGCATCCTGAAATTTTTCACATTTTTCACGACAATGCGCTTTTTTGCAGGAAAATACGATACAGTTGATACAGAAATTATCCAAATTGCACTTGTAAGTCTTGTTTTGCCCCCATCCAGAAAGTAAAATTAGAGTGTGTATGGGTTTGCAGGGGGCTATATGACATTGAAAAAGACTTTAATATTTGGACTATTGGCGGTAGCTGCTGTGAGCGCAAAAGACTATTCTGGTGCAGAACTCTATACCAGCGAAACCTGGATGTACGGCAAGTTCGAAGCGCGCATGAAGATGGCTGCCGGTTCGGGAACCGTCAGTTCCATGTTCTTGTACCACAACGATTCCTACCTGGGCGGAAACGAGCCCTGGGTCGAAGTGGATATCGAAATCCTGGGCAAGAACCCCAATAGTTTCCAGTCCAACATCATTACAGGCTTCGGACCTGGAGACGGACAGCCGGACCGCAAGGTGACTAGCGAAGACCACCACGCCATCGAACCCGCTTCCAACGAATCCTTCCATACCTACGGCATGGAATGGACTCCGGATTACGTGGCTTGGATTCTCGACGGCAAGGTCGTCCGCAAGACGGTCAAGGGCCAGGGTGACAAGAACCAGGTGGAAGACCTTGGCAAGAAGGAACAAGGTCTCCGCTTCAACCTCTGGTCCCACGAAGACGCCGGCTGGGTTGGCGCATGGAACGACAACATTTTGCCGGTCTACCAGTTCATCAACTGGGTCAAGGTCTACAAGTACACCCCGGGCGCCGGCGAAAACGGCAGCGACTTTACTCTGGACTGGAGCGACGACTTCGACACCTTCAACAGCACCCGCTGGCTAAAGGGAGACTGGACGTTCGACGGCAACCGCGTCGATATCAGCCCGAGCAACATCTTTACCAAGGACGGCATGGTCATCATCGCCCTCACCAAGAAGGGCCAGGAAGGCTTCAACGGACAGATGCCCACGGATCCCGAGGGCGACCTGAAGAGCCAGCAAGGCACGGAACCGCCACCGGCATCGTCCAGCAGCGCACAGCAGGAGAACCCGCCGGCAACGACGTCGTCCAGCAGCGTACAGCAGCAGGAGAATCCGCCGACCCAGGTATCGTCCAGCAGTGCACAGCAGCAGGACAACCCGCCGAATCCGGCATCGTCTAGCAGCATGCAGCAACAGCAGCAGGCCATCCCCAGGGCTCCGCGTACCCACGAGGCATACAACATAGACCTGCGCTACTTCAACGTAAAGGGAGCCTCTGTAAAGAAGGGCAATTCCCAGCACATCAAGGTTTTCTCCAAGTAAGACACATAAAGAATCCCACCCCCAAACAACCAGCCTGTGTGGCCCCCGCCACACAGGTTTTTTAGTAAATTATGGATATATGAGCCTCAATTCGAACCGCATGGACGCCTACCTGGCCTTCTTGGGAGTGGAACGGAACCTTTCTCCGGCCACAATCCAGAGCTACCAGGAAGACTTGCGGCACTTTGTCGCCTGGCTCGACGAAACCGGCCTGGACCTGAAGGATTTAACCCCGGAAAAACTGGACGAATTCCTGACGTTCACCGCCGGGCAGGAGGAATACTCCCCCACATCCGTCGCGAGGCACTTTTCAAGCCTGCGCGGATTTCTCAAGTACATGCAGAAGGAAGGCGAGTACGACTACAGCACCGAATCGATGCTCGAACGCCCCAAGCTGGGCCATTATTTGCCCCAGTACCTCACCCGCGAAGAAATTGACAGCGTATTCGAAAGTGCCGCAAGCGGCAAGAACCCGCTCCGCGACACGGCCCTATTCGAACTCATGTACAGCGCGGGACTCCGCATTTCGGAGACCTTGGGCATCAAGCTCTCGCAGCTCGACCTTGATAACGAATGGCTCACACCTATCGGCAAAGGCAACAAGCAACGCCTGGTACCGCTCGGCAGCAAAGCGAAGGAAAACCTGCGCGCCTGGATTGAGGAGGGTCGCCCCCTCACCCACCCGACTACAGACAACATAATTCTAAACTCCCGCGGCAAGCCAATGACGCGCATGGGGGCTTGGAAAATCGTGCAACAACATACGGCACACCTTTCCAAACAGGTCTCGCCGCATACATTCCGCCACAGTTTTGCCACGCACTGCCTGGAAGCGGGCATGGACTTGCGCGTCCTGCAAGAACTGCTGGGCCACGCCGACATCAGCACCACGCAAATTTATACGCATATCGACAAGGAATTCATCAAGCAGGAACACAGGATGTTCCACCCGCGGGAATTGGGCGGGAAATAGCAGCATATCGGGCTAAAAGCAGGCCCGAAAATTGACAACCCCGGTGAATCTGGGTATATTTGGAATAAAATTGTAAGTTTTTGGCGGAGATAGAAATGAAAAAAACATTCTCACCCCTTCTCATTTCGGCGTTTTTCGGCGCCATCCTGGTTATCGGCTGCGGTGACGACAGCAGCGAAAAGGTAACCCCAAAGAAGATAGTCACGGAAGTCGGCTCTATTTTTGAGTTGGGCGCATGCACCGACACCAACGAGGGTGATACGGTCTACGTGAAAGACAAGCACTCCAACTTCCTTTGCTTCGACCACGAATGGGTCGACCTGGGAATACAGCCAGATTCCACAGACGACAAGGATGTCAGCAGTTCCTCTAAAAAGAGCTCCTCCTCCATGTCCAAGGAAACCCTCTCCAAGTTCATAGACTTGTGCAAGGGGTCCGGCGGTAAAGAAAAAGACGGAGTGTGTATCTGTAAGGGTGAGCTCTGCGACGTGGGTGCCGTCTGTAACGTTCTTTCAGGAATTTGCGGGAACCAGACCAAGCGCACCGAAGACACCTCTTCGACGAAAGAAACTAAAGACACCACCTCGGCAACTCTCAACTCCT
>JAEEGK010001467.1_pt1 | contig 59174 bp, 53 predicted proteins | sample 8958771 | NCBI WGS metagenome assembly JAEEGK01 (sample SAMN16246547, study PRJNA631951) | gut metagenome | biome: gut microbiome; feature: rumen; material: SC-attached | host: Bos | place: Iran: Karaj | collected 2018-10 | reverse complement strand
AGCTGCAGTTCCACGATCTCCAGCAGGGCATCGGCAGCAGAGATGTAGAGGGCTTTACCGTCTGTGGTAATGGCACCACTACCCTGCCCTTGTCGGTCGGTTTTGCGGGTCTTGTAGATTTTCAGCACCGTCTCCTTGTCATCAGGACCAACCAGCGTGGTCCAAGCACCCGGCACAGGACTCAGGCCGCGTACGAAGTCGTAGACCTGTTTGGCCGTCTTTGTCCAATCGATGTCGCAGGTCTCCTTGAAGATTTTGGGGGCAGGCTTAAGTGAAGAGTGAAGCGTGAAGAGTGAAGAATCATTTTGTGCTACCGTGGCGGGGTGGCCGTCAGCAGCGACGATGGCTTCGAGGGTTTCCAGACAGAGCTGGGCACCAAGGTGCATCAAGCCGTCATAGACATACTCCACGTCGGCATCGTCAGGAATCGGGAAGTGTTTCTTCATGATGATACGTCCCGTATCGATGTCGTGGTCCAGGAAGAACGTCGTCACGCCCGTCTCCGTCTCGCCATTGATGACGGCCCAGTTGATGGGAGCTGCACCACGATACTGGGGCAGCAGAGCGGCATGGACATTGAACGTGCCGTATTCAGGCATGGCCCATACCACCTCGGGGAGCATGCGGAAAGCCACCACCACCTGCAGGTTGGCACGGTACGAGCGCAACTGTTCGATGAATGCGGGGTCCTTCATCTTCTCGGGTTGTAGTACGGGTAAACCATGCTCCAGCGCGTATTGCTTGACCTGAGAGGGTTGCAGCACGCTTCCGTGACGGCCTACGGGTTTGTCGGGCTGTGTGACTACAGCCACTACGTTATAATCGTTTTCCACCAGTGCCTGCAGGGTTTCTACTGCAAACTCCGGGGTTCCCATAAATACTATTCTTAAATCTTCTTTCTTCATATTCTAGTCTTGGCTGAGGTCGTGCACCATTTTGCGATACATGGCGTACATGCGCTTACGCGAGATGTAGCCTTTCAGGTGGTTGCTGCTATCGACGACGGGCAGCCAGTCGGCCTGGGTACTTTCGAACATACGCATCACTTTGGTCATGGGCGTTGTATCACTCAGTATGGCAGCCGGTTCGACCATGAGTTGCGAGGCATGGAAATGATGGTATAGCTCGGTGCGGAACACGACGTGGCGGATTTTCACGATGTTGATTTCGCCCAACAGCGTGCCTGCAGGGTCAGTGACGGGCAGCACACGGTGGCGCGAACGCGAGATGTAGTGGACCATCTGTCCCAGTTCCATATCGGGGTCGACAGGTTGGAAGTCGCGGTCGATGACGGAGTCGAGGCTCATCAGCGTCAGCACGGCATGGTCGGTATGGTGGGTCACCAGCTTGCCCTGTTTGGCCAGTCGGAGACTGTAGATGCCATGAGGTTCGAAGATGTTGATGGTCAGATAGCTGGACACAGCGACAATCATCAGGGGCATGAAGAGGTTGTAGCCGCTGGTGATCTCGGCAATGAGGAAGATGCCCGTCAATGGGGCATGCATGACGCCCGACATGACACCCGCCATACCCAATAGCGAGAAGTTCTTCTCGGGTACATAGACGCCTATCTGGTGCATGTTCCACAGACGTGAAAAAAGGAAACCCGTAAAACAGCCAATGAACAGCGAGGGGGCAAAGGTACCACCACAGCCGCCACCACCATTCGTTGCCGAGGTGGCAAAGACCTTGGTAAGCAGTACCAGTCCTATATATAATATAAGGTATTCGGAGTGGCCATAGAACAGCGAGCCATCCAGAATCTGGTTCCAGTCAGCCTCCGTCTTACCATTCAGCAGCAGGTTGATGCTATGATAGCCCTCGCCATAGAGCGACGGGAACACGAAAATCAGCGTACTCAGGATGGCACCACCTATCAGCAGTTTGACATACGGCTTGTCCTTGAGGCGGGCAAACAGATCCTCGCACACCGTCATGGTACGGACGAAATAGAGCGAGACCAGTCCACACGTGATGCCCAACAGTACACAGGCAGGCACACGCTGTACCGTCCAGTCGGAATCCAGATGGAACGAAAACATCACCGCATTGCCCGAAAAGATATACGTGAAACAGGTAGCCGTCACACACGACACCAAGATGGGCAACAGCGAGGCCATGGTCAGGTCGATCATCAGCACCTCGAGTGTAAACACCAGACCGGCTATGGGTGCCTTGAAGATGCCTGCAATGGCACCTGCGGCACCACAGCCCACGAGCGTCATCAGCGTCTTATTGTCCAGTCGGAACAGTTTTCCCAGGTTCGAGCCAATGGCTGAACCCGTCAGTACGATAGGAGCCTCAGCACCCACAGAACCACCAAAACCAATGGTGATGGCAGAAGCTATGACACTGGACCACGTATTGTGTGCCTTCAGTCGTGAGCGGTTGCTGGAGATAGCATAGAGAATACGCGTGATGCCGTGTGAGATGTTGTCCTTGACCACATAACGCACGAAAAGCGATGTCAGGTAGATACCAATGACAGGATAGACCAAATAGAGCCAGTTGTACGTATCAGCATGGAAGCGCCCCGTCAGCAAGTCAACAATGACGTTGATGAGACCATGAAGAACATAGGCAGCCACGGCAGACAGCAGACCCACCATGAACGCCAAGACGAGTATAAACATCTTGTCGCTCACGTGTTCCACACGCCAGTCGTGCAACTTTCTCAACCACATGTACCCATGTTCCTCACTCATGCGCTAACTTCCTTAATTTCTTATTATCGTTACCTCCCCATTCGGACGCAGTCGGATAATACTGCTGGGTGTGTGGGGCTTATGCTCCTGACGACGGCTCCAGCAGACATAGTCCACCTGTTCGATGATGCGGGGGTCAATATCGCAATAGTTCTGGGCAGCAGGCTCGCCACTGATATTGGCCGAGGTTGACACCAATGCCTTCTGGAAGCGGAAGCACAGTTCCTTCGAGAAAGCTTCCTGCGTGATGCGCAGGGCAATGCTTCCGTCCTCGGCTATCAGATTCGGGGCCAGATTGACAGCACCATCCAGAATGAGGGTGGTGGGTTTGACACCCGACGGAGAACCATTGGGAATAGTGGCGGCATCCTTGAGACTATCGATGAGCTGCCAGGCGACGTCGGGCACGTTGCGGACATAGCGCTGCAGACGGGCGTCGCTGTCCACCAAACAAATCATGGCCTTCGAATCGTCGCGCTGCTTAATCTCGTAGACACGCTTGACGGCCTCGGCATTTGTGGCATCACAGCCAATGCCCCATACGGTGTCCGTCGGATAGAGGATGACCCCACCCTTCTTCAACACCTCAACAGCCTTCTTAATATCTTCTTCTCTCGTCATATAAAATTCGTGAGATTCGTGAAATTCGTGTTCTAAAACTCTGATGTAAAGTGGAACTTGATATGCTTAAAGTCCTCCTGCGCCATACTGAGTACATAGCCGGAGTCAGCGAGGAACACGTCGCGTCCCTCCTTATCCTTGGCCATATACTGGTATTTGCGTTTCTTGAAGTTCTCCAGTTCCTTCTCGTCGTCGCTCTCTATCCAGCATGCCTTATAGAGGTGGACAGGTTCCCAACGGCACTTGGCGTTATACTCGTTTTCCAGACGATACTGGATAACCTCGAACTGCAGTTGACCAACGGTACCGATGATTTTGCGGTTGTTAAACTGATTGACGAACAGCTGGGCTACACCCTCGTCCATCAGCTGGTCGATACCCTTTTGGAGCTGTTTCGACTTCATGGGGTCGTCGTTCTCGATATACTTGAACAGTTCGGGCGAGAAGGAAGGCAGACCACGGAAGTGGAGCTGTTCGCCCTCGGTAATGGTATCACCAATTTTAAACAGTCCCCCCGTATCGGGCAAACCTACGATATCACCAGGCCATGCCTCATCGATGGTTGACTTACGCTGAGCCATAAACTGTGTGGGCGACGAGAAGCGCAGCGTCTTGCCCTGACGCACATGCAGATAGGGCTGGTTGCGCTGGAACTTACCGCTGCACACCTTGCAGAAGGCGATACACGAGCGGTGGTTGGGGTCGATGTTAGCCGTAATCTTGAAGATAAAGCCCGTAAACTTCTGTTCGTCGGGCTGTACCATACGTTCCTCAGCCTTTGTAGGCTTAGGAGACGGAGCTATCTCCACGAAACAGTTCAGCAGTTCCTGTACACCGAAGTTGTTCAGAGCAGAGCCAAAGAAGACGGGAGCCACCTCAGCACTTCGGTAAGTGTCCACCTCGAAGTCAGGGTACACGCCATCCACCAGTTCCAGGTCTTCACGGAGCTTAGCAGCATTATCCTCGCCGACAAAATTGTCGAGCTCGACGGAATCGAGCTCCACACTCACCTTTTCGGTTACGCGCTGTTTATCTGGGGTAAAGAGGTCCAGCTTCTGTTCGTAGATGTTATACACGCCTTTGAACTTGGCACCTTGGTTGATGGGCCACGACAGAGGGCGCACCTTGATTTCCAATTCATGCTCCAGTTCGTCCAACAGGTCGAACGGGTCACGCCCCTCACGGTCCATCTTATTGATGAAGATGATGACGGGCGTATTACGCATACGACACACATTCATCAGCTTACGCGTCTGCGTCTCTACACCCTTGGCACCGTCCACCACGATAATCGCTGAATCCACAGCAGTCAGTGTACGGTAGGTATCCTCGGCAAAGTCCTGGTGACCTGGAGTGTCCAGGATGTTCACCTTGTATTCAATGTCCGACCCTTCGGGTGTGTAGTCGAACTCCATCACAGAGGTCGACACCGAGATACCACGCTGTTTCTCGATATCCATCCAGTCAGACGTGGCCGTTTTCTTAATCTTGTTATTCTTCACGGCACCCGCCACCTGAATCTGTCCACCAAACAGCAGGAACTTCTCTGTCAGCGTCGTTTTACCGGCATCGGGGTGCGATATAATGGCGAATGTTCGCCTACGTTCTATTTCCTGATTCACCTTATTATTTTTTAATGAGGGTGCAAAGATACAAATTTAAATTGAGAATTGAGAATTGATAATTGAGAATTTCTGCAATAGAGCCATTTTTTTCACTTTTCACTTTTCTCTTTTCACTTTTTTTACTACCTTTGCACCCCAAATAAAGAAAACGACTATGAGTATAGAATATATGTCACAAGAAGGCTACGACAAGTTGGTAGCCGAATTGCGCCACATGGAACAGGTGGAACTGCCTGCCGTTCGTGATGCCATTGCCGAGGCACGTGCCCAAGGCGACCTGAGCGAGAACTTCGAATACCATGCCGCCAAGCGTGAGCAAGGTCGGTTGTTAGGTCGCATCCGTTTCAAGCAACGCGTACTGGAGAATGCCCGTGTCATCGACACTAAGCTATTGGCCAAAGACACCGTCCAGTTGTTGAGCAAGGTTGAGATGACCAATCTGAACAACAACGCCCGTATGACCTATACCATTGCCAGTCCCCACGAGGCCAACCTCCGCGAGGGCAAGATATCCATCAAGTCGCCCATTGCCGAGGCCCTATTGAACAAAAAAGCAGGCGACGTGGTAGAAGTCCGCGTGCCTGCTGGTCTGTTAAAGCTCCGTATTGAGAATATTACACAATAGGAATTATTGTGGTGTCGCGTAGTTTTGGTCCTCACGACTCGGATCGAAATCGAGCATCTTATCGACTATCCGCGTGATGCGGTCGCTATTCTCTTGCATCATTTTACTGATTTTCTGCATCTCCTCGTTGCTGAGGGTGATTTCCGGGTTGGCCAGTACCTGTGTGAAGCCCTGAAGGGCATTGAGAGGCGTGCGAACCTCATGGAAAATTTCTTTAATGAATTTTGACTTCATCTGCGAGACCTCCTCTGTACGCTGATTAGCCTGAGTAAGTTCACGGTTAATGGCATTAAGTTTGTTATATGCCTTGCGACGATGGATGGTGTACTCGAGGAAGACGCCAACAAGAATCATCAGTACTATAGCAGAATATCCCAGACGCTGTTGCGAGAGTTCAGCCTCCTTTTCGACTATCTGACGCTCCTTGCCCTTGGTATCATAGATGGTGGTCACCAAAGCGGCATCGTTGGCTTTCTGGCGGATGAGTGCCGAATCGTAAGCCTCGGCAATCTTGGTGGCCACAGTCAATGCCGAATCCCTATGACCTGCCAACAGATGGGCACGGTATTTAGGGAACAGATAGCGTCCGATATTCTCAAGGTCGGCCTCATAACCACTCTCATCAAAGAACTGGTCGAGCTGCGAATAGTTGTGAGCAGCCTCCTCGTAGCGACGGGTCAGCATCAGGTATTCCGTGCTATTGACCATATTAACCAAACTCTGGGCCGTATGTGTTGAGAGATAGGCCTGGTAGGCACTTTCAGCATGGTCCCTATCGCCCATATTGTACATCAGCAGTGCCTTGCAATAGTTGATATCGGCTTCCATCTCATCGACATATACAGTGTCACGATTGGGGCGTTGCCTGGCTTCGTCGCGCAGGGTTACCTGACGTTCAATCCAAGGTTGTGCCTCGACACATCGTCCCCTGTCGATAAAAGCCATGGCAATAGCACGCATGGTGTGCTGGCACTCACGGTAGTCGATGGGATCCTTGAACTTCTCCAAGCGTCGGTTGATGGCCTGTAGCGACTTGTCGAAACTATGCATCGCAGAATCGTTCTGACCGAGATAGAGTTGACACTCGCCAATAATCTGCGCCACATCATGATGGTCAGTAAACTCACCAAAACCTATGCTCTTCAGTTTCTTGTCAGCCGTATAGGCCTCGCGCAGTGCCATGTCGTAGCGTTTCATGTCGCACAGCACACGCAGATAGTTGTTGTACGAACAGACATACGCTTCAAAGTCGCCCTGATCGGTCAGCGACTTCACATCGATGTCGCCCAACTGGTAGTAGTACTTCATAGACGTACGGTACTTGCCAAGCAGGTTATAAGCGATGGTCCGGAAGAAGATGGTTCTCGACTTAGACAATTCGCCCAAGCGTTCAAGGCTGTCGATGGCAGCCAGCATCAGCGGCATGTCACGATTGTCAAGTATGGCAAAGACGACAGAGTCGGCATGGTTACGGACGTCCTCATCGGATATGGCGCGTTTTTGTTTCAACGAACAACTGGATAAGGCAACTGCCACCAGCGCAACAAAAGTCGATAAAATGGCGACTATCTTCATTCTCACTCCTTTATTATGATGTTATATTCTAAATTCTTAAAAAACATACTCACCAGAACTTGCTGCAAAAATACGAAGAATTGTTGATTCCACCAAAAGTTTTCTATTATTTGTGTATAATTTCGGTACTTCATCGAGTAGGAAATTCCAAGGATATGAGAAAAAAGCCTAATTATATATAGGAGACAGCACTATCCAAAACACCATTTCGTTTTTTTTCTCTATCATCCGTACTTCGCCAATTCCTTAATAAATCTCAAAACTTGGCACAAAAGTACAAAGAATACTCCAAATATCAGATGAAAACGCTAACTTTGCCGCAATCTTTAAATAAACGCAAAAACTAATTATTAGAAAAAGGATATTATTATGATTAAAGAATCTACCAACATTGCCATCATCTCAGGCGAACGGAACATCACTTTCCCTGAACTCCTTCAGCGCATCGCATTGTACAGCCGGAAGTCGCCCATGAAAGCGGGTGAAAGGACGCTCATCTTTTCAGAAAACCGTGAAGGATGGATCTACGCCTTCTATTCGGTATGGGCTAATCATGGTATCGCAGTTCCTGTGGATGCATCGTCAACAGTCAGCGATGTGGCATATATCATCAACGACTGCAATCCCGTTTGTGTATGGACTTCCCGTGAGAAGATGGAGGTAGTGAAAGCGGCTGTCAAAGAAACGGGCAAGCCGCTGGATATTCACCTGATTGACGACTACGAAACGGCAGAAACCGACGGTACGAAGGCAGAAATCACCTACAAGGAAGAAGATACGGCCCTCATCATCTATACCTCGGGTACGACAGGGTCGCCCAAGGGAGTGATGCTCTCGTTCCAGAATATATTGGTCAACATCCGTGCTGTCTCTGATGAAGTACCTATCTTCACGCCTGAGCGCCGCACGCTCATCCTGTTGCCCCTGCATCATGTGCTGCCCCTGGTGGGAACTGTTGTGATGCCGCTCTATGTGGGTGGAGGTGTGGCCATCTGCCCGTCGATGTCGGGACCTGACATCATGGACACCATGCAGAGAGGCCAGATTGCCATTATGATCGGTGTACCGCGACTGTGGCAGACGCTCTATGCCGGCATTAAAAAGAAGATTGATGCCAGTGCCCTCACACGCGGGCTTTTCAGTCTCTGTGCCCGTGTGAACAGCGTGGCTTTCTCGCGTTTCATCTTCAAGGCCGTCCATAAGAAGATGGGTGGGCACGTCAAGTATATGGTCAGCGGAGGTGCAGCCCTTGAGCGCGAGATAGCGCTGGGATTGCAGACACTGGGTCTGGAACTGCTCGAAGGCTACGGCATGACTGAGGCTGCCCCCATGATAGCCTTTACCCGTCCGGGCGACTTGATACCCAATTGCGTGGGCAAGCCGCTCCCGGCCATGGAGTGCAAGATTCTGAACGGCGAAGTCTGCGCCAAGGGTCCCAACGTTATGCAGGGTTACTATAACCGTCCTCACGAGACGGCAAGTGTCATCGACAAGGACGGTTTTCTGCATACAGGTGACCTCGGCTACTTCGACGACCACGGACGTCTCTATCTCACAGGTCGCAGCAAGGAGATCATCGTGCTCTCCAATGGCAAGAATGTACAGCCCAGCGAGATAGAATATAAGTTGGAGAAATACACGGAGTACGTCAAGGAAACGGCTGTCGTACAGGATGGCGACATGCTGCGCGCCATCATCGTGCCACAGGAGGAATGGGCCAGGAACCTGACGGATGAAGAGGTGGAAGAGACACTGAAGCGCGAGGTGCTGGAACCCTATAACCTCACCGTGACCAACTACAAGAAACTGATGAGCCTGATGGTCTATCGTGGTGAGCTGCCTCGCACCAGACTGGAGAAACTGCAACGCTATAAGCTTAAGGACATCCTTGCCATAGGCACATCAACCAACAATCAGGAGAGACCTGTGGAGGATGCAGAGGAACCCACCTTTGAGGAATACCACATCCTGAAGACATATATCGAGGAAGAGAAGCAGATACTGCTGCACCCAACTGACCACATCGAGACCGACCTGGCCTTCGACTCGTTAGACATGGTGGCCCTCCAAGGCTTTATACAGCAGACATTCGGTACCAACGTCAATGCTGCCGACATGCCAGGCTTCAAGAATATTCAGGCTTTGGCAGAACATGTGGCTCATAGCAAGACGCGCATGGAAGTGAGAATAGAGGATTGGCATGAGTTCCTCAACGCCGACTCTTCCGGCCTGTTGCTCCCACACAGTAATCTCGGGATGTCCCTGCTTCTGAAATCATCCGGCCTGCTGTTCAAAGCCTACAACCGTCTTAAGTTCAAAGGCATGGAAAACATCCCTGCTCACGGTCCGATGATCATTGCCCCCAACCATCAAAGTTATCTCGATGGCGCACTGGTCTCTATCGGCCTTCCCATGAAGATACTCAAGGACAGCTACTTCTATGCCACTGAAGAGCATGTTCAAGGTTCGTTCCGCCAGTATTACGCACGTCACAACAACATCATCATCATGGAACGGGGCAATCTCCGCGACTCCATCCTCAAGCTGGCTGAGGTACTCAAGCGAGGCAAGAACGTGATTATCTTCCCTGAAGGTTCACGCACCCGAACAGGCAAGTTAACTGATTTCAAGAAGACCTTTGCTATCCTCAGCCGTGAGCTGCAAGTCCCCATCCTGCCAGTGTGTATCAGAGGGGCCTTCGAGGCATTGCCACGCTCTAGGCATTTCGTCTCGCCCCACAAAATTGAGGTAGAGTTCCTGGCGCCCATCGTTCCTAACAGCAATCTCTCATACGACGAGATTGCCAATCAGGTGAAGCAGGTCATTGGCAGAAGGACACTTGATGCCAGGAAGGATAGTAAGTGATTACTTGGCTGTGATTCTGCGGATATGGTCCTTCAGGATTTTGTATGTCGCAAATTCTAACATCAAAAAAGGCTTTTGGGGTGCTTTTCTATGGGTAAAAGAAAACCCTAACTTATTGAAAGTCAGGGTTTTAACTAGATTTGGAATCTTCTCCAGCGGAGAGAGAGGGTCGCGAACGGTATGTATATTAAACTATATTAGACTATACCCTCAAATTCATAACAATTCTTAAATCACTGTAAATCAGGCTATTTTTCGGAACGCCTACTCAGGACTATATACTTAACTATATTTGTTTATCTCGAAATTTGTTATTACTTTTGTTCCTACTTATTCCCTGTCCTATTGATTAACAATTCTTAACTCGGAATTTCCAAACTCCCTGTTGGGTCTTGTTTATAACCTTAGAAACAGTGATAAAACAAAAAGTTATGAACAAATTCAATTATCGAGTATCATTTGTCCTATGCAAGGACAAGAACGGAACAGAGAAGGACAATCTTCAAATCAAAGCATCAATCTGCTTTGGCGGGCAACGTGTGCTATACTACATCGGTTATCGAGTAGACAGAAAGAATTGGGAAGAAGACCGATTAAAGAATGGCAAACGTCATCAGCAAGTCAGAACCAACACATTCAACAGACAGGGGGTAGATTCGAAGACAATTAACATGAAGTTAAATCGTGTCATCACTGCCTGCGACAGTTTGTTTAAGAGGTTTGAGGGAGAAGGCAAGCAATTTATCTCGACTGATGACGTACTCAAGGGATTACGAGACGAACTGAACGACATTAAGCCTCAACGAAGAATTCCCCTTAAAGAGTACTATCTTGAGTTCATCAAGGTGGAGGGAAAGACGAGACGTTGGAAACATAGTACGTACATCAAACACCAAACCATCATTAGACATCTCGATGAATTTCATCCTGACTTGTGCTTCGAAGATATCAACGAGAACGTCCTAAACGACTTCATAGATTTCTTACTCTTTAAGAAAGAACTAACCAATGGGTACGTTTCGAAACTATATGACAACTTGAAATGGTTTTTCAAATGGGCTACTGAACATGGCTACAATAAACGTTTGGATTACAAAAAACATCATCCGAAGTTTCCCGGAACGTCTGAAACCGATAGCAGTAACACCTTCGCGCTTACGAAACAAGAGCTGATGCATATCTTCAAGATGAAAATTGAGCAACAATCACTCGCCCAAGTCCGCGATGTCTTCTGTTTCTGTTGTGCTACATCTTTGAGATATTCTGATGTTAAAGCCTTAAGGTGGGAAGATATCCACGATGACATGTTGGACATCACAACTCAAAAAACAACAGACCACCTTGTCATTCCTCTATGTGCATTGGCTAAGGCTATACTGAAGAAGTATGAAGGAAATCGGGGATACACAGAATTCGTTCTTCCTGTTATTTCAAATCAACGTTACAACGAGCATCTTAAGACATTGGGCAAGATGGCTAATCTATATGACACAATAATAAAAACCATATACCGAGGTAACCTCGATTACACAAAGAAATTTAAGAAATGGGAGCTTCTGTCTTCTCATGTTGCCCGAAGAACCTTTGTAACAATTGGCATATCGCTCGGTATACCAAGTGACATTATCAGGAAAGTAACGGGACATAAAACCCATAAAATGTTGGATACCTATGAAAAGCTTAATGCTTCTGATGTCAAAGAAGGTCTGAAAGCCTTCGATACTATTAGTGATGAGTTCTCTGACACAACCACAATATTTGACTTTGACATCAGTGATGAAGAACGGCAGACCCTTGGAATACCCATTCAGCAGGTATACGCGCAGAAAATAGAAGATAACAGGCAGGTCGCAATTCTCGACCTTGCACTACTCTTCTTCATTCGAGAAGACACTGCGACATCATTTGGGTATGCAACGCATTTAAATGACAAGCTTAGAGTACAGTACATGAATGTTACATTTACTCTTAGGGAACACATGAATGAAAAAATCAGAGTGGGATATTAGGCTCAAAAAATGCTGATATTTTGAAAAGGGTTCGGGCCGGGGTTATCTCCTCGGTCCGAACTTTTGGATACCCTTCCCGTTGTCACGTCAGGTATTGACATACTGTAAAAGGGGAAACGCACAGGAGTGGAGCTTGATACTGTTGTATGCTGTTAGATTGAGAACCTTGTCTTCTGCGTACTCAGTAAGGGCGAAATGTTGGGGATGTGCCATATTCCATTCAGAGACCATCGCCACCCAATTCGGAATACACTCAGCATAATGGTCCTCGTTTAACCATGCCTGTAGAGCAATTTTGGCAAGCCACATGTCATCCCATCTACCGCCATCTTCATTGACAGTCTGTCCATGCCTGACGTATATCTTTACTATCTTCAATCGGCACAAACTGTACAGTTCAATCTCAAGGGCGAACGGCTCTTTCCCGGTGAACAGTCCTTCACCGTCAGTCCGCGAGAAGTACAGGAAAGTCGGCACAACGTTGCCTACTGCCGCATCCTCAGGTCTGAGCTTGGTCATCCACACTTCGGCGAACTGTCCAATCGAAACCTTCGGATGCGTCAGTCGGCACGCTCGGCGGTCGAGAAACGACATGTCCATAATTTCATTGCTTTAGAGAAAACCACCGAAGAACAGGTCCCAAATACCGCCAAGGACAGATTTAACGATATCAAACAGGAAATAAACGATGCCTGCAAACAAGATGATGATGAGAAGGGTAAACATAGCTAATTGAGTTTTAAAAGTTCATTAATCAAAGGGACAATAAGCTTCATGACGTACTTCGGTTCAAATCCTTTATCCGACGGATAATGGACACCGATGGGATAACGTTCGTGATAAAGGTCGTAATCAATCAATCGCGCATCTTCGTCGTTGAAAAAGGCATAGGTATTTTCTCTGTCAAAATCTGTTACGCCGACAAACTGACGAGAAATGAAATCACCGTTATTGCTGTCCATGCCATTTGGCAAGAAGAAGGAAGGGTTAATCAGGACCTTGTAGTATCCGTGCATCTGTTGCGCGAGCAACCCTCCGATACCCTCCCCCACAATGACATCAGGCTTTTCTTCACCACAGAGCTGACGAACGGCTGTCAGTGCGTCTTCTGATGGTAGTAAGCCATCAAGCGAAACGACCTCCACATCGGGGAGAGCATTCTTAAAATCCTCGGCTGTGAGAGTGGGGCGAGCAGAGACTACGTCGTACAAAAATAGTAATTTCTTCATAATTCTAATTTTTAAGAAAAGTGTAGATTTGTCATATAATTGGGAACCTTGAAGGATACCTGAGCATCAGGGGAGACAGTCCAATCCTCATCCTCACCCATCTGTTGGTAGTACTGCAAAGGCAGGCTCCGACACTTCCTGAGTTCCTTTCTGCGTTCTTTCTTCATCTCAGGAACACCATACCACGTACCTCCGCCATTCACGTATTTGACGTAGGTGGCCCATCTATGATTAATGCAATCCCAAGCAGCAGAGACCTCAGTGGCAAGGTTGAAGGCTGTTTGCATATCGCCTTCATAGGCATTCCACCAAAGGAAGGTCTTACCACTATTCGAGGAGATGCCGAGTTTGCCGAGGGCTTTCTCTTTCTGTCGTGTGCCGATGTAGAGCCGCTTGAGCACCTTTCCTCGGTGTTCAATCAACCTTCTCCTCGCCCACCGTTTGGATGGAAGCCCATAGTCGGTAATAATTCGCATCTCGGTCTGTTTATTCATCGCGTGACAGTTTCTATAATCTTCTGCAAAGACTGTCTGTCAACAGGAACAGCCTTGCCTTCCTCAATCAGTCTGATGTTACCGCCAACCATCGGATGCCTGGCAATTCGAGTGTTGCGATAGTCTATTGCAAAGACAGGCTTTCGGTTCTCGAGGGCTGTCCTGACGGCGTGCATACTGCCGCCCTTCTTGTCGTCGCTTTGCACGAGCAAAAGAGCATCGGAAAGTCCTGCTTGCAAGCGGTCGCGCTCAACCAAGGTGGTCGAGCTTTCCTGTACACCGGGAGCATACTCGCTGAGAAGTAGCCCACCCTCAGCCACTATCTGTCGGAGTAAGTATGCATTGTTGTTCGGCATAACGCTAAGTCCGAAGGCTGTGATAGCAGTGGTCACACCTCTCGCGAACAAAGCTCCGTTATGGGCAGCTGTATCTGCCCCAACAGCAAGGCCACTTACGATATTGCAGCCGCTCTGAGCCAAGGACCGGGCAAAGTATTCTCCGTCGGCATAGCCTTCCTTGGTTACTCTGCGGGTGCCGATGACAGCTATTCCGGGCAAGGAGCAGACCTTTTTGATGTCACCTTTGTAATAGAGAAGAACGGGACAAGTTTCTTTTCCTCGACTGATGAGGCTGCGGAACTGTTTTGGGAAGTCCTCGTCATCATATGCCGTGATGCCGATACGCTGTTTGGTACAGTCCTCCATGATGCGCTCTGCCTTTGACCGACACTGTGTAAAGTCCGATAGGTAGTACTCGGGAATGTCTTCGATGTATCCATCGTCGAAGGCAGCATCAATGAGTTCCATAAGTTCCTTGTCGGTGTTGATAGATGCCTTCGCCTTTCCTGCGTATTTGATTAATCCTAATGCCTGCCGCCTTCCGAATTCCGGGAGGTTCAGCGTAGTCAATACCTGTTCTTTTGTCAGTGCCATATTTTACGTCTTTTGCATTACGTTGCAAAATTCGTAAAAAACAGCGATAGGCAAATTGATTTTCTTACGTATAACGCCGATTTGTTATACGTTAATGCAATCTTAATAAAGGGACTTGTTCTCTTGAATTTCCTTCGGAAGTTCAATGAACTTGGGAGGTAAACTAAGACTGTACATATTGCCCATGTCACGATTTAACTCGAGGAAATACCAAACCAAATCCTTGGGGTCGTCAGTCCTGCCAATGGCCTTATTGTGGGCAGCAAAAACAGCTTCAATCGTCCTATTCAAAGCAGGCCTATATTGTTTGAAAAAGTACTCAGAACGCTCTTTTAGCGTCATCTCAAAATTGTCAGCATCCGATGTGTATAAGGTCGTGTATAGATTGACAAAGATACTTGCGCTATGGCTTAAATGAATGCGGTTATAGAGCAACCGGGCATGAAGCAGGAAGAAAAGATAGATGACCTTGCATGGGCGCATATTAAAGCGAACAGGAACTTCGTCGCCATTATTGAATTTGACAAAGATTGTATATCGTCCTTCCTTCTGCAAGTCTTCCTGAGTGCTTTCTTTGACTATGACTTTTGCAATCGGCTCGCCACGGAATAACGACTTTACCTCTGCTTCGTCCATAAACTCGCCTTTGATTGCTTGTAAAGCCTCAGGCGTAGCCGCAACATGAGAAAGCAGGATAGACATCAATTTGTCGTACCCATCCTGCGACAGATTTTCGCGAAGGAGGGCACCCATCTGCTGAAAGTTGCCATTGCCTCGGACGAGCTGTTCAAGCAGATAGTCCATGCGGAAGTTGCCTGTATCAAACCCTTCCTCCTCTTCATCATATTGTTCAAAGTGCTTGAGGTTATCGAAGGGACCTGGGGGAAGTTGACGAACATGCTCTTCAATGATGCCCATCACACGGACATCACGCTCACTGAGCAATCGGCTCAGAATGGATTGCAATAGTCCATTGTATTCCATACGTGTCCTTTTGCTGCAAAGATACGAAATAAAATTGAGACAAAGCTGCTATACGTGTGAAACCTCTTATCTTTTATGTTTTTTTGGCCTACTTTTGCCGTAGAATTAGAAGATTTGAGTAATATGAACATGAGAACAACAAAGCGTGGAACGTTCGTCGATGAATATGGTGGCGAGTATGGTATGGACGGGAAGACTTTGTACCATTTCCGCCAAACAAGCCCTGACATGACCACGTATGAGGTCAAGGATGGATGTGAAGTAATCGGAAGGATGGCCTTTAAGAACAGCAGCCTATTAGAGATACACTTGCCCGACAGCGTGACCATCATCCGTGACCAAGCCTTCTTCGGTTGTACACAACTTAGACGACTGAATATACCGAAGTCACTGACGGTATTTGAGATGGAACACTCTCCTTTTCCATCATCCTTCTCCGAGCTGTATGGCAGCAGCGAGCATTTCATAACCGAGGACGGTATCCTGTACAATGCCGACAGAACGGAAGTCCTCCTCTGCTACACAAGCCGGGAAGAAATAAAGTTGCCAATCAATGTCAAGAAGATAGCTCAGCAGGCTTTCGCAAATAGGCAGTATATGACAGCAATACTTCTGCCTGATAGTTTGGAGAGTATCGGAGAGGCAGCATTTATGGGATGTACAGGACTGACGAGTATTGACATTACTCATACAGTATCCTCTATAGGTAAACAATGTTTTTGGGGATGCCATGCCTTACAGGAAGTCAAGCTGCCCAAAACTATCAAAGAGATAATGCCGTTCTGTTTCTTCTCATGCGACCTTAGGGAGATTACTTTACCCGACGGATTGAAGAAGATTGGCGAGCATGCCTTCGGAGGCAACTTTTCGTTGAAGAGCGTTCATATTCCCAACTCCGTTCGGTCCATCGGAATATCAGCATTTGAGAAATGTGAAAGCCTTAAAGAAGCCCTACTCCCTGAGCGACTTGTTACAATAGAAAGGTCATTGTTCGAAGGATGCAGGGGGCTGAGGTCAATAGATGTACCATCGTCAGTACGACGTATCAAGAGCCGGGCTTTCGCCGATATAGAAGGAATAACTGTGAACATCAACAAAGGACAGACAGTCATCATCAGCGAGGATGCCTTCGAAGACGAGAACTGTTTGTGTATAAAAGAATAGCAATGAAAAAAGGATTAGAGATTTACCAAGACCGAGGCTATCAAGATTTGAAACACAGCCTCTACCAACACCTGCATGATACAGGTGACGAGACTATAATTAGGAATGGGCTTGAATACCGTAGGAAGTTACTCGAGGATGCCTTCGAGTACACTGACGAAAACAAAGAATTGCTTCGTGCATTCTGCACTCAGCTTAACAATTCTGTCATTAGCCTGTATAGAAAGGCGTGGCCATTATATGAGCAGATGGTTAGGACTGGGATAACAACCGATATAACATTGGTAGCATCCTTCAAGATGACCTATCCTATGCTTCATCCCTTTCAGGATGCCGAGGAGCAGGAAGTATGGAATGCACTACAGACTTGGCGTTACAATCCCGGTTTCAGCAGTCCTTTACACTTGATGCTGCATGAGGGGCATCAGGAAAAGTACGATGAAGATGCTATCCTTCAGCTTCAACCCAAGGATGAGGCATGGGATGAGGAGTTGCCGAAAGATTGGGACCAAGAGCTCCCCCTGACAATGCTCTTCCATCACATGCATACTCACTCTTACTATTCTTTATACGACCTCATGTACGTGAAGGACATCGAGGGGCGGTTGCACATCGAGCTTGATTATATAAACGAAAAATAAGTTTTATGAAGGAAGTCTTAGGTTTTAAAGTATTTGACAGTCAAGACTACAAGGAGCTACGTCAGCGCATCGTTGACAAAATAGATGATAACGAAGAAGGCTTGAATATGGACTATTGGCACCGAAAGTATATGCTTGACAGTGCCTTCATATACGACGATGCACATGCACGACTGATGAGAGAAGCAGCCGAGAGTATGAGCAAAGCCCTCATCGAGCTATACAAAATGTGTTGGACAGTCTACACTGCGGCATGCGAAGCTAACAAAGGGACCCGTGTAACTGTGGAAGGTATAGCGATGCCGACCTACTCCAACAACCATCCTTTTGACATCGAGGAAGAGGAAATTGTTGTTGATACGTTGTGCGAGCGTTGCTATAATCCTGCAATCGATCTGAAGCAAGCTGTTTACCTGAAAGCCGACGATGAGCATCAAGAAGAGTATAACGAACAGGGGATTTTGGCTATGGAGCCACTGTGTTGTTCGAAGGAAGATTGGCTTAATGGCGTGCAAGTTCCCGGGTTGATGAACTATTGGTTGGAGCAAACTAACTATGCTCTGTACGACATCCTGTGGGTTCGAGAATACACATTCGAGATAGACATTGATGTTGATGGCATCCGCCTGTAAGAAAGAATATGCACCGAAAGGGACGATAACTTGGGACCTTACAGGACGGAAGAGGGAGCGGCTTAACTGTCGCTCCCTCACTCTTGTTGTGACCTGATATTTGTTACCTGTTCACCTTCTTGCCATTGATGATATACAAGCCCTTTGGTAATCCTTCGAGGGTAGTCACCTGATGGCGAACCTTGATGCCATTGACAGTATAAACATCGAAGGGTTTGCAGTCACCAACTATGGAAGCGATGCCTGATGTCTCTTCGATAGTCAGCGTTCCTCCGACGTAGACGAAGGAGTAGTTCTGAGCAGAACCACCACTTACGGTAATTGCGTACTCGCCTGCAGGACTATCCTTCGTGGCATCAGTTGCCGCAACCGGGAGAGCTGTCAGCACACTTACGTCATCAGTCAACTTCCATCCTGTGTATATTAGCTCGAACGCAGGATTATCCTCTCCTTGCTTCTTGGAGCAAGACTGTGCTGTTACGGTTAGCGGAGCCTTGGTAATAGTCAGAGTACCTTCTATGAATGTTGCATAGGTGTTAGCTACATCACCCCGGCCGACGACTATCGGATATGTTCCCACAGGCGAGTTAGCCGTCGCCTCACATGTGACGATAGCATTACCACCGTCCGCAGTGCCACCTGCAACTTCATACTCAAAGGTTGGGTTCTCATCACCGTACTCGCGCTCGTAATTCCGCGCTGTGATGGTGATGACATCACCACCGGGCGACTCTTCAATATTCGAGAAGTCTCTCCATCCAACAATCGCTTGGTATACTGCCTTTTTCAGGTATGGTACGTATAGCGTTGCAGTAGTCAAAACCGTACCCGGGAATACGTTGTAAATTGCTGTCGGCTCTTCTATATTGGAGGTTATTGTTGTCAACGCATCACAGCCAAAGAACGCCTGTTCACCAATGTTACCAATTGTGCTCGGAATGGTAACTGCGGTCAGACCACTGCATCCGCTGAAGGCAGTACTGCCAATAGATGTTACGGAATAAGTTTGACCATCATCTGTAATCGATGATGGGATAGCAACCTCGCCCGAGTAAGCCGTAACGCCATTAAGAACCTCGGCAGTGTTTGTGTAGGTGTTGATTGCGTAACTGATGCCATCAATATCAGCCAACATAATCCCGTTAAGAGAATGAATATGACTATTATACTCATATGTCTCAGGCAGACCGCCTTGGTAGAGTATTACTTTACCGCGAACTACCACATCATCACCGACAGTTATCTGTTGGTCGCCATTTGTGAAGTTACGGCCACCGAGATATTGTGTGCGATATGCGAAAAACAGGTCTCCTGTGGTTGTGCCATCGTCAGATAGGTAGAAAGTTGCACTGTTGTCGAAAACATCAAATTCGTTGTTAATTGCGCATATCTTGCCCTTAACATAGACTTCATCAGTCGAAACCACATTCGGTGACAGACTGCGAATGTATGCGTTGGCGGCAGCAGCGTTGTATGGGTCTGTCGAAGTTCCACTACCTGTCGGTTCAGATACGGTAGCCGTATGTCCATTTAGACTGTATATGTAGCTTGCTCTCTCAACAGTCTCAGGAATTAGTCCTTGATACCACTTCACTTTTCCGCAGATGACCACCTCATCTCCGATGGCAATCTGTTCGTCGCCATTTACAAAGTTACGGTTACCTACATAGAGAGTTCGGTAAGCCGTAAACAAGTCAGCAGCCTTGGCACCATAACCTGAGATTTGGAAGGTAGCGTTACCGTACCTTGTTGTAAACTCATCCTTTATATAGCAAATAGTCCCCTTGACGTAAATTTCCTCATCTGACACGACATCAGCACCCAATTTTTTTACATAAAGGATAGCTGCATACGGATTAAATGGGTCATCCTTTGTACCACTGCCTTCTGCCACTTCCGTGCCTGCGATAGGTATAATATCGGCAAAGTTCTTCCACGTTGTTGCATCCATATAAGATGCGAGGGAAATTCCGGGAACAAACAACGTAGCAGATGTATAAAGTACCTCTTCAAAGGAGTTTGCACCGATAGTAGGAACTGTCTCAGGCATGCAAAATATGTCCGTCACATTTGTGCAGCCTTTGAAGGCATTTTCGCCGATACTGCTGACATTCTGTGGTATTACAATTTGACCAAGCTTCTCGCAATTAGCGAAAGTATAGTCAAAGATAGAAGTTAAGCTACTTGAGAGCGACAAATCTGTCAGACTGCTACATCCGCTAAAAGCAGCACCGCCTATTGTGGTTACCGAATTGGTCATATAGACAGAGGACAGGTTTGTACAGTCGTGGAAAGGAGCGAGACCAATGGAAGTAACATCGTCGCTCATGCTAACAGAAGTCAATGAAGTACAACCATAGAAGGCGAAGTTAGCAACGGAAGAAACTCCTGTGGGAATTACCAATTCCGTTAACTCCTCATCGTTCAGATAAAGTCGGTGTGCATAGTAGAGCGGATTGTCAAAGCGGTTTTCGAAGGTGATGTCGCACCATGATGCGATGTCAGTGATATGGACGGCGGTTAATCCACCACAGTCCGTAAATGCACCAACTCCAACTTTGGTGATAGTTGCAGGAATGCTTATGGATGTCACTCCATTGTCATCAGCAAACGCATTGTTTGCGATTGCGTTAACAGTATAGGTTACATCCTCGTAAGTTATTGTCGCGGGGATGATTATGTCACCTGTATAGTTTAATATCCCATCTGTTACTTCTGCCGTATTATCCTTGTAGAGCCTGTAGTAGATGTTGTCTACACGGACATATGTGTCTTCTGCTTCATGAAGTGAGTAGATGTAGCTCTGCTTTTCCTTCGTCTCTGGGGTGGCTCCTTGATAGTAAACAAGTTTGCCACATATTACAACCTCGTCACCAAGGGCAATCTGCCTGTCTCCTTCTTGGTATTCCTGGTTCCCAAGGTACAAAGTACGATAGACATAGAATGTTTCACTATCACTTTTTCCATCGTCAGAAATGTAGAAAGTGGCATTACCGTACCTTGTGGTAAACTCGTTTTTAATACTCGAAACGACACCCTTAACATAGAAGTCTGTCTCAGTGACAACGTCTGCTGCTAATGACTTGGCGTAAGCATTGGCGGCAGCCGCATTAAATGGGTCTTCCAAAGTTCCGCTACCTGTTGGAACGCTTTCGGCAAGTACTGTCAATGGCAGCAATGCAATCAGTAGTAGATAGATTTTCTGTTTCATATGCAATCTGTTTTTTCGTTTATATTCGATGCAAAAGTAGAAATTAGACCTCTAAAGGGGTTGAATTATCACACGTATAATCGATTTGCTCATTCTCCATCTCACGAAGCCGGGCGAGTGCTTCACAGCTTGGGTGTCTGCTGAACTGAGCCATAGAGAACCATGCCTTCGCGCACTCTTGGTCCCATGTCATTATGTTGTAGGCATCAGTATAGGCCGTCGGAGACAAGTGGGCATCTATAGATGGTATGTTGCGCTCTATTGATTGTCCAATTTGGAACTGAACTGACGGCTCGGAAAATCGGGTGTTAATGTCGGAAAAACGTTCAATAACACATGCCGTCTTGGGGTATTTGGTCAAAATGAAATCGCTATCGCCATGAATGTAAATGTTCTTGGGAATTCCCCAGTTGTCGAACATACCGTCACCCAAGATAGGAAAATCAAAGTAGTGGTCGAAAGCAGCGGTATGGAGTTTGGGACATCCTGACAGATTGCGGTCACCAATGGACTTTACACCTTGGCCAAAGATTGAGAGGCAGAGTTTGGGACACCCACTGATGGCGTAAGGTTCGATAGTCCGAGCGTTGACGGAAATTCCTTTCAATTCGGATAAGTACGAGAAGGCATTCTCTTTGACAATAGTGATGGAATCTGGGATATCTGCATATTCTACGTCAGCCATACACGTAATCAGTTCAGTCCGTTCGCCCGACTTGATGAAGAAAGTATCGTTCATCATCGTGTAATTCGATGATGAGCAAGTCATCTTTTGTATGTCCGTTGCAGCAAAGGGGTTAATGCCAATCTCTATTAAGTTGCCGCCTAAGTCTACACTTGTGAGATTACTGTGTATAAATGCATGGTTGGCAAGTATCCTGATGTTCTCAAAATGGAGCTCCTCGATGCCTCTTGCATGCCAAAAGGCGTTTTCCTCAATCACTTCAACTGAAGGCAAGTTGGGGGTTATGATAGCGGAGCATCTTTCAAATGCATTCTTCTTAATGACCTTAACGCTCTGGGGGATGTGTATTCTACTTCCTTTACCAAAACTCGACATACGATGGCGAAAGGCTCCCTCACCAATAATCTCCGTCCCATCGAGGATGGAGTACTCCTTACAGTCGAGAGGCCCCTGAATTAGGACTTTCTTGTCGAGGGAGTAAATGGCTCCGTAGCTATCGGTGAAGTAGTCATCCATGTCACATGCGTTATTCCTCCACGAATAGATGTTTGAAGTCAGGCAACAGCTCGCACATACGCGGGTACGTTCCTTTAGATATAATAATGCGTTCCAACGAAGTACAGCCAACTAAAATATCATTACCTACATTTAATAAGGAATTCGGCAAGCGGAGTTCCTCTAAACTTTCGCAATATGCGAATGCTTCGTTGCTAATGTCGATTACAGAAGATGGAACAGCCAATCTTTCTATGCCGCTATACTTAAAAGCTGAATGCCCAATTTTAATGGCCGTTGAAGGCATTGTGAATTCCGTAAGTGCTTTGCAGCCCTGAAACACGTAGTCTTTGATGAAAGAAATTTCATCAGGAAGTACAAAAGAGGTAATTTGAGTACATCTCTGAAAAGCACCTTCTTCTATGTTTCTGACAGTGTGAGGAACCAAAAATGTCCGAACCGGGCATGTACGGTCATTAGTTTGTGCGTAGGTTAGGCCTGTACAGCCATCGAACGCTTTCGGTCCGATATACTCGATATTATCAGATAGGATTATCTTGGACAGGTCAGTACAATCTTTGAAAGCAGAAGAGCCAATGGCAATAACAGAATTGGTCATGGATACACTCCAAGGATAGCCATCGGTGTATCTGTCTTTAAAGGTATCATTAGCAATAACTTCTACACCATCAGGGATGGATAGTTTGCTCTCGTTACCTTTATAGCCGATGAGTATCTTCCCATCAGCTGTGAGGATATAGCCCTTTTCATCAGTGAGGGATTTTCCTCTTTCTTCATCCGTAACGGATGTCATCACTCTGTACTTCTTCATATGCTGTCACTTTAATTATCATTGATACGAGAAGAACGGAGGGTTTGCGAAAGACCGAGACACAAAAAACGTGTGGGGTCTCCGCGAAACGAGGTCTTAGGCTACCTATGCACTCGGATACACCCACACGCAACCCCATAAAGAGGTTGTACCATGGGCGTTCCACTATACAAGTACGAGTGCATGTCTTCATGCGAGGGTGCTATTTCAAACACCAAACAGAATTGCCTAAGTTCCGTTTCTTTCCTCGATATAGCGAACGCTATTATTTCCCGCAAAGTAGACAGTTCAAGTCGCTACCTTCCCTATCTGATTGCAAAGGTACGAATAAAATCTGATACTTAAGGACTTTTGCAGAAAAAACTATTAACATTGGCCCGCATTTTTAAACTTAAGTTGGCCTTTGTTTTGCGAAAACTACGAAAATATCGATTAATTTTGCAGCAGAAACTAATTGGTGTGATTATGGATGAAATGTATGAGTATGTAAAGCGGATACTTGCCCCACAGCCAAAGGTCTTAGCATCTTGGGGCTTTGATGAGCCTGTGCCCTTCCCCGGAGGGATACTGTTCCACGTAAGTGGCTTTAAACATCAGGGGTATGTTCAGGTTTTGTATGATGAAGGAGATGATACCTTCATCGTTGTCCTGCTCGATGAGTATCTGAACGGTCAGGCACGAATTGAGCATGTCCATATTGACCAACTCGTTAATGTAATTGACCGAGAGGTCGAGCGGACTGATGACTATGATGAGCGATGCAAGGAGTTCATCCTCTGCATGAAGGACTAAAATTGTTCTGCGAAAAGTATTTTCTGTAGTACTGTTTTACAAAAAGTCCGAAAAGTCTGAGGAAAGAGTGATAGGAACAAAAATAGGAATTTTAATTGTAATCTGACTAAGTCCCACGACAAGTCTTTGATTAAAATTGAAACGAATAAACGAATAAAAATGCAAGATATGAAAACAGCAGTCATTTACGCGAGAGTTAGTTCGGTTGGTGACCGACAGAACACCGACCGACAGGTGGTTGACCTTCAGGAATACGCGAAGGTATCCAAGTTGAATTTGGTAGAAACGTTTGAGGAGCATGTAAGCGGAGCTAAGAAAAACCAAGACCGCCCGGTCCTGATGCAGGCGATAGACTTCTGCAAGGCCAACTCCATCGACATGCTTCTTTGTTCAGAACTCAGTCGAGTAGGCCGCTCTTCCTTCGAGGTATTGAGTACTGTCAAGGAGCTTATCGACAACAAGATTAACCTTTATCTCGAAAAGGAGAAGTTCACACTCCTTGATGATGATGGCAAACCAAGCATGCTCGCACCTATTATAATTAGTGTACTCTCGACCTGTGCCCAACTTGAAAGGGACAATATTCAATTTAGGCTTAACTCTGGGCGCAGGCTCTATGTAGAAAGAGGTGGGGTTCTTGGTCGTCCCAAGGGAACGGTAAAACCTCTCGAGCAGCGTAGGGAAGAGTATAAGGAGGTTATCTCTTACCTGCGGAAAGGTTATAGCCAAAGGATTGTATCTCGACTGTGCAACGTCAGCTTGACCACCGTCTCGCGTTGCGCGAGAGATTTCAGAGAGGAGCTTCGACAGTGAAGTTCCTTTTTTATGTTATACGTGTGAAGTGTTCAATCGATCTGAAGTGTTATGCCTACCTTTGCACCATATAAAAGTTTACGTGTATGAGAAAAGTTTTTTATAACAAGTTGCCTGAGACATCGGACTTTCAGAAAAAGGAAGAACAGGTGAAAACCTGTTGGGCTGTGTTTAGCCGGGATACTGATGGTTGTATCGATGTAGATGATTGGCACTTTGCCAAGTTGCAGAAGATTGCCAAAAATGTCGCTCCATTCAAGGAAGGCAACCTGATGGGTTGGAAGTTAAAAGATGGTACACTTGTCGTACCTGCATGGTTCGATACGATTGAACTGTGCAAGTACTTCCTGTATCTTCACCATGGGGATAGGTACACGACCGTTTCTCAGGGACAGCTCTGCCCCGGCAGAAGAGATGAGGACCGAGAGTACTACGTCGAGAACGGGCTGTTGGGGCTCCGCGACCCCAAGACGAATGAACATCTGACACTTGCTGCATACGATTACATCTATCAGTGGGGGGAAGATAGCGATGTCATATACACCGTTCGAGATGGTGTACCTCATTATTTCAATCACAAAGGCGAACCAATACTGACTGAGTGGCGGAAGTTTCCTGACGTGACAGATGATGATGAGCCGTACTTCCGAAGCGAGCGACAGCATATGCCGTACCTCATCCTGACGGAGCCCGTCCCCAAGCCTACGGACAATCAGTGCTGTTGGTCTTACAAACGATGGGTACGCCTTGACCGAATTCATAAGTCTGAGGTAAGAGACATAATGCATGAGCACTGCGAGATACAGCCTTTGGCTGACGATGCCTGTAAAGGCTTCTACTCACCCTATACCTACATCTACTCCGCTTATTGCGTACATTCTCGGGAGAACAATCCCATCCGTGATTGCTTTCGTCAACTATCTGAACTTGGTTGCTATATGAGTTCTTGGTCTTACCTCACCAAGATTTGGGTTCATCCAAATACAACAGTCCCCATGGATGAGCTGAGGAAGGTGTGGCGTGTTTTCGCCATACAGCGCGAGCATGTATTTCCCTTTGACCTGCGAAATATCGGCATTGGTTACGACGAGACCTTGGTGGAGAACGAGGTGAAGATGTTTCAAGTCATCTTCTACGCAGAAAGACCGCCACTCATGGAAGAATGCGATTATGAAGATGCACTCAGAAACGGCACCTTGGAGGATTTCAAAAAGGCACGTGTCGCCTTGGGGCAGCGGATGCGGAAGATACTGCAGGATGACCGCTACACCGTTGAGAAGAAGAATTGGATTTGGAAAGACCTATGGTGCATCCGACATATTCCGGGGAACGCAACATCTCAACTTTCTTGGGATGAAACGAAGAAGAAGTACGATTATCTGTTCCTTCATGGGTATTCCATGAAGGCAACTCTATGGAGCCTCTGCGCTGACATCTTTGATAAATTTGAGCCTTGTTCATGGTGGCCTGCTCAGGGTATGAGCTTCGAGGACTTGGAGTGGAGTTGCATCAAGGTTAATTGGCTGTTGGAACATGGAGCCGAAGTAAATTACATCTGTAAGAATGCGACTGCCCTCGACTATCTCGGCGGGGCACTTTACTACGCTCGCAAGCAGCCGAATGAGATACAAGACTTTTTAGAACGAATGTATGATATGATTGAGGAACATGGTGGCAAAGACATCTACACCATGTACGCGGAAGGGCGTGACCCGCTGACCGAACTTTACTGCAAGTTCTAACCAAAACCGCCTGTACTGTTCATCAGCGCAGGCGGTTTTGGTATTTTACTCATTTTTCATAGCTTCAGGAATGCTGATAAATACGTAAAAAGGAGGGATAATCCCTCCCTTTCCCGAAAGTCCTATATGGCAATAGAAAGCATGAATAATTCGTCAGAATTCTTTAAAATGTACTGCATTGCACACCCCGGTTTTGCGAAAGAGAGTGCGCAGTTTTGGAAGGAGCATAAGGATATGCCAAGGGAACTTGCATACAAGGAGTTCAAGCAGGCTTTTCCTGACTATAAGCGAGCCCGCCGAGCATACGACAAGAAGCACAGCCGAATTGCGAAGCAGCTAATGCTTGATGGCATGGCCTGCAAAGCCAAAGCGCTACCGTCAGAAGCACTGTTTGATTAGCTTCTCATTTTTCTTCAACTGAAGGAGGATGCGGTCAAGTTTGGCTTCATCCTCTTTTTGCATCTGTTCGTAAAACCACAAACATCCCGACATGAACGCCCTTCCAAGTATCCGAAGAATTTCGTAGTCCTGATAGGTGGTGTTCTTCAAATATTCAAGGGTAGCCTTGGCACACATCTCTTGGGTAATCATGGCCTATTTATATAATATATGTGTCCGACTGTCTCACTGTCCCACTTGATTTTTTGTGGGACAATTGAGACACTTGGGACATCTTATTGCCTTTTAAGCAGACGGTCAACCTTAGACTTGCTTAGGCCCAACTTTTGAGCGATTGCACGTATGGATAGACCTTGGGACGACAAAGCCTTTACTGCGACTATCTGTTTTTCCAAATCCTCGCGTGACTGTTTGCCGAGGTGCTCAATCTCGGCAGCATACCCCTGCTTAACAAACCTGAGATATGATACGTCCTTTTCTATGGAGCAGATGACAATATTATCGCTGCCATAGGTGAGTTCACCCGTCCTGACTTTGATTTGCTTTAAGTACTTGATACTCTCGTCACGGGCACTCTGCCCGATAGCGAATGCACTGTCTACAAAGTTGATGAGCTGCTTGCTACCCGCCAAGTCATTTTGCGTGATGGGTTTCCGCTGATTACGTTTGGGAGTATGCGCCAAGACTAAGATGGAAAGCCCATGCTTCCGCTTTAACTCTATTAGCTTGCCTATAAGGGCAAAAGCAGAACTGCCTTTGTCGTCACCTGCACAGAGCCATGAGAGATTGTCTATAACCACAGTCCTGCTCTTCGCTTGAAGGATAAGCTGTTCCAAGTTGTTTGTCACCCTCCCAAGGTCATCCATGCTGCTTGGCTTGGTATCGTCGGTTTTTACCCTCAGGAAGTTCTTTGGGAAGATGTACGTAGCCTTCGTCCCATCTACTGTGTAGCGGAGTTGAAACTGCTTGTCCGAAAGTTCGAAGTCGAAGTACACGACTTTCCTCCCATGCCTTGCAATATCATTGCAGATTTGGACTGCAAGGATTGACTTGCCGAGGTTGGTGTCGGCGAACAGACAGCACAGCTCGCCCTCGTACCAAAACTCATGCCAAAGCTTCTCAGGATTGGGGGTCTCGACTGCCTCCCGGACAGCCTGATTAGCTGTCTTCGCCACAAACATTCCACACTTGAGTTCCTCAGGTTCATTGACCTCAGGAACTGACTTGCTCACGCTGACTTGAGGTGAGCGACGAACGTTGTTCAAACAACGGTTCTTCATTTTGTTCTTCCTTTTTCCCATATTCTTCTGTGAACAGGCTATGTCTTCCTGTTCCTGCGTGCAAAAGTACGTTCCGCCCGCGAGACTAAAGAAAGGTTTACACATCGAATTTCGGGGTGTAAATTTATACCCAAGCCGTCGCCCGGAGGTATAAAGATTGCTGAAGGTCAGAGGATTACGGGGCGGGAGCCCACGGATAAGTTTTTTGCCGTCCTATCCAAGGAGTACCCCTTCTTTCTATATTTCGGCTTCAACCGATGTCAATAACCTTATGTTATTCAATCCGAGTGTTCATCTTCTTATTACGGTTCATACCACCAACTCCATTCCGTTTGTTGTCACACCCCGTAGCTCCTCCGAAATCAGCGGAAATCCTGTTTCAGTTGTCTCTCTCAGATGACAGGAATTCCATCCGACTGTTTCAGAAAGGACTGAAACTTTCGCAGCTGATACTGCATATCCACTGAAAAATTAGGATGCTTGATGAATAAAAGATGAAGTTTCGGGCTTAATACTGTCGAGGATTGGCTCTAACACAAAGATTTACTCTAATCTTTTCAACCAACCATCCAACAACCCACGCACCATACCATATTATAAGTCTGTCACCATAAACAGCATAAAATGAGAGCGGAGACATCGTTCCCTGTAGATTTGAATATTTTCAAAGAAAACTATGTAATTCCCAATATTTCTCCGCATATATTTTCAGTTTTAGAAGGCGTTTTTTTGACTAAAACATGACATTTGTAAAAACCAACAAAAAACTGCACTTTTTCAAAGCGTCACTGTAAAAATCAACTTTTTCAAGTCATCAACCTGTAAAAGATGTTAAATTCCCGCACTTTTAAGGCATTTCTCTAAACTGAGATTTTCTACACGACTAACACCTTAAAAACAAAATAACCAATTTTGATTATGAAAACAAGAGATGAAAACGGAGTTAAAGACCACATGGCAGAGATGTTTAAGTTTGCCATTGTTAGGCACATTGACAAGCTCAATCAGAAAAGGAAGTCTTTTACACAGGAGTACGGGTTAGATGAAAGCAACGGTCTATATCTTGACAATTACGTTGAGTTTGTTTATACCAAGGTTAATTCTATGGTCAGTCAGTATGAAGAAAACAAGGATTCTGAAACCGTAGAAGAAAAGGGTTTAACAATCAGGTGGACAAGAGATGCAAGTTGCCAAAGCTTTCCATTCTTGAAAGGGCGGGAAGGTAAAGAGCAACGTTGGAAGAGTTTAACAGAAAGCCTTTTCAAAAACAGGATTTTCGAGAAAGTGATGTCTGCCAATCCAAACGCGCACCGAGCTACCGAATATGCTCTTACATCTGAGTTTATGGAAACATTTATTGAGACTGCTATACGGAAAAAGAAGTTGCTCAACAGAAGAGATGTCATCAAACTCATTAAGCGTAATGATATAGATGCAGAGTTGCTCCATGACGTGGTGTCCACCGGGAACGAGAACGACAATGACATGAGTAAAGAGGAAAGGAAAATGTATGAATTCATGCTTCACTTGGCTTTCATCAACGATATGAGGATGCACAAGATTGTTTGGATGGAGTTCCTGTATGTGTTCATCGCACTTCGGGATTTCGTTTTCAAGAATAAGTATATTGTAGAGCACGGCCCCAACAAACGTATATACACTCCATTCTCTGCGCTCGACAAAGGAGCCCGCTCACTCTTTGGCCTACAAGATACAGGCATTAAGGAGTTACGATGGATTGACGGAGTATCCACCTATCCTTCACTGTTGGCAAGGCTTTTGATGCTATACTATCCCAACAGTACGTCTTGTAAGAAGTTCCTTGCTATCACAACAGACCGAAGGCAAGATTTCTACAGTACTCTTGTCAGACTTGCAAAAGAACAAGGGCTGAAAAAGAAGATTGGCGGCTCTACTAACTCTCTCGCAAGTCAGGACTACACCCGCAAGGAGATGAAGACGATGTTCATGAAGTACTTATTCGGCATGAGAGGCGAGAAGGCGTTGAACCACATATTCGCCACCGAATTCAAGACAGTTCATATGTTCGTGCAACGGTTCAGGTTCTGTCGCAAAGTCGGCCATGCACAGATTGAGACAAACGCACAAAGACTTGCAGAGTTCTTAGATAGGAAGAACATCCTAAGCATGCACTTCCCCGAGGTCAAGTCTCTTCTTGATAAGTACGTCACAACCTTTAATGACGAAGGGGAGGAAAGGCAACTCATTGCTGATGAGGACTACGATGGTAAGGAAGAACGGCATCCTCATGCCCTGTCCTACATGCTTGAGCACCTCGAAACCAACCTGTTCAAGGATGTCCTCAGACGTGACACCACGGGTAAAGTATTTATGCTCCATGATTCCCTCGGATTTCCTAAAGGTAAGGAGAGAATATACTATCAGATGCTCTGTGAAAGTGCTGACAGATTGAAATGGAAAGGTTTCCTCGTCCATCTCGAGTATTGGGACCGAGCAGAACATGAGATGGTTACTGACCCAAACAAAAGCAGGTGGCCCAGAGAATTAAACCTAAAGCAAGTGAAGTACAATCAGCGACACTATCAAAATAGCAAAGCTTTTCGCAGCGGCAAGAATTCCATGAGATGAAAACTGCCATAAGTATCGCCCCGGTAAACAGAAAAATGTTCACCGGGGCGAAGTTCTTTGTAAGAGCCAATCCTTTCGCATATAGGGCATCATATCTGCATGTCTTCGTGTATATTTTCTTTTTACAATTGACATCTTTATACCTTCAAAACAAGTATAAAGATTGTTGAAAATAAAAAAGTTACAAAGAGAAAAAGAATGCTATACTTTTGAGAGTATATTGGCCAATTCGTCATGGAATTCCTCATTTATGAGCCCACTAAGGTCACCATGGGGTCTCATGTCGGGTTGCCCGAACTCACGTCTCACGTTATCAAAATCAAATATATCTTTGATGCATTTAACTGAAATCGGCGGTCTTCTATATCCCATTTGTTGCAACAAGTCGAGAAGAGACTTCTTGCTTCCATACTTGCTAAGGGATGCTCTTTTTGCCCATTTGACTTTTTCGTCGTTTGTTTTGAGATTGCCATAGCCAAAGGGGTACAAGAACACATCCAAAGATGTTTTCTCACCAATGAAACCTCCCTTTTGCAGTTCGTCATAGAGGTGCGTCAGCCTGATAGCGTTCCACTGCGGATTAAACGGCAACCTCATCGTCTTGTTTGCAGCCTTCATTGGCTGTGCTTTAATTGCCACCTTGCCTTTGAGAGCAGCCAATTCTGCCCGTGCAGCATCCCTTTCTTTAGTAAGTCTCTCAAGCTCTCCAAGGTATTTTTCTTGGAACGACCCAATCTGCCGATGTAACTCCTGTACCTGCTTTTTGAAGATGTCCACGATTTGCATGCAGTTCGCTGTGGACATGGCATCAGTGGAGACAGTTTCAAAATGAGATATTCCTTGCTCTGATTGGGCATCTGTATATTGCAAGTAACTCCCAAACGCTATAATGTCAGTGCCGTTGGGGGAGGTGTAATCTTCCTGTTCCAATACTCGCTCCATTGTTTCGAAATCGAGCGGGAGCGCATATGCGACGCTGACACCTTTATCCCACAGTTTCGCAAACCTGTTAATGATGTACGGTGTTTTACGTTTGCCCGAAATAGAAACATCGATAGGAAACAGTTCGTCCAACTTAATATAATATCTCGACTTGTCAGAGTAGTATGCGAACTCCTGACCTTGCTTGAAGGCGTTGATAAGCATTGGTTGCCAATCATACAAGTCATGGGTATCAGTTTCTAACGGCACGTAGATGTATTGTGGCAAATAGTCGTGTCTCGAGCGATTATATTGTATACTCAAAAGCTTGTTTAAAGCCTCATCCTCTACAAGGGTGAGAGCTTTGATAGTTCTCCTGTTTTCATCGACCTCGAAGGTCCCCAATACATTCTCAATTATCATACACGATGCCGTTTGTATTCTGCAAAATTACGGATTTTTCGTGATACACCTCGAAAAAAAACAAAAAATTATAAATATTTGGCAAAATCTCGGCTATTCTTACACCACGATGCCTGTCAGAACCATTAGAGCCTTCCACCCCGGGGCGACACCTGCGACCACGTCGCCTAATAGGATTATGGTATTTGAGGACGGCATCTGCGCAGGCAACGCAAACTCATTACCCTCGGGCATCCAACCCATCAAGGGGGTGATTACCTTCACCGACCCGGAAGTCAAGTCTCTTAGTGTGAGTACATGGGGCGGTACGGTCAATTTGCAAGGCGTCCGTGGCTATCTCAACGAGGTCACACCCGAGCAAGCCCGATTTGCATCAGACACAACTAACCCTTTCCAAGGCAACACTTCCATCACAGCCTTCCCGGAATTTCAATTCTTCACGGGTATGACCATCCTTGGGAACTATCGCAATAGTCAATATCTTAGTTTTCAAGGCTGTAGCAGCCTCAACGAAATCATCTTACCTTCTTCCGTAATCTTCATCGGTAAGAGGGCATTCGAGGGGACCGACATCACTTCAATTGGCCTCAAAAATGTGAGATATATCGATAGTCAGGCTTTCAAAGCCTGCCCAAAATTGAAGTCTATCGTTATCCCTGACCAAGTCACGACGATGGGTAACTATACATTCAGGGAATGCTCATCCTTAGAAAAAATAGTCCTCGGCAAAGGAGTAAGCAACATCGGAAACTACGTCTTTTGTACGTGCCTAAATCTCAAAGAGGTCATCATAAACTCAACTACCATCACATCTATTGGGAACTACGCTTTCCGTGAATGTCAGAGCCTCGAAGAGCTCACCATACCTGACAGTGTTACGAGTATCGGAGAAGGAACATTCAGTTACCTCAAACGCCCTTGCGGGCTGAAGTCATTTACCATACCGAAATCGGTTACATCCATTGGCAAAAACTGTTTCGTCACGGGAAGCCGGGCTTTGGAGTGGGTCAAATGCTTGGCGACTACTCCTCCTGCTATCGGCGATAATGCTTTCGACACGGAGGCGGACTTTCCCATCTACGTTCCGAGTGGAGCGTTGGACACATACAAGGCTCGTCAAGGATGGTCGGATTATCAGCACAGGCTCCTTCCTCTTGATGACGGGACTTGAATTGAATAGTCCGTTTTCTTAAGTTCTACCTGTGAAGTGCTCCTGTTTGGAGCCACCTCAGGTCGAGATTAATCTCAGCTTAATGTCTGTTTGTCTTCTTTGCCATATAATCGAGGACTTCACTCTTCCGAAACAGATATACACGCTTGAACTTGCGGTATGGAAAGCCACGCTGTCCCACAAGCCTAAAGGCTGTTGCATAACATACGCCTAAAAAATCAGCCAACGCATGGATGCCCTTGATTATATCATCAACTCCATCTGCTTTAGGCTCGGCTGTAAAGCCCAACCTGTTCAATACTTCGACCACCTTGTTTTCAATCAGACTATCAAGCATTAAGTCGAACGAATTCTTTGTCATTTAATATATTCTCCTATACTGTAATTTCTAAGGTTATAGGATGCAAACTATAACAGAGTTTACCAATTTAACTATTCTTATCTCTATTAGTCATAAACACCTATTAAATGACAAATACAGCCAAAAAGATGGCGATATCGCACACAAACTAAAGATTTACAATAAATTAACGTTTTAAGCGGAATTCATAATGCTTAAGAAAGGGGGCTTTCACGGAATTCTGTTCTTACTTTTGTTACTACAAAAAGAAAAACCTCTGTAAACCGTTGATTTACAGAGGTTTCCAAAAATATTGGCGGAGAGAGAGGGATTCGAACCCCCGGTACCTCTCGGTACGGTAGTTTTCAAGACTACTGTAATCGACCACTCTACCATCTCTCCAGTATTCTCTAACCTAAAGGTCTGAGTGTGGTGTTGCAATCGTAAATCTCGAAAGCGGCTGCAAAGGTACGAAGATTAATTAAGAATTAAGAAATAAGAAGTAAAAAAATGAGTTCAGTTAAGATATTTTAACAGCAAACACGTATTGTCACATTTTTTATGCCCTAAAATTTGGCCATGAAGAAAAAAAGCTGTAACTTTGTACCCAATACTAAACTATTAAATAAGAACAAAATGAATACTAGAAAACCTAGAATTCTTGTAGTGTGGATGCTGACTGCCATCATAGTTTGTGGCTTAAGCCAGACCGTCGTGTCATGTAGCGAAATTGATAACGTACCTTATCAGGAGGTAACAGGTGAGTTCTTTTCGACAGACGTCAACCGTCTCATTGACGAAAACTATGCCGAAGTCAAACAGAAGGGATATGCCAAGCTGGTGATTCCTGCAACGATGTACCAGCAGGGCATGTTCAAATTCCCTGCCAATGCCAGCAGCGACATGGATGCCATGGTAAAGGCCGGCTATAAGGTGTATGTGAATGGAGGAACGGTACGTGACGGTATCATGGGTAAGGAAGCGCACGACGTGGACTTCACCACCGACGCTGACATCATGAAGATTAAGGATGTGCTGCCACATGCTGAAGCCTTCAATGCCTTCCGTAACATCTGGGTAGCCAAGGCCTATCACGGCAACGAGCTTGAGACCGACATCGCCCCGATGTTCTCCATCTTCCCTGAACTGAGCGGAAAGGCCGATGTACCCATCTCGAAGTTCCCCGACTCGCCCTATTGCACCGACCTTTTAGAGGACACCTATAGCCGTGACTTTACGATAAACGCCATGTACTACGACTATGCTACGGGCGACATCATCGACTATCACGGTGGTCTGCACGATCTGCGCGAGGGTATCATTCGGACAACGTTCAATGCCGAACTGTCGGTTTCAAACGATCCACGTAAGTTCTTCCGTGCTCCTCGCTTTGCAGCCAAGTACGACTTCAAGATTGACAGCGAGCTGGATCAAGTCTTTAGAGATCATCCCGAAGTGCTGAACCTGTTAGACGTGGACAATGCCGTCTATCAGACTGTCAGCGGTCTGAACGGCGGTTTTGCCAAGCGTTTCTTCGAGCTGATAGACGGTTACAAGGTGACCGACTTCCTCTACACCTCGATGAAAGGCTATCTGCACACGCCAGCCTACAACAACTTTGTGCTGGGCATGCTTGATGCGTTCGACAAGGAAGGCAGTGCCGACATGGCTCTCTGCTATGCAGCCATCTTCTGGCCACGCTTTGCTGCCGATGCCGCTGCCAACGAAGACTTGACGGCAAGCGACATCCTGAATGCGATTGATAAGGACAACGCTGCTGTGTTGAGATTTGAGAAAGTGTCGTATGGCGACTACAGCTATACCCTACCCTATATTGCAGATATATGGACGCTTCAACAGCTGATGACCAGTGAGGCTTACAGAAGTAACGAAACCATCAGCATGGTAAAGGACAACAGCCATTATGCCGAAGCCCTCAGATTCCTGAAGGCGCGCGCCACGATGGACAGCTCACTGGCACCATACGCTGAGTTTTGGAGCAATCCGCAGTCGGCATCCTCATCATTCTATTCTGCCGAGATCAACAAGATGATTGACGACAACTATGCTCTCGTGATGCAGAACGGCTATGCCGAGTTGGTAATACCCGCATCGATGTACGACCAGAGCATCATCCAGTTTCCACAATACCATAAGGACGTGATGTCAGCCATGAATGAGCTGGGCTTCAAGACCTACGTCAATGGCGGAGCTGTACGCGACTGTATCTTCGGTACCCCTGTACACGATGTAGACTTCTCCACCGACGCTACAGCCCAGCAGGTAAAAGAACAGCTCAAGGGCTACGAGGTAACCATTTCACAGACTGCTGGCGGCGATATTGCACAGGCCTTCCATGCCAATGGCGACTGGACCGACATTGTGCCCATCAGAGGTATCGACATCCGTCTGAAAGGACTGCCCGGCATGCCAGCAGAGGGTGCCTACGGAGAGACCTTCAGCAACAATCTGCTTGATGACAGCTTTAGTCGTGACCTGACCATCAACTCAGTATATTATGACTACCAGACGGGCAACATCATTGACTATCACGGCGGTCTGCGCGACTTGCGCGATCATATCATCCGCACCGTTTACGATGCCAACATCATGTTCCCCATCAACTCTTCAGCACTCATACGTACCGTGCGATTTGCAGCCCGCTACGGCTTCGACATTGACGAGGCCACAGCCAAAGCCATTGCAGACCACATGCATTACTGTGACGAGTTGCGCCCCTCGTTGGTTAACTACTACATTACCAAGGGCTTCGGTGACGGATGCTGCACACGCACCTTCCAATACTATCTGAAGTATGGTTTGATAGACCATTTTGTCACCATGCTGAAGGACTATGCCCGCAACACCTCTTTCACAGACCGCATCTTCCCCGCCTTCGACTATATTGACAACCACCATGGCGGCAGCATGGGACTGGGCATTGCCGTTCTCTTCTGGCCCTGTGTAGAGGATGCGTTGGGCAGCAAGCAGCCTACACAGGCCAACATCACAGCCACATGGGACGAGTTAGAGACAACATCCAAGCAGAAGGACCACTTCGAGTTGGACGACTATAGCGGCACTAAGACCGAAGTGATGACCATCTGGACGCTCTATAAGCAGATGACCACTAAGAGCACCCTCTCCGACTCAGAGCTCAGTGCCACCATCCGTGCCAATAAGTATTATCCAAAGGCCAAATTACTGCTCAGTGGCTATGCCCAATCAGACAACTCGTTGAAAGAATACGTTAATTTCTGGAAATAGATGAGAGAGGGATTTACCCCCTGGCACTATGATTTATCCGCAAAACTACGAACAGAAGATAGGATTCGACGACATACGGCGCATGCTGAAAGGGCACTGCCAAAGTTCGCTGGGACAGGAGAAAGTGGACGAGATCACGTTCACTGACGACGTTGCAACGGTAAATGAGCAGATGGAGCAGGTGCGCGAAATGCGACGACTGATGCAGGCCACGGAGAAGCCCGAGATGAACTATTTCTTCGACGTGCGCGAGTCCGTGGCCCGCATCCGAATGGAGAACACACATCTGGAGGAGAACGAGCTGTGGGACCTGCGCCGCTCGTTGGAAACCATCGGGATTATTGTTACGTTTCTAAATAGAAACGACCAGTCAGATGAAAGAGGTAAAAAGGAAGACGAAGACACTATCGACTATCAATATCCTGCCCTGCACCGCATGGCTGAGAACGTACAGACGTTCCCGGCCATGATTCGTCGTATCGATTCCATACTGGACAAATTCGGACGCATCAAGGACTCGGCATCGATGGTGCTGGCAGGTATCCGTCATGACATGGAACAGACGGCAGGCAGCATCTCGCGTACCTTATATACTATATTACATGCAGCCCAGAGAGAGGGGTTGGTGGCTCAGGACGTAGCCCCCACCCTGCGCGACGGACGCCTCATGATTCCCGTAGCACCAGGACTGAAGCGTAAAATCAATGGTATCGTACACGACGAGAGTGCCACAGGTAAGACGGTATTCATTGAGCCTGCTGAGGTGGTGGAGGCCAATAACAAGGTGCGTGAGCTGGAAGCTGCTGAACGCCGCGAGATCATCCGTATCCTAACGGTATTCAGCGACGAGTTGCGCCCACAGGTGCAAGAGGTACTGGACTCGTACCAATTCCTAGCCCAGATAGACTTAGTACATGCGAAAGCAGAGATGGCCGAGCAGATGCAAGCCTTCGAACCACAGGTAATAGCCGAACCCCACATGGACTGGATTCGAGCCATACACCCGCTACTGAGACGCTCGCTGGAAAAGAAGGGAGAGAAGGTCGTGCCGCTGGATATTACATTGAGCAATATCCAAATGAGAAATGAGAAAGGAGAAATGAGGAAGGACGTTGGCCGGCTCCTAATCATTTCCGGTCCGAATGCCGGTGGTAAATCGGTATGTCTGAAGACGGTGGGACTATTGCAGTACATGTTGCAGTGCGGACTCAGTATTCCTGTGGGCGACCGCTCGACGGTGGGTCTATTCCAGAACATCATGATAGACATTGGCGACGAGCAGTCGATAGCCGACGACCTGAGTACCTATTCGAGTCATCTGCTGAACATGAAGAACATGATGAAGCAGGCCAACAGTCATACGCTGTTGTTGATAGACGAATTCGGAGGCGGTACAGAGCCTACCATTGGCGGTGCCATTGCTGAAGCTGTGCTGAAACAGTTTTGGCAGAAAGAAGCTTTTGGCGTCATCACCACCCATTATCAGAATCTGAAACACTTTGCCGAGGACCATCTTGGAGTGGTGAACGGAGCCATGCTCTACGACCGTCATCAGATGCAGGCGCTGTTCCAGTTGTCGATTGGTCAGCCAGGCTCGTCGTTTGCCATCGAGATAGCCCGTAAGACAGGTATTCCTGAGGAGGTCATCAAGGATGCCAGCGACATTGTAGGCAGCGACTATATCCAAAGCGACAAATACCTGCAGGACATCGTACGCGACAAGCGTTACTGGGAAGGTAAGCGTCAGACCATCCACCAACATGAAAAGAGGTTAGAGGTAAGAGGTGAGAGGTTAGATGCCAGTATCGAAGAGATAGAGCGCGAGCGTAAAGCCATCCTGAACCGTGCCAAGGCACAAGCAGAAGAGTTGTTGGCAGAAGCTAACCGCAAGATAGAGAATGCCATCCGTGAAATCAAGGAGGCCCAGGCTGAAAAAGAACAGACCCGACTGATTCGCGAGGAGTTGCAGGAGTTCCGTGAGCAGGTACAGAACGACGACACACGCGGACTGATGAGCGAAGAGGACTTTGCCAAGAAGTTGCGTCAGATGGAAGAACGCAAGGCCCGCAAAGCCCAGCGCAAGGAGAAAAAAGGCGAAGAGCAAAAAGCCGTCAGCGAGAAATTGGCTGAGCGTGCCAAAGCCAGTCTGAACGATGCCAACCGTCCGCTGGAAAAGGGAGACTGCGTACGTATCAAGGGTACCAATAGCATTGGCGAGATAGAAGCCATACAGGGCAAGCAGGTCACCGTCATCTTCGGTGGTTTGAGAAGCAAGGTGAAATTAGAGCAGTTGGAGCGGACGGACAAACGGAAAGAAGTGCACCAAAATGCAGCAGACAAGCATGCCCATCTGGCCATCCAGACCAGCCACATGACACGTGCCACCATGGAAGACCGCCGTCAGAACTTCCATCAGGACCTGGACGTTCGTGGTATGCGTGGTGACGAAGCCATTGACACAGTGATGCATTTCATAGACGATGCAATCCTGATAGGTCTGAGCCGGGTACGCATCCTGCATGGTACGGGAACGGGCATCCTACGCCAATTGATTCGCCAATATCTATCGACGGTGCCTAACGTCAAGAAAGCCAAAGACGAGCATGTGCAGTTTGGCGGGGCAGGCATCACCGTCGTGGACTTGGAATAAAAAAAAGGAAGCTTCGCAATTGCGTTGCTTCCTTTTTTTGAGCCTCTTGTCGGATTCGAACCAACGACCCCGAGATTACAAATCACGTGCTCTGGCCAACTGAGCTAAAGAGGCGGGTGGGCAGCGGTCTGCATCGCGCCGCTACAACCAAGTACCCTTGCTATGTTCCCATCCTGGGGGATTCCGAGGGAGCTGGCCGTACAGGACTGCCCGTTTTCTTAAAAAGCGGGTGCAAAGGTACAACATTAAATTAAAAAATAAACATGAAAGATTAAAAAAAATGCAATTTTAACATTTTTAGGCACAAATAGCGCAAAATATTTAATATTTCATCTTTCATCTTTAATCTTTTTCGTACCTTTGCACCCGATTATGACACCAGAAGAATATAAACAACTAAAGGCTTTTGCACGACAGGACGGGGCACTGCTCTCACTGTTGTGGATTGGAGCTATGGCATGCTACATTCAGGGACTGAATAGTCCGACACTGGGAATGATAGCCATGCTACTCATCGTTTCATCACCATTCTATGCCGCTAATCGTCTTCGTAAGTTCCGTGACGAAGCCCGTGAAGGCATCATCTCGTTTATGCGCGCCTACGGATACACCGTGTTGACCTACTTTTATGGTGGACTGTTGTTGGCTGCGGCTGTCTTTGTCTATTTCAACTTTATGGACAATGGCTATCTGATGAGCAAATTGATGGACATACTGAATACGGAAGAAGGCCGACAGATGGTAAAACTGTATGGTATGGCTGACGAAATCAGTCAGAGTATGGAAGAATTGGCGAAGATGCGTCCTATAGACTACGCCGTTAATATGCTGACCGTCATCATTTCGACAGGCTTCATCCTTGGACTGCCCACTGCAGCACTGATGAAGAGAGAGTTGAGAGTGAAGAGTGAGGAGTGAAGAATTAAGAGTTAAGAGTTAAGATATTAAAATGGATATATCAGTAGTAATACCTCTTTATAATGAAGACGAGTCGCTGCCTGAACTCTACGACTGGATAGAGCGTGTGATGGCAGCACACAACTACTCGTTTGAGGTTATCTTCGTGAACGATGGTTCTACCGACCGTTCGTGGGAGGTCATCAATGAGTTGGCTGGCCGTTCGGAGCACGTAAAGGGCATCAAGTTCCGTCGCAATTACGGCAAGAGCCCTGCATTGTATTGTGGTTTCAAGGAGGCTCAGGGCGATGTCATCATCACGATGGATGCCGACTTGCAGGACTCACCCGACGAGATTCCCGAGTTGTACAAGATGATTATGGAGGAGAAGTACGACCTGGTAAGCGGCTATAAACAGAAGCGCCATGACCCATTGTCGAAAACCATCCCCACCAAGCTGTTTAACGCTACTGCCCGCAAAGTAAGTGGCATTCATAACCTGCACGACTTCAACTGCGGTCTGAAGGCCTACCGGCGCGATGTCGTGAAGAATATCGAAGTGTTTGGAGAGATGCACCGCTTCATACCCTATCTGGCCAAGAATGCCGGTTTCGACAAGATTGGCGAGAAAGTGGTACACCACCAGAAGCGCCAGTATGGCAAATCGAAGTTCATGGGTTGGAACCGTTTTGTGAACGGCTATCTGGACCTGATGACCCTGTGGTTCCTGGGCACGTTCGGCAAGAAGCCCATGCACGTGTTCGGATTCTTAGGCACCATCGTGTTTATCATCGGTTTCTTTGCAGCCCTATTCTTAGGTGTGGAAAAGGCGTGGGCCCTGTATCAGGGAGTTCCCATGCGACTGGTGACCAACTCGCCCTACTTCTATATTGCACTGACCATGATGATGATTGGTACGCAACTGTTCCTGGCCGGATTCCTGGGCGACCTCATCAGTCGTAATAGTGCAGGACGTAACGAATACCAAATAGAAGAGAACATCAGATGCGGAAAATAATCGTGATGTGCCTGATCGGTATGGCTGTCGCAGCCTGTACCTCGATAGACTGTCCCGTCAACAACAGTGTAAGGACCTACTATGCCCTTATGAAAGCTGACGGAAAGCCAGACACCCTTAAAAATGACACCATGTGGGTATGGACTCAGCGCATCAACGGTACCGATACGGTGATAAGCCGACAAATCCAGGGCAATCTTGAGATAAACTGCCTCTTTGGCTCGTCAGCCTCCACCTTCGATTTGCCCATCAGCTACACACAGCCAGAAGACGTGCTATACATGCTGATTAGAAGTTCTACAGGCAAAAGATATTACGACACGATCCGCATCAAAAAGGAGAACATGCCTCATTTCGAGTCGGTAGACTGTCAGGCATCGTACTTTCATACCATCACAGCAGTGAGTACCACGCATGATGTCATTGACTCTATTGTCATCAACAATCCACATGTGAACTATGACCAAAACACGACACATTTCAAGCTCTATCTCAAGGCTAACCGTTAGTCTGCTGTTGCTCGTTCTGGGCATGGGTAGTACACGGGCACAGGTCACGAAGATGTTCACCATGGAGAAAGACTCCATTCCCTTGTTCTGCGGGTTATCGGTGTCATTTGACCTTGTGGGTCCTGCCATGTTGTTGCTCAGCGACCATGGCGAATACGAGGGTGCACTACGTGTGAATCTGCACGACCAGTGGTTTCCCATCTTCGAACTGGGACTGGGACGTGCAAACCACGAGAAAGACGAGGTAACAGAACTGACCTACAAGACATCTGCGCCCTACTTCCGTATAGGTATGGACTGGAATATTCTGAGGAAGAAGCATCAGTCCAACCGCTTATATGCCGGTTTCCGCTATGCTTTTACCAGCTATAAAGTCGATATCATCCGTGAAAACCTGCCCGATCCCGTATGGATGTCGCAGACAGGTTTCGGTGTCGAGGACATGTCGTGTAACATGCACTGGTTGGAAGCCGTATTGGGCATTGACGCTAAGGTGTTCGGACCCCTGCATTTAGGCTGGACAGTGAGATACAAGCGTCGTATCTCCCACAATGACGGTACGTTAGGTGCTACGTGGTACGTGCCTGGCTTCGGTGTCAACGACAAAGACCAGCTTGCCGCCAACTTCAATGTCATTATTGACATATAGCGGCATGTCGCCATATCGGCATGTTGAACAATAACGAAAAAACGAATAATATGACTAATAACCCAAAGAAACGCCTTGTATGGCAACTGCCCTTTCTCGTGTTGCTCATCGTGGGCACCGTTCTCATCATTCGTCAACAGCAGTCGACACCGTATCAGAAGAATGCCGGTCTGATATTTGGAACGACCTATAGCGTGACTTATCAGTGTGGCGAGGACCTACAAGAAGAGATTGAGGCTGAGTTGAAAAAAGTGGACGACGAGTTCTCGATGTTCAACAGCCAGTCTATCGTGGCTCGTCTGAACAACGGTGAGCAGCCCGAACTCAGCAACGACTTCATCGACGTATTCAAACTGGCCCGTCAGGTATCGGAAGACACCAATGGTGCCTTTGACATCACAGTGGCTCCACTGGTCAATGCGTGGGGCTTTGGCTTTAAGCACGAACAGATGCCCAGCAAAGAACAGGTGGACAGTCTGCGAGAACTCATTGGCTATCGATATGTCACCCTCAAGGACAAAACCATCACGATGCAGAAGCCTGGTATGATGCTTGACTTCTCAGCTATCGCCAAAGGCTACGGTGTTGACGTCGTGGCCCGTCTGTTGGAGCGTCACGACATCAAGAACTACATGGTAGAGATTGGTGGTGAGATTACCACACGAGGCATCAATCCAGAACGCGTACCTTGGAGGATTGGCGTCAACAAGCCTAGCGAGGACGCACTTAACGAGAACCATGAATTACAGACCATTCTCAATGTAACGGACAAGTCCATGGCCACCAGTGGTAATTATCGCAATTTCTATGTAAAAGGCGGTAAGAAATATGCGCACACCATCGACCCGAAGACAGGTTACCCCGTGCAGCATAGCCTGCTCTCGGCCACCGTACTGACAGACCGCTGTGCGAAAGCCGATGCTTATGCCACTTCGTTTATGGTGTTAGGCATGGACGGTGCCAAACAGATTCTGGAGCGTCACAAGGAACTGATGGCCTACCTTATTTACACCGATAACAAGGGCAATTTGTCCGTATGGTACTCGCCTTCCCTTAAGGACAAAATCGTCAAATAGAAATATGGACTCAGGGCTGAAGATTTACGACAAACTGTTGCAATTCACCCTCTTCCAGGGTATGAGCCATGCCGACCTGATGGAGGTAGTGGGACATACCAAGTTCGGTTTCTCGAAACGTCCTGAGGGCCAGCGTATTGCCAAAGAGGGGGACGTTTGCGACCAACTTATCTTCCTGACCACAGGCACCCTTTCAGTAGAGACCGTCAGCGACGACCACACCTGTCGCGTCAGTGAGACCGTCAATGCCCCCTATGCCATCCAGACCGAGCAGCTCTTCGGACTGACCCAACGCTATACATCGACTTTCAAGACCCTTACGGACTGTAGCTTTATTACCATCGACAAGCAGGAAGTCATGCTGTTGTTAGAGACCCAACTCGTGTTCCGTCTTAACATGCTTAACCTGTTGGCTGCCGATGCTCAACGCCTGCGTCATCGCGCATGGCGATCAGCTCCTCATACATTACGCAATCGCATTACGCGTTTCTTTTTCTCTCGCTGCCTCTACCCTGCCGGTTCCAAGACGTTCTATATCCTGATGAACCAAATTGCAGCAGAACTCAACGATAGTCGGCTGGACATCAGCCATGCCCTTAACGAGATGCAGGCTGACGGACTTCTGACCCTACACCGCGGACGTATCGAGATACCAATGCTCGAACGCCTATTGATGTAATGGGCCTGAAATGAAAATAAATACTAATTTATTTTGTTCTTAGCTTGACTTTTCGTAATTTTGCACACAATAAATGAGAAAGCGTTAGTATGAGTGAGAATAAAAACCCGTTTTTTGAACCTTACGGGACACCGCATGATACGGTGCCCTTTGACCGCATCAAGCTGGAACACTTTGAGGAAGCCTTTATGGAGGGCATCCGCAGAGACAACGAACAGATAGAGAAAACAATTAACAATCCGGAGAAGCCCACCTTCGACAATACCATCATCAACACAGAGGAGGACGAGGGCTACTACAACCTATTGTCGAGAGTCTCGACGGTTTTCTTCAATCTGCTGTCGGCTGAGACCAACGACGATATGGATGCGCTGGCCCAGAAGATGCAACCCATACTGACACAACACTCAAACGACATTCGTCTGAATCCCAAGCTGTTTGAACGCATCCGTTTTGTCCACCTGCACCACCGCAAGTTGACACCTGAGGAGAAGATGCTGCTAGATAATTGCTACGAAGGTTTTGTACGTTCGGGAGCGCTGTTAGACGAGGCGGGAAAGGAACGTCTGCGCCAATTGACAGAAGAGGCATCGATGCTCTCGTTGCAATTCTCGCAGAACCTTTTAAAGGAACAAAAAGCCTTTACGCTTGACATCACAGACGAAGCCCAACTGGACGGGCTGCCAGAGATAGCGCGCGAGGCGGCAGCCCTGGCGGCTAAAGAGCAAGGCAAGCAGGGGTGGGTCTTTACATTGGACTACCCATCATTCTCGCCCTTCATGACCTACTCTACCCAGCGCGAGTTGAGGAAGCAGCTCTACATGGCACGCAATACCCTCTGTACACACGAGAATAGCGAAAATAACCTTGAGATATGCAAGCGTCTCATCAATCTGCGTCGCGAAATTGCCCAGCTGTTGGGCTACAAGACCTATGCCGACTATGTGCTGAAGCGCCGCATGGCATCGAATGCCCGCAGCGTCTATCGCTTGTTGGACGACCTGATTGATGCCTACAAGCCCACGGCTATTAAGGAACGCGACGAGTTGCGCAAACTGGCACACAAAGATGTGGACAAGATGAAACCTTGGGATTCGGGGTTCTATTCGCACAAGCTGCAGATGAAGAAATACAATCTGGACGCTGAGATGCTCAGGCCCTACTTTGAGCTGAGGAACGTCATCAACGGCGTCTTCGGACTGGCGAACCGTCTGTATGGCATAACGTTCAAGGAGAACAAGGACATTCCCGTCTATCATCCCGATGTCAAGGCCTACGAGGTCTTCGACAAGGACGGTTCATATCTGGCCGTTTTCTATGCCGACTTCCATCCCCGCAAAGGTAAACAGGGAGGTGCCTGGATGACCGAATACCAGGGACAGCACTGGGAAATGAACGGGGAAAAGGGGAAAACGATGATTATCAAGGAGAATGTGCGTCCCCACGTCAGCGTGGTGATGAACCTGACGAAGCCTACGGAGGACAAGCCTGCTTTGCTGACATTAGGCGAGGTGGAGACCTTCCTGCATGAGTTCGGCCACTCGCTGCACGGCATGTTTGCCAACACCCGTTTTGAATCACTGAGTGGAACCAATGTGTGGTGGGACTTCGTGGAACTGCCTTCACAATTTATGGAAAACTATGCCATCGAGAAGGAATTCCTGCGCACCTTTGCCTTCCATTATCAGACAGGCGAGCCATTGCCTGATGAACTGATTCAACGGATTGTAAAGAGTCGCAACTTCATGGCAGCAACAGCCTGTCTGAGACAGGTCTCGTTTGGTCTGCTCGACATGGCCTACTATACGAAGAAGGACGAGTTCAAGGACGACATCATTCCCTTTGAGAAGAAAGCCTGGAAGAAAGCCATTCTGGGGGAGCAACTGCCCGACACATGTATGACCGTTCAGTTCTCGCACATCATGGCTGGCGGCTATGCTGCCGGCTACTATAGCTACAAGTGGGCAGAGGTGTTGGATGCCGATGCTTTCAGCGTCTTTAAGAAGCACGGCATCTTCGACCCCAAGACGGCACAAAGTTTCCGCGATAATATCCTAAGCAAAGGTGGTACGGAACATCCCATGACGCTCTACAAGCGTTTCCGTGGTGGCGAGCCTACCATTGATGCCCTGTTGAAACGGAATGGGATAAAAAGAGGTAAGAAGTGAGATGTGAGATGGATGATGTAAGATGGATGATGTAAGAGGTATGAAGAAAGAGAAGCAATTGCAATTCGACCAGAGATATTTGGACATGGCTCGCATCTGGGCCCAGAACTCCTATTGCCAACGCCGCCAGGTCGGTGCGCTGGTAGTGAAAGACGGTATGATTATCAGTGACGGCTACAATGGCACCCCCAGCGGTTTCGAGAACGTCTGCGAGGATGACAATAACGTCACCAAGCCCTACGTGTTGCATGCCGAAGCCAATGCCATTACCAAACTGGCCCGTTCGAACAACAACTCTGACGGTGCCACCATCTATATCACGGCATCACCCTGCATCGAGTGCGCCAAACTTATTATTCAATCAGGTATCAAGCGTGTCGTCTATGGCGAGAAATACCGTCTGACGGATGGCGTTGACCTCTTGGAGCGTGCCGGTATCGAAGTTGTGTATCTTGGAGAGTAACGTTATGTCGAAATGACGAAATATCGAAAACAGAATGAGTAACAAAAAGAATAACCGTTTTATGCCCATCATCATGGCAGTATGCGTGGTGGTAGGTATTCTGATAGGCACTTTCTATGCCAACCACTTCTCGGGCAATCGTCTGAGTATCATCAATACCAGCAGCAACAAGCTGAACAACCTGCTGCATATCATTGATGACCAATATGTGGACACTGTTAACGTCAATGACCTGGTGGAGAAAGCCGTGCCACAGATTCTGTCTGAGCTCGACCCACACAGTGTCTATATTTCAGCTAAGGACGTACAAATGGCCAACGACGACCTACGCGGTTCATTCTCAGGCGTAGGTATTGAGTTCATCATCCGTCAGGATACGCTTCGCGTGCAACAGGTCATCGGCAACGGACCTGCAGAGCGTGCTGGTGTCATAGCTGGCGACAAAATTGTGAAAGTAGATGACGAGAACTTCACGGGTAAGACACTGACGAACGAGGTGGCCATGCACAAACTGAAAGGTCCAAAGGACACAAAAGTCAAGTTGGGCATTATGCGCTATGGCGAAAAGAAGGTTCGTGACATCGTGGTAACACGTGGCGAGATACCGACCAAGAGCGTTACTGCCGCTTATATGCTTAATCGTGAAACAGGCTATATTCGCATCAAGAACTTTGGTGAGAACACCTATCCTGAGTTATTGATAGCACTGGCCAAACTGTCAGAAGAGGACTTCCAGAACCTGACCATCGACCTGCGAGGCAATACGGGTGGTTATCTGCAGTCGGCCGTACAGATTGCCAATGAGTTCCTGCCCAAGAATCGTCTCATCGTCTATACTCAGGGCCGCAAGTCGCAACGTCAGGAATATCGTAGCGACGGACGAGGCTCATATCAGCGTATTCCGTTGGTCGTGCTGATTGATGAAGGGTCGGCCTCTGCATCAGAGATTCTGGCTGGTGCCATCCAAGATAACGACCGAGGCACCATCATTGGACGCCGTTCGTTCGGTAAGGGCTTGGTGCAGCAGCCCATCGAGTTCAACGACCATTCCATGATCCGTCTTACCATTGCCCGTTACTATTCGCCATCAGGACGTTGCATCCAGAAGCCTTACGTTTCGGGCGACAACAAGAATTACGAAGAAGACATTTTAGCACGTTATGAGCATGGTGAATTCTTCTCACAGGACAGCATCAAGCATGAGGGCAAGGAGTATCATACGGCCATTGGACGACCCGTATTCGGTGGTGGCGGTATCACGCCCGACATCTTCATTGCTGAAGACACCACCAATGTCACCTCTTATTATAAGCAGGCCACGATGTCAGGACTGATTATCCAGTATGCCTATGAATATACGGATGCCAACCGTCATACACTGAAAGACATCAAGTCTGTTGACGAGATGACTAAATACCTGCAGAAGCAGAACATGGTGGATAAGTTTGCCACCTATGCAGACAAGAACGGGCTGAAGCGTCGCAACCTGATGATACAGAAGTCACATAAACTGTTAGAGCGCTTCATCAACAGCCGCATCGTCTATAACATGATGAGCGAAGAGGCCTGGTTAAAATATCTGAACAGTGACGACCCTGCCATTACAGAGACGCTGAAAGTGTTCCGCGAGAACGCAGCTTTTCCCAAAGCACCGGAGAAAAAGAAATGACCAAGCAAGAATTGCGCCAACATATCAGAACACTGAAGAAACAGTACCTCACAGGGGAACAATCCCCGTGTGAGGTATTGCTTTTGGAGAAACTACACCTTTACAAGGTCATCATGCTCTATAGCGCCTTGCCCGACGAGGTACCGACACAAACGCTGATGGCTGCATTAGTGGCACAAGGCAAGACGGTGTTGTTGCCACGCGTTATCAATGAGAAAGATATGGAGCTGCGCCGCTACACTGGGCCACAAGACTTGCAAGCCGGTGCTTATGGCATTATGGAGCCGACAGGCGAACGCTTTACCGACCACGAAGCCATCGATGTTGCCATCGTGCCAGGTATGGCTTTCGATACCGAGGGGCATCGTTTAGGCCGTGGCAAAGGCTATTACGATCGTTTTCTATCCCGCGTTCCTTTTTTATATAAAATCGGATTGTGTTTTTCTTGGCAGATCGTTGACTGTGTACCTTGCGATGAACACGACATTGTGATGGACGAAATCATCCAAATCTGACATCGGTAATCACCTGTTCACCCACGACAGCATTCAGTTTCTCCGTCAGTTCCTGCCGGCGCATACTCAGGTCTGCTCGCAGGGCTGGGTTCGACAGCCGTACATACAGCGTCTGATTATAGATATAGGTATTCAGCGTATAACGGGCAATGACGGGACCTGCCACCTGAGGCCACGCCTCCACCAGCCGCTTCTGATGAAGTGGCGTTTCCAAGCCTTGTTCCCGTAAAGCCTGAAGTATAATGTCTTTAACTGATTGTACGTTTTTTCTAAACATCCCTACACTCTATACTCTAAACTCTACACTATCTCTCCGTCGTCAACATGGAATATCTTGTAATCGAGAGCCGACGTGCTCAATATCTGGTCCAGATGGTCGCGATTAGTATCCGTAATGAATATCTGACCGAAATTTTCGCTTGACACCAAGCGTACTATCTGCTCTACGCGATGTGAATCCAGCTTGTCGAAAATATCGTCGAGCAACAATAGCGGTGTTGTCCGTGAGGCTGTACGCTTCAAGAATTCAAACTGCGCCAGTTTCAAGGCAATGACATAGGTCTTATTTTGTCCTTGCGACCCCTCACGACGCATAGGATGGCCCCCCAACGTAAACACCAAATCGTCGCGATGAACGCCATGCAGCGAATAGCCTACAGCACGGTCCTTCGCACGGTCACGGCGAATCACTTCCAACAGCGGACCTCGCTGACAATGAGACACATACTGCAAGCCCACCTGTTCGCGGCCCTCAGAAATCTGCTGGTAATACTCTTGGAACACAGGCGTCAGTTCTTCAATAAAAGCACTGCGCTTGGCAAAGAGCTGTTCGCCAGCCTCAGCCATCTGTTCTTCCCAAAGATCCATCAGCATCGGATCTGGTTCTCCGTCCTCCATTTTCAGCAACGTATTGCGCTGCTGATGGGCATTATTATAACGTGTCAAGGCATCGATATACCCTCGGTCGTATTGTGAGATGACAACATCCATCAGGTGGCGGCGCTCCTCGCTACTGCCCTCAATCAACAGCGTATCCGATGGCGCCACAACTACCAGCGGAATTAGCCCGATGTGTTCGCTCAGTCGTTTATACTCCTTTTTGTTGCGCTTGAAATGCTTCTTCTGCCCTCGTTTCATGCCCACCGATATGGTGAGTGAGTCACCGTCCACGGCTAATGGTTCGGCTTCATACTCACCTTCAATGACACAGAACGGTTCTTCGTGCTTAATGACGGCTGAATCAATCGGGTTCGTGGCTGAACGGCAGAACGACAGGTAATACACAGCGTCCAGCACATTGGTCTTGCCCACCCCGTTCTGTCCGATGAAGCAATTCATCTTTGGAGAAAGCTCTAATGTAGCCTCCCGAATATTCTTATAATTAAGTATTGACAGCTTCTTCAGTATCATTGCGCCTGCAAAGGTAGTATTTTTATGCTAAAAAAGCAAATTTTTCATTTTTCATTTTTCATTTTTCATTTTTTATTTGTACCTTTGCACCCGATTTACGATTTTCATCGTGAACTGGGGCTTCGTCTCAGCATAGTTCAAGCATGCTTGACTCTGCTTTCGGCTTGCACCCGATTTATGCCCGAACAATAAAAACAACTTAAAATAATGGCAAACAAGAATGTAACAGCAGCTCCTCAGGTGGAGCAGCAGGTCTCTAAGACCGAGGCTTTCTTCGAGAAGAACAAGAAGGCCATCATCGTCGCCGTGGTTGCAGTCATTGCAATCGTTGTAGGCGCTATTCTCTTTAACAACTACTATTTGGAGCCCCGTGCCAACGAGGCCAGCACCGAGCTCGCCAAGAGTCAGGAGCTGTTCGACCAGCAGCAGTACGACAAGGCACTTGCCGGTTTCCAGAAGGTGGCCAGCGACTATAGTTCTACCGATGCCGGTAATTTGGCTCAGCTCTATATCGGTCTGTGTCAGGCCAATCTGGGCAAGTGGCAGGAGGCTGTCAACGCCCTGGAGTCGTTCAGCGGTCAGGATGATCAGATGATTTCGCCCGCTGCTGAGGGTGCTCTTGGTAACGCATACGCAAACCTGAAGCAGTTGGATAAGGCTGTCGAGCACCTGAAGAAGGCTGCTAAGATGGCTGACAACAACTCACTCTCTCCCACCTTCCTGATTCAGGCTGGTGAGATTCTGGAGAGCCAGGGTAAGAAGGACGAGGCTCTGAAACTGTATCAGGAGGTTAAGGAGAAGTACTTCAACTCTATGCAGTATCAGACTATTGACGCATACATTGAGCGTGCATCAGTAAAATAATGGCAACCAAGAATCTTTCGGAATACAACGTCGAGCAGGTCCCCGATGCATCGAACATGATATTCGGCATTGTGGTGGCTGAGTGGAACCCAGAGATTACTGGGGCACTGCTCGAAGGTTGTACATCAACATTGGAGAAGCATGGTGCGCTGCCAGAGAACATCCATGTTAAGACGGTACCTGGCTCTTTCGAGCTTATCTACGGTGCCCATCAAATGACTCTAAATGACGGTTATGATGCCGTGATTATTCTTGGCTCGGTGATTCGTGGCGAGACGCCCCATTTCGATTACATCTGTCAAGGTGTGACAGCGGGTATCGCTCGTCTGAATGCTACCAGCAGTATTCCCGTCGTATTCGGACTGCTGACTACCGAAAACCTCCAACAGGCACAAGACCGTGCTGGAGGCCGATTGGGCAACAAGGGCGACGAATGCGCCGTTGTAGCCATCAAAATGGCAAAATTCTAATTTATCATGAAGTTTATTTCATGGAACGTTAACGGGCTTCGTGCCTGCGAAGGAAAAGGATTCAGCGACATCTTTAAGGAGATGGACGCTGATTTCTTTTGTCTGCAAGAGACCAAGATGCAAGCTGGTCAACTCGACCTGCAGTTTGAGGGCTATCGGTCGTACTGGAACTATGCCGACAAGAAAGGCTATTCCGGAACAGCCATCTTCAGCAAGCACGAGCCACTGAGTGTCACCTATGGTATCGGCATTGACGAGCACGACCACGAAGGTCGCGTTATCACATTGGAAATGCCCGACTTCTACCTCGTCACCTGCTATACGCCTAACTCGCAGGATGGTTTGAAGCGCCTCGACTACCGCATGCAGTGGGAAGACGACTTCCGTGCATATCTGCTGTCGTTAGACCAACACAAGCCCGTCATCCTTTGTGGTGACTTGAATGTGGCCCACGAGGAGATAGACTTGAAGAATCCCAAGACCAACCGCATGAATGCCGGTTTTACCGATCAGGAGCGCAAACAGTTCACCACGTTATTGAATAGTGGCTTTATCGATTCGTTCCGCACGCTCTATCCTGAGCAGGTGACGTACTCATGGTGGTCGTACCGATTCCAAGCCCGTCAGAAAAATGCGGGATGGCGTATCGACTATTTCGTGACCTCTCAGCGTCTGCTTCCTCAGATTGCTGATGCCAAGATTCACACCGACGTCCTTGGCTCAGACCACTGTCCTGTGGAGCTTTTGCTGAAATAACACGAGAGTATCTCTTCATGACGAGAATACGTATTACAAATATTATCCTGGCACTCGCAGCATTAGCACTGGCCGTGCTGTGTGTGTTAAGTATCATAAGTTAAGAAGGCATGGCAACAAACGAACAGACCAATACGCTGCGCAGACTGGTGTTAAGAGTTGGTAAAGGCAGTCTGATGTTTACTACCACCGACAATCAGTCTCAGGTGGTATTTGAACAATACCCCATCAATAGCAGCATTACGATGGCTGCCAACCTGCGTGAGGCACTGCGTACCAACGACATCCTGACGGATTCCTACCAGCGTACGCTGATCATGGTAGACTCGCCAGTGCTGATGGTGCCTACTGATCTGTTTCGTGAAGAAGAGAAGGTCGAGTTGTACTTTCATGCCTATACGAAGAAGGCACAGCAAATCGTCCTGCATAGCGTGTTGCCCGACCTGAACAGCGTGGTTTTGTTCAGTATTGACAAAGACCTGTTAGCCGTCATCAACGACAACATGAGTCAGCCCAGCATCATTGCTGCAATGGTTCCTGTATGGCACCACCTGCACCAACGCAGTTACACGGGTACCCATCAAAAACTTTACGGTTACTTTCATGACCGCTGTATGGAGGTATTCAGTTTTGCCAAGAACCGTTTTAAGTTCTGCAACACATATACAGTAAACAACAGCAGCAATGCCTTGTATTATCTGCTGAGCGTCTGGAAACAATTGGGCATGGAACCAGAGCATGACGAACTGCATCTGGTAGGCGACCTTCCTGACGAGGAAGCTCTGACCAATGAAGCACGCCAGTTCATCAAGCGTGTCTTCTTCATTAATCCTTCAGGCGAATTCAACCGTGCACCTGTCACGCAGATTGCAGGTATGCCGTACGACCTCATGACGCTTTACGTGAAGGGAAGGTGATTGGGAGATTGAGACATTGAGAAAATGAGACATTGAGAGAATGAGGATAATTACCGGAAAATATAAGGGGAGGCATTTTGAAATACCGCGCTCGTTCAAGGCACGGCCTACGACAGACTTTGCCAAGGAAAACATCTTCAACGTATTGGTGCAGTATGTCGATTTTGACGGGGCCACAGCCCTTGACTTATTTTCTGGAACAGGCAGTATCTCACTTGAATTGGTGTCGCGCGGATGCAGTCAGGTTGTCAGCGTTGAACTGGATCGCGACCATTTCAGATTTATCAGGGAATGCATAAACAGCCTCTCCCCCAGCCCCTCTCCAAGTAGAGAGGGGGGACTATACGCAAGAGAAAGAAAGGGGACAGTTCCCCTATCTACTTGGAGAGGGGTCAGGGGAGAGGCTTTCCGCTTCCTGAAGTCCTGCAAGCAGCAGTATGACCTGATATTTGCCGACCCACCCTACGCTCTGAAAGAGTTGGCTACCCTACCCGACATCATCTTTGAGAAACAACTGTTGAAGGCAGAAGGTATCTTCGTCCTGGAGCATGGCAAAGACCACGACTTCAGCGGGCACCCCCACTTCAAGGAGCACCGTCAGTATGGTAGCGTGAACTTCAGTATTTTTACAACAGAGGAGAAACCAGGCGAGTAAAACTCTCCCACAATCGTGCATAGAACTTCGGATGAAGCCGGTTGGGCACATCGCTCAGCAATACGGCTTGTGACTGGTCGTCAAGGAATATCTTCTTGAGGCGAAGGGCCGTACCCTCGTCATAGACAAACACGTTAGCCTCAAAGTTGTTCTCCAACGAACGGAAATCAACATTCGTAGAGCCACACGATACCAACGAATCGTCGGAAATCAACAACTTTGAATGCAAGAAACCTGGCTCGTAGAGGTAAATCTTAGCGCCTGCTTCATGGATTTCTCGCAGATATGAACGCGACGCCCAATCCAGGAAACGCGCATCAGAATATAACGGACACATCAAACGCACATCAACACCAGCCAGTGCTGCCGTCTTCAGGGCAAAGAGAATGGGTTCGTTGGGCAGGAAGTAAGGCGTTTCTATATAGATATATCGACGGGCAGCCAGAATAATACGGACAAAGCCCTGCATGATTTCAGGATAGCGTGCCATAGGTCCGCTGGTTACCACTTGGGCCACCAGCTGATGATTTTTGGCAGTCAGTTCCTCACTGACAGGCGGATAATAGATACGATCGGTTATCAGCGTATGGTCGACGAAATACCAGTCGACCAAGAAGGCACGCTGCAGGGCATATACCACTCCGCCCTGTACACGCAACATCGTGTCGCGCCATTTGTCAGACACATAACGACGTGCTATATTCATGCCACCGATATAACCTATCCTACCGTCAATGACAATGATTTTGCGGTGGTTACGGTAGTTGACCTTGCTGGTAAACGACGGGAAATGGACAGGCAGGAACGGTACTACCTCTACACCCGCCTCACGCATCTGTTCGAAGAAGCGGTTGCCCACACGCCAACAACCTACATCATCGTAGATAAGACGTACCTTGACACCCTGACGGGCTTTCGTCATGAGGGCATCGGCAACCAGACGGCCTAACGCGTCATCCTCGAAGATATATATATTAATATGAATATGATGGGTGGCTTCAGCAATATCTTTCAGCAGTTCTGGGAAGAAAGCGTAGCCGTCCGTCATGATGTCAATCCGATTATCCTTGAAGGGCAGGGCCAGATTTTGATTGACAAAGAGGTCCACCAAAGGTTTCTGACGTTCAGGCACGCGGAAATTATGCTGGCCTACGAAACTCAGCATCGAGCGCTTGGTCAGCTCGTCCATCTGTCCTTGACTGATGATACGTTCCTTACGATGATTGATTCCAAAAAACAGGTAGAACACCACGCCAATAACAGGTATGAAGCCGATGACCAACACCCACGCCATCGTCTTGGCAGGCTGACGGTTGTCCATCAGTACATGGATAATGGCTGCTAACGCAACTATCACCATCAACGCATAACCTATGTAAAGCAGTCCTCCCAATTCTCTTATATCTTACATCTTACTTCTTACTTCTTACATCTTACTTCTTACATCTTACATCCAACATCTAAACCATCACATCCGACCCACGCTGGCGCGCCAGTGCATTACGCAGCTCCTGTGTCTGCTTGTAGTCTTCCATCAGTTCTTTCACCTGCGTCATATCCGATCCGACTTCCTTCATCTTGCGCTGCAATTCCTTCAGATGCTGGCTGACGATGTCCATGCGGAAGTCGAGTATCAGGTGTTCAATGCGCTGGCGCAACAGATTGCTATTGCTATTTACCTGAAAGCTACGGCTCAGCTGATGGCGGTCTATACCTAAGCTGGCAGCCAACTGACTCACTTGCGGGTCAGGATTCTGCATAAAATAGAGGTCGGCCTTAAAGCCCGCATCGCCCGAGTGTTCCACAGCCTCTTGTAGAATGCGATTAAATAGTGGATTGCTGAATTGAAGGCCGTCGGCACCTAAGTCGTAATCGACGTATTGTGCCACATTCAGATTGATGGTCTGTCCATCGTCGGTCTCAACACCTTCATAGATAATCTCGTCACCATGACGGATAATGTTCTGAATCAACAGGCGTTCCACCTCGGTGGTCTGCTCTTGTGCCGTATGCAGACCGATAGGTACTATCAGTTCTTCCTGCCGTTCCTGCGACTCAGACATTCCTGCTTCGTTACGCTCGCGTTCCTTCTGTTTTTCTTCCTTATCGCGTTGGATATAGGTATTGACAGTGGTCACCAATGCCTGCTCATTGACATTGAAGCGATGGGAACATTCAGAGAGATAGGTATCGCGCTTCAACTTGTCGGGAATCACCGACACGCTTTTCAGGATACTGCTGACAGCCTCTGAACGTTTCTGCGGGTCGGTCACGCCTTTCAGTAGCAGGTCGGTCTTAAACTGGATGAAGTCCGTCTGGTGTTGTTCTATATATGCCTTGAACTCATCGGCTGTATGTTTCTTGCTAAACGAGTCGGGATCGTCACCATCGGGCAGCACCAGTACCTTGATATTCATGCCCTCGGCCAGCAACATGTCCGTTCCACGCATGGCCGCATGGATACCAGCCTCGTCGCCATCGTACAGCAACACGATATTTTGTGTGAAACGATGCAGCAGCCGAATCTGATGGTTCGACAACGCCGTACCCGAGTTGGCCACCACGTTCTCCAAACCACACTGGTGCATGGCAATCACGTCGGTATAACCCTCGACCATATAGACGCAGTCCTCTTTGACGATAGCTTTCTTGGCCTGATAGATGCCGTAGAGTTCGTGGTCCTTATGATAGATTTCCGAGTCAGGCGAGTTGACATACTTCTGCTGCACACCCTTCGTGGCTGCATCGAGCTTACGACCGCCAAAAGCCACGACCTTGCCACTGACGTTCAACCAGGGGAACATAGCACGACCAGCAAAACGGTCATAGATGCCACGCTCGTTCTGTATGGCTAATCCTGTCTTCACAAGGAATTCATCTTGATAACCTTTGCGCTTCGCTTCATTGCACATCGCATCACGCTTCGTGAGTGCAAAACCCAGCCGGAACTTCTCTATGATGTCATCGCGAATGCCACGACTACGGAAATACTGCTTACCAACAGCAATACCATCGACATCGTTTTTGAGGATTTCATGGAAATACTGACAGGCCCACTCGTTGACCACGAACATCGACTCGCGGTCACTTTGTTCGCGCTTCTCGTCGTCCGTCAGTTCACGTTCCTGTATCTCGATATTGTATTTCTTGGCCAGCCAGCGCAACGCCTCGGGATAGGTAATCTGCTCGTGCTTCATCAGGAAGTTGACGGCATTGCCGCCCTCGCCACAGGCAAAGCACTTACATATCTGACGCGCTGGCGAGACCATGAACGACGGCGTCTTGTCATCGTGGAAAGGACACAGGCCCTTGTAGTTCACACCCGCCTTACGCAGGTTTACGAACTCACTTACCACATCAACAATGTTGGTGGCTTCCATGATTTTATCTACTGTCGCTCTGTCAATCATGATGCAAAATTACGAAAAAAAAACGATCCAACCAAGAAGTCTGCCCGTTTTTTCAATGCATTGTCAATATCCTTGCCTCGCCATCGAAAGCACAGATCTCAGCAGCCACGTCTGTTCCACCACCTCTCCCAGAGGCGTAAGTGTCAGAATGTCGCCACCTTTCAACGCATCCCTCCCCTTGTCCGAAAAGTGCGAAAGCAATGGTTCGCGACCACTTACCACCAGCGTGATGAGGTAAGTGCCACGACCATAGTAATCATGTCCCGCATTACGTGGACGATAAGTCGATGTCACCATTCTGCTGGCAAAGAATATTCCCCGACATAAATGGTGTCGGAGGTTTGTCCTTTTCTATTCCTCATGAAGGCATAGAGGTGGAGGGCGTGCCCTAACCACTCATCAGGAATCTGTGCGTCGACCCGACCAATGGAACGCGCAACGGGTTGGGCAAAATGGCCAGCGCACAAGTCAGGACAGAAGACGAAAAGGTAGAATTCGTCGTTCTTATTCTCTGATGACTGACTACAGCCACAGAACGTTACGTGTATATCGCCTTGTGAGCCAATATTTGCAGATGTGATACTTTCGATAGACACCGACCCGCGACTGATGACAACATGGGGATAGTCAATGCCATTAGCGCCATAGCAGTTTTTGTTGAGGCTCTTGAAAACGCTATGCGTATTAAGTTTTTGACGCACAGCATACCAATGAAGCCCTGTCTTGTGACCTTCCTTCATGGCTGATGAGAGGCGTGAAATCTCAGCAAAGGCATTACGATGAGCCTGCTGAGCTTCGGTCTGAGGGTTAGCCACCGTTTCTGGCATCCGTCTCGTATAGGGTCGTCCGTGCCAGCTACTATGGATGACATCTCCCTCTTTACCTCTTTTCATACCGTTCTTTATAACTGCCATAACTATTCATTAAGTATTATCTATGTTCTTAGACTTAGTGATGCCTTAGAGAAACGTTAGCGCTACCTTAGTGCGACGTATGAGATACCTTAGATCAACCTATGACATACCTTAGAGTAACCCTAGAGCAACCATAGACTTGGTATAGAGTTGGTATAGAGTTTGTATAGACCTGGTATTGAGTTGATTTAGTACTACATTTTGATTATTTGAATGAAAAATCCTTGCTGCATATAAGATGGTACTGACTTTCTCATTTCAGTTGCAAAGATACGAAATTCTGATATATAATCCAAGCTTTTTAAAAAATATTTTTCATATCGCACAAGAATTAGTAGTCTTTTCATTGAATTTGATGTCATCCTGATTATACATTGAGGTCTTCAGCGAAAAGCAAGCAGCC
>JAEEGK010001464.1_pt1 | contig 59249 bp, 32 predicted proteins | sample 8958771 | NCBI WGS metagenome assembly JAEEGK01 (sample SAMN16246547, study PRJNA631951) | gut metagenome | biome: gut microbiome; feature: rumen; material: SC-attached | host: Bos | place: Iran: Karaj | collected 2018-10 | reverse complement strand
AAAATTCCATAATTTTAAATAATAATCATTAGAAAATGATATAAAAGTATTTTTTAAATTTGGATATAAAATAATTCCTATTATCTCTTTTTTATGACTTTGTCTTTCTTTATATTTTTTATATTTATCATCACCACTTTTTTGATAAAATTTTATTGTATAATTTTCATCATCATCATTATTATTTTTCATTTCTGATGTTAAAAGTGTTATTTTTTCATTCATTTTTAAAACACAAATTGATAAACATATATAATCAATTTCAATTGTATAATCAATATTTATTATTAATTCTTTTGAAATTGAAAAAATTATTATGCTTTCATTTCCAACAACAATTTTAATTAATTCTTCATTTTCATCAAATAATTGTAAAGAATTTTTATAATTTATTTTCATATTATTAATTATTTCATAATCATGAGCAATTTTATGAAACATATTTTGATTTTCATGAAAAATAAAAGTACCTTCAGAGCCTGATGATACTAATATTTTAAAATTTTCATTATAAATAATTGAATAAATTTCTCCAAGTAATCCTTCTTTTTCTTTATTTATTTCATACATACAATCATCATCAAAGTTTCTTTTATTCCATTTTTTAATTGTTTTATCTTCAGAACATGTAAAAAAATAATCGTTATAAAGTAATATTTTATATATAACACTTTTATGACAATTTCTCCTTTTATTCTCTTCATATTTAAATTCATCATGATTACTTTTCCAAATTTCTATATCTCCGTTTGATAAACCAAAATATAAAGTACTTTGAGAATCAATGGCAATACTATATATTTTTTCATCATTTTTTTCAATTTTTTGATATAGAATTCTTTCAAAATTTGTATTAAACAATGAAAAAAATCCATCTAATGTAGCACATATTATATTTCCTGAATTAAATATTGCAACATAAGATATTGGTTGAAATAAACAAATTTCTTTTTTCAAAGCCATTAATTTATTGATATCTGAATTTTTATTTAGACATTCTCTCAAATAATTATTTTTTGAATCCTTCATATTAAATAAATTAAAAAAAATAATAAAATAATAAATTTAAACTAAAAAAAATCAACATATCAATCCCATATTTTAATAGTTCTATCAGCTGAACATGAAACTAATCTCCCATCTTTCATTTGGCAAAGATCATAAACAGTATTTTTATGACCATTAATAATTTGAACACAAGAATAATCTTTAATATCCCATAATCTAATTGTACAATCACATGAACCAGAAGCTAATCTAGTATCTTTTAATTGAATTAAAGAAACAATTCCTTCAGTATGTCCATTTAATATTTTAATTAATTCAATTTTATTTCCTTTAATTTCTGGATTATTATTAAATGATAATATATGAATTGTTTTATCTATTGAAGCAGATGCAAATTCTCCTTTTTTATTTATTAATGTTAATACTCTTTGAACTTCATCATTATGACCCTTATATGTTGATATACATTTATTTTTATTTAAATCCCAAATTTTTACCATTTTATCAGCTGAACCTGAAATTAAAATATCTGGATATAATTCATCTATTGAAAATATTGTATTTTCATGTCCTTTTAATATTTTTATTATTTTTAAATTTGAATTTATTATTTTTATTGTTTCATCTCTTCCACAATATCCTATATTCCCATTTGATAAATTTTTTAGACAATGTACAAATATTGCTTTTGAAAATATTGAATTTATTTTTTGATATTGTGTTTTTGGTATATTTTCAGGTCCAAAAATAGGATTTTTTTTTTCAAATTTTCCATTTGGATAATATGTTGTAATATTTTTATCATTTATTTCTTTATATTCACCTTCATTAATATTAATATGATAATCATTAACATCCCATTCAATAATTTGATCATCTCTTCCTCCAGATAATAATTTATTTTCATGAATATTTAATAAAGAAAAAATAAAATCATTATGTCCTTTCATTGTTGCAATACATTTATAATTATTTTTATCATCATTTAATGATAATATATCCCATATTTTAATATATTGATCTTCAGAACCAGATGCTAAAAATCCAGAATCAATTTGAGATAAACATGTTACTCCTTTTGTATGTCCTTGTAATATTCCTGAACAATACATATTAAAATGAATAAAATTAAATTTATAATTTAAATGTTCTTGATTTGAAAAATCATTTATTGATTTTTCTATATTTTGAAGTGGTGTTAAGTCTTCAGGTATAAATGATATTCCTTTAAAATCTTTTTTTATTTTTTTTATTATTTTATATCTATTTACACTTATTTTATTACTTATTTTTGTATCATTATAATATATCTTATATATATTTAAAAGAGTATTAAACATGTATTCAATATTTTGTAAATTTTCTACATATTGTTGTTTATAATTTTCACTCATTTCTTTTAATTGTTTCATTAAATTTTCTATTATATTCAACTTTTTATTGTTTTCATTATCAGCAAAAGTTTCAAATTCTTGTTTAATTTTTAAAACTTCTTTTTCAAAATCTTCATATTTTTCATATGTAAAGTTTGGTCTTCTAATATTTCTTTTTCTAAAATATTCATCTAAAGAAACAATATTATGTCCTTCATTTTCATTATGTCTTTGTTCATCAATGCATTTTTGACATATTTCAACTTTACATTTTTTACAATATGAAATTAATTCATTTCCATAATGAATATTACAAGTATTATCATTATTTCCTTCATTTCTTGAAAAATTAAATGATAAAAATTGATTTAATTCTAAATATGTCATTATTATATTTCCTTTATTACAAATACAAGGTATTAATATTTCTTTTTTATTTTCTAATCCTGATAATTCATCTAAAAGAAGAAGACGACTTATACATGAATAACATATCATATGTCTACATGAAAATATTTGAAATGAATTATTTTGTATATTTAATTTACAAATATAACATGTTCCCAAAAATATATCTTTTTTCTCTTCATCTTTTACTTCATTATTTACTTTTTCTGAATCTTTATAAAAATCTTCATTCATTTTTCAATATATTTTTTTTTGAATATTATTTTATTTTTAAATAATAAAAAATAAATGGAAGAAATAGAAAGAAATTCAGGTTTATATCCATTAAGAAAAAAATATAATACTAGAAAAAGTATAATTATAAATATTTAAATAACAAAATCAATTTAGGTAATCATATTAAACCATCAAATAATTTTTCCTATGATAAATTTAATGATATTTATGATGAATCAACAGGAAAAAATAAAACAATTTTATCAAAAAAAAATGAAACAACAATTTATTTAGTTAAAAATAAAATTGATAAGAAAAAATATATTAATAAATCAATTAATATAGAAAAATTTCCAGAAAAAAAAAATTCAATTAGAAAAATAATTGAAGTATTACAAAATCCAAAAATAAAAAATAATAAAAATATTCTTAAATTATATTGTTGTCATAAATCAGAAAATAAATTAAATTTAATATATGATTATTTCCCAAATGGAAATTTATATGATTATATAAATGAAAAAGGTCCTTTCTCAGAAGAAAATTCTTTTGTTATTTTTTATCAAATTTTAATCACAATTGAACTTTTTCATAAACAAGGATTTATATTAAGAAACATTTCACCAAAAAAAATATTAATAGGTGATAAATATCAAATTTATTTTTATGATTTTTCAGAAATTGTACAAATAAATGATGAAATTAATAAAAATTTATATACTTTTGAAGAAGATATTATTCCTTTAGGATTTATTTTACAAATATTAATTAAAGGTTTAGATTATGATGAAGATAATGTTTTTATAGAAGAATATAAAAAAAAATATTATGATAAATTAATAAATGATTTAATGAACAATGATAAAATTAAATCAATTAAAGATATTTATCAATATCAATGGATAAAATTATTTTTAGATGATCCAAATCAAATTATTTTATCTAGATTTAGAGAATTTACAAAAAGTAAAAATAAAAATAAAACAAATGTTGAAGAAAGTTTTCAAAATGATATTGTTTTTGATTCATATAATCCAATGAAAACAACAACTAATGATACAAATTCAAATAAAGAATATTTAGATATTTTACATAATAATTATGATGTTGATTATCAAAATGATACAATTGAAAATGTAATATATAAAAGAGGAGAAAATAATAATAATATTAATTATAATGATTATAGTCAATATTCTTTTAAAGATAAAAAAAAGAATAATTTAAATGAAAGTTATAATTTTACTCAAGATAATGAAAGTGATAATTATTTTCCATTTTCTAATTCTCAAAAGGAATTCTTTAGTGCCATAAAAACTAAACCTAAAAAAAAAGCAATTTTGCATAATCCAAATAAAAGTTTTTTGGGAAGATTTGGAGATTTTATGGGAGGAACATATTGTCAATGAAATATTAAAAATACTTAATTATAAATATAAATTAATTTTAATTAATTGAAACAATTAATTTTATACAATTATTTATAATCATTAATAATTTTATTATGAAAATATTTTACTTCTTCTACTATTTTATCATTTTCACAATTCATTAATTTATCTAATGCTGATTCTAGTCCAAAAGATAACATTAAATTAAAATATTTTTGATTATTATTATCAATTAAAACAATTGTATGAATACATTCAAAAATTAATTGAATTACATCAAAATTATTCTCAAAAATACTTAAAGAATAAATTAAAAACATTAAACAAATTGATGATTTATAATCAATAAGCATAAAGAAAAATTCATTTATTTGATCATTAAGAATAATATAAATTATATAAATGATATGTTTAAATGAATTTAAAAGATTTTCATTTACGTTATAATTATTCGAAAACATTTCATAAATATTTATTCCAATTTCAATAATTTTACTTATTATATTATTTTCAAAAAATATATAAAGATTTCCAGGTAAACTTGCCATTAAATTTCTAATTATCCAAAGAGTATTTTTTATAATAAATTCATCATTATCTTTTAATAAATAATTAATAAAAGGAATTATACCATTTTTAATTAAAACATAACTATTTTCATCTTCTCCTGAAGTTATATTTCCAAAAATTTTTAAAACATATAATTTCAATTGTAATATTTCTTCATTTTTATATAATGAATTTTTGATATCATAATAAAATTCTATAATTTTTTTATATGTATTATTTCTTAATAATTCATCAATTATATTTATATTTTTTGTATCAGAAAATTTATATATGATATATAAAATCATATTTATGATTTTAAATTCGTTAACTACATTTATTTTCTTTGTTAAAAAAGGAATAACTTTTTTAAATTCTTTATCATATCCATCAAAAAAAGTAGTTCGACAAATATTACATATTACATATATTAATATAGAATTAATTTCATCATCAAATTCATATTTATCTGATATAATTTGAAATAAATCAAATATATTATTTTGGAAAAAATATAATTTATTACCTAAATTTCTAGAAGTTAAATGTCTAACTAACCATAAAATATGATATAACATTATTTTATCATTTAAAGAATTGACAATGAAATTTAAAATATATTTTAAATTATTTTTTTCATTTCCTATTTTTGTTTCTCCTTCATTTTCATATGAAATATTAATAAGAATCCAAATTGTTTCAAATAAAATTTTTTTGTCATTAATAAATGCAAGATATGAAACAATTTTATTAATTAAATTTTGTTCAATTTGATAAGAAATAATTTTAATATTTTCATCTTCATTTTCTTTTTGAGAAATATACATTCTAACAATTAAAAGAGCATATTTATTTAAATCTTGAAAATCTGAGTAAAAATAATCTTTCAGTAAATCAATGTTAAACTAAATTATAAAATATAATTAATTTAAATTACATTTAAAATGAATTTATTATAATCAATTTCAAATTGTTTTGGAATATTAATATCTGTTTCAAATAACTTATATTTTGAATTATTAATTGAATAATTTTCTGGAGTGATTTTTCTCTTTGATGATAAAACTGTATCTAAATGACTTTTTCTTAAATTTAAATGCCCTTTTGAAATTCTATCCTTCATATCAATTATTTCTAGATATATTACAATTTATTAATTTACTTAATTTATTATTGATTTTTTGATTTCTAAAATTTGAAATTTCTTCCATTTAATAAAACTAAATATTTTTTTATTTTCAATTAAAACAAATTTTTATAATAAATTATATAATTTCATATACAATAATTTGTTAAATATATTTTTAAACCATATAATTTAAATAATTAGAAATATGCGATTAACAAAATTAATAAAAAAAATTGAAATAATTAAAACAATAATTACAAATTACCAATAATTATAAATTACATTTAATTTTCATGTTCAACTAATTTTTTTGTTGATTTTGGAAATTTATTACCTTTTCTAATTTTAACTTTATTATTATTTTTATTTGATTGAGTATTACAAACTTCATTTTCACTTATTTTATCATTATTTTGAATAGATTTAAATCCAGAAAGATCACTTGTTTTTTGTCCATTTTTATTTTTATTTTCATTATTAATATTTTTCCTTTTTGAATTTGAATTTGTTAAAAGATTATTATTAATATTTGAATGAGTTTTACAAAAAACGAGTTGTTTATTTTGTTGAGGATTTGATATATGACTTGTTTCATTACTTGATTCATTTTCATAATCTAAATTTTTTTTATTTTCACTTTTTGATTTATTTATTAATGGAGTATTTTTTTTATAATTTGAATAATTTTGTTTTATTTGATTTGAAGGTTGATGAAATATAAAATTAATATTTTTAGCTCCATTTCTAGAAGAAGAAGCTTTCTTATTTTCATTACCATTATTATGTATTTTAATAGTTGATTCATTATTATCATCTTTTTTCTCTTTTTTTTGATAATGATTTAATTTTTTAAAATTTTCAAAAAATATTGTAATAGTTAATAAAGCTTTAAATTCTTTTATCTTTTCAGTTTTTTCATATTCATCAACAATAGTTAAAGGAATTTGTCCTTTTTCACTTCTAGTTATCCATGGATGTTTTAAAGCTCTAAAAGTACCATATCTAGAAAAAGGTTCAAATTTACATAATTTTAAAAATAAATTTCTAGCAAGTAAAGGCATATAATTTGGAAAGTCAAAATTATCTTTTTTTAATTTTAATAATTCTTTAACATATTCATCATGATTCATTTTTTTTTTATAAATAGGATGTGAACCACCAGAAGCTAAAACATATAAAATAATTCCAATTGAAAATAAATCAACTAAATAATCATATTTTCTTTTTTCAATAATTTCAGGAGCCATATATAAAGTAGTACCACAAGTTCCTTGAATTAATTTTTCTAAAATATAATTATCTAAATGATAAGCAAGACCAAAATCACATAAAATAATTGAATCTAAACAATCTTTTTTTTTAAACATAATATTTTCTGGTTTTAAATCTCTATGAATTATACTATTTTGATGTAAAAATTCAACTGCTTCTAAAATACCTTTTATTATTATTGCACATTCTGAATCTTTAAATAAATAATTATCATTCTTATTAGTATATCTTCTTATAATTAAATCTTTTAATGAACCTCCTTCAATTAATTCCATAAATATAAAAAAATATTTTGGAGTGTCTAATACTTCATATACATTTAATATTCTTGGATTATCTAATTTTTTTAAAATATTTACTTCATTATTTAAAAATTTTAAATCATAAATATTATTTTCACCTTTATTAACAATTTTAATTGCTAACTTTTCATTTGTTTCTAAATCAATTGCACTAAGTACTAAACCAAATGAACCAAAACCAATTATATCTATTGGATAATATGCTTCTGTAAATGCAATTGAATATCCATTTGGAAATTCAAGTTTTAATTTATTAAAATTAATATGAAATGGATTTTTATTTAATTTTTCATAATTGATATCTTTATTATTTTTATTTTTTGATAATTGAGAAACATTTATACTTCCTTTTCTTTGATATGATAAATCATTGTCTTTTAAATACCTTTCATATATAAATTCTTCAAGAGAAACTTTTGGAATTGAACGATTTTTTTTTAGTGTATCAGCAATATCTATTATATCTAATACATTATCTGTTTTATATTTTTCTGTAATTTTTTTAAATCTACTTCTTTTTGGTTGAATTTCCATCTTTTATTTATTTATTTTTATTCTTTTTTATTCTTTTAATTTATTTTAAAATGTTTAATATATTTTTTTATTTTATTTTTTATCTTACTACTATATAATAAAACATCATTAAAAATATATATATAACAATTATTTTTCACTCTTTTTTATGATTTCATATATATGAAAAAAACTTTTAATAATAAAAAAAAGGTATTTTAATTATTTTTCATTTTACTCTAAACCAAAAAAAGAAGTATCATTTCCTAAAATAATATCAAAAGCTTTTTTCATTTCTTCTTTAGTAGAATATTCAGGTAATAAAATTCGATTAAAACAAGTTTTAGCTTCAATTAATTTAAAATCATTATTTTTACTATCATCTAAAATTAAAGTTAATTTTGGTTCAATAGTAAATTTTTGTATTTTATTATTTACTCCTTTTAATCCATTAAAACCATCAATTGGAACATGAATTGAACTAGTACAAAAATGGAAAAAATTAAATAATTCATTTTGAGATAATTCTGATAAAACTTCCCAAAATAATTGAATAGTTTTATTATTTTGATTATAATGTCCTTTATAAATTGTATTTTTTTTCCAATCTTCTAAATCAATTGTTGTTTGTCCAGAAAGTTGAAAAGCAAATTCTTCTGGTTTGAAAATTTGGCATATTTTATCTCCCATAATACTAAAAAATCCCTTTTTAATTTTTTCAATTTGTTCTTCATATCTATATAAAGTTTCATAATAAATAACTTTTTCAATAAATAAATCTTTATTATCATTTCTTAAATTAATATTATTACCATTTGGTATTAATTCAATTTCTTTAACAATACCATTTTCATCTTTTAAATTCCAAACAAATTTAATTTCATTTAAAAATTCATTAGAATCAACATCTTCAATTTCTTTTATTTGCTTTAATGAATTATAAAGATCAATATCAAAAAATTGAATATCAAATAATTCAATTTTTTGACCAAGTAAATATTTAATTACAGTTCTATTTAAAATTTCAGAAATATAAACATTATCAATTAAAGCTTTTGCTCCTAATTTTCCAAAAAATTCATAATAATCTAAATTCATATCTTTATATTTAGGATAAATTAAATAAGTTCCTTTTATAATTGAATTATTATTATTTTCAATAAAAAATTTATTTTTCTCATTAAAAAATTCTCTATATAAAGCAGAATACCATTCCCTAAAAACTCCTCCTGCATCATGTCCAACTTCATCAACAAAATGTATTTGTATTGGTTCTATTAAATTTAATTCTTTAGTAGTCATAAATTGATTAAATGACTCTTCTAAAATATTATTTCTATTAATTACTAATAATGGATTTTGATTTTTATTATTTACATTGATAATATAATTTTTAATATAATTAAAAAGAAAAATTCTTTTTTTATATAAATTATCACAATTTGTAATTTCTTCTATTGATAATTTACTTACAGAATTAATTAAATCTGAATTAAGAGGAATTTTACCAAAATTTTTCCACATATATAAATTTGTTCTTTCATTTTTTACAATTCTCCAATCAATAATAAATTCTGGCCTATAATTACTATAATTATCATTTTGGTCTATAATATTTCTTGATAAACTATTTGCAAGATGCATTAATAATCTATTATTATTATGAATTTGATTATTTTGTTTAAATTCATTACAATATTGCATTGATTGTTTTCTTTGAAATGCTAATGAAAAATATTTAATTTTTGGTGTTTTATTTATATCATTTTTATCTTCATTATTATTTTCTTCTATATTTAAATTTTCTAATCTTGGATAATTAAAACAATCAGAATATAATCTTGGACGTCTTTTTAATTTTGGTAAAACTGGAGTTTGTTCTCTTGTTGATATTGTATTTTTTGATTGGTAATTTTTAATATTTTTTTCGTTTATTCTTTTAGCAGAGTCACATGCTCCCATCTTTTTATATTTTTATAACTATATTTGTAATAAATTTGAAATTTTTTTTTATTTTCTAATATTATTTATTTTATATATATATTTAATTAATAAAATATTATTTAAAATGAAATTTAAGTTTTTTAATCTTCTTCAATATTCCAATTTTCTTCTTTTCCTTCATTATTGGTAATTTTTAATTTACTTAATTTTTTCGAATCAGCAATCTTCACATCTTCATTATTATTTTTATTAATTTTATTATCTTTATTTTCAATATTAACTTCTTTATTAGTATTATTATTATCTATTTTATCATTATTATTATTATTTTCTTTATTATTATTATTTTCAACAATATTATCATTTTTTCTTAAAGAAGGTTCACTACTTAATTCACTTCTATTTGAAAAAATAAATTTTTCAGAAGTTGTATTATCCCTTGAAATATCTCTAAATATTTCAGCAACATTTGCATCTTCAGTATTTCCACTATTTTCTTCTAGTTTATTTTTTTCTATTGTTTTTATATTTTTCTTAGAAATATTTTTTTTAATAGTTCTAATATTATTTGTATTATTATCCTTTGTTAAATCTCTTTTATGATTTGTTTTAATTTTACCATTTGATTGTCTTCTTATTTTATTTTGTGATTTAGGTCTTATTTTATAAGAAGCACTATTTGATCTTGATTTATTACCTTTAAATTTATATAAATATTCTTTTTTAATTTGTTGTTGTAATTCAAAAAATTCTTTAACACTCATATTTCTTCTATTATTAATTTCATTTTCTATTATTTTTCTTTCAAATGGATGTGATAATCTTAAATATTCAAAAAATTCTTCTATTTTATTTACTGTTAAATTGTCTACATCTTCTTGATTAATATGTTTATTTTTTTCAGTAAATCTTGACATTATATTTAAAAATAAAAAACTAGTTTTAAAATCTTTAAATGAAATTCCTAATGAAGAATTATTTTCTTTATTATTTTTTCTTGATAATCTTTTAAAAATAAAATTCATTTGTTCAGGTGTTATCAAAATATTTAAAATACAAAAATTAAGTAAAAATTCTTTAAATTCATTTAAATATAAAATATCATTATTTTCTGTCATACTTAAAGTTTTTTTTCCTAAATTATGATACATATCAAATAAAAATTTTAAATGTTCTTCATATTTTTTTATTGTATTTCCTATTTCATTATTTCCATTTGCTAATTCTTCAAGTTTATTTGTTAAATTTTTATCAAATTCAATATAATCTTTATCTTCATCTAAATAATTTTTATTGATTGTTGGTAATTTTTGATTTGATGGTTTTTTTTCTAATTTTTGTTTTATTAAATTTTCTTTTTGGGTTTTTAATTTTTTAAATTGTTCTGTTAATTTTTTATTTTGTTCATTAAAAAATTTTTTCTTTTCTTCATCTTGTTTTATTTTTATTTCTTTCTCCTTTTCTTTTTCTTTATTTATTTTTTCTAATTTCTCTTCTTCTTTCATTTTCTTTCTTTTATTTATTTCATCTAATATTTTTTTATTTTTTCTTTTATTTTCAATAATCATTTCATGAAATGCTTTTTTCTTTTCATTTTCTTCTTTTTCTTTTTCTTCAATTTGTTTAATTTTCTTTTCTTCTTTTTCTTTTCTATATAATTCAACTTTCTCTTTAATTTCTCTATCTCTTCTTTTTCTCATTTCTTCTTTTCTAATATTATTTTTTCTTTCATGTTCTTCAATTTCCATTTTTTCTCTCATATGATTTGTAATAATTAAATTACCATTTTTATCTCTTCCTTTTAATAATTTTTTCATCATATCTTCAACACAATCTGCAACATCAATTCCAATTTTTTCATATTCTTTTGGTAATTTTGAATATGCAATCATTATACCATTACTCCAATTTTTAACTGTTCCTAATTCAATATTAATATCATATACTTTTTTAATTTTTATAAAATTTTCTAAAAATCCTCCTTCCAAAATTTTAGACATAATTTCATTTAATATTTCATAACAAATTCTATAACTTTCAGTAATATGTGTTAAGAAAGTTTTTGGTATTTTTGATTTGAATGAAATATCAGTTTTAGTTATAATTTTACATCCTGGTGGAAGTAATACATCAATTTCTCCTGTTTTTTTATTTAAATGTTCTCTTAAAAAAGATAATATTTTATTATATTTATTTGATATTAAATCATTTGGTTTTCCATTTAAATTATCTATTATAATTTCTAAAAATTTATAGTAACATTCACTTATTGTATAATTATTTCTTCTTTTACTCATTATAAAATATGATATGATAACTAATAAATTTTTAAATTGATTTTGATTAAATTCATTTAAATTTTGATTAAAACAATTTCTAACACAAACTGATAATTCATCTAATGTAATATCATTATTATTTAGTTTTTTATCTCTAAAATATCTTAATATAGAAGCTTTTGTAATTAAACCATTTTCATTACATAAACTTTTCATTAAATTTTTAATTTTGATTTTATATTTTTGATTAATTGCTTCAATTGCTTTTTGTTCTCTTGGTTCTTCTTCATTTAAATTAATAATAAATTTATATTGATTAAAATCTAATAATGTATTTAATTTCATTCTACTTGGTGGTCTTACTAATGATAAATTATGATTTTTTTCTCTTATTATTGAACCTTCATCTTGAATTAATGTATTATTATTTGTTGATGTTTCTAATATTGAATTTAATCTATTTGGTTCTCCTATTCCCATTGCTAAACTTTTTTTTGCTATTTGTTTTTCTAAATTATTCTTTAATTTCTCTTCTTTTATTTTCTTTCTTTCTATTTCTTCTTTTCTTTTTTTTAATTTTTCATCTTTTTCAATTTTTAATTTTTGTAAAACTTTAGTAACACTATCTTGTATACTTTTATTTAAATCAATATCATATTTTTGAGATTCTTTATTTTCAATTTTAAAATCAATTTTATTATTTATAATTCTAATTTCTTTAGAATATTTTTCTTCAAGTCTTAAAATAATTTCATCATGATCATTATAAAACCATAATAAACCTAATAAAGCATTTGAATGTCTATCTTTAATTCTTCTAAATTCTTCAACTGCCCAAACTACACTTTCATGAACATTTTGATTTACATTTCCAAAACATTCTAACATTATATCATATGGTGCTTCTAATATTGCATTATCATAAATATTATTTTTAATATTCATAATATATAAACTTAATATTTGTTGAATATATTCTGAAAATTTTTTTTGTATTTTTTCATATATTATTTTATCTTTTTTTAATATTCCAACACTAAAAATAATATCTAAAAGCATATTTGAACATTTTCCATATAATAAATTATTTAATGAAACATTTAATGAAAAATTTACTATTTTTTCTGCTTCTTCTGGTTTTAATCTTGGATGACCTAATATAATTGCTAAAAAGTTAAAATCACATAAATCATAATTTTTTGTATTATTTAAATGTTTTAAATAAGGATTTATTAAAATATCAATTGGTACAGTTTGATTCATTAAATAAAAATTTGAAAAATGTTGTTCAAAAAATTCTCTTTTTGGAAGTTCATCATATTCTTCTATAAATAAAAATACTAATATTTTATATAATAAAGGCCCGTTTTCATTTTTTTTTTTTCCAAATTGTTCCATTAAATAAAATAAATGAGATATTGAAATCATATCTTTTAATAATAATTCTGGATTGTTAAATGTACTTCTTATTGATTCTTTAAATAATTTTAATGTTAAATTTTTCATATTTTCATCAAAATAATTTGAATTATATATCCATAATTCTGTGATTATGTTTAATTTTAAAGGAAGATCAATATAACTTTCTCCTATACAATAATTAAAAATTTTATCAATAAAAGTTTTTATAAATATTTCATCATTATTATTTGAAAGGATTGGGATTATATTAAAGATAAAATTACTTGTTTCTTTTTTTGTAAACATACTCATTTTAAAATTTAATATTAAATTAAAATGTGTTTTAAAATTTATTTAATAATAATTAATTAATTATATTTATAAATGATATATATAAATAATAATATTTTCTTTATAAATAATAAAATATTATTAAATAAAAGAAATTTTAATATTTATTTTTATTTAAAAGAACATTCATTGCTTGAACTATACCACCATTTCTTTGTCTATAAAAACTTTTATATTCATTATTATTTGAATACTTTTTATGTGCATCTTTTAATAAAGACTTAAACGAATTTGGTTGATAATTGTCATTGTTATAAACATAATTTGATGATGATTGTTTAAAAATTCTTGGATAAGAATTAATATTATATAATTCATCCATCTTTTTAATTCTTGAACTATATTTATTAAATACATGTGATGGAGTATTTATAAAACCATATTGTACTGTTTGTGGGAAATTTCTAGTTGTAAAAATATTATTTAACTTATATTGATTTCTTGAATTAATATCAATGTCAATATTTCTATTTGAATTTTTTGTACTATAAGGTAAAGATGTAAAATAATTATTGTTTTGTTTTTTTGATTTTTGTGATAATGTTATTTGAATTGATTCATCTTTAAAATTAATACTGTTTGTTTTACTTCTTCTTTGATTACTAATATTTGAAATAGAATTATTATTATTTATTTTATTCTCTTCATTTGAATTATCATTAATCTTATTAATATTTACTATTTCATCTGATTGTATTCCTATTTCTTCAAATCGTTTAGATTTATTAATTTCATCATCTTTTTTAAAAGAATCTTTAATTTGAGATTTATTTAAATTTATAATTTCTTTTTCATATTCATTTAAAGGAATTTTAGTATTAATTTGATTTGATAATATATCCATTTCAAAATTAATTTGTGAAAGTAAAGAGTTTATATTATAATTATTATTTAATGTATTTAAATTATTGTTTTGTTGATCTTTTAATTTTTCAAATTCAAATTTTATTTCATTTGTCAATATAATTTATTTTCATCAAATTTTAATTGATTATTACCTTCATCATTTGTTTTTTCTTCTTCCTTTTTTTCTTCTTCATTTTTTTCTTCTTCCTTGTTTTCTTCTTCATTTTCTTTTTTTTTACCACCTTTTTTATTTTTTTTTTCAGACATATTATTATCTAATTACAAAAATAAAACTAAAAAAAACAACAAAAAAAAATAACAGAAAAAAAAAAATTAAAATGGAAAACGAAGAACAAGAAGAAAACATGGAAAAAACACCAAATGAAAATAATGAAAATCCAACAAATAATGAAGAAAATGCTCAAGGAAGTAATGAAATATCAGAACCAAAAAGGGAAAATGTAAAACGTATTTTCCATAATGAAAAAGTAAAAAAATATTTTAAAAATAAAAGTTCAAATTTTTCAGGTAATCAATTTACAGATGTAGAATTTCCTCCTAATAATGAATCATTATTATATTTAAGATCTAGAAATGAATTAGTAAATGATATAATAATGGAACAAGTTGAATGGAAAAGAATTAATGAAATTTTTACTTCTGATAATTTATGTCTTTTTCCTTCTAAAAATGAAAATAATGAAATTGATTTTCAAATAAATTTCAATGATAATAATGATAATTTAAATAAACATTTTTCTAGTTTTTATCATGCAATATCAATTTTAACTTCATATCCAAATTTAATTGAAAAAATTTTTAAAACTAAAGAAATTCAAAAAAAAGGTTTATATGAATTATATGTTTATATAAATGGTGAATATCAAATTTTAATTCTTGATGATTATTTTCCAATTCAAAATGGAAAATTATTGTTTTCAAAAACAAAAAATGAAGAAATTTGGATTTTACTTTTAGAAAAAGCTCTTGCTAAAATATATGGTGGATATGGAAGTTTATTAAATTGTGATATTAATTTAATATTAACTACTTTTACTGGTTTAAATTGTGAAAGATTAAATTTATTTGATAGTGATGATGAAGATTTAGAAAATATAATAAGAATAAATAAACACAAAAATTTAGTTTTTGTTACTCCAAGTGATGAAGGAGAAAAAAATGGAATTATAAAGAAAAAAGCATATCAAATATTAGAAATTTTTGATGTAAAAACAAATGATGAAAATGGAAATGAAGTAGATTTAAAATTATTAAAAATTAGAAACTTATATGAATATAAAAATTATAAAGGTGATTATTCTCCTAGTTCAAGTTTATTAAATGATGATATTAAAAGAGTAATTAATTATAAAGATGATGAAAAATATGTTATTTATATGTCAATAGATAATTTAAAAACAAATTTTAATAAAATTTCAATTATTCATACTATGTTTGATTGTAATATTAAAATAATAAAAGTTTCAAATACAGTAAATGATGATTCAATAATTGGATTTCCTCAAGTTTTTAATTTATATATTCCTTCAAATACTAAAGTTGCATTTTCTCTTATTATTAAAAGTAATAATAATTTAAATCGTTTAACACCTTCTAATATTTGTATATCAAAATATGAACCAGAAGAAAAAAAACTGATTAATTTTGAAGGATGTTTTAATTCAAATGAAAATGCTGAATTTGCAAGAGAATTAGATGAAGGATATTATATAATATGGACATATTTAATAAAAGAACAATGTAATGAAATAATAAATGAATATTATTTAAAAGTTTCATCAAATGTTTATTTTAAATTAAGACATCAAATTCAAGATACAAAATTTCATTTAATAAAACAAATGGTATATAATGCAATATTACAATATCAAGGCCCTCATATGAAAGATACTGAAATTTATATGATGGATGATAATTATTATAATTATACAGGATTAGGTTTAAAAATAATAATAAATCCTTTTGATGATTGTTATCAAAGATGGGTTTTTCAAAATAATATGGATAATATGTATTTATTATATCCTTATACTAAAATAAAACAATTTGAATTTATTGTACTTCCAAATAAAGGTTATTGCCTTATTTTAGCAATGAAAATAGATAATAATAAAAAATGTGAATTTAATATGAAATCATATTTTAAAACATTAAAATATAATAATCAAGAATTAGAAAATCCAAATAATTATGAAGATTTTAGTTTCTTAGAATTTTGTTCATCCGAAGTAAAAGATGATGAAATTGATTTTAGTTATTATGATTATTTAACTGATGAAGGAATAAAAAAAATGGAACTTCAATTTAATCCAGATAAAATTATTTTAGAACATTTAAATTCAAAATATCCAAAACAAATGGAATTAATTCAAAATTTAGAATCAATAAATAATGATGTTGATTTACGTTTTGTAGAAAAATCAGATTTAAATGGAAATTATATAGGTCAAGTAAATAAAAGAGAAAAAAGAGAAGGAAGAGGATGTTTTATTTCATCAGATGGAAATTCATTTATAGGATATTGGAAAGATGATAAAAAAAATAATAAAGGTTCATTATATGATAAAGATTTTAATATTATTTTAGAAGGAAATTTCATAAATGGAAAAATGAATGGTAATGGAATGAAAATTTTAGAAAATGGAACTAAATATGAAGGTAATTTTGATGATGATAAAATTAATGGTAAAGGAATTTATACATTTAAAAATGGAAGTAAATGGGAAGGTAATAGTAGTAATGGATTAAAAGATGGTATTGGAAAATTAACTGATCCTCAAGGAAATGTTAAAACTGTTGAATATAAAAATGATATTTTAGTTAATAATGATGGTAATGAAAATCCTGAAAATGAATAATTCTTAATTTTTATTATTTTATATTTTTATAAAATTATGGTTTTTTTTATACTTTTTAATTTAAATTTAAATTATTATATTATAACTATTTGAGTATTTTTAAATTTATATTTAAAATTTATTTATTAAAAAAAACGATTTTTCTTTGAGTAATAAACAAAAGTATTTTTCTATAATATAAATATTTAAAAAATTTAAAATAAAATTAAAATCAATATATGAAGAAAATGAATAATCACTATTCTTTATCAACAGTAAATCAAGTTCAAAATTCTAAAAAAAGAAAAAAAATAATAACAAATAAGGAAATAAATAGCCAAAATCCAGTTAAATTAATAAAGCCAACAATAACAAATATAAATTCAATAAACAATAATTTCACAAATTCAAATTTAAATTTTTTAAAAAATAAAAATGATTATGATGAAGAATTTGAAATTATAGAACCAAGTTTACAAAACACAATAAAAAAATCAAAGGAAAAAATACCAATAATCAACAATACACATTCATCAAATAGAAATTTAAATTCTATAAATACAGGTTTTACTTCAACTACAGATTCAAAAAGTTTAAATATTTATCAAAATTTAAATGATGGTTCTTTATCTATAAAAGAAAATAAAATGAAAATAATAAAAAAACCAAAAAAAATTTATGGTTTAAGTGCAAGAGAATTATTAGATATTGTAGATAGAAGGAAAAAAATTTTAGGATTAAGAACTAATTATTCAAAAAATTCTATAAATGATTTTAAAGATAAAAGTGGTGATATGCAAACTTCTTTATTTTATGGTCATAACTATTTTAATGATATTTCTAATAGTATTGATGATAATAATTTTATTAATATGTCATTTTCTCAAATTAATACTCTTAAATTATCAAATATTAAAAATAAAAATATTAAAAGAAAATTACCTAATAATCCTTCTAAAGATATTGTTAATTTTATATTTGATGAAGAGAATGAAAAAGATTATATATATCATGTAGAAAATATTAATAATAATATTATTGAAAATAATAATTTTGAAATAGAAAAAAAAGATGATAAAATAAATAATATATATTCAAAGATAGAAGAATCAATATTTAATATAGAAAAAAATTCAGATGAAGAAGAAGAATTAAAATTTAATGAATTTAAAATAGAATCAAATGATGAAACATCATTTGATAAAAATTCAAAAGATAAAAGTGTAATTTTAAATATATCAATATCTTCTCCTGTAAAATTATCAATTTCATCATCTTCTTCTTCATTAAATAAAGAAGAAGTTACTCAATTTGATGAAATTAGACAAACAAAAGTTATTAAAGATGAAACTAAAGATATTATAGATATAAATTTTAGTTTATTTAAAAATAATAAGAAAGAAATTAAAAGAGATGATACTATTACAAAACAAAAAATTAATTTTTTTGAAGAAACTTTAAATAAAATACCAAAAAAAAAATGTAAAGATCAAATTAATGATAATTTATTAAAATTATTACCACCATCTCCTAATTTTTCTGGGAATAAAAATATAATTAAATTTGCAAAAAATAAATATTGTAAAGATATAAATAAAGAAAAAGAAAAACATGTTAGACAAATGAAATCTTTTGATATTAATAAAGATAGAAAAATTGATTTTCAACCAAGTGATTATTGTATTTTAAAAACTAGTTCTTTAGAAAAAAAAAGTAATAGAAGTTATTCAAAAAGTAGTAGAAATAAAAAATTAAGACAAGTTGGAAATTATTCTGATTATTATAAGAATAAAGTCAATGAAATTTTTGATGTAAAAAGATTAAATAAAGGAAAAAAAATAAATACAAATAACAATAAACAACATATTATATTAAAAGTTAATAATAAAAAATAGGTTTTAATTTTTATTTATAAGATTATAAAATAATTTTAGGTCAATAATTCAATATTATGGATTGAGTAAAATTAATAATATATGTATTTTTAAATACAATGTAAATACATTTTTAATATATTTTTATAAATATCATAAAAAAATTTTTATTCATTTTTATTCCATAAAATTTATAATTTAAATAATTTGTGTTAAATATTCTTAAATATATATCTATTAATACAAACTTTTAAATAACCGATACTATTTTTATTTATATTTTTTTTATCATTTATTTTTATCAATTTATAAGATATATATATATTTACTCAAATCTTTTTCTATTTATATAATAACTTATAATATATTTAATACAGTTTAATTTTATCCTTTTGTTTTATCTTCATGAAATAATTTGAACTTTTATTCATTAAGATATTTCCACTATTCTTACTTTTAATTACCCTATTATTAAAAAAATTAACATTTTTATTGCTTTGATTAATAGAAGGCAATAATAAAACACTGTCTTTTTTTATATATAAATTATTATTCATACTTGCATTTTTAAACAAAATTTTTTTTGGCATTATAGTTTTTTTTTTTATTTGTTTATTTCTTAAACTAAATAAATATTTTTCTCTAGAAGATGATAAACAATCATTTTTAAAATCAAATGAAGAATCAACTTCACAAGAATTATTTCTAATTTTTTTAAGATTTTTTTTTAAAGGAGTATTAAAAATATATTTAGTTGTTGATGAAGATTTAAAAATCAGTTTCATATTATTTTTTTCATCATTTAATTTATTATAACAAATATAATCAAAATTATCAATATATTTTAAATTATCAAAAGTAGAACTTGATGAATTACTTGAAGTACTTTCATTATCTTTATTTTTTGATAATTTAATATAACCATTTGGATTATATTCAGGTTTAAATGGAGAAATCATTTCTTTTTTTTTTAAACTTTCAAAATTAAATCCTTTAAAAAAAGAATGTTTTTTTAAATCATGAATTCCTTTTTCATGTCCTAATCTAACATTAGGATTACTTTCTAATAAACCTAAAGTAAAATAATATAAATCTATTGAAAATCCTTTTTCTCTTATTTTTTCTTTAAAATCATTATTTTCTTTTTTATAATCATATCTTTTATTAAATATTAATTCATAAGTAACAATTCCAACAGAATAAAAATCAGATAAATAAGAAAAATTACCTTCAGGTGCAATATAACCTTTTGATCCAATTCTTTTACTAATATTTTCAGATGTGTTTTCATAAATTGAAATACCAAAATCACATAAGTAAACATAACCTCTATCATCAAATAAAAGATTTTCTGGTTTAATATCTCTGTGAATTATTTTTTTTGAATAAATATATTCTAATGAAAGAATTAAACATCCTATTATAAATTTAATTTGATTTTCTGAAAATTGTTTTCCTTTATATAAATAATATCTTAAATCTCCACCACTAAAATAATCTAATACAAAATATAAATTTGAATCATCTTGAAATGTACAATATAAATTTGATATTAATGGAAAATATAAATCTTTCATAATATTTTTTTCATTTAAAATTAAATCTAAATAATTTTGAGTTTTAATTTGAGATTTTGATATTTGTTTTATTGCAAATAATTGGGATATTTTATTACATTTTACTTTCCAAACTGTTGAAAATCCACCTGAACCTAATATTCCAATTTTTTCAAAAAAATCTAATGAAAGTTTATTTGAACCTAATATTCTTAATGCTGATTGAATTTTAAGTATACCCATTTAATTTAAATGTTGTTTTAAAAATAAAATAAATTAAATATTAATTTTATATATTTTTTAAAATATCTTTAATCAATTTTAATAAATATTTATAGTTAAGGAAAATTATAAAATATATATTTTTCATATTTAAATTATATTAAAATAAAAAGTTATTTATTTATGTTTTTTATTATTTGGTATAGGAAAACTTCTATCATTTGAATGTTTTTTATTTAAATATCTTGAATCTTGAAAATCTCTATCTCTGTCTCTATCTCTATCTCTATCTCTTCTATCTCTATTATCATTTATTTTCAGTTTTTCTTTTGAACTATTATTATAATTGTTATTATGATTATTATTATGATTAAGTGAACTTTCTTTTTCCTTATTATCTTTTTCTTTATTATTATCTTTATCTTTATTGTTATCTTTTTCTTTATTATTTTCTTTCTCTTTGTTGTTATCTTTCTCTTTATTATTATCTTTCTCTTTATTATTATCTTTTTCTTTGTTATTTTCTTTTTCTTTATTATTATCTTTTTCCTTTATATTATCTTTACTATTTTCCTTTTCTTTATTTTTATTTTTATTATCATTAATTTCTTTTTCATTAATATTAATATTTTTGTTATCATTTTTATCATCATTTTTATCTTTTTCTTTATGATTTTGTGGCATAGTAATAACTTGTTTTTGTCCATCACTCAAACTAATAGTTTCTTTAGGTAATATTTTAACATTTGGAATTTGTGGTTTAAAAACAAACTTAGTATTATCATCCTTATTTTTATATTGATTATATAAATTTTCACAAATTAACAAAACTTTATTTCTTCCATCAATATTTAATTTACATAAATCATTTTGACTTAATAATCTTAAAAATTTCCATGAAAAAGAAGAATCTCTATTTATAATTTTTTCATTTTCTGGTAAATCATTTTCAACATCAGCATCATCTAAAACAGAATTTAAATAAGTACCAATAAAAGGAACTTCACTATTAAGATTATCAATTTTAAAATTAACTTGAATATTTTTAATATCTTCTAATTTTGTTTTAAATTCTTTATCAAAATTAAATGCATTCATATTTGAATTTTCAATATGTAATTTTGGATTATTATTTATTTTTTTATTTTCTTCTTTTTCTTTATTTTTATTAATTAAATTTATTAAATTTTCATCTGGTTCTTTTTCAAAAGCAGGACAACTTTTTTCTTTCCAATTTTCCCAAGTTATTTCGTCTTTCATTATATTTATATTCTTATTATTTGCTTTTGATAAAATTTTCATACATCTTTCAATATCTTCTTTAATTATATTAATAACACGATTATTAAATACAAAATATTTTTTTTGAATTTGAGAAATTGGCCTTAAAAAAGATTTATAAACAATAATTATTTGAAGAAGAATTATTCTTCTAAAAGAACTATCATTTAATTGTCTATTAAATAATTGTGGATTTGTTAAAAATTTAGGATATGATTGAATATTAATTTTATTCCCATTTGGATTAATTGAAAGATCAATTGGATTATTTTCAAAAAAAGATATTAAATATCTTACATTTGAAAGAAATTTTTCTAAATTATCACTTTTACTTTTATCACTCTCATCTGAAATTGAATTTTTATCATCTAAACTTTCTAATTCTTCAGTGTATTTTGAAATATCATCTGAATTATCTAAAAATTGAAATGAATTTGCTTCTTTACTGAAAAGCTGTTTAAAAAATGTTAAAAAAATTCTATTCTTACATAAAGAGGATTTGCTAAAAATCTTTGTAAAATCCAAAATTGTTTATAAAAAGAAATATTAATTTCATTTTTATTATCTTTATTAATTTCATTTGTTTGAATAGTTAATGTTGAATTATTACTATAAAATCCTTTTAAATTTACTCCTGATCTTTCTGATAATTTGAATATTTCTGATAATAATAATTGAACTTTTCCTCTAAATTTTGTATCAAGACTTGAAGATAATCTTTTTAAAACAATATTTTTTATTTTTAATAAAGATAATTTTCTATCTTCAATTTGAGTTAAATCAATTTCTTTTAAAAATTGAGACAATACTTCAAATATTTTTTCAATTCCATCTTTTGGAATTGTCTCAATTACATCTTCTAAAATAGTTAATGTTAAGGAAAATGGAATATATTGGTTATTACATAACCATAAAATCAAATTTGTAAAAAAAAGTCCTAAATCAATATAATTTAAATTATTTGATAAATATTTATTTAAATTAGATTGATATTGATTTCGAAGTTCTTTTACAAATTGTGAAATGTCATTATCCTTATTTTCTTTATTTTTATTATCAATTAAATTATTTAGTTTTACTGATAAATTTTCTTTTACTTTTTCTATTATTGGATTATTAAAGATTTCTTTTATTATTTGATAAAACTTTCCTTCCATTATTTGAAATGAAATAATAATGTATTTATAATTTTATATTTATATTTATTTATGATAATATTTTAATTGATAATAACAATTATTATAAAATAAAAAAAAATTAAAATAATCTTAAATATAAATAATTAATAAAACAATAAATTAAAAATTAATAAATATACAAAAATATTTTCATTTTATTTATATCCTTTCTTAGAATTATAATTTGTTTGATATTTAATTCCTCCTAAATCATTAGCTAAAGATTTAGTAATATAACCATAATATTCTTTAGAAGGAATACTATTAACATTACTTAGATTATTTAAGTTATTATTAACACTTTTATTATTATTATAATTTCCAGAATTATTATTTTTATAAACTTGATTATTTTTATTATAAACTTTTTTTCTTGATTCAGAAGTATTTGGTTTTCCATTAATATAAGTAATTGGTCTAATTTGAGGTAAACTAATACCTTTTTTAGGAGAAAGCATATTTTTTAAGCTTGGATTAACACAATTAGGAGAAACTAAACCAATTTGAACATAATTTACTCTTTTTAATCCTTTATCTGGAATTTTTTGAATATTATAAGTTGTATTTCCTCCCATTTTATTATGAAAAAAATCATTAGGATAAAAATTATTAAATATATCTTCTTGATAATCTTCTCCCATTTGAATATCCATCATTATCATTTCTCTTTCTTCATTTGTAATTTCTATTCCATCTAATTTAGTTAATCCTGGAAATAATTTTATCATATTATTTCTATAATTTAAATTTTTTGTAACTGGACAATTTAAAATTGAAAAATCTTTTAAATGTTCTAAAGTATTTAATCTTTCTAAAGATGAAATATCTTGTATTTTATTATTTTCAAAAGATAATGTTTGAATAGATAAAAATTTTGTAAAGCCATTTATATTTTTTAAATAATTATTATCACATAAAAAAATTTGTATGGAAGGTAAAAATCCAATTGTTGTTTTTTCTACATTTCTTAATTTATTAAATGAAACATCTAAAAATGTTAATGAATTCATTTTATTAATTGATTCTATTTTAGTAATTGAATTTTCTCTTAAAACTAAAATTTTTAAGTTTTTAAAAAATTGAATTCCATTTAAATTAACAAGTTGATTACTTGACATTTCTAAAGATTCTAAATTTATTAAACCAAATATTCCTTTTCCATTTATTCCTTTTTCTTTCTTTGGTAAAATATCAGTAAATAAATTAAAATTTAAATTTAATTCAATTAAACTTGGAAGATAACCAAATATATTAAATGTTTTAAATATATTTCTTGATAAATTTAACTTTGTTAATTTAGGATAAATATCATTAGAAAAAATACCAATTTCATCTTTTAATTTTAAAGAAGATAAATCCATCTCAATTAAATTTTTTGTATTAAAACCAGTACCTAATCTTTTTTCTAATAATTCAGGTGTTAATTTTCCATTAAAATATTCTTTTGCTTTTAATCTTTCAGAAGCATCTACATTTATTCTATTAAAATTTTTTAATTTTAAACAATAATAAATCATAGTTATTCTTATATCTCTATTAATTCTACAAACTTCATTTCCAGAAATATCTAAAATTTCTAAATTTTTTAATTTTCCTAATTGTTTACATTCTTTTGAATTATTTATAAAATTTCCTGCACTATAAAATTGAATTAATTTCTGTAATTGAATAATTTGTGATATACTTTGTATTCCATTATTTTCTATATTTAACCATTCTAAATTCTCAGCTTGGGATATTCCAATTAAACTTTTTAGTTTATTATTACTTATATCTAATTTTTTTAATTTTTTTGGTAAATTTTCTATTTTTTCTATTTTATTATTTTGAATATATAATTCTATTAAATCTGTGAATTGTTGTAAATTTGTTATTTTTGGTATTTTATTTAAATTTATATATAATACTTGTGTATCTTTTTTTCCTTCAACTATTGGAATTAAATCAAGTTTTCTTTTTGATAAAATTATCGTCTGATAACCACTTTCTTTATGTATTTTTTCTCTGAAATAAATATTATTTGAAAATGAATGAAATTTATCACTAAAACAATAACAATCATAAATATAATCAAAATTTTTATTTTCATTATTAATGTTATTTGAATCTGAATTAACTGAAATAGTTGCAATTTGAGAATTCTTTTTTTTTAAACATTCTTCATAAGTATTAATAATATTTTCTCTAGTTTCTTCATTAATTATTGAATTTTTTAAAGGATTATCTAAGAAAAATTGATAATATTTTTCAATTGGATTAGCATAATATTCAAATTTTGATAAATTATTACATGATTGTAAAATATTTATTATATTTGAAAAATCAGTAATATTATTAAATGAAATATTTAGTTCATTAATTTTATTTTTTACTTCTTTTGGTTCATATATTATTTTTTTAATATTATTATGAGATAAATTTATTTTTTTTAAATTTGGGAAATTTTCACATAATAAACCAATATTTATAGATTCAATATTATTTTTTGAAATAATTATTTCATCAATATTATTTCTAAATTGTTCAACTGATTCATTTATTACTCCTTCATCCTTTATTTTTTTTATTATATCAATTATATCATCAGTATTATATTTGCAATTAAATAAGTTTAATGATTTTATTTCATTTAATTTAAGTTTATCTTTCTCATTCATAAAGCTATTTTTGAAATTTTTAGGAAAAGTAAATTTTGTTATTTCATTTAATTTCTCATGTATTTTTTCAACATCATCAGTAAATTCTTTATATGTTTGATATTTAAAACAATTATTAAAGAATTCAAAAACCACATTTTTTACAAAAAATAATAAATTATTTTCTAATTCATTGAACTCTCCAAATTTACTACAAGAATATTTATTAATTAATTCTTTATTATAATATTGTTTAGGGAATTTAGTAAAATATAAATCTTTAGAACATTTATTAAGAAGACTTTCATAATCATTAATAATATCAATTTTTTCAGAATAAGAACAATTAATTGGATCAATATTTAAATCATTTTCATTCTTTTTCATAATATAATCATATTCAATAATATATTCTGGTTCAACAATTCCTTTCATTTTATAATAATAAAAACCAATATTACTATTATTTAATATTATTTTTGAAATTCCTTTATTAGTTCTTATATTATTTAATGAACTTATTATATCATTTATATCTTTGAAGTCATTATATTTTTTTTGTTCTTCAATTAAAGTTTCAAAATTAATACATTTACAAATAACACAAAATTTGATATTTTTTGATTCATGATTATTTATATCTAATTGGTCGATATATGAAAAATTATCTGTAATATATATTTCTTTTTCCTCTTCTGGTTGTTCAAATAAAAAATGAAACAAACTTCTATAATTAGATTTATCTTTAGGTATTATTAAAAAGTAAAAATCAAAATATTTTTTATCCTCACCAAATTTACCATTTAAATCAATTAAATTATCATAAAGACTATCAAATAATATTTTAGATTTTTTATTCGTTATTTTAAATATTTTTTTAAATTTAATATTTTCAATATTATTTTTAACATAAAAATCTTTTGAAATTCTCATTTTTATTAATTCAATACAAGTTTTAACCCATTTATGACCAATAAATCCAGGTTCAATTTTAAAATTTGAATTTGATTCTAATTCATAAAAATTAATTACAATATTTAAATCATTTAATTCAGAAATATATTGTTTAATAATTTTAAATCTTTCATTTATTATTTCAATTATTTTTAAACATTTTTGTTTTTTTTCTTCTAATTCATCTATTTCTTTATATATTTCCTCTATTGATGCATTATTTATTGCTAATAAACATTCTTTTTCATATCTTGCAAAATTTATCATTTCTTTTTTTTGACTAAAATAATTACATTGTTGTAATTTCATATTAATTAAAAATAATTTATGTGTTTTTAAAATTTGAAAAATCATTTTTGTAATTTTATGATTCTGTCTTATTTTATTTTTACAAAATAAATTCTTTTTTATAAATATACTTTCAACTTCTTTTCTTTCTTCAGGAGAAATAATAATTTGATCTAAAATTTCAATATCTGGAAAAATATGAATTAATAAAGGTCTATAATTTGAATATTGACAAATAGGATTTTCCCCATAATTAATATCATTTAAATATAATCTTTTTAATTTAGTTAATTTTTGAATATTATAAATATCTTTTAAATCAATAATACAATTTCCAGCAATATTTAAAAAATTAATCTTACTATGTTTGTCAATATCATCTGGAATTTTATCTATTAAATTATTAGCTAACCATAAATTTTCAATACATTCAGGTAAATTTTCTAATATTTTTATTTTGTTATCACAAATCCAAATCTTTTTCAATTTTGTCATTTTTGAAATTGGATTTTCAATTTTTCCAATTTGATTATAATTTAAATGTAATTCTTCTAAATTTGGTAATAACTCAATACCTTTCATATTAGTAATTTGATTTTCATTTAAACATAAATATTTCATTGCCTCTTTATTTGGAATATAATTTATAATTGATTCTATATTTGTTATTGATTCATTTAATAAAGTCAATGAAGTCATTTTTACAAAAATACTTAAATCTGATATTTTATGAAGTTCGTGAAAATCTCCTAAAACAAATTCTACAAATTCTTTTTCTTCATCTTTTAATTTTTTTTTATATACTGGAATTGATGTTGTTGTTATTATACCTGTTTTTTTTTTTGGTTTTTGTTTTTTTGAATTTTTTTTTACTATTGGTTGTTGAATTATTTCTATTGTTTCACTATCTTCATTATCATCCATTTCTGTTGCTTTTGAATTTATTATTCCACTTACTAAATTTACTCCTTTCATTTTATATATTATTCATATTTAAAATTTAAATTATTTATTTAACTTTCATATTTCTGTTTTGTTTTTAAATTGATTAATGTTTTGTGTGATTAATTAAAAGCAATAAATTGTAAAAATATTTAATTATTATTTTATTTAATTAATTTAAATTTATATTTAAATGAATGAACTAATTGAATATATAATTGAAAATGAAGATTTTCAAATTGAAAATAATACAATGATATTAAAAGAAAATAATGAAAATAATAAAATAATAAAATGTTATAAAAGTTTTGATAATATTTATTCAATAATTGCAAAAAAATTAAATATAATAAAAATTAATAAGACATTTTGGTTAAATTTTACAAATTTAATTAATATAAATTTAGATGATAATAAAATTTATAAATTTTCAAAATCTCTTTTTGATTTATCAAATTTACATAAATTAAGTTTAAATAAAAATATAATATCATTAATTCCTCACAATATATCAAAATTAAAAACTTTAGAATATTTATCAATTAATAATAATAAAATAGAATTAATCCCAAATCCTTTTCTTAAACTAATAAATTTAAATTATTTAGATCTATCATACAATAAAATAAAAGAATTACCAATTGAATTAGGATTAATGAAATCACTTAATTCATTAAAAATAATTGGTAATGAAATTGAAAAATTACCAACTTCATTAAGTCAATTATCTCAATTGAAAGAAATTGAATTTGAATGGTTTAATTTTATTAATAATGAACCTAATAAAATTTATAATAAAACTTTATTATTATTTAAATCTTTATTTAATAAAAAACAATTATATTGTGATTTCAGTGTATTTATTGAACATTTAAATAATAAAAATGAAATAGATTATACTTTCATATTATATTCATCAATTGAAAATAATTATATTGGATTAGTTAAAATATTATCAAATAATTCAAAGAAGTATAATATTAATTTAATTCAAAAATATAACGATAAAAAACCACCTTTACTTTATGCCCTTTCACTTCCAGAAAGTATAAATGAAAAAATATCAAAAGTAATTATAAAAAATTTAAACTTTGAATTATTTTCAAAAAATGAAAAATTAAATTATTTAACTAAAGCAATTCGTTCAAAAAATATATATTTAATAAAAGAAATATTAAAAACAATTAAAGATGAAAATGAACTAATAAATGAATCAAAAATGACACCATTTCATTATATATTTGGAAATTTTGATAAAGAATTAGCAAAATCTAAAATAATTGCAAATTTATTTTTTAATAAATGTTCAAATAATATATTAAATCATATAGGTAATGAGGAATGGGGTGCAATACATGTAGCAACAATTAGACAAAGTTATCAATGTTTAAAATGGATTATTCATCAAAATAAAAATAATAAATCTAAAAAACAATTTCTAATTAATTTACGAGGAAAAGAAAATTGGACACCATTACATTTATCTTTAAATGCTAATAATATACAAATTACTAAATTATTAATTGAAAATGGAGGAAATGTTTTTAATAGAACAACTTTAAATTTAACTCCTAGAAATCTTTATAATAATAATAATAAACCTAATCTTATTTCAAAATTACTTCTTTCTGAAGAAGAAAAATATTTAAATCAAAAATATAATAATAATGAAAAAGCAAAAGAAATTGTTAAAAAATATATTAGTTATCATCCATCAAGGGCTCATCTAAATTTATATAAAGAAACTTTTATTGATCAAGATTCTTCACTTTTTGAAATATATGGATCAATTAATAATTTAAGTTTTTCACTTCTTACTCCAATGGTTACAAAATATTCAAATGAAGATATAGCTTCCTTTGTTGATAGAACTATATCTAGTTTTGAATTTTCGTTAAATAATAAAAAAAATTATCTTTGTATTTCTGCTTTTAGTAAGTTAGCAATTTGTTTAAAAAATAATTTAATTATCAAAGTTTATAATAATTATTTAAAAAAAGAAAAAGTTTGTGATATAATTAAAAACGATATGTTAAATTGTATAGAAATTTTAAGTAAAATAAATCCATTACAACCAATACTTTTGAAAATTCATAATCCAATTCAATTTCCAAACAATAAAAAAAAAAAAAAAAATATAAATATTATAAGTATAAAAAAAGCAGATAGTAAGGAAAATTTATCAAATACAGAAAAGCATAATCAAATAACAAATACAAATTTATCAAATGAAAGTTGTAATATAATTGATTCATCAGCATCAATTTCTCAGCTTTCATATTATGAAAGTTGAATTCAAAATTTTTAATAAATAAAAATAAAAAATTTTTAAAAAATAAAAAATTATAATTAATAATAAAATTTTTAAAATTCTGTCACTTCTAAATATTTTCTTTGATGTAACCAACACATTCCTCCTTTTCTCTTATTAAATTTAACAATAAAAACACAACCTAATTTATCAAAAATAACTAAATCTTTTTTTTCATCAAAATAAAATAAAATTATTTCATTTTCAAGAACTCTTTCATCTTTATATTTAGCATAACTATCTTTATATTTTCTTCCCCATTTATGTCTAATATGCTTAAAAAAAGTTTTAATTTTTGAAGGTTTAGCTCTTCCATAATTATAATAATCTTGATCATCATCTTCACTTGTTTTAGCTTTAATATTTAAATGTCTTCTTAATAAAGGATAAATATGAAAAGTTTTTTGATTACTTAATAAACACATAAATTTTGCTTCATGATCAAATTCAATTCCTATTATTTTAGCATTACTATATCCTCTCCATAAATATTTTCTTGCATTATAACTTAATAAAGAATAAATATTTATTTTTTCACCTGATCCTGAAACAACTGCTAAAAATTTACATAATGGTGATACTGATATATATTGTATATTTTCAAAATCTGAACATAATGTATGTTGAGTGTATAATATTTTCTTTTTCTTTTCATAATTTTTCATTCTTATTTTATATATTTTTATTATTTTGTTATTCATATTTGAAATATATGCTAATGTTATTTTTTGTTTTATTGAATTTATTGATATAAAACCTTTTTTTCCATTTATATCTGAAAATTGATATAATAATGTTAAATCTAGTAAATAAAACATTAATATTTTATGATGAAGAATTATAAATAAAGTATTTTCTACAATTATTACATTATATATCTTATCATCTAAATCATTTGGATTCAAATTTATTTTTATATTTGCTAATTTTTGTTTAGTTTGAATATTATAAAATATAAGTTCATTATATGGAAAAGCTTCATTTCCTTTTTTTCCTACAACTACACATATATTACTTCTAAAATATGGATAACATATATCAATATTTGGAAGTTCATCTCCTAAATTATCAGCAAATTCTTTAAAATTTTTTGTATCAAAAAAATTAACTTTTCCTTTTTGAATCAAAGATAATATAGATTTATCTGCATTTAGAAAACATTTTTCAATATTTAATTCTTCATTTATTTGAATGAAATCATCAACAAAACTATTCATTAATTTAAATTAATTATAATATACTATTAATTGAAAAAATAACTAATAAAAAAAATTTAAAGGTATTTTTAATGTAATTTCATATATTTTATTAAAATTATAAATTTTAATTATTCAATTATTTAATTTTTAGAATTAAAATAATAAATTTAATTTTAAAATGGATGAACAAAATAAAAAAATATATGAAAAAGTACTTCAATTATTAAACGACGCTGATTATACAAAAGAAAAATTATCAAATATTACAAAAGAAGAATTAAAAAATGTTTTTAGAGAAGTATATAGTGAATTTGGTACCTTAGGTTCTTTAGTAAATTCCCAAAAAGAAATATGGAGAAAAGCAGTAGAAGAAATAATAAATGAAAACAAAGTAAAAGATGAAGAAAAATTTATGAAAAAAGAATTATCAGAGATAAATACAATAATAGAAGATTCTAAAGTAGATCAATTAAATAGTGAAGATTATGATGATTTAATTCAACCAGAATTTCCAACTGAATATAATGATATAATTCATTCAAAAAGAATTGAAAAATTAGCTTTACAATTAGAAAATGAAAGAAAAGAAGAAGTAAAAATAAGAAATGATTTTGAAAATTTTATAGAAAATGAAATTAGAAATAGAGAAGAAATGAGAGAAAAAGTAAGAATAAATTTAACTGATGAATCTGATAAAATGTCACTTGAAGAAAAAAGAAAAGAAGAAAAAAGAAATATGAAAAAGAGAATTAAAGATAATAAATATATGAAAAATGATGAGTTTCTTTTATTACTTTGTTTAATGAGAAAAAAAAAAGAACAAATGTATGAAAATAATCCTTATATAGTTGATTTTTCTGTTACTTTAGATTCTGTTTATCAATCAAAAAAAGAAGAAGATTTAGAAGAAGAAAAAGAATTATTTAATTATTTTGATTATGATTTAAATAAATATATTGATTAATTATAAAATATAAATAGAAATTTTTTTTAAGTAATAATTTATTTAAATTACATAAATTATAATATATTTTGATACATTTTTTAATGAATAATTTTTCCAAAGAGAATTTGATTAAATCCTAAACCTGAATCTTTAATAGTTATATCTTCATTTTCATGAGTTTTATAAGGAAAATTTTCATAAAGTAAAACATGATTTAAAGTAGGAATTTCACTTTTAATAAATTTAACAATATCTCCTATTTTATTATGAGGTGCAAATTTTCTATTATAAATTTTTCCATTAACATTAATATGAATTGAATAACCATTTTCTGGTTCAGGTGGAATTTCTTTTTTTAATTGAGTAGCATATTCAAGTAAACTTAATTCATAAGCTTGTCTCATTTCATCATCTTCAAATCCTTCTATATTATTCATATTATTATAATAAGAATCAATAGTATAACCAGTTCCAATAAATGGTTTAAATTTTTTTTCTTCTTCTTCTTTTTTTTTTTTATCTTCTGCATCTCTTTGTTTTCTTTGTTCTTTTTTTAAATTTTGATATTGTATTATTTCATCATATGAAACTAATCTTTGATGTTTTTGTAAATTTTGATAAAAGTCTGATTGAATAGAAGGTAATTTAGGTAAATTTTTTACTAAAAAATTAGTATAACCAATATCTTCAGCACCTTGAATAAATGCACCTAAATAAAAATCACTAATTATTTCTGGTCCTGGATCTTCATTTGTTGAATTTAAATTAAACCAAATACCATTAATTTTTCTTATTGAAAACCAATGAGTTGAAGAATTAAAAATTAAAGCTTCAAAATTTTGATTTAATTCTAAAAGTGATATTGCTTCATGTGTTTTTAAACCAACAACTTCACAACCTAAACCATTTAATGCTTGAGTTAATACTTGAATGTTATAATTTCCACTTAAATCTACATTATTATTATTTGAATTTTCTATTCCAAGTAAACTTTGTTCTTTTTTATCTAATTCTATTCCTATTTCACTTAATGAAATAATGTCAAAAAATGGTCCTTGAAGTAATGAGTTTATACAATGCATTCCACATAAACGATCATCTGATTGCTTTTCAAAATATACTAAACGATCAAATTTTACAGACGTTTTATTTTGTTCATACATATTTTAACTATAAATTTAATTTTAATTTAATATTTTATAATTAATATTTTTTTATATAGTTAATTAGAGATATTCAAATTAAATAATATTATAAAAATAAAATATATAATCATTTTACAAATTTAATAAATAAATTAAAAAAATACTTTTATTTAAAAAAAATAATCAATTCTCATTTTCTTCTCTTTGTCTTTTCATAAGCATAGTTCTATTAACTAAATTTCCATTTTCATCTTCAAACTCTTCTTCATATTCAGGTTTAAATTCTTCTTTTTTTTGATCTTCAAGTAATTTATTTTGTAATCTTAAAGCATCTTCAATAGTAGTAACTTCTTTAAATTGTAAAGTATTAGGTAATTTTAAACTTTTCATTCCAGCAGCATGTCTCCATTCTTGAAAATGATGTTCAAAACTTCTTCTTCCCCAATAAGATGCACCTCCACAAATTTCACATTTATATTCAACTCCTAAACCATGAATTTTATATAACCAATATGGAATTGGTTTTCCATCCCAACCAATTGGAATATTTTTTGGATTATATATTTTTTTTGTATCACTTTCTGCTATTTCTAATTTTTTTATTTCATTTTCATTTATTATATCTGCTTCTAATTCTATATAATTCATTGTTTGCTTTTTTCTAATTTGATTTTTTGTATTTTGTACTATATCATTTAAGAGATCTTTATATTTTGATATTTGGAATTCATAATATGAAATTGAACGAAGATTTTCATATTTTGATATTGGAAATGAAGATGGGTCTTTTTCTTTTTGGATTTGTTTTTTTAAATGTTTTTTACTTTTTAAATGATATTCAAAAACAGTTTTTTTTGAAAATGATTTTTGACATAATTCACAATAAAATATTTCAATTGAAGGATTTTCATTTTCATCAATTTTAATATTTGTATTATTATCATTTGAATTTTCTGAATTGTTATTTTGTTTATTATCATCATTTGTTTCTTTTTGATTTTCATTTTCTATTTTTTGATTAGAATCTTCTTCTTCTTTTTGTAATCCTTCCCATCCTGGAATTTCCCTATTTTCCCAATCATTATCAAATTTAGAATCAATAATATCTTGAATTTCATTAATATTTGCTAAAGGTTGTATTTTAATAAAAAATTCTTTTAAATATTTACAACAATTTTTAATATAATCTTGATAATCATTTTGTAATTTAATTTTAATTGGAATTTTTTCAAAGTCTCCAAATGAATTTATATAATTTAAATAATCAATATCTTTTTCATTATTTAATTGATATATTCCTTTTATATTAATAAATTGTTGATATAAAGTATACATATCAAGACAATTTCCTTTATTTTCATCAACTGAAAAATTTGATTTGTTATTAACTTCATCTAAATATTTATTAAATATTTTATCACTTGTTATGTTTTCATTAACATCATTTCCAGTCATTTGTCTTTTATTAGTTTGTTTTATTTCTTTTAATTTTTCATAAAAATTAACCCATACATCAACTTTCTTTTTATTTGAATTCAAATTATTTTTTTTTAATAAACATAATGTAGAATCTAAATAATGTTTTTTTCCTAATAAAACTAAATTTTCTTCTTTAAATAAACCAGATTCATCTTCATAATATATTATTAATTCCTTTGATAAATTTTGAATTCTATCTATACATTTTTTAATAATCATTTCTGCAAAAACTCTTTCTTTTGGATTTTTTTCTTTATAAGAAATACCTTTAGCAAGTGCTTTTTCTAATTGTTCAATTTCTTCATGTTTACTTCTAATTATTTCTAAAATAGTATTTGACATTATTAATTATATTTAAAAAATAATTAAAAAAAAATTTTAAAAAAAATATTATTAATATTATATAATTTAATTTCTAAATTTAAAAATAAAATGGGTCTTAAACAATCAATTCATGATATTAATGTTTATAATGCTGTAAGTTATAATGAAGATATAATTCCAATAAATAAAATGAATAAAATAAATTCAATATATTCACATATGAAAAATCAATTTAATATGCCAACAAATGGTATAATAGATAAAAATAGAATTAATACAACAAGATATTCAAAAAAACAATATGGAAGATTTTCAGATATTTTATTAAGAACAACATCAAAACGTCCAAATATAATTGAAAATATAGAACAAGAAAAAGAAACTTTTAAATTAATAAAAATTGATAATAAAGAAAGAACTGATGAAAAATTAATAAATGATTGTTTATTATCTCATTTCTTTATGCAATATTTAAATAAACAAGCAAGAATTACAATAATAGAAGAAATGTCTTTAATCCAAGTTGATAAAAACAATTATATAATTAAACAAGGTGATATTGGAAATTATTTTTATATATTACAAAGTGGTTTAGCTCAATTATTAGTTAATAATAAAAAAGTAAGAATATTAAGAAGTGGAGAAAGTTTTGGTGAATTAGCATTATTACATGATGCACCTCGTTCAGGAAGTATAAAAGCAATTACTGATTGTTTACTTTGGACATTAGAAAGAAAAAATTTTAGAAAAATTGTAGAACATATTACAAAAATTAATTATGAAGAAAATTTAAAATTTATAGAATCAGTAAGTATTCTTTCACATATGGAACAATATCAAAAAACAATATTATCTACTAATATAGTAAAAGAAGAATTTCCAAAAGGTAGAATTATAGTTAAAAAAGGTGAAATATCAAGTTGTTTATATATAATTAAAAATGGTTGTGTTGATTGTATTGATGAGAATGGAATTGTAATAAGAACTTTAAAAGAAGGTGATAATTTTGGTGAAAGAAGTATTTTAGTTGATACTAAAAGAACTTTAGATGTTGTTGCTAAAACTAATTGTATTTGTTATTCTATTTCAATTAGTACTTTGAAAAGTATGTTAGGTGAAAAATATAGAAGTTTTTTATATTTAAATTTTATGAAAACTGCTTTTCAAAATTCTAAATTATTAAATAATTTAAATACTTATTTTATTGAAGATGTTTTTAAATTTTTTGAAGCTGTTAATTTAGGAAGTGATAATGTTGCTTTTCCTATTAAACATAATAAATCATCAAATATTGTAATAGTAATAGATGGTAATTTAATAAATGTAAGAATATATTTAAATTATTTTATTATTTAATAGTCTAAAACAGGAGAAATAATGTTTAGTAGAGGTGATATTCTTTTTGAAAAAGATTTATTTTATTTATCAAAAGAAAAATTAAATTATGCACTTTTTCCTCATCCTGATGCTTTATTTATGGAAGCAAAAACAGATTTAGTATTAAATTATCTTCAATGTATGAATTTTAATGAAGTAATCAATAAAAGTGAAGTTATTGATATATTATCAAATATTGGTTTTTTTAAAAATTTACCTCAAAGTAAATTATCAAGTATTTCTACTATGATTAGACTACAAAAATATAAATCTGGACAAAAAATACTTTCTGAAGGTGGAAAAGCTAAACATTTTTTTATTGTTAAAGTTGGAGAAGTTAATGTTTTCTCAAATGGAAAATTTATAAAAACTTTATATCCAAAAGATTATTTTGGTGAAAGTTGTTTATTAAAAGATGAAATTAGAAATAATTCAGTTGTTTCTAAAGGTTATTCTGAATTATATTTTTTATATAAAGATGACTTTTTAAAAACAATTGATAAAAATATGAAAAAATTTTTAGAAAGTAGATTATTATTACAAGATGATAAAATAGAATTAGAAGATTTATATTATATAAGAGAATTAGGTGTAGGAAATTATGGTCATGTCTCTTTAGTTTTTTGTAAAAAAAATTTAATATTTTATGCAATAAAAGCAATGAACAAAAGACAAATATTATATGATAACATATCAAACAATTTAGAATTAGAAAAAGATATTATAACTCATTTAGATCATCCATTCATAGTAAAATTAGTTAAATTTTTAAAAGATAATAATAATATATATTTACTAATGGAATATTTACAAGGAAATGAATTATTTGATGTAATAAGAGATATTGGTTTATTAAATAAAAAACAATCAATTTTTTATGCAGCTTCAATGTTACTTGCAATTAATTATTTACATGAGAGAAAATATATATATCGTGATTTAAAACCAGAAAATATAATAGTAATTCAAAATGGATATATTAAATTAATTGATTTTGGAACATCAAAAAAAATAGAAGATAGAACATCAACAATAATAGGAACACCACATTATATGTCACCAGAAGTAATTTTAGGTGAAGGATACTCATTTCAAATTGATTTTTGGTCAATTGCAATTTGTATTTATGAATTTATATGTGGAGGAGTTCCATTTGGTGAAACTGCAGATGATCCTATTAAAATATATATGTCTATTATAAAAGATAAATTAGAATTTCCTAAATTTATAAGAGATAAAGAATTTATGTTATTAATTAAACATATGTTAGAAAAAAATCCTTTAAATAGATTAGCTAAATTTGATGCTATTAGAAAACAATTATGGTTTAATGGATTTGATTGGGAAGAATTAATTTCTTTAAATATGAATCCTCCTTATATTCCTAAAAATATTTTTATACCTAAAATTACTTTAGAAGATATTGAAAAATGTGATTTAAATGAAATGAAAGAAAAGGAAAAAAATAAAAATGAAATTGATTCAATTATTACTACTGTTGATAAAGATTTAGATAATAATTATGTTAAAAATCATCATATGAATATTATTAAATATACAACTTATATTAAAAACATTTCTAAAGATTGGACAAATGAAAAAGAATTATTATTTTCAGAAGAAGAATTAGAAAAATATAATTTATGGTTTGAAAACTTTTAAAATAAATCAACCAAAAAAATTATAAATTTTAAATTCAAATAATAAAAATCCAAAAAAAAAAAATTACCAATATATATATTAATAATAAATAATTTAAATTTATCAAAAAACAAAAAAAAAAACAAAATATTAAAAATAAAAAAATGGGAGGGTGTGAAAGTGAAGAAGCAATAAAGTCAAACTTAGAAACATCAAAACCAAAAAAAGAAAAGCCAAATTCTCCATGTTTAGATCCTGATTTTCCAGATATGCCAGAATGGGAAGGTGAAAAATATAAAGGAATAGGAATAAAAAGAATGAAAGGATATAAATGTGATTTACCTATAGATGAATTAATAAAAAAAAGAGATGAATTTTGGAGTACAAAATGTAGATCATATTATCTTTGGCAAATAATTCAACAAGCTTGTGTATATGATGAATATAGAGCAAATATAGTTTTACAAAAATATGATATTAAATGTGCTGACGGTTGTATTAATCATTTAATTGATTCTAATGGGAATGATTATTATATTCCTAATTATTGTATTAATGATCCTTATTTTGAAAAAGAATTAAGTGAAGAAGAAAAAGATGATGAGGAAACTATAGAAATTTTCCTTTTTGAAGTTACTAAAAATATTAATTTGAAAATTAGAATTTCTAATCATAGAACTGGAAAAGAATTAAAACAAGCTTTTATTAATTCTGCTAAGTTTCAGAGTAATTGTAAATTGAGATTATTTTTTTCTGGAATGGAAATTAAAGATGAACATTATTTATATCAACATAAGTTGAAAGATAATTATAAAATACAAGTAATGAAAATTAATTAGGTTAGTTTTTTTGATATATTTTTTGTTATTTATTATTTTTTATTGTTTATTTTTTAAAATATTTCAATAAATATATTTTTTTATATGAATTTTTTTATAAATTAAATCATTCATAGATTATATTACAATATCTATTTTTCGTAAATAATGTAATATTAATGATTATAAAATTATTTTTTTTGTTATAATTTTACAAAATATTTAATCTTTTTATTCTTTAAATAAATAAAATGATACCTGAAATAAGTGAAGCATCTATTTTAGATTTAAAAAAGGGAGAAGATATTATATTTAGATGTGGAAAATGTGGATATATTCTATTAATTGAATTAAAAAAAAAAAATAATTCAATTGAGATAATCACTACTTGTAGAAATAATCATAAAAATATATATTCTTTAAATGATTTTCTAAAAGAAACAAGTAAAAATAACCTCAATTTTGTTTGCTGTTCACAATGCAAATGTGAAAGGAACAATAATAATATATTTTATTATTGTTTCCATTGTAAATCATTTTTTTGTGAAAAATGTCAAATAAATCATATAAATACTGTTAAAAATAATAATATTATTTCATTAGATAATTTAGATTCATATTGTGGATTACATAATGATAAAATAATAGCATTTTATGAAATAAACAATGAATATAAAAATTTATGTTTACAATGTATTAATATGATGAAGAACAGAACAGAAAATATTCCTTATTTAAGTTTAATTACAAATGAAGAAAAAATAAAAATAAATGATAAATTTGTTGAAGAACAAAATTTAATAAAAACTTATGAAAAAGAAATAGAACAATTAGAAATAAAATTAAAAAAGTTAAAAGAAAGTAAAAATAATTTAGAAATGATATTAGAAATTGAGAAATTATTATATAATTTTAGTATAAAAGAATGTGCAAAAAAAAAATATTGTTATGAAATATTAAGAAATGTTAGAAATATTTTAAATTTTAAATTTAAACAATATAGTCAAGAAAAAATAATTAGTCCTGAAATTGAAAATAAAAATATTTTTCTAGAAAAAATTAATATTCCTTTAAATAAAATTATTTGTAAAAATGAAAAATGTAGACAAATATTACAAATAACAGATGAAAATTATTCATTAGTAACATTAAATTTATCTCAATCAAATAATAATGAAATAAAAAAAGATTGTTTCCATTATATTTCATTATATGGAATAACTTCAACAATTCAAAATAATATTTCTATAAAATTAAGTGGAACAAAAGATATAAATAATTTATTATTTAAATCAAATAATCATAATATAAAATTATCTTCATCAGAATTTTTTCATGATAAAATTAATCAAAGCTATTTTATTTATCCCATTAACAATTCATATGATATATATATTCGTTTATATTTGATTTCAAAAAATAAAGTTTCTGATTACCCAAGAATTCTTTTAATTAAAAAAAACATATCATTTATAAATTTTCAAAAACAAATTTTTTTTTATTTAAGAAATTATTTAATACTTCCTGAACAGAATGAATATGAAGAACTAAAAAATAAATTAAATAATATTGATTCATTTTATTATATTTTTTCATTTATAAATAAAGAATATTTGAAATTAGTTAATAATGATGAATTTAGAAAAAATTTGCCTTTCAAAGTTTTTATGCAAAATAAAGAAGAAGACAAATATATATTATGGGATTCAAATAATTTTGGAAATAAGGAATTAAAAACAAATGATTCAATTGATGGAATTATTAATAAAATATTAAATGAGAATTATGACTTGTGTGTAATTTTTAATAATCAATCAAATTATATAAATAAAAATGAAGAACTTGATAAAATTAAAAAAAATAATTTAGAAAATAATTTAATCCATATGAGTTTAGACAAAAATTCAAATAATAAAATACTTATATGTCCATATTGTAATACAATTAATCAATTTACTTTTAATAAAAAATTATCTAATTATTATATTTTTATTTTTGACAAAACAATTAATTATCACGCTCCTTTATTTTTAGAAAATAATCAAGGAATTTATTTCCTTTATGAAAAAGATGAGATTAAAAATGAATTTATTTTATCTCATATGAATAAAGAAAAATTAAATGAATTAATTAAATCTCAAAAAATTGTATGTTTTAAAAAAAGAGATAGTGAAAAATTAACAACACTTTTAGATGAAATAATTAAGAAGGATACATAATTCATATAAAAGATTTAAAGGTAAAATAATTAATCATTAAAAATCATATTTTTTACATTAAGTTCTATTTTAATAAGACCAAATAATTAAAGATTAAAATAAGATATAATATTTTATACTAAAAATATAAACATATACTAAAAAATTTCTTACTCAATATTTATATTCTTTCTACAAATGGGACATTCTTTTTTTATATTTAACCAGTTATCAATACAATCAGCATGAAATAAATGATTACAATATGTAAGATAATATGGTTTATTATAATAATTTAATTTCCTTTTTCCAAAATAAAAATATTTCCAAAATATCCCATATTCATCCCAATAATCAATTTCTTTATTGTTTTTAACTAATATATCAAAATCATTTAATACTGTACTCATACTTTCATTTATTTTATTTACATTTATTTCATTTAAACAAATAACACATTCATTTATATTTTCTTTTATTTTTCCTTCTGATATTAATTTCATTAATTCTTTTTTTTCTAAATAAAATCCTTTCTCATATTTATTCAATAAAGGTAAAAACCATCTTGTTCCAAAAATTTTTTGAGAATACATTAAAATAATCATTAATATCATTATAATAAGTGATTTTGTTACCATTTTATAATTTGGAGAAATTAAATAAAAATTATATTGATATCCTCTAAAATAACATGGAATAAATAATCTATTTGCACTTAAAAATAAAATATAAAATGAAGGGGCAAATGAATTTATATTATATATTGAACAATAAATTATTTGAGGTAACCAAGTCATTATAATACTTATTATTATATATTTTGGTTTAAATAATATTTGATTTATCCAAAACAAAGAAAAAAAAGCAATAAAATAAAAAAATAATTGTATAAAAGGTAAGTTTTTTTTAAAATTATTATTTATTCTACTATTATTCATTATTTTTAAATATCTATCTTTCCAAATTAAATGTAATATTTTAAAGTCACAGAAAATAAAATTTAATCCAAATAATAAAGAAATAATTAAAAATTGATATAAATATAAAAAATTTTCAACAGCAATTTTAATATGAATAATAAAACCAAAAATATTCCAAATAAAATTATATAATAAAGTAGGTAAAGAAAAAGTATCTCTATAAATTTCAGATGAATTTTTAAATAAATGAATTAACCAAAGTGAACTTAAAAAAGAACCAAAACATAATAAAGATACAATTAAACAATAAGTGTTTATAATTTTATATTCTGCATATTCTTTTCTTTTTTCAACTGATAAATAAATATCTAAATAATTACATTCAAAAGATGTAATTTTTCCATAAATTTTAGTAATATTTTCAATAGTAATATCTAAAGATGTTTTACAAGATCTAATTCTTTTATTTAAATCAAAAATCATTCCAATATTATTACTTGATCTAAAATCACCTTTTATATTAAAAGTAAAATTATTTTTCTTAATTAATTTCAAATTATAAATTTCTTGATTTGAATATATTACATTCCAATTATCAACATAATTACCTTCAATTGCTCTTGACTTAAATGAAACTAAATTATATGAATTCAATGATATATCCATAAAAAATAATCCTGAAGATAAATTTCCTATATAAGTTGAATTAGAATTCCATTTTCCTTCATATGATATTTTTGAAATATTTAAAAATAAATCTTTCATTATTAAACCATCTTCATTTAATTCTACTTTTTCTCTTTTTCTTCTTTTAGAAAGAAATCTTAATGATTCATTATTTTGTATTTTGGATTCTTCATAATTTTTTAAAGTATTATTTTCAAAATTATTATTTTCAAAATCTAAAATTGATTTTTGGTTGAATGATGTGATAAATAATAAAATAAATAAAAAAGGAATTATTCCAATTGATTTTTTATTCAAGTCATTATGAACATTTTCATCTATTGATTCGTTTAAATTCAAATTAATTTGAAATGGGAAAAAATTATTATTTTCGTCATTTAATTCTGAATTCATTTTTTTTACTTTATTATTATATTCAATTAATAAAACTTTTTTTTATTAAAAATATTCTTTTTATTTTGAATTTAATAATAATAATATAAATAAAAAAGAATATTCATATTAAATTAATTAAAATTAAAATAATAAATTAAATTATAAATAAAATAAAATAATGTCAAATAGATTTCCTTCATTAAATGAACAAAATAAATTCACAAACAAAAAACTCAACCAAAAATCAAAATCAAATGTAAAACTTTCAAATGAATTATATGAAGTATCTCAATTACAAGAATTATTCCATTTATATTCTAATAATTCAAAATACTTAACAAATAAACAATATTCTCAATTTTTATCAGATGCTCAATTAATAGATAATGATCTTCTCTCAATAAAATATTCAAATATTTTATTTTATTCATTTACAAAAGCAAAAAATAATTTAACATTTCAATCTTTTTGTGATTTAATAATTAAATTAACTGAATTAAAATTTCAAGAAGAATTTATGATAAATCAAGCAACTTCACTTTCAAAATTTATTGCAACTTATGTAACACCATTAATTAAAATGTTAAAATCAACTCCAGTTACTTCTAATTCAAGAAATAATAATAATCCTAATTTTCCTATTATTAATTATCAATTATTAATATCTAAATTAGGGAATAAATTAAATAAAGAAATATTTGAAGGAAATTATCTTTTATTTGCTAAAATTTATTTAAAATATTTTTGTTTTGAAAATTTAAAAATATCAAATCAACAAAAAAATCATTTATCATCAAGAGCTTTTAATAAAGTTATGAAAGATTTTGAAATATGTCCATATTATATTACAACAGAACAATTAAATGAAGTTTATGAAAATGTAATTTTAAATAAAGATTTAGTTTTACAAAATATGATTAATTCAATTAATACTGATATGTGTTGTAATGAAGGTATGTTTTATACATTATATCATTTTATGGCAAGTTTTTATTTATTAGCAGTTAATAATATTTTAATAACTAATAATGAAGAAGAAAAAAATAATTTATGGCAAATTTTTGTAAAAGGTTCTGATTCAGAAGCTTTAAATAGAATAATTAAATTATTTTATAAATCTCAAAATTTAAAAAATATAATGCCCAATGAAATTAATCAAGCTGAAAATGAATATAATAATAATAATAATAATATTAATAATAATATTAATAATAATGATAATTTAAATCAAATGAATAATGATATTAATAATAGTAATAATGAAATGCAAATGAGTCAAAATTCACAAAATAATTTAAAAACATCGAATAATAATTTATCTAAAATGAATATTGAAAGATATAATACAAATCCAAATAAAAAATTTTTTGATGATTCAAATCAATCAATTCAATTAAAAACTTTACCTCATGAAGGTCAAATTAGAGTTTTAAAAGTAAAAGAAATGGCACCTGAAGTAGTTAGAAAATATTATGATACTTTAATATCAATTTATAAATTTTATTCAGAATTATTTTATGAAACTATTTTTTCAATTTATATGACTCAAAATGGTTTTATTAAATTTATTCGTGATATGGGATTAGTAAGTAATAATTATTCTCAAATTGAAAATTCAAAAGTAAATGAAACTAATAATAATTTAACAGAAATGTATTTAAATAATAAATTAAAAGCAAATTTATTAACATTTTCAACAATAAATTTTTATTTTTCTAAATTTTCTACAAATAGTAAAGGAATAATTCAAAAAAATAATAATAAAAGAATAGATTTTGAAAACTTTGTATATATAATATTATGTTTAGCAAATAAAATATATAATCCTCAATTTAATTCAATATCATATGAAAATAAATCATTTCCAATAGAAATATTAATTATGAGTGAATTTCCAATTAAATATGCAAATGCATTTATAGAAAATTATGTAATACCATTATATGCTGATATAAGAACTTTAGTTGAAGAAGAATCATTTACTTTAAAAAATTTAAATTTCTTACTTGAATCAATGAAAAATTATACTAATAAAATAATATCTTTATTAATTAGAATAATAAAAGTATATTCAGATGGTAAAGATTATGTTGATTATAATCAATATTTTAAATTATTAACTGATTTTGAAATTTTTCCTGATTTAATTTCAAGAACAAGAATGATTAAAATTTTTATTCATTTTATTGATAATTTTGATAGAGAATATGTAATTAAGGGAAATAATAAAATTATTTTATCTTTAGAAAGATGTGCTAAAGCAATTTTATTTATTGGAATTGGAGGAAATGATAAAAAAGATAATGGAAATAATGATTCTGGTGAAATTCTTATTAAATTAATTTATTTTTTACAAAGAATGGGACAAACAAAAGGAATTAAAAATGTATCTTTAAAAAGTGGAAATATTTCTACTCAGAGAGATTTTATTAAATATGTTGAAGATATGAAAAATAAAATTATTCCTCAAAGTGTTGATGATGAAAAACAATTTTCAGAATTAATTTAAATATTATTTTATTTAATTTTTGGTTTTTTTTAAACAACAATATAATTTTTAAAAAGATAAATTTTTTGTAATTTAAAATGTTTCTTTAATTAATTATATTATATTATTTTTTTTATTTCTAAAATTTTAAACATATAAAAATAATTCATTTTATAAAAATTAAAAAAATTAAAATATAAATTACTTCTTTTTTATTTTAATTTCACATCATCATCTTCTAAAGATGAAATTTCATATTCTAATAATTCAATTTGTTCTTCAGATAAATATTCAGTAGCAATATAATTCATAATAACATCATTAATAAAATCATCATCTAATTCTAAATAACTCATAATTATATACATATTAATTAATATTTTAATTTCATTATCTAAATCATCATAATTTTCTTCTTCAATATCACTTTCATTACTTGATAAACTATTATCATAACTAAAATTTTCAACATACCATTCTTTCCAAAAATCTTTATTTTCCCATATTTTACAAGAAGGAAAAAATTTATCTTCATAAATATATTTTATGTTGTATTTTTTTTCATATGTAAAATAAGAAAAACAAGACATTGTTAATAATTTTCCAACATGAAATTCACTTTGTTCATTAGTTAAAAACATTAAACAACATTTTATTATTTTTAACATTTCAATATAACTCTTATTTGAAAGTGCTTTTTTAAATAATATATTTTGTGGTAAACCTTGAAAAATTAAATTACTAAAATATTCTCTATTCTCTTTTTTTTTCATTAAATGTGATATTTCTTCAATAGGTTTTTTTTCTTTTTCAAATTCAATACTACATATTTTATTAAACCATTCTTGTATTATTTTTATTTCTTGAAGATAATTTGGATTTGGTAAATTTTTTGATAATGATTTTCTTATACTAAAACGACTTAATCTTTCTGTTTCAATATCTAATTTAATTGTCATATTAAAAAAATATCTTCTATAAATATCATTTACATTATTTAAATTATAACTTCTTTTTGAATTTAAAACAATATAATCTGGTAATTTTTTTTCTTCATTTGTTTTTAAATTTTCTTTTTTATTTATTTCATTTTGAATAAAAACTTCTATTTTTTCTCTATCAAAAGATTCAAGTTTCATTTTTAAAAAATAAGGAGAAAGTAATACTGGAATTATATTTGTACATTCTGTTATTGAATTATGAGAATTATTATTTTCATGTGAAGTTTTTTTATTATTTGAATATGAATTTTCACTATAATCGGTTTGAATATTTTCTCCTAGATTATAATTTGATTGAAGAGTTGTTTGTCTTGATATTGGTTTATTTTTTTTTTTCACTGAACGTTTATTTTTATTTGAATATATTAAAACATTGTCATTTTCTTTTATATATTTTATTGACATTTTATTAAATGATGATGTATCAAAAATTAAATTATCAAATTTTTTTCCATATGGTTCATTTAAAGGAACTTTTCTATGTTGAATATTTTTTATTATTATTTCATTTTCTGTAAATAAAAATTGGGCAAAATTTTGTGTTTGGAAAATTTCTTTATAAAAAGATTTTTCATCATTTTTTTTAGATAATAAAAAAAATTCAGTATTAAAAATTGGCATATCATTATCTTTTATAAAAGTAAAAATTTGCATATTACCAAACATCATAATAAAAGCTCTCATAAAAATTTCTCTAATTTTTGTTTCAACAATATATACATTATTAATATTAATATTTTTTATTTCTTTTAATTTCCTTGATAAAAATTTTACAATTTCATCTGGTAATTTTGGTAATTTTAATTCTTTAATAACATCTTTTCTCCAAGTAAATTTTTTTTTAAGAATATGTTCAGTATTAAGTGTTATTTCATTATTTCTAATATCGACAAAAACAATATTATTTTCATTTTTTCTATTTATATAATCATTATTTAAAGAATATTTAAATAAAAATTCATCTGTTCCCATTATAAAAGGAATTATACTTTGTAAAAATTTAACTGATGATAAAGATAAAACTGGAACATAAATATCAGACCAAAAAAATGGATAAATTAAATTTATAAATGCAAATGAAATATTACTTAATAATTGATAATCATTATCAATAAATAATATTTTTTGTTCTAATAAAGTTAAATGATATATTTTTATTATATTTTCAATTGATAAATATTTTAATATATTACAAGTAATACAATTAGTCATACTTGGTTTAAATGGACTTACTAATTCAATTGCTTTTGTATTATATGGGATATAAAATAATAATCTTTGATTTTTATAAGGAATTGGAATTTCATTTGTTAAATGATTAACTAAATTATTTAAATCATCTTCATTTAATTTAATCATAATTTCTAAACATTCTTTCATTTGATTTATAAATGGAAATCTTGAAACTAAAGTTATACATTCTGGAATTAAAATAACTTCACATCCTATAAATTTAGATACAATATCTAAATTTTTTTGAAATTTTAGAACATCAAATTTTTCATCTTTATCATTAATATTTTTAAATTTTGTATATTCTTTTAAAGGATTTATTTTATATTTTTTATCAAATTCTTTAATTTCCATTTTCCTAAAATAATGATATGAAACAATATAATAAATTTCTCCTTTTTCATTTCTAATAATATTTAAAAAAGTATTATAAGGTTTTGGATAATCATTTTCAATATTATAATCATTATTATTAAAGCATATTTTAATTCCTAAAGGAAAAACTAAATTTGCAGTTAAATCAGTAATATCAATTTGAGAACTTTTATTTTTATTTTGATAAAATTGAATAACACTTGGTTGAAAAGAAGATAAAATTGAACATTCTTTATGTAAACAAGTTGAAGGATATTCTTCACTTTCTTTAATAATTTCTGTATTATCATATTTTAATCCACTTATAAAAAAACAATGACAAAAAGTGTCATATTCTATTTCTTTATAATCTAATTTTGAAATATATTCTATTGAATACATATCATTTGGATCATTTATTAAAATATTACTTTCTAATACTTCATAATTTCTATTTTGAGATCTTGTAAAAACTAAATTTATATTTCCTGGATTTATTTTTATTTGTGGTTCTATTTCAGCTTCTAATGGAGAATTTACTATTTTAATTATTTGATTTAGTTCATTATTATTATTACTATTTTCATTTATATTTTCTTCTTTATTATTATTATTGTTTTTATTATTATCTTCTATTTCATTTGGAATAACTTTAATTATTATTTTTGGAGATGAAGAATTTGGATCTTTATTTTTAATAGGATTTAACAATTTATTTTCATTATTTAATTCATTTATTATTCCATTAGATTTTTTTTTTTGTTTTTCATTTTCATCTATTTGATTCAATCTTTTATTAGGATAATCTCTTTCAGTTTCTGATTCATTATTATCTTTATTCAACCCTGTCGTTACTTTATATAGAATATTAATAAAACTATCATCTTTGAATATCCATACATCTTCTATTTCTTTATCTTTTTTTAAATTATTAATTATAATATTTATTTTTGAAATTATATTTTTTTCTTCTAATATTTTGAAACAAAGCTCTATATTATATGTTTCTATATCTATATTATCACTTATTTAATTATATAAATTTATTTTACAATTTAATTAATTCATTATCATATATCATTAATGAATCTTTTAATAATATAGAATTAGTTTTTCTTTCATCAATTAATTTTTTAGATTTATTTAATAATCTAAATATTATTTGAAATTTTGGTGTTTTATATTTGTTTATTTTATCTTTAGAATTTGCCAACCTTGCATTTTTAACTAATGAATATAATAATTTTTAAATTACTTATGAAATATATAGAACTTTCTTTTCTATTATCATCCATTTATTTTTATCTTTCATTATTTTTAAACATAAAATAAAAAAAGTGAATTAAAAAAAATAATCAAAAATATAAAAAAAAAATAAAAAATGGCAATGGTAAACTTAAGTGAACGTCCAATAACATGTTTAATACCAAAACCAGAAATATCTAAAGAATCAAATCTTAAAATAAATAATGAAATAAACAAATCTCATTTAGAAAAAGAAAAAAAAGAAGAAATTAAACAACAAAAATATCCATTTAATTCAAATTCTCCAGGTCATAATTTAATAATAAATAAAAATATATCAATGACACCAGGTCCAGGAACATATGAAGATGTATTATCATTAAAGCCAAAGCCTCCAGTAAGTACATTAGAAAATAATTTATTTGTTAGTAAAAGTCCAAGATTTCAAAGTGTAAATTTATCAGAAGAAAATTATCCTGGTCCTGGTTCATATAATATTAGTAATATTTTTGAAGAGAAAAAAATTAATAAAAGAAAAAAAATTAATAAACAACCTTATAATAATTTTAGTTTAAAATTTAATAATTGTTCTTTTGGAAGTGTTAGTACTATTCCTACTAAAGAACAAAAATTTGGTTATTTATTTGATGAAAATGGTGATTTAATAATTGCTGAAGATCCTGAAAAAGATGAAAAATTTTCTGGGAAAAAAAATGATTGTGTTGGTCCAGGAAGATATAATCCTATTTTATTAAAAGAAAATAATCAAATTGTTGATTGGGGAAAAATGAGTGAAAGAATTTTAAAAATTAATTACATTGATGATTATAATCAAAAATATAATAATAATAAAGATGATATTTTTAATTTTTTATATGATGATCATTCTAATATTAGTAAAGAAGAAACTGAAAGTCAATCTATTTTGAATAAGAAAAATAAAAGTATTCTTCAAAAGCAAAAAAATTTAAATTTTAGAAAACAAAATATTGAATTTAGAAATAAATTATTTCATAAAAATGCAATTACTGTATTAAAAAAAGATAAAAAGACAGAAGAAGATGAAAAAAAAGAAATGGAAGATTTATATAAAGAAAGAGAAAATAAAAGAAAATATCCTTTAAATTTTAATTTATTAAGATATCACTATAAACCAGAAAAATTTCAATTTTTTGGAAGTTCATCTCAAAGAAATTATTTATCACTTATTAATAAAGATCAAAATAATAATATTGGTCCTGGTTCTTATTTTAATAATAACAATAATAAAAATATAACTAAAAAATTAAATAAAAGTAAATCACAAGTTAATTATAAAATAGATAATGAAAAAATTAAAAAGAAAATTGAAGAAAATTTATTTTATAGAATGAATCCTTTATTAGGACCTGGTAGTTATAATTTAGATAATTCAATGATTAAAAAATCATTTAGTAATTTTCAAGGATTTTCTTCTGAGAAAAGAGATTCAATTAAAATTAATGAAGAATTAAACAAATTATATCCTGGTCCTGGATATTATTCTTTACCAGAACAATTTGATGATAAAAAAATGAAAAAAAATTATATTAATAAAGCATATTATGTTAATTTAAATAATTCACTTAAAAAAAATATTTTAGGAAAAAATGAAGAAAAAAAACCAGATTTTAATTATTATCAAAATAATAAATTTTTAAATAATTTACAAAATAATATTGAATCAAGAATAAATAAATATCAAAATAAAATTGCACCTTTTTCTTCAATGGAAAAAAGATTTAATAATGAACAATTATTAAATTCTTGTGATTTAGGTCCTGGAAAATATAATATTCAATCATTTACTAATCAAAGATATAGTGCAAATAATATATTTAAACCACCTTTTAATTCTAGTTCGGAAAGAGATTTTAGTGTTAATGATAATAATATTGGCCCTGGAAGATATGATTGTGATAATTATTTCAATTGGAATAAAAAAAGTTTTAATATAAGATTTATATAGTTTGCTTTTTTTAGTTTTATTAAATAATTATATTAAAATTATATTTATTTAATTTTTTTTAAATTATTTAAAATTAGTCTCTATATTAGAAATTATATTTTGTTTAAAAATTCGGTAAGAATGTTTTTTTTGATTTTAATTATAATTTAATTTAGTTAATATTTATCATAAATAATTTACAGAAATCATCTTACTAAGCTGAAATAGTAAATTATTTATTTTTATTATTATTATTTATATTATATTTTACATTTTTGTTAATCTTAATTTGATTAAATTTGAGTTTTAATAATTTAAATTTCATTTTATTCACAGGTTTATTTATTCCAAAGTAATAATCTCCTTTAATATTAATATCTATATTCAAATTTATTTTTTTTTCATCTTTTGAAATATTATTTATATAAGAAGAAAAATCATTTTTTTTATTTTTTTGAATATTTTGTTCATATTGATTAAAAATTTTTGTTAAAGTTAACTTTACTTCTTCAGAAGGTTTTGAATGAAACATATTAAAAACTCTCTCCTTAATTGAATAAATTAAAAATGAACTTAAAATTTAAATATCAGTTTAAAATTAATTTTAATTTATAATTTTTTAATCAGTTTAAAAAATAAATAATAAATAAAAAATTTTTTCTTTTCTTCTTCATATTTTAAACCTAAATTAAAAAATAAATATGTAAAAGAAATATTTTAAAATTTAAATTGAATAATAAATTAATAATATTCAAAAGTATAAACAAAAATTATTAATTTTAAAAATAAAAAAATAAATGTCATATAACAAAAATACTTTAAATAATTCAAATCAACATTCTTTTAATTCTTTTTTAGAATTCCAAAAGAATAAACAATATGATTATCTAAATAAAAGAAATAAAAAAATATCTTTATTTAGATTTAAAAAAACTATTCCTTTTAATTTAACATTTCATTCATCATCAAAAGGAAAAACATTTTATTCTCAATCAAACACAGTAGATACAAATTATACATATAATAATAAAGATTTTAACAATACAATATCAAAATATAATTATAATCCAAATTATTTTGGTTTAATGAAATTTAAATTCCCAACAATTTCAATAGATGAAAAAGTTTTAAAAGTAACAAAAAAAGCAAAAGCAATATCTCAAAAGAAAAAAGAAGAAACATTACAAAAATTATTTAATAAAGAAAAAAATATAGAAAAAGTAAAAGAAAACTTACATCAAACTAGATTAAAAATATTAGCACAAAATAATAAAACAGATGATATGAAAAGATTAAAATTAAAAATTCATAATTTATTAACAAAAGAAACAACAAGATTATGTGATGAATTCGAATTAAAAAATTCTTTATTTAATACTAAAATGTTTGATTTTCTTTCTGGAAAACATAATTTAGAACAAACACTTTTATATCATTCAAAATTTAGATTTAATAAAATTGAAAATGAAGAAGCACATGATAGAAGAAAAATGTTAATTGATGTTGATTCAATGAGAAGAAAAGAAGATAATTCTATTTTTTTATTAACTCATAATTTAAATAGTTATGAAAAACAATTAATTAAAGATGATCCTAGATATTTTTTTCAATCTAATTTAAAAACTTTTGAATTTAAACCTTTAACTTTAACTCAAAGATTAGAAAAAGAAGCTCTTGGAATTTCAAATATGAAAAGAATTGATGATTTTAATTTTGAAAATGTGAATATTATTAAAGGAGATAATAATAATAAAAGAAATTTAAAACAGAAATTAACTAATAGAGTTAAAACTGATATTGAAGAAAAATTAAATGAAATTAATCATGATCTTAATAAAACAGTTTATTTAAATAGAACTAAAGAATTAAAATTGGAAAGAATAAAAAAAATAAATGAACATGATAAAATAATTGATGAAATGAATGATGATATTAGAACTAGTTCTTTGAAATTATTAAATGATGGAAAAAAAATTGATTTTAAAAAAAGAGTTTATACTTTTAAAGAAGCACAAAATTTATATAAATCTCCAAGTAAAGAAAATCTTTTAAAAGAAGAAAATAATCAAAGTCTTCCTTTTGGTTATAATTTAAATTTAAAAAATTTTCAACCAAAAGATATTGAATTTATTAATAGATGTAAAGATCAAATTAAAAAAAATTTTGATGAAATTTCATTCAAAGAAAAATATATGTAAAATAATTTAAATATAAATATTATAATTTTAATTATTATTTATAAGATATTGGTAAAAAGTATTAAAATTCTATTTAAATAAACAATAAATTTAATTTTTATTAATTTTTTTTTCTCAAATAAATAAAATCTTTTAATAATTAAAATAAATAATTTGTATTTATTTATTTATGTTGTTTTAAAATATCATAACTATATTCAAACTGTAAATTTTCAATTTTATTTTCTTCATCTTTCAATTTATCAACATCATATAAATGACTTTGTAAATCATCAAAAGCTTTTTTACCAACATCAACAATATTAGAATAAGTTTTATTATAAATATCTCTTTTAGTATGATTAATCAACTTTGCTTTTTCAGGCAAATTAATATTATTACTTCTTCTTTGAAATTCTTGAAAAACTCCATGAAGATTACTTCCTATTTTTTCATTTGGAACAGGAATTTTTCTATCAGTATATAAATCAATATAATCAACTGCTTCTTTTTCTCCTATTATAAAATTAGTTTTTAATAAGTCATTATATACATTTTCTAATCTTGAATTTTTTTCCTTTTCATATTCTTCTTTTCTTTTTATTTCTGATGATGTTTCTTTATTTTTTCTTATAAATTTTGCATCACGTGTATCTATTATCATTATTTTTTCTTCATCATTACTTTTATATAAATTTATTAAATGATCTTTTCTTTTTTTTTTATTACCTAATGATTCATTTGATAAAAACATGTTTTTTCTTTCTTTTCTTCTTTGAATCATTTTTTTATTTTCTTCATTTGCTTCATTTAAACTTAAATTTGTTTGTCTTATATCATTTCTTAATGAATTATTCATTAATCGAATTTGTCTTAATGACATATTTTGTAATTTAAGTTCTTCTTTTATTTTTTCTTTAACATTAATAATTGCATTTATGTAATCATCAGTTAAAACAGAAGTTCTCTTTGGACGATATCTTTTTTTTTCTTCTTCATCTTTATTTTTACCTTTATTTTTTTTAATATTTGTAATTGATTCTTCAACTTTAGATAAAAAGTTATTATCTTTAATTATATTATAACTTGGTTCAATTTGACAAGTCATTCTTAAATCATGATCTGAATCTTTAAAAAGAATTGAAGGTGCAAAAATATTATCTTTTTTTCTATAATGTAAATCTTCCATATTATATCCTTTAAATTTATATTTATCCTCTATTATTTTTAAATAATTATCTTTTTTATAAAATTTTTTATCATTTATTGGTTTATATTGTTGAGAAAAAACATCAGTTTCTTTTTTTATTTTTAATCTCTTTTCTTTTTGTGGTTGATATAATGAATCAAAAGATATTACTTTATTTATTAAATAATTTTTTCCTGGATATTGTGTTTTATTTAATTGAATTCTTTTAGGAATGTAAATTTCACTTTCAAATTTATGTGGTGTTAAGGCTAATTTAAATTTTTTTTTTATATTTTTTGGCTTATTTTGCATTGTTTTTTCGATTTGAAATTCTAATGTTTTATTTAATAATGGCATGATATTTGACATTTATTTTATATTTTATTTTTTACATTTATTTTTTTATAATTTTATAATTTATGACAAATTTTTAAATTGATTAAAAAAATATTTAATCAAAAAATAAATTTTGAAATAAAATTAATTAATCAAGTATGAATTATAAATTACTAAGAAGTGATTATTACAATGAAGAACATAAATTAAATCCCCAAGAAACAAAAGAATTTTATTTGTCAATAAAATCTCCTTATTATAGAGTAAGAGCTTTATCCTATGTTTTAAATTCCGAAATTTTTGGTAAAAGAGAAAATCTTCAACATGAAATTTCTTTAAATTTATTTCATAAAGAAATTCAAATTCCAAATATTAAAGATATTCATAAATATTATAATCAAGATTTATTTGAAAAAAAATTTGGTTTGAATGATAATTCAATATCAGAAAATTTAAATAACACCATTCCAATTTATTTGGAAATTCCAGAAATAAATCAAATGAGAAAAGATATTTCATATAATGAAATATATAATTCTCTTTCAAAAATTGCAGATCGTCAAATGTTATTTATAAATTTATTAAAAGAACGTTCTGAAAATAATTTAACTAATGCTATAATTTATTTTCCTTTCACTCCATCTGATATTGAATTTATAAATGATGATTTAATTCAATTATTTGCAAAATTATTTTCTTTATCTAATAATAAATATTTTTGTTCAGAAAGAGAAAAAAATTTAATTTTAAAACAAAAATTAATGGATATGTATTATTTGTGTGATGATAATTTTGATTTACATGGAGTAACAGATTGTCATAGTTTTTTTTCTTTATGTCCAAATATTTCTTCTTTTTATTGTGAAAATAACATGTGTAAAAAATGTTGTGAAATTTCTCCTAATAAAAACTTTTGTCCTATTCATGATGATTTTGTTAATTATTATCGTGATAAAATGAATTATCTTCTTTCATTTGAGCAAATTGATAAATCTTTTGATAGAAGTAAAACTATAAGAATTTTAATTAGAAAAAATACAATTAATAAAAATATTCTTAAAAAAATATTTTCATCTGGGAATAAAATATATAAAATAAATTGGGATAATATTGATATTCTTTATAAAACTTCACTTGAGAAAATTCAATTTGTTTATCTTCAATGTGAATCTTATGAAGAAGCAAAATTAATCTATAATAGTAGAACTGAAATTATTAAAAATTCAAAATATGATATTTCCATTCAACCTTTAATGGAAAATATTACTGATATTATAAATAAAATAGATTCTAATTTACTTTTATCTTCTTGTTTGTTAGTTGTTCCTATTTCTAGTATAGTTAAAAATTATAAAACTATTCCTTCAAAAGGAGAAAGGAATAAAAAATTTTCTGAATTTATTGAATCTTTTCTTAATATAAATTCTTCTCAGTTTAAAATTTATAATTGCCAAAATGTTTTATCTAATGAATCAATGTCATATGAATATTATATTGTTACTTTCCAAGAAAAATCTCTTCTTGAAAAATTTTATTTAAATCAACCTTATTTTGAAGCTATTATTGTTCATAAATTAAATCATTTAAAATTTTTCCCATTATTACGTAATAAAAGTATCACTTATCAAAATTTTTGTATTAATTGTATTAATTCAAAAAATCCAAAATGTTATTTTGATTTATGTATTGATTGATGTAATAATTGTAATAATAATTTTATAAAAAAATTAATAGAAAAAAAAATAGGAGAATGTCCTTGTAAAAGAGAAAAAAGTGACAATTACAATAATGAAAAATACACTTCAAATAAAATATCTAAATATACAGAATATTTAAAATCTTTTTCAAATAATAATCAAAATTTGAGTTTATTTTCTCAAAATTATAATTTAAGAAAAACAAATATTAAATTAATAATATTGAATAATTTAAGAAATGGAGAATTTACTTGGTTTAGACCAATTTCAGATACTGATATTACAAGAGCAATGTTAGATATGAATAAAGAATTTACTATTATAATGGATAATCCAAGTTATAAAAGAGAACAACCTTTAAAAATTAATGATAAAATGTATAAAGTTTATACTTATCAAATTGAACAACCAATTAAAAAAACTTTTGATTGTTTTAATACTGAAGAAGGATTTGATGAGAAAGGTGATTATTATATGGAATATGATTTTACTCAAGGAAATTATAATGAAGCTTATCCAAAAGTTTATGTTGAAGTTAATGAAGATATATTAGAAAGTATTAATAATAAAAATTTAAATGAAAATAATAAAAATGCAATTTTTGGAAAATTTATTAATTTTCATATTTGCTTTTATGGTTTGGATAATGAAAGATATACAAATTATGAATTAATTGAAGAAATTTATCATGAATTAAAATCACAAAATATTAAAATTAATAAAGAAGATATTCAAATTTTAGATGAAGATAGTTTATTAGCTTATATTATTATTAATAAAATTAATACTTCTATAGATAAATTTGATAGTTTTGGTAGATTTGTACTTATTAAAATGAAATATGATAAAGATGCTTTAAAAATTTATTTAGAAAAATGTAAATTATTATTACCTTTATTAGGAGGAAGAAAAGGAATTCCTTTAATGATTCCTGGAAATTTACTTAAAACTTATATTGAAAGTTAAATAATGATATTTAAGTAATTATATTAAAAATCAATTTTTAATTTATATTTAAAAAATAAATTATATTTAAATTCAATTTAATAAAGTAAAAAAATGTCAATTATAAATTATGAAGACAGTGAAGAAAATTATGAATTAAATTCAATAAATATTACATCTTATGTAAGAGGGCCAGGTGAATATAAATATTATTATAAAGGTGAAAATACTTCAGAAATTGATAAAAGTTTTTTTGTATTTTCTACAATGTGGTATAATTCAAAAATAACTTCTGATTTAGAATTATTATCTTCAAATTATAATTCAAATTACACTGCTCAATTATATTTAAATAAAACTAAAAAAATTTATAATATTTATATTTATAAAAATGAAATAGATTTTAGAAGTGAAAATTTAAATTTTA
>JAEEGK010001462.1_pt1 | contig 59273 bp, 37 predicted proteins | sample 8958771 | NCBI WGS metagenome assembly JAEEGK01 (sample SAMN16246547, study PRJNA631951) | gut metagenome | biome: gut microbiome; feature: rumen; material: SC-attached | host: Bos | place: Iran: Karaj | collected 2018-10 | reverse complement strand
TTTTTTATTATTATCAAAATTATAATATTTTATTTTATATAAAATTAAAATTCAAAAAATAAATCTTTAAATAAATAAAAATACAAATTTTAAAGTTAATTAGGAAAATTTTATATTTATATTAAATATTGATAATAAAAAAATATAATAATAATTAATAAAAAAATATTATTATTTTTATCTTATTTTTTTTAAAATTTTAAATATGAAAAAAGATAAAAAATCAAAAAAAATTGGAGCACTTCTTCCATTAAAACCTGTTAAACACAAAAAAGATACAGTTGATTTATTAATGAACGAATACAATAAATATAAAACAGAATATAAAAAAGCTTTTAGCAATAAAATATCACAATCTTTTTATGAAGGAATTTACTTAAAATATTCCCAAAGTTTACAAAATTACATGAAATCAAAAAAAAACAAACTTAAATTCACAGGAAATAAATTACTTAAAAACATTCCAATTGAAATATTTCTCGAAGAATCAAACACATACAAACAAGAAATATTAAATGATTTACAAAATAATAAATCAATTTCCAAAGAAAATATAAAAAATTTAAAAATATATTTAACTCCATTACCAGACACACCAAGAGTATTTTTAAAAACTCAAGAAGAAAAAGATGAGTTTCATAAAATGGAAAGAAAAGCAGTTGTTATGAGAACATTTGAATACACAAATGCTTTGAGAATTAGAGAAATGGATTATTTTTATAGAATGAATAATGAACAAAAAGCTCAAATGATTTATATTTACAAAAAAGCAGCAAAAACTGTGCAAAAATGGTGGAGAGGATTAAAAGGGGCTTTAAATAAAAAAAAAGAAAAAATTAGAAAAAGAAATGAAGCAATGAAAAAATTATTTGGTAATTTAGAATATATTATAAAAAAAAGGAAAAAAATGTATTTTGATGATTTAAAAAATGGATTAAAAAATTTAATTGAATATAAAAAAAAATTAAAATATCAAGGACAATTAAATGATTTAAATAATTTATTTAAAAGTATTAAAAATTTTAATGATAAAAAGGTATTTAAAAAATTAAAAAATTTAAAAAGAGATGATTGTTTAAGAAATGTTATTTTAAATTCATATAAACAAGGAAAATTATGGAAATTTTTTCAATTATGGAGTTGTAAAAATATTCTAATTCATATTTTTGTTAGGAAAATCACTGAAGGAAGTATGTATGAAAAGAAAAAATATTTCATGAGAAAAGCAAAAACATTATATGGAAAAAATTATATGAATAAAAAACAATCAAATAATAATGTTAAAATAAAAAAGGAAGAAAATAAAACAAAAAGTAATTTAATGAATTTAGTTAAAAAGAAAATGAAAAAATATAATTAAAATTATTTTAATTTTAAAATCTTATTAATATTTATAAGTAATATTTTTTTTTAAATTTATATTTTTATTTTATTTAAATTTTTTTTATTAATATTATATGAGTTGTTTTAATTTTTTAAAGAAGAAAAATGGTAAGTTATTATAAATTATTACATATAGTCAAATAATGAATCAAATAAAAATATTTCAATGAATGAATTAATGAAAATAAGAATGGAAGAAATGGAAAAAAGAATAAAAGAACAAAGTGAAAATTTTATTAAATTTTCTGAAGTAGCAAATCAAAAAGAAGCTCAATTAAATAATGATATATCTAAATATTTAATAGAAATATCAAAATTAAAAAATGAAATGGAATTATTAAATAATAAAGTAAATAACTTAACAGAAGAAAAGCAAAATAATAATAATAAAATAACCCAATTATTAAAAGAAAATGAAGAATTAAAAAAAAAAAATTTATTAAAAAATTCAGTATCATCTCAAAATATAGAAACAAAAAAAAAATATGAAAATTATATTAAATTATTAAAGAAAGATATTTTAAATTTAGAAGAAGAAAAAAAAGATTTAGAAGAAGTTGTAATGAAACAAGAAAATAAAGTATCTGAATTATCTTCTCATTATAATAATGTAAAAAATTTATTAAAAGAAAAAGAAAATGAAATAAAAAATAATTTAGAATATAGAAATAAATTATTTAATAGTGTAAATTATCATAAAAAGCAACTTGCAAAATTAAAATATAAGTCTTTTAATTCAGATATGAATGAAAATGATATTAAAGTTTTAAAAAATGAAATTAGAAATATGAAAATTGAAATGGCAAGTAAAGAAAATAAAATTAATTTATTATCAAGAAGTAATAAAATATTAGAAACTAGAGTAAATAAACTAACTCAAAGTCAAAATTATGAAAATTATTATAATAATTTAAATAATAATGGAACTATGAGTTTAAGAATAAATAAAAATAAATCTCCTGATTTATTAAATGAAGAAAATAAAAAAAAATTAATTATATCAACAATAAAAAAAAAATCAAATACTCCAATTAATAAAAAGGTAATAATTCCAAATAAAAATGAATTTGATGAAAATATTAAAACTAAAGAAATATATACTGATAATTATAATTATATTAAAGATTTAGAAAGAAAAAAACAAGAACAAAAGGATATTAAATTTAATGAAATAAAAGAAAAATATAGAAAAGAAGGATTTATTCATAATAAAAATATAGAACAAATATTGAATAAAAATGAAGAAAGTGAAATAAATATTAATTTTGATTCAAATCAATTTAATAAAGAACAAACTTTAAAAAATATAAATGAAATTCAATATGAAAAAGGACCATCAATAAATGTGTCTCAAGAAGTAGAATTTCCAGTTTTTGAATCTTATGTTGTTTTACAAGGTGAAAATGATGAAAATACAAATGAAAAAAATGATAATGAAAATAATGAAATAAATAAAGAAAAGTTAATTAATAATGAAGAAGATGATGATAATAATTTTTTAAAATTACATACTTATGTTAATAAAATTTTAGATGAATTTTAAATTATTTATTTATTTATTTTAGGAAAAAATATATTTAAGTTATTTTTTTAAATAACTTAAAATTAATTTTATTTCAACCATATTACTATCACTTATATTTAAATCAGTTGATAAAATCTTTAAAATATTTTCTAAATGTTCTATACATTGATTTGAAAATTGATTTTTAATTCCTATTATAATTTTTTTAAATGTAGAAATAATTTTATCTAAAGGAATATTTTTTTCATTTTGAATTTTATTAATTAAATAATAAATAACATTTTCTAAAGTTTGTAAAGGAATTTCATTTAAGTCTTCAAAATTACATTTAGATATATTCATTAATAAACTATTCATATTATTTTCATCTATTAAATTTTGAATAGGATTATTATTTAAATAATTATTAATATTAGAATTATTCATTTGATTCATATAAATTGAATTATTTGTTAAAATTGGTGTTCCATTTAATATAATTTTTTCTAATCTTTCAATTCTATTATTTAAATTTGTTGTTACATTATAAAAATCATTTTTTAATTGAGTTATACAATCAATTAAAAATACTTGTTTCTCTGATAAATCAGCCATTTTTTGTATTAATTGTGAATAATCATCTTTTAAATTTTTTTTTGTATAATTTTTTGAATTACTTTCTAAATTATGTGAATCAGAAGTTAAATAATTATTATTATTTATATTATTATAATTATTATTACTAATATTATTATTTGTATTAAAAATTGAATTATATGAATAATCTTTTGATATTTTTCTATAATTATAAATTGAACTTTGATTTTGATTTTCATAATCTTCTTCAATTGTATTTTGTTGTTTAAAATTTATATTATGAAGAGGATCTACTATATAAATATCATCAATTTGATTTGCTTTTTTAAAAAATTCTTTGTTTTTTGGTGTATTAAAAATTGATTCTTTTTCTTTTTTTATTAGTTTATTTGGTTTTTGATTTAATATTAAATCATCAATGGGAATAATATTTTCATTTGAATTATTATTAATTAAATTATTTTCATTTAAATTCTTTACATTTATTTTCATTTTATTTATTTTACTTTTCAATTCACTATTTTCACTATTTTTTCTTTGATTTATAGTTGATTTATTATTATCATTATCTTTTAATAATTTTATAATTTGATTACATTTCATTTTAATAAAATCATTATTTTCATCTTCTAAAACAGAAATAAAATCAATTAATTGATTTTTAAGAGAAACAATTTCATTAGGACAATAATATATTAATAAATATAAAATATTTAAAGTTTCTTTTCTTAATTCAATATCATTTTCTTGTAAAAAATCTAATATTTTATACATTGTAATATTAGCGAATTGTTTAAATTTCTCTTTACATTTATTTATTAATTCACTAAAACATTGAAGTAAGTTTAATTTATTTCCAAAATTATCATTTTCAACAAATAATATTAATTTTTCCCATAAATATTTCATATATTTATTATTTTTTAAAAAAAAATTTAAACTAATTATTAATTCTTTTAAACATAATACTCCACAATTTTGACAGAATTCATCATTTTGTTTCATATTATAAATACAAAATCCTTGACAAATTTCATAATTTATTTTATTTTGTGATTCATCAATATTATCATTAAAACTAAATAATAATTGAATTATTCCTTTAAATATTTTTGAAACATATTCAAAATTTATATTTGAATGAATATTACTTTGAATTGTTGTTAAAATTCTTGAAATATATGGAAATGTTTTTTCAATTTTATTTTTAAAAGGAATAAAAAATTCAGGTAATAATTTTAATAAAGATTCTTTTTCTTTGTCATTATCACTATTTGCTATTGCTCTTGAAATTGTATGAAAAATAAATGTTATATTTTTTTGATTTTGAATATTTTCTGTTATTAAATTATAAAATTCTAAATATTGAATATTATCATAACTTTCATTTCCTTTATTTTGTTTTATTTTTTTTATTATTTGAATTATTGAATTTTCCAATTCTTCATTTTTTTCCATTTAATTTTAAATTTTAATCAATTAAATAAATAATATATTATTTTTCTTTTTTTAAATCATTTAAAATATTTTTTTAATATATATTATAAATAATATTAAAAATCATATTATTTATAATTTAATAATAAAAAAAATAATTACATTAAATTATCTTCTTCATTCTTACATTTTCCAATTAAAAAATTAATTGGAATATAAATAATCAAAATTAACAAAACTAAATAACCAAGAGAAATCAACGCCAAAGAAATTAAAAAATAAAAAGAATATTCAATAACAACATAAACACATTTTAATTTGTTATTTTTGATTATAATTTTTTTTCTATTAGTATCAAAAAATTTCAAATATAAAGCAATTAAAGATAAAGAAAAAAAATTAACAAACATAGGAAATAAAATAAACATAACAATTAAAGAAATTAAAATACATTTTAAAATTCTTGCTCCTTTATAATTAGCAAAATTAGAATTAATATCACTTTGACTTAAACCAAAACATTCACTAAAAGGATTTTTATAATGTCCATTATCATATTTTTTCATACAAATCCAACAAAATTCATAATTACACCATATATTACTACATTTCATATTATTACAATTATTTTTTATTTTTTCTACCCAACAATGACATTTTGGACATTTTTTTATATTTGGATTTTTTTCACAATATTCTTCTGTTAATTTATCTATTTTTGATTGTGATTCTAAACAATTATGTTTAATTTTACTTATATCTATTTCTTCTTCTTCTTTTTCTTCTTCTTCTTCTTCTTCTTCTTTTTCTTTTTCTTCTTTTTTTTCTTCTTTTATTTTTTTCTCTATTTTTTTTTGTTTAAAATTTATTATTGTTAAGCAAATTGTACAAAAATAATTTTGACATTCTTCACATTTTAAAATGTTCTTTTTTATATTAATTTTTTCTCCATAACCATCACAATTTATATAAGGACAAGGAATATATTTTTCATTTGATAATGCATTAATTCTTTTTTCAAATTTTTTATATTTTAAAAAAGTATTATTATCACATAAATCTTCAACAATATTACTATTAATTTTATGTTGACAAAATTCATTAGGACATTTAATTTTATTAAACATAGAAATATTTTCTAAACAGGAATTAATTAAATTAATAATACATAATTTACAATAAAAATGACCACATTCTAACATAAATTTATCATGAATTGAATCAAAACAAATATTACATATGAAATCATTATTAATTGAATTTATCTTATTAGAATTCAAATTTGAACTTTTTGAAAAATTTGATTTTATTCTTGCAAATTTTAAATTACTTATTTTCTTTTTTATTGGATATAAAACTGAATTATGTTTAATAAATGTATTAATTAATTTTTTTGATGTTGTATTATTTTCTACTTTTTTATTAATTATTAAATTTAAATTTGAATCTGTATCCATAATATTATGATAATTTATTTCTGATGATGGCATTTTTGATTTTGTAATTCTTGATTTATAATTATTTTTTGAACTTATTGTTGTTGGAAGTAAATTTATATCTTGAATTATATCTTCTAATTTTTCTTTATTTAAAGAGCTTGAATTTGAATCATTTTCATTTATAAATAATGTTATTTCTTTATTATTTGTAAAATATTCTTCTGTATCACTTTGACTTTTATTTTCGTTTTTTGAATAATCATTTAAATTAATATTTTTATTATTATGTTCTGAAGAATGAATAAATCTTCTTTTATAAATTTTTTCTTTATTAAATACTCTTCTAAATTTTATTTTATTATCATTTAAAAATTTTTTTAAATTTATATTTTTATGATTGTATTTTAAATAGAATAAATTTTTATCTAAAACTTCACGACAAAATATGCAATAATATCCATTTAATAAAAGTGGATGATTTGTTTTTTTTTTATGATCTTTACTATAAATTGATAAAATGTTCCCTACATTATTACAAGAAAAAATAATATTAAATTCATTTATCATTTCATATTGTTTAATATCAAAATTTGAAATACTTTTTTCTTTTATATTCAAACAAATATCACTCATTAATTAATTAAAATAAATAAATTTATTAGGAAAAAACAAAAAAATTTACTTTATAATAATAAATTTCCCATTTCAAAAATAATAAAATTAATCAATAAAAAAAAATAAGAAAAAAACAAAAATAAAAAAAACCAAAAAAAAAAAAAAAAAAAAAAAAATGAAACAAAAACTAAAAACCAAAATAATAATAATAACATTATCAGTTCTCTTAACAGTATTTATAATAATAACATTAATACTCATATCAAAATTATCTTCAAATAATAATAATAATACCAAAGAAAAAGAATGTCCAGAACCAAAACCAATTCCAATAAATCCAACTCCAAAATCAATAACAAATCCCGAAACATGGGATGATTTATTTGGAACATATTATCAAAATATATTATATTCAAATGAATATAACAAAATACCAAATACATATGGTAAAAATGGAATAAATTATAATGGCTTAGTTGATATTAATAATAGTGAAGATTATGATGTTACAAATGATAATTATTACGATTTATTTATTCCTTACATTGCTTTAAAAAGAAAAAATAAAAAAAATGGAATTTTTTTATATATTCATGGTGGTTATTGGAAAAGTGGAAGTAAGGATTTTTTTATTGAAGATTGTGCAAAATATGCTAAATTCGGTTTTATTACTGCAACAATGGATTATACTTTATTATCAGAAAATAATAAAAAATCAAGTATTTATAGAATGTTAGATGAAATAGATTCTTGTATTTTATCAATTAAAAATAAATTAAATATTTTAGGTTTTAATATTAATAAATTATCAATTGCAATTTCTGGTCTTTCCGCAGGTGCACATTTATCTTTATTATATTCAATGAGAAGAGTAAAAAATTCTCCAATTTCAATTAAATTTGCATTTAATTTTGTTGGTCCTTTAGATTTAAAAAAAGAATCTTTTAAACAATTAAAATATTATAATGAAACATTAGAATGTATTGATGAAAATTGTATTAAAAAAGCATTAAATGAAGGAAAAATTATTCAATTATATGATTATAATAAATATACTATTAATTTTTTAAATATGATGTGTGGACATAAATATTCATTAAATGAAATTAATGATATGTTAAATTATGATGGTAGTGCAAAATTAAATGATGAAAGAGTTAAATTTTTAATTAATGATATTGCTAATGATATTTCTCCTACTAGTTTTATTAATCAAAATTCTGTTCCTGTTTTAATGGAATTTGGGGGGAATGATAATATTGTTGGTGTTGCTATTTATTCTAGTGTTAAAAAATATTTAGATAAATTTAATGTTAAATATGATATGGTTTATTCTAGATATGCTGGACATTTGTTAAATGATAGAAGAACTAATGATGGTATTTTGGCTTTGAGAAATTTTCATTATTTACTTTTGGATTATGCTAAAAAATATTTTGATTTAGATAAAGATGATGTTTTTGAATAGGTTTTTTTTTATTTTTTTTTTATTTTTTTTTTCACTGTTTGTTAATAGGTTTTTTTATTTAATTTAATATAGAATTAGAGGTTATTATTAAGATTTTTTTTAATATTTTTTTATTTAGTTTTTTTTTGATGTAAAAAATAAAACCATTTTTTAATTTAGTTAAAATTAATATTTTATAATTTGATTAAAAAAATTTTAAACACCTTATTTAATTTTCTTTTAATTAAAAGTTTTTTAGAATAGAAAGGTTTTGGTAATCTATTATTTATAAACATATCATTTTTATTTTATAAAAATGGAATTTATATTTATTGATTTCTAAATAATTTATTATAAATCAATATTTTTTTATTTATTTGTAGAAGTTTTTAATTTTTTTTATTAATACAAAAGAATTTTTTTGCGTTTAAAAAAATAAATGACAAATAATCCTAAAAATAAGTAAAATATATTTTTTTAATTTTTTGTCTTGAAATAAAATCTTTTACATGGTTAAAAGACTCACATGAATTAATAGATTATGAAAAAGGAAAATATACAAATTCTTCATTTACTATTAATACTCCACAAATAATTTATATAAATAATTCAGATATAAAACTTCAAAATGAATCAAATGATATTAATTCATATAAAAAATTAAGTAGTATTTCAATAAAGAATGGAAAATATTACTATTGTTCAAATTTAAACTTTTCAAATGATAAAAGTTTACAAGAAATGACAAATTTATCTTGGTTAATTTATCAAGGAAAAATTTTTCCCCAAAAAGAAAATAAATATACTTTATCTGAAAATGATATAATCAAAATAGGAAAAATAATATTAAAAATAAGAGAAATTAAAATAAAAAAAAAAAAAAATAATGAATCAATTAGTAATAATGTATCAGAAGAAAATATAAATAATATAAATGAGACTAATAATAATATATCAAATGATAAAAATAAATATAAAGAATGTTTATCAATAAATAAAATGTATTTAAATAATTCACCAAAAAAAATTACTCAAGGTGAAACAATGATAAATAAAGAAATATTAAATAATGAAATAAATGATTCATATGATGATTATTTAGAAAAAAGTAAATTAAATAATAAAAAAAGAAAAATTAATTTAAGAATGGTAAAAAAAACAAAAATATCTCTTAATAAAAAATTTATAAAAAAATGTAGAATTTGTTATTCAGAAGAAGAAGATTCAATATTAAATCCTTTAATACAACCATGTTCTTGTTCAGGTTCTTTAAAATATATACATTATTATTGTTTATTACATTGGTTATCATCAAGAATTTCAATTAAACAATTTACTTTTTTAAATGAAAATTATTTTTCAATTTTTCCAATTAATGAAATAAAATGTGAATTATGTAAAAATAATTTACCAGAATATATAAAACATAATAAAAAAATTTATAGTTTAATTAATTATGAAAAATATAATTCAAAAAATGACTTTAATTATATAATTTTTGATGCATTCCCAATTGATAAAATTACAAATTCTTATAGATATATTATAAAATTTGATAATAATGTAAATACAATGATTTTAGGAAGAGGTAAAGAAGCAAATATTATTATAAATGATATTTCAATTAGTAGAAGTCATTGTCAAATTAGTATTAATAATAATGGTGATGTTATTTTAAATGATTTAAATTCAAAATTTGGAACTTTAGTTTTAATACAAAATAAATGTTTAGAAATTTTACAAGGAAAAATTTTAAGAGTTCAAATTGGAAGAAGTTTTTTAAATTTTGAAATTAAAGAAAAATTCTCATTATTTAATTGTTGTAATACTAATGAAACTAATACTAAAATTTCATATGAATTATTAAATAAAAATAAAATAGATTTTAATAAAAAAATTAATATTAAAGAAGAAAAAGATAATGGAGATGATGATAATGATGAAATTGATATTGAATATAATAAAATAAAAGATAAAAATGCAATTTATTATAAAATTATTCAAAATGATAATGATAATTCAATTTATACGAAAAATAATTTAGATTTATCATTAGTTAATCAAGGAGAAGTTACTAATGTTAGTACTATAATGGTAAATTCAAAAAATAATAAAACTACCATTGAAAGTGAACAAAATGGTACTTTAAATATAAATAGAAATAATTTAAATGGAATTAGAGAAAATAAAGAAGAAGATAATAAGAGTTTCAAAGATAGTGGTTAATTTTTTTTGATTGTATATTAAATATTTTTATTTTTTTATAATTAAATATTAATAAATATATAAATGTTGAATATTTGAATATTTTTTTTAATGAATTGAGCTTTAAAATAACTTTATATAATACTCTTTTTAAAATTAAAAAATAAATATAATAATGAAATAATATAATAATAAAAAAAAAAAATTGAAAGTAATACCCTATTAAATAAAAGTAGTTAATATAATATAATAAATATCCTTAATTTATATAAAATCATAAATTTGACTCATTTAGAATCCCAAAAATAACTTTTATACATTAATTTTTACAAGATTTAAAATATTTATTAATTAAATAAACTTTCTTCTTCATAATTAACATAGTCATTATTATTTAAATTTTTATACCAATCAGGAATTATAGAATATTTATTTTTATTTTTAATGATAATTTTAATTCTATCATTGAAAAAATCAGGAATTTGAATATTTAAATCACTTTTATTAAAACACTTATCTTGATTTACAGAGTTTGAATTAGTTTCATCAAAAGAATTACTTGATTCTTTTTTACAAAACCAAGATTCTTTTTCGCAAATTCCTTTTTTTCCACATGATATATATTTTTCGACTTGAAATTCATATGATATTTTTTCTGCTTTCATTTATATTTTATTAATTAACATTACAAATTTTATTTTTGATTTGTAAATATTTTAATTTTTAAATTTTATTCTTTATTATAATAAAATATTCAAAAAATATAATAAATAAATACAATTAATTTAATTGTTAATATATATTTATGACTTTTATTTTTATTTTAAAAAAAATTTATAAAAAAATTAATAAAGGATAAATGAGTGTCTCTCCAAAATTTTTTACTAAAACTCCAAAAAAAAATATTTCACCAATAAAAAACACTATAGATAAAAATGAAGAATTTTCAAGACAAGTTACTGCATTAATTTCTATTGAATTAAGTAGAATTGATGAAGAAGATATTAAAAATGGAATAAATTCTCTTTTTGTTAGTCAAACAGAAGAACAGTCTATTTTTATTAAAGGATTATTAGATAAAATAAATAATGTTAAAATAAATATTATTAATAAAGTAAAGGATTTTATAATTCAAAATTCAAATATTTCTAATTTTAATTTAGATAAAAATGATAGTAATGATAATTCTATAATTAATGAATTAAAAAATTTACAAAAAAATATGAAAATTAAGTTAAAACAATTAAATGATTGTTTATCTTTATCATTAAATAATTCAATTAATCAATTAAGTAATTATATCACTTTAGATAAAAAAGATAAAGCTTTAGATAAAATAAATAAATTTGATAAAATTATAAATGATTTAAGTACTATTGTAAAAGGAATTGAAAATTTAAACAATAAAACAATTGAAAATATATTAGGTAAAAATTCAAATAATATAAAAAAAAATAATAATAATAATCAATTAAGAAATTATAGTAGGTCTCCAATTAAATTTAATACTGCTACAGAAAATCAATTAAAATTAAAAAAAACATCTTCATTTATTAGATATAATAATCATTCAAAAAATATTTCACCTTTAAATAGTAGAAACTTTTATAATGATAATTTTAATAATAAAACTGTTAATAATATCAGTAATATTATGACTGATTCATCTTTAAATAGATCAAATAATTCAAGTTTTAATTTAGATAATAACACAAATTATAAAAAAAAAATAAGAGAAAAAATTTTTGAAATTGAAAATTTAAAAAGCCAACTTTTAAAAGAAAAAGAAAATAAAAATACATTATTAAATGAATTAACAAAATTAAAGTTTAATAAAAAATTATCAACAACAAAAATAAATAATATAGATTATGATTCAATAAATTCAAAAATAAGTAAATTAACAGAAATGGTAATAAATTTTTCATATTCAATGAATAATTTGAGAGATTCAATATATAAAAAATCAATAAGTAATCTAGAATCAAAAAGTTTTTTTACTAAATTAAAAAATAAATTAGTCTCATTAGTAAATGAAACTGAAAATTTAAATAAAAATTTATTAATTCTTGGGGCAAATATAAAAGAAAATTTAGAAAAAGAAAATGAAGAAAATAAGAAAAAAGAAACTATTGAAATTACAAAACCAACAAATTTAAATAATAGTTTAACTAAAAGTGAAAAAAATACAAATAATATTTATAATAATATAACTTTAAATAATAATTCAAATTATGATATTGAAAAAATTATTGCAGAAAATAAGAATTTAAAAGCTCAAATTGCTTCTCAAATTTTATTAAGAAGTCCAAAATCAAATAATGAAAAAGATAAATCAAATGAGAATGAAATTATCTCTCTTAAAAATCAAATTAAAAAATTACAGATTGAATTAAATGAAAAAAATAAAGAAATTGATATTATAAAGGATAATAAAATAAATGAATATTTTAATAATTTAAAAGAGGATTATCAAAAAAATATTAAAAATATACAAAATACATATGAACAAATTATAAAAGAAAAAGAAAATGAAAATAATATTTTAAATGAAAATAATAATGAATATGAAAAAGAAGTTTATGAATTAAGAGCAAATTTATTAAAAATTTCAAATGAATATAGAACAAAACATATTTTAATAGAAACAAAAATTAATAATTTAGAAAATGAAAAAAAGAATTTAGAAATTCAAATTGAAAATTTAAATAATGAAAATGAAGATAAAGATAATAAAAAAGAAAATATAAATTCAAATAATATTAATAATGATTTTAATGAAGAAATTATTTCTTTAAAACAAAAAAATGAAAATTTAGAAATTATAGTAGAAAATTTAAATAAACAAATAGAAGAGAAAAATAATCATATTAATATAATTACAAAGAATCATCAAGAAGATTTAAATGAATTAAATGCATCAATTATGGTTCTTAAAACTAAAATTGCACAATTACAAGAAGAAAATGAATCTCTTTCTTATAGTCAAAGAGAAATATTAGAAAAACTCAAAAATTAAAATATAAAATAAATAAAAAACAAAATGAAAATAATTGATAAGATTATTTTTCTTTTTTATTTTCAAACAATTTATTAATTTAATGAATAACTCAATAGAATTATAATTAAAAAAAAAATAATTAAAATAATTATTAATAAATTATAAAGATTTTAATTAAATATTACATAGATTAATTCTCTAAATGTTAATAAAAAAAATGAAAAGAATACAAATATTACTAATTTTATTTTTACTTAATTATATATATTCAAAAAATTTAAGATTTACTTCACAATTTGATTTTAGAAAAAATATTTTAGAATTTATCAACTATAAATTACAAACAGATAATTGTATAGAAGAATTCGTTAATCTTTTTGAAAGAAGTTCTAAAGATATACAACGTAAATTAAGTAATGTGAGAATATATGAATATGATGATTTTATTTATGGAAATTTTACTTTTGAAAAAGTAGATTATTTTGTTATACTTGAAGAAATATTAGAACGTGGATTTTTTGATTTAGAATATCATCAAAAATATAAGCAAGATATTATTAATAGATCATATAATTTATTAAGTTATTCATGGAGTAAAATTAATCTTATTTATCATATTAGAAATAAAGACTTATATTTAATTAATATTTTCCAAAGAAGTTTTGAATCTAAATTTGAAATTGCTTTTTTAATTTTTAAAAATATTCCAATTATTATTAAAAAAAAAAAATCTAGACCTCTTATTATTTTAACTTTATCAATTAATAAAGATAATCCTTTGAAAGAATATAATATATATCTTCCTATAGAAGTTATTGATAAATCATTAAAAGATAAAACTAATTTAAAAACATTTATAGATTTTTTTGATTTAAATATAATGAAATTTTATAATGATAAATTTGGAATAGAAGATAACTTTCAATTTCCTGATTTATAATAAATTTTAAATAAAAAGAAACTCAATATATTTCAAAATATTTTTTAATTTATGTATTTATTTCTAAATAAAATATCTTATTTTTAAATATAATTATAAATATAAAAATAAAAATAATTAAAAAAATTAAAAAAAAATGGGAGGAGAAACATCAAAAGAGCAAATGAATCAAACATTAAGATCAATAGGAAAAAAAACAGATGAAGAATTACAAAAAGGACAATTAGATTCAATTAAAATAACAAACTCATTAATAATATCACAAAGTAACACAGATCCAAATAAAGATTATAAAATATCAACTTTATTAGGAACTGGTGGTTTTGCAAATGTATATTTAGGAGAAGAAAAATATTCAGGAATAAAAAGAGCAATTAAAGTAATAAAAAAGAAACCAAAAGTAAATATTTCATTAATGGATGAATCATTAATTAAAACAGAAATTGATGTTCTTCGTTCATTAGATCATCCAAATATAGTAAAAATATTTGAATTTTATTCAACAAAAGATTCATTTTATTTAATAACAGAAATATGTAATGAAGGTGAATTATATAAAGAAATAAAACAAAATGCACCATTTAATGAAAAATATTGTTCATATGTAATGTATCAAATATTTTCAGCAATAAATTATCTTCATAAAATGAATATAATTCATAGAGATTTAAAACCAGAAAATATATTAATAGTTAAAAAAGATAAAAAAAATTTTCCATATATTAAAATATGTGATTTTGGTACTTCAAAAATTTTTAGTAAGAATTCAATACAAAATCAATTAGTAGGATCATCATATTATATAGCACCAGAGATATTAAATGGTAAAAATTATAATGAAAAATGTGATATTTGGTCTTGTGGTGTAATATTATATATTTTATTAAGTGGAAGACCACCATTTACAGGTAATAATGAATTAGCTATTGTTAATAGTATAATAAGTGGAAAATATGATTTAAATCAAAGTCCTTTTCATATGGTAAGTGATGATGCTAAAGATTTAATTAAAAATTGTTTAAATTTTGATCATAAAAAAAGATTTTCTGCTGATCAATGTTTAAATCATAATTGGATTAAAGGATTTAAATCTAAAGAATTATTTAATCAATTAAAAAATTTTGCTCTTGTTAAAAAATTTATGGATAATTTAAAAAATTATAAAAGTGATTCTATTATTCAAGAAACTGCTTTGGCTTATTTAGTTCATAATTTTCCACAAATTAATGATGTTGTTAATGCTTGTAAATTATTTAATATACTTGATTCTAATAATGATGGAAAAATTACTAGAGAAGAATTATTAGTTGGATTAAAAAAAATTTATAAAGATGAAAATATTGTTCAAAAAGATGTTGATATTATTTTTAAAAATATTGATATGGATGGTAATAATTTTATTGAATATGAAGAATTTGTTAGAGGTGCTGTTAATAAAGAAAAATTTTTAACTGAAAATATTTTGAGATTTGCTTTTAGATATTTTGATAAAAATAATTCTGGTTTTATTGATTATGAAAAACTTAAAAATATTTTTGGTAGTAGAATTAAAGATCAAAATAAAATTAAATCACAATTAACTTTAATGATTAAGGAAGTTGATAGTAATGGAGATGGAAAAATTTCTTTTGAAGAATTTACTACTATAATGAAGAAATTATTAAAAAGAAACAAATAATAAAATTATAATATAATTATATAAAATAATAAATATATATAATAAAATAAAAATAAAATTAAAACAAAATTAAAAAATAAATAATAACATAAAATTTTAAATTTAAACTATAAAAAAAAAAAAACAAATTTAATTATTATTTTTTAAATAAAAAAAAAATTAAACAAAAAAAAAAAAATTTAAAAAAAAAAAAATGTCAAAAGTAACAATAAAAAAAAAACCAATATATTCAGAAGAACAAATTTTAGAAGTAAAAGAAGCATTTAATGTATTTGACTCAGAACAAAAAGGTGGATTAGATGCAAGAGAATTAAAAGCAGCAATAAGTGCATTAAATATAAAAATAACAAAAGAAGAAATTCGAAATATTTATTCAGATTTTGGAAAAGATATAAGAGAAAAAATAAATTTAGATGAATTTATGGAAATTGTTATTCCAAGATTACCTGATAGACATACTAAAGATTATATTCAGAAAATTTTTCAATATTTTGATTTAGAAAATACTGGAAAAATTACTTCGAGACATTTAAAAAAGATTGCTCAAGAAATTGGGGAAAATTTATCTGATGAAGAATTAAAAGAAATTATGGAAGAAGCTGATAAAGATGGTGATGGTTATATTGGTTTTGATGATTTTTATAGAATTATGAAAAAAAGAGGTGATGATCCACTTGAAGATTGGTCTGATGATGATGATTAGGTTTTTTTTTATTTTTTTTTAAAATTTTTTTTTTTATTTTTTATTATTTATTAAATTTTTTTAAAAATAAAAAGATTTTTTTATTTTAAAAAATATCATATTTTTATTTTATGATATTTTGGTTTAAATAGAATAAAGAAATAAATTTTTAATACCAATTTTTTTTAAATAATAAAAATATTTCATTAATTTTTTTTAGTTTGAAAATTCTGTGACATAACCAGTTAAATTTCTTTTTAAATAATTAAAATCATTATTATTATTATTGTTATTAATATTATTATTATCATTAATATTTTGATTATTATTATAATAATTATAATTATAATTATTAATTGAAGAAGTTAACATTCCCATTTTATAATAATTATTTTTTTGATAAATTGGTTTAACATAACCAAAATTATTATAACCATAATTTCCATTATAATTATAATAATTATTATTATTATAATAACTATTAGGATTATAATAATAATTACTATAAGCATTAAAATTAAATATGTTTGGATTTTCAAGAGCTTCTAAATTATAACTTGAAGTACCAGTTTTATAACTATTATTATCATTTTGACCCAAAAATCCATTTTGATTAAATTCAATTATATTATAAATTTGATTATCTTTTCCTTCAATTGAAGGAAATCTTCTATCATTAGTTAAATAATTATCTACTAATAATTGACAATAATATTTTCCTGGATTTAAATCTGAATAATTAATATGTAAAGTAAATACTTTTCTTATTGGACATATATCAAAATTATATGTTTTATATATTTGATTTTGTCTTTGATCAAAACATATTTTTAATTGAACTTTTCTTGCATAATAAGGATATGTTATAATATATTGATTTCTTTCATTTTGAATTGTTTTTAATATTTTATCTCTAAATAATTTATTTCTCCACATTTTTTGAATGAAACATATTTTTTCATATCTTTCTTTTAATATTTCTTTTATTATCATTTCTTTCTTTGAATGAACTTTTCCTTCATAAGTTGATAATATTTTTTTTAATTGATTTGCTTTTTCTTTCCTATAATTTAAAATTTTATTAATAATATGATTAACTTTAAAATTTCTTCTAAAATAAAATTTTCTATAAGTATCTTGAATTCTAATAATATAAGTTAAACATTTTTCAATTATTATACTATCAATTACTCTAATTACTGCGATTCTTTTTATAAATGATCTAATATGTTTTTGAATTAGAATTACTATTTTATTATATTCTGCATTTCTTAAATTAATTTCTACTTTTTGAAATCTTTGTAATCCTTTATTTAATCTAAAATTAAATTCAATTGTTTTTTCTTTAAGTTTTAAACTTTGATTAATTTGTTTTAATTTTTGTAAATTTTTAATTGCATTTGTCATTGAAGCATAATTTTGATTTTCTGTTAATAAAACTTTTTGTTCTTTTTGATTGATTTTTGGTCTATATGGTGCATAATAACATAAATATTTATATAAAGGATTTGAAGGTGTTATCATATTAATTGCTTTATATGATGATATTAACGACATTAAGTTTATAAATGACATTTGAGACATTTTTTCAGAAGCTAAACGTTCTAAATTATTATGATCCATTAAAGCTTCCATTATATTTTTATTTTTTATCTGGATTATTATTTATTTGATTTTGAGAAAATAAATAATTGATAAATCAATTATTTATTTTTTTTACTTAAAATATATATTTTATAATAATATTTTTTAATCTAAAAATTTAAAAAATTATGATATTTTTAATATATAATTATTTTCAATAAATTCATTAAAATTAATTTTCAGATAGTATTTAAATTATTAAATGATGAAAAAATTAATGTTGAAAATTTACAAATATATCGGAAGTAAAATCTTTTATAGAAAATAATATAAAAAGTCAAACTACATATAATGAATAAAAGAAAAAAAAGATTTTTTTCAATAATTTTTTTTCAAATGTGAAATATAATATATTTCAAATAAATGTGATTACATATTTCTTTTTAAAAAATAATAAATTCATTTATTTTTTATATAGTCAAAAAAATAAAAATTAAAAAAAATAATAAAACAAAATAATAAATAAATAATAAAAAAAATAAAAAATCTTCTCCAAAAAAATAAAAAAACATATCATAAAATCTTTATAAATTATTTCATATAAAAATAATGCATTAATCAAAAAAAAAAAAACAAAAAATCCTCCAAAAAAAAAAAAAAAAAATGGCTCAAAACTCAAACGAAAACTCAGACATAAACAACCTTCAAAACTCAGTAGACGACTACGAAGAAATAAATGAAAACGAAGAAGAATTAAAACAAAACAACAGAGATTCATCAATAAAAGAAGATAAAGAAATAGACAAAAATGATTATGAAAGAAAACAAGGAATGAAACAAAAAAGAAGAAGTAAAAATGATTGTATAGGAAGAGATTATGTATGTGGATGTGGTAAAACTTATTTATCATATCCTGCATTATACACTCATATTAAAACAAAACATAATGGAAAAACTCCAGAAGGAACTAATGCAAATCAAGTTCAAAGTGGAAGAGGAAGAGGAAGACCAAGAAAAAATTTTTTAGTTGATGAAGGAAGTTTAAATAGAAGAAAAAGAGAAATTAATAGAAAAAATAATGATGGTCAAAATAATGAATTAAAAGATTTATTAAAGAAAAATAATTTTAATTTAGATTCTTATAGAAATTTTGAAAAAAAATTTTTAAATGTTTATAAAATTTTTAATTTAGTTAAAGAAAGTAAGGAAAAAATATTTTTTGATAGTGATAATGAAAGTGATAATGAAATTGATAATAATAAAAATAATATTGGGAATAATAATTTAAATAATAATTTAAATAATAATTCTATGGATATTGAAAAAGATGATTTTAATAATAAAGATTTTTTTGATAATTCTTTTCATGAAAATGATAATTATAATTTATTAGAACAATTTCCTAAAATTAAAGAAGATAATTCTGGATTTACTATTTTATATAAAGTTACTAAAGATTTAATTGAAAAAGGATATACTGAAATTAAAGAAGGTGATGATAAAAATATTACTTGTGATCAATCTTTTTGTTTATTTCTTATTTATATTAGTAAATATGTTAAAAATGAATTTTTTAAAATTATTTTAATCTTATTAAAAAATTATAGAGATTGTATGAATATTTTAGGATGGGAAATTTTATCTAAATATAAAACTTTAGATGATGAGAATACAAATTTAAGTTTTTGTTCAGTAAAAGATCCTTCAAGATTACCATTAATTGCTAATGAATTTTTAAATGAGTATTTAAATATTAAAATACCAAATTTTGATAAATATTTTAGTACTATTATTATTGGACATTTTAATTTTTGGCTTTTTGGAAATAATTTAACTTTTATTAAATTAGATATTATTAATGATGATTTATATAATGAAAATGAAGATAAATTTAATGATAAAGATAAAAGTAAAATTGATATTAATAATAATGAAAATATAATAGAACAAAATTCTATTTTAAATAAACCAATTAATTAATTATTTTTTTTAGAATTTTAGTTTTAAATTTTAAATTAAATTCTGATATTTTCAATAAAAAAAATTGACTTTATTTTAATATAAATATATTATTTTTATTTATTAAATAAACCTCCAAATAATCCTTTTTTTTTCTTTATATCAGTTTGAGTTGATAAATTTAATTCACCACCACTATTTTCTTTTCCAAAATATGCATTTAATTTATGAAAAGCATCAATTTGTTCTTTTTTTTTTGGTTTATAATTATCAAAAGCAATATTATATAATTTATTTAATTCTTCATATTCTTTAACTCTATTTTCATCATTTCTTAATAATGCATTTTCTTTTTCTAATTCTTTAATTTGTTCTTTTAATTCATGGCATTGATTTTCAGATGCTTTATAAAGTTCTTTATATTCCTTATATCTTTTAGTTATTTTTTCAATTTTCGTTTCTTGATCACTTGAATTACTATTTTTAGTTATTGAATTTTTATCAGATAAATTATATTCAACTGATCTATTTGAACTCTTATTAATTTTTATTTTATTTTCATTATCTTCATTTTTTTTATTTTTTTCTTCTAAATTTTTTATTTTTTCTAATAATTCCTTATTTACTTTTTTTAATTCTTCATTTTCATTATTTTTTTGTTCATATAATTTATTTAATTGTTCCATATTATTTAAAGCTTCATCAGTTCTTGTTGAATAAATATTTTCTCTTCCTGTATTACTATTAATTATTGAACTATTATTTTTTATATCTTCAAGACATTTTCTTAATTCTAAATTTTCTTCTTCTTTTTTTTTTAATATTTCTTCTAAATTATCTCTTTCTTTTGTAATTATTTCATTAGTTTTTAATAAATCTTCACTTTTGTTCATTGCATTTTTATACTGTTCAAAATTTGTTTGGTTTTCTTTTTCTAATTTTATTTTTTCTTTTTCATATTTGTTTAATTTAGCTAATTTAATTAATAAATCATTTTTATCATTTTCTAACTTTGAATTCATTTCTTGTAAGTCATTTTTTTCTTTTTGTATTTCTTCAATTTTTTCTTTTTGAGATAAAATATTTTCATTTTCTAATTTTAATTCTGATATTTCATTATTTTTTTTTTCTATTTCTTCTAGTAATTTTTTCATCGATTCATTATTATTTTCAATTAATTTTTCCATATTAGTATTATTTTCTTTTGAAGAATTTGCTAATTGAATTTTCATATTTTCATTTTCTAATTGAAGTTTATTGAGTTCTATTTCTTTATTATCAAATTCTTCTTTTAAATTTTTCAATTCATTATTAATTAAATCAATTTGATTTTTATTTATATTTTCTAAATCTTTTTTTTCTTTTTCATTATTTAATTTAATTTCATTAATTTCTTGAATTAAATTATTTTTTTCTTTTTCAATTTCATTTTTTTCTTCATTAAATTTATTAATTAATTCATCAATTTCCTTATTTTTTTCAGATGTTTGTTCAATATTTTTTAATGAATTTGCTTTTTCAATTAGATATTGATTATTTAAATCATTATATTTTTCTTTGAATTTATTATACTCATCTCTTTCTTTATTTCTTTCTTCATTTTCTTTTTGATATTTTTCTTGTTCTTTTTGATATTGATTATTTAATTCATTTAATTTATTATTTAATTCATCATTTTGTATAGTCTTTTCAGTAATTAATTTTTCATAATTTTTTGATTTTTCTTTTTCATTCAATAATTCATTTTTAATTTGCTCATTTTGTTTTATTAATTCATCATTATTTTCTAATATTTTATTTTGATTATTTAAATTATTATCTTTTTCTTTTTCTAATTGAATTTTTAATTCATTAAATTGATTTTTTATATTTTCATTTAATTTATTTATTTCATTTATCTTAGATATTTTATCCTCAATTTCTTTTTTTTTATTTTCTAATTCATTATTAATTATTATATTATTGTCATATAATTCATTATTCTCTTTAATTTTTACTTCTAAATTATTCTTCATTTTTTCAACTTCTTTTTTTAATAAAATATTATCTTCTTTTTGCTTATTTATTTCATTATAAAGTTCATTTATTGAATCATCTTTTGTATTAGATAATTGTTTTATAGTTTCTTCTTTATTTAAAATTAAATTTTCAAATTCTTTTATTTTATCATTATTTAATTTCTTCAAATTTTCTTTTTCTGATTCTAAATTTTTAATTTTTACATCTAGTAAATTTTTATCTAAATTCAAATTTTCATTTTCTAAATTTTTTTCATTATATTTTTTATTTAAATCTTCTTTTTCTTTGGAAATATTTTCAATTTCTAAATCTTTATTTAATAACAACTTTTCATGTTTTTCTTTTTCATTTTCTTTTTCTTTTTTTAATTTTTCTAACTCTTCTTTCTTTTCATTTAATTCATTTTTAAGTTGAGTAATTATTCCTTCTTCATTTTTTTTTAAATTATCAATATTTTGTGTTAATTGTTCTTCATATTTTCTTTGAATATTTTCTTTTTCTTTTTCAATTTCATTTAATCTATTTTTATCTTCATTTATTTTATCTTCATATTTTTTTATTAAATTTTCTTTTTCTAAATTAACTTTATTTAAAATATCATTTTGAGAATTAATACTTTCTTTTAAAGAATTAATTTCTTTTTCTTTATCATTTAATAATTTATTAATCTCTTTATTTTTATTATTAAAATTATTTTTTAACTCTTCTATTTCATTTTTTAAGTTATTATTATCATTTTCTAATATTATATAATTATTTTTTTCTTCTTCTAAATTTTTTATATCATCTAAACACTTTTCATATTTATTTTTCAGAGTATTATATTTATTTTCACTTTCAATTATTTTTAAATTATTTGAATTTTCATTTGAAAGATTTGATTTTAAATTCATATTTTCTTGTATTAATGATTCTTTTTCTTTTAGTAAATTTTGATTATCATTATTTAATTTATCATATTTATCTTTATTTTCATTTAAAAGATTTTTAATATTTGTTAATTCATTTTCTTTTTGTATTAAATTTTGTTTTAATAAAGAAATCCTATTATTTAATTCATTATTATCATTTATATTTTTATTATTTGATTTAAGTTTTTCATTTTCTTCATAAAGAGAATTATTACTATTTCTGATTTGTTCAATTTGTTTATTTATTTCATTTTTTTCTTTTTCCATTTCATTTATTTTATTTTTCAATTTTAGATTATCTTCTTTTAATTTAAATGTTTCATTATTAATATTATCTTTTTTTTTATTTTCATCTTCTTTTTTATTCATTTCTTCAATTGTATTTTTAATTTGAATTTTTAAGTTCTCATTTTCTGTTTTTAATATTTTATTTTCTTTAGACAGTTTTTCAATTTGAAAATTCTTTTGATTAATTTCATTTAAATTTTTTCTATCATAAGAAGATTTTAATTCATTTTCTTCAATATAATCAATATCTTTTGAAACATTATTTATATTATCTTCTTTTTTTGAATTTAAATTATTTTCATTATTATTTATTTTATTTTTCATATCATTATATTCAGAATTTGATTTATTTTTATTATTTAACTGATTATTTAATTCTAAATTAGTTAGTGAATTTGGATAATAAGTGTTTGAATAATTATTAATGTAGTTTTCTTCAATTATATTATTATTCAAAATTTGATTATTATTTAATGAAGGAATATTTTTATTTGTATTTATTTCTGATATTATATTATTATTCTTTTTTTCAATTTTAGAATGTTCAATTTTTTTTGGTATTATTTCATTCATATATTGATATTTATTATTATAAAAATTTTCTTCATTATTATAATTTCTTTTCCCAGGATAAGTACTCTCATATTTTGTTTGATCATATTGAATTTTCCTATAATTATTATCATAATTATTAAAATTATAATTGTCATAATTGTTCATTTTATAATTCTTCAAATTATTATTGTTTTTATTTGAATATTCAATGTTTTCATATTTATTAATTAATTTTTCTGCATTAATAGGATATTTATATGGTAAACTTTTATTATTTTCATTTTCAAAATTAAACTCTTTTCTAAAGTGTTTAGTTTTAATATTTGTAGTACTATTATTTGGAAAAATACTTTGATATTGAAAAATATTTCTATTTTGATTTTTAGGTTTATTTTTATCTGAACTATAATGTTTTTTTATAAAATATTCAACTTTATTATCTGTTTCTTTAATATTTTTTGTAATTTCTATTATTTCACTTTTAAGACTATTTAACATTTCATTTATATTATTTTTGTCTCTAGATGCTAAATACTTATAATTTTGTATGTCTTTTCTTTTTTGATTAATAATATTTAATGGTTTTGAAAAATCATTATTATAGCTTAAGTAATTATTAGTTTGAATTTGATTTGGTTTATAAAAATTTTTTGAATGAGATGAAGAGCGTATTTTCATTTTTTTTTATGTTATTTATTTTTAATTAATTATCTATTGATTTTTTCTTGTTTAAAATATATTAAATTTACAGAAAATTTTTCATAAATCTAATAATAACATATGTTTAAATTATTTTATAATAAAATAAATTAAAAACAATAAACTAAAATTATAGAAACTCATTTTTAAAGTTTTATTATTTATTTAAAAGATATATTAATACAATTATTATATATAGTTAGTAATCAAAAATAATCTTTCTTTTTAATGAAACTTTAATAAAAAGTATTCATTTATAAATTCGAACAATATAACATATTATAAAATTTTCCACATCACAAAATATATTACCCAAAATATTTATAATTTTAATAAGGGAAAAAACTTTTTTCTTACCAAAACAAATTGATACAAAATAAATCTGTTCATAAAATAAAATTAAATCATTTATAAAAATATTTTCAAATATTTAAAGGAAAATTCTAATTTTTTTTAAACATTTTACTTAAATTACTTTTTCCTTGAATTTTTGAATAATAAATTTCAATTGGTTTTTTTAAATCAAAATTATCAAATTTATATCCCTTTAATTTATTATATAAAAGAATTATACTTCTATAATTAACCATATTAACATATACAATTCCTAAATTTTTTTTGTTATATTTATCATATGGAAGGTATAAAAAATTTATATTACCAACTCCTTTTAATATTTCATTTATATAATCTTTATTAATTGAATTTGGAATATTTTTGATTATAATTGAAGTTCTTTTATCTTCTCCATTTTCAATTTTTTCAAAAGATATAGTAAAAGAAACATAATTTCTATTCTTTATTTGTTTATTTTTTATTATTTGGAATGTTTTTATAAATCTACTTTGAGTTGGATGACTATATTGTGGGAATAATAATCTTAATAGAATTTCATATTTAGTTCTCATTGTTATTATATCTTTTTAAATAATTTTTACTATTATAATTATTAGATAAGTTGTTTATTTCTAATTAATATTTTTTTTATATTTTTTAATTTTTTTTTATTTTATATGAATAATTATCTATGAAGTTTTTAGATAATGAATTAAAAATTCGAGTCAATTTTTAAGATTAATTTAATCTTTATCAACAAAATTTTTCATATAATATTTTATAATAAATTTAATATCAATTTATCAATTTAAAAATTATATTTTAATAAATTATTTATTAAAACAAAAAGATTTAGATATAAAAATAAATTTATAGCTCAAAAAAATGCTAAATTATTCAAGAATTTATCATAATTTATATATATAAAATAAAAAATAATGAAAATCATTAAATGAATCCTAAAAATTTTTGTACAAAAAATTAAATAAATTTATATTGGAATGAAAATTACATAATAATTAATAAATAAAAATTGTTATTTTGATTTTCTTTTACAATATTATTTTGATTTTTATTGTAAAGATTACAGAATATGAAAAGGAATAAAATAATTATTTTGCATATAAATATAATTATAACTCATATAAGAATTAAATAATATATGATTTTGAATATAATTCATTATACCTTTAATTATTTTAATTCAGAAAATTGATTATAAATACTTTAATTAAGAAATTGATTATTTTTTATATTAATTGAGCAATTATTACCATCAAATTTAATAAATTTTTTTTTAAAAACTCCTTTAATAACTTTTCCTTATCCTTTTTTATTATTTTAAATATTATTATTCTGATTTTTATGATTAATATATTTATCATTTTTATGATAATTTTTATTATAAATTCTTTAATTTGGAAACATATATTTATCTTCTTCATACTGAATATTAATTTGAATAATATTGTAATTTGTATAATCCATATAATCAATGCATTTTTTTTATTTCTTATTTTAATTTTTTTTTTCTTTTTAAATTTTGAATCTCTCATTGTAATTAAGTTGTTATGATGGAATTTTTATTTGTTTTTATCTTATTATTAAATAAAAAAAAAATAATATACAATTTAAAATAGTAAAATTATAAAAAAAACATTTTTAATAATTTATATATAAAGAAGTCCTAAAAAGTTCTATCAAATAATAATAAAATATTTATAATACAAAATTTTGATAATATATTAAATGCATATTAAACACATCATTTTATAGGATAATACATTATTATAAATATATATTAAAATTTCTTTTTTAAAATTAATTATTTCATATTAAAGTTCCCAAAAATTTATTAAATTCTTGATTTTCTAATGAAAATTCATCCAAATTAATAATATGAAAATTAATATAATTATCATGACAAATTATTTTATATTTTTCTATGTTTTCTTTGATATTCATCTTATTATTTAAATTATAATTGAATACAAAGAAAATTTTTTCATTCTTATTAACTGACTGAATTTCTTTAATTTGTTTTTTAATAAATTTCAAATCTGAATTCTCATTTACAATAATTACAAAAGCATTGGCAATTTTAAAATACGTTTTTATTAAAATTGAATTTAAAAATTTTTCATTAGTATCCCAAAATTCTAATCTAACATCAGAATTATTAATTTCAGTATTGATTTTTTGAATATTTAAACAATCATTTGAATAATAATTACTTTCATTAGAATTATTAAATATTTTATTTAAAAAATTGGTTTTACATACATTATTTTCACCAATTAACATAATTTTAATTAGTTTTGAATAATTTTTTACATTATATAAAATTAAATTTCTCATATTTTCATCATCTGAATAATTTGATGAATCATTTGTTGAATTTGAACTTCCATTACTTAAATAACTTTTTTTACATAAATCAAATTCATCATATGATATTTCATCATTTAAATATGATTCTTTATTTTTGTATTTTTCATTTAATTCTTTTATTGTATTTTCTAATTCTTTTTCTTCAATTTCTTCTTTTTCTTTTAAAGTCAGTTCTCTTCTTTCAATTTTGAATCCTGAATTTAAACTTAAAAATTCATCATCATCTTCTGAAAAAGAATCATCTAAATCAAATTTGTTTGATTGATATAAAATTGGTTTTATTTCTTTTGCCTATTTTTAATTATTTGTTATATTATATTTTCTTACTTTTGATTTGTCTAAATCTGATTTTTCATATATTGTATATGATCTTGTTCTACCCATTGAATATTTAATATATATTAAAATTATTGATAATGTTTTTATATATAATTTTTTATCTAAATAAATATGAATAATTTTTAGAATTATATAATCATCAATGTTGTAATTCAAAATTAATAAATTAAAAATAATATTTAATTTAATTAAATTTAATTTTAATATTAAACTATTTTATTTATAAATACAATTTTTAAATTAATCATTATTATTTATTTTACAATTATGATTAAAGTAAATTAATTAATAATATTTCTACTTTTTTTCAAAAAAAAATAACTTTTTTTTTAATTAAATATCATAATTATTAATTTTTTCTTATCTTATATTTTTATAAAAAATTTCAATATTAGATACAATTTATTTATAATATTTTATTTATCAAATAAAATTTAATTTCTACTCCTTTTTTTTTATTATTTTATAACTTTCTGTAACTTTTTTGAAAGGTTTAAAAATATACCTATTATTTTTTTCAACAATTTTTCTTAATTTTTCTTGAAATTCTTCTTTTGCTTTAATTTGGGCTAATTTAGTTGCTTTTATTTTATTTAAAGCATCAATATTTTTTTTAATAATATTATATTTTTCATTATTATTCTTTTCTTGTTCATCTTTAAAATGTACTAACTCATTAACTTTATTTTCAATTTCAAATAATCTACTTAAAGTATTAATTTTCTCATTGAATTTATATACTTTTTTTTTAAATTCATGTTTTTTATTTATTTTATTATATATTTCAACTATTTTTAAATCAACTAATGTAATTGTTGTTTCATTAGTATCTTTTGGCATATTTTTTAAATAATTTTTTAAATATTCATTTCTTAATTTTTCTTCTTTTAATTTATTATATGTAATCATTAATTCTTCATTAAAAAATTTTTCTAATTCTTCATCTTTTTCTATTAAATCTTGTTTTTCTTTCAAAATTTCTCTTAAAGCATTTAATTCATTTTGCTTCTCATTATAAATAATTAAACTATTTTTAATATTATAAGAAATAACATCTAATTTTTCTTTAAAATCTTCAGGTTCAGAAAAAATAATTCTTGGTTCTCTAATTATTTTAATACCATTTGAAATATTTTCTTCTAAAACTGAATATCTTTTTTCTTTTCCTTTAACAGAAATAGTTTTCTTTTTATTAAATTGTCTTTGTATATTATTAAAATTAGACAAAACATCTAAAGAACGAATATCAATTTGATAATCATTTTGATCTTCTTCTGAAAATTTTTCAAATAAACCAGTTTTATTTTTAACACATAATAAAAAGAATTTATTATTTAAACAATATTCAAATTTTCTTTGTAATCTTCCAAATCTATGTCTTAATAAATAAGTTTCATGTAAAACTTCATTTCTTCTTTCAAATAAATCAATTTGAATTTCTTTTTCTATTTCAATTTTTTTATTTAAATACATTAAATAATTATCAGTACTTTCAATATATAATTGTATTAAATGAATCATTTTTTGATAATTTAATATTTGAAGATTCATTAAATCAATTTCAACACTTCTTTCTTCTTTTATATTTTTAATTTCATTTTCTTGAATTGTTCTAACATAATTTTCAAATAATATTCTTTTTGTTTTTTTTGTAAATTCTTCAACTGTTTCTGCACGAATTTTAGACTTTGGAATTTGAGTATAATTAAATCTTTGAATAAATTTTATTTTATTTCTTGTTCTTTTATGTTTAATTTCTGTTTTATTTTGAAAATTAAAATAATGAGTATGATTAAAATAATTATTTTGATTTCTACTTGTATAATTTTGAATTGAACTTAATGAATTAATAGATAATGTTCTATTTGTAAATGGTGTTTTATTAAAACTATTATATAAATCTAAAGGAGGAAAAATTCTTAATTGAGGAATTATTGTTGAATCTGAACTTTTTAATTTATCTTTTCCTGATTGAAAATATCTATAATTTGTTTTAAATGAATGTTTAAGTGAATTATGATGAAATTTATTTAGATTTTTTTTAATTGAATTGTTTAATAGATTTAAATTTTTTAATTTTTTAATATCAATTATCATTTTATTTGTTAATGATCTTTGATTTGTAATATCAGTTTTTTCATCTGAAGAAAAAGTTCGAAAAGTTACATTACTCATTTTATTTTTTTAATTTTCATAAAATTATTTAAAAATAATTCAATTGTCTATTTTCTTTTAAATGTCTAAAATAGATTTGAAAAATTATTTTGAAAAGAATTTAAGTGAAATAAAAGAGTTTAAGTTTTTAAAAGAATTTTATGATACACACTTAAAACAAATTATTCAAAGAAATAGTTAAATTTTAGATAAATTGTCTGAAAAATTATTAGCAATTATAGTAATATTAGAAGGTGATTATAATATAAATGAAAATGTTTTTAGTTTTCTTTTTCAAATTATTGAAACATTCACCGAAAAAACTAAAAGAAAATTTGGTGACACAACATTAATGAATCCTATTTCAGAATATTTTTTAAATGTCATAAAAATACAAAAAGATAATAAAAATTCTGACGAAAAAAATATTTTGAAAAAGATTTATTATTCGAAAAATTAGATTTTCTTTTAGAAAAAAATTTTAGCAAAGCAAAATCAACTCCTTATTTATTACAATTGATTGAATTATATAATGAAGATAATAAAAATAATCCAAATAAACAAATTAATAATTTTTGGATAAATTCTTATATTAATGGAAATGAAGGTGTTTTATCAAAAATTAGTAAAATTTACTCAATAGATGAAATAAATATATCAAATTTAATTGAAAATTTATAATTAACAAAAAATAAAATAAAATATATCTATTAATTTATTGAAAAAATAAGAAAATAATTAAATATCTAATTCAATAAATGGTTGAATTATATCATAAGGCATTTTAGGTAAAACTGAACCAGAAGTTTTATAATCTTTTGCAGATTTTAAGAAAATATAATCAATTTCAAAACTAATCATACAATTTTCAGTTATTGTACCATCCTTAATCTCTATTTTAATATCACTAATTATATAGATTGGACCGTCGCTTGGTCCAATACTATCAACATAAATATTTAATTTAATACTATTTGAATATAACCTCTTATTTGGATCACTTTGATATTCTGTTAATTTATTAGATATTTTTGTATTTAATTTTGATTCTACATTTAGATTCTTAAATTTATAATATAGACTTCCAAATGCATTTATATTTAAATTTGATAATTGTAAATAAGCCTTAGTATTCGTTATTTGTGTCATCAATTCATCAACAGTTATGTCATCAGCATTTATTAATCTACAAGAATAAGTAAAACTTTCTCCAAATAAAATTGGTTTATCATTTTGAAAATCAAATTTATCATCATCTTGGGTTAAACAATTATCATTATTATTGAACTTTTTTCCATAAATAGAATATCCATATTCATTAATATTATTTCCAGTTAATGGTTGACCAATTGCATAACCAATTCTTCCACTTTGGAACTTTCCTATATTAATGTCTTCAGCATTAGATTCATTAAATCTAACATTAAATATAATTTCATTATTATTAATATCAGGATAACATATTAAATTATAAATAAGTTCTTCTTTATCCATAATTTGTGTTTCTTTTATTACAATTATTACAAATTCAATTTCAACAATATTACAATTATTTTGTTGTGTATTTTGAATATTTGGATTATTATTATTGTCTATTTCATAAACTTGTGTTTTAACAAAACCTAAAGGATTAATATCTTCTTCTGTGATTCTACGAGTAAATTTACATTTTGATTGGTATATTCTTTTATAAAATTGAACTGGAATTGGTATACAATTACCATTTAAATCAGGACCATATACTATAAAATAATTATCTTTTATAAAAATATTATTTTGAATATCGAAATATATTCCTGTGAATTTATCATTACTTTGGGATGGTTCAAATTCTTGTATTGGGTTTGAATCTAATTTTAAGATTTCACTTTCAATATATTCGTCAAAAATCAAATTTCTATATGTGTCATTATTATTAACTAAATTGATTAATTTTGTAGAATATTTTTCAGTTTGATAATCAGAATTATCAATTTGAAAGCAATAGTCTTTTTCAAGACTTCTAATCTCAAATCCTCTTCTTTTTCTTATTTTTTTATTGTTCATTTTGAATAAAAAATAATCTTTAGAAATACAAATATATGGAGCTTTATTTAATGAATTTTTTTCATCAATACATAAATTTTTTTTTCTCCATTCTTTTTTATTTTCATCATCACAATTATTATCACAGCAACAATGATAATTACACATATTGTCATCTAATCTACATGAACATTCTTCTATATTATTCAATTTATCTATATAATTTTGATCACTAGTTCCTGTTTGAGGAATTGTTGTTATTGCATTTTCATTTCTTAACAAAGAGGGATATTCTTTAGAAATTTTATATAATGTAAGTAATATTAAAAAGAAATTAAACATTTTTATTTTTTATTTATTTAAAATTTTATTTTATTAATTTAAAATCATTAATATAAAATATTAATTTTATTTATTTTATAATATCATAAAATTTTTTAATATATGAATTTTTTTATATTAAATATTTTTAATTTAAATTTATTTTTTTGTAATTATTGATTTATGGAGAGTTTAATTAAAAAATTCAAAAATTTAGTTAATGAAGAAAATAAAATGAGAAATGAAGAAAATGAAGACGAAGATTCAGAAGAAAATCAAAATGATAATGAAAATGATTTTAACGAATCCCAAAAAAATTTTAAATTTGAATCAAGTGTTATGAAATTAAAAAAAAGTTCATCAAATAAATCTAAAAAATTTTCTCAATCATTTAATGGAAATAATAATCAAATAAATTCATTAAATAAATTAAGAACATCATCTTCATCATCAAAAATAGATAAACAAGAATCAAATGATCAAATAATATTATTAATAAATAAAACAATAAAATATATTCAATCAAATAAAAATTCATTAAATGCAGAAACAATTGAAGAATATTTAAATAATATTTATGATGCTTATATTAATTCAATTTCAAATCAAAGAATTAATACTTCAAAAAATATTGATAAAGATTTAATTATGCAAACTAAATATGAAACAGCTCAAAAAATGTTTAAAAATTTTGAACTTAAATATTTAACTTCTGAAAAAGAAAAAAATAAATTAAATGAACAATATAATATATTACTTGAAAAATATAATAGATTAAAAGATAGAAATGAATTAAATGTTCAAAGAGGAGAAGATAAAATTAAATTAGAAAAAAATAATTCTATATTAATAGAAGTTAATGAAGATTTAAAGAAAAAAATGAATGAAATGAATTTAAAAAATGATTTTGTTAAAAAAAAATATGATGAAGAAATTGAAAATATAAAAAATTTATTGAAAGAATATAAACAAAAATTAGAACAAATTGAAAATAAAGTATATAATAGAGAAACTAGTGATAGAAATCAACAAATAAATAAAAATAATTTAGATAAAACACTTACATTAAATTCATTATAAATTTTTTTAAAAATAAAAAAAGAATTTTTATAATTATAAAATAATAAAAATGAAAATTAAAAAGGAAAAACCATCTATTAAATTAAATTCAGAAAATTATAATTCAAAAAAAATATATATAATATCAGGTAAGAATATATTAAATACTCAAAATAAAAATAAAGAAGAAAGTTTAATTTCATTTTATTCTTCAACTCCAATAAATAAATTAAAAAAAACTAATTTTATTCTTCCATCTTTAAAATCTACAGATTATTCTTTAAAGAATAAATTATATAATAAATCAAGACTTCCAAAATTTTATTCTTTTGATAATACAAATTATAATAATACTTTTACTTGTTTTAAAAATTCAAGTTCTTCTATTTCTTTATCAAAAGAAAAATTTAAATATAAAGTAAATATATTAAAAAAACCAAAATTATTAATAAAATCTACACAAAATTTAATTTTATCAATTGAAGAAGAGAAAAAAAAATTTGAAAAAGAAAAAAATATAAATAAAAATAAAAAAATATTTCAGAAAATTAAATCTCCTTTTTTATTTAGAAAATTATTACCAATTAATATAACAAATTTATTGGATGAAAATAAGGATATAATGAAAGATTTAAATATTCATAAAGAAAAATGGCATAAAAATGTAAGAACTGCATTATTAAATGATATAAATAATACTTTTCCAAAAGGATTTTTTTATCAAAAATTTTATTTAGAACTTGAAAATAGAATGAATTTTTTTTTTGATGTTTGTTTATTTCCTCATTTAAAAAACAATTTAATGTTTCTTCATAAGAGATTAGATACAAAAGAATTAAGAAGAGAGAATTTATGTAATTTTAATTTTTTTTCAAAAGATATTGAAATTTCTTTAAATAAAAGAAGAATTAAATTAATATTTGAAAAAGAAGAAGAAAAATTAAATGAGTTGAAAAAAAGAAAAGAAAAAAATAAAGATGAATTTGAAGGGTTAGATAATAAATTTGAATTAGAAGATTTTTTTAATAAAAAAATAGATGTTTGTAATATTTCATTTGCTTCAAAAAAAGATAGAGAATTTGTATATAGTCAAAAAGTTAATATTGCAGTTTATTATTATAAATAAATTATATTAATATAAAATGATATGTAATAGAAAAGTAATTAGAATTAATATTTAAAATATAATTTTTTATATACTTTTTATTAATTATTCAAATTTACCTTTCTATATAATTTATTATATTATAAAAATTCCAAGAATGAAAAAATATTTTAATATTCAAAATAATTAATTGTATTTTCCTTATTTATAACTTTTTGATTATTATTATAAGTAAGTTTATTTATTAAATGTATATTTTTTTCTACTTTTCTTCTTGGTTTTACTATTAATTTTTTATTTTTTTCAATTACTTTATTTATTTTTTTATTTAAATCATCTTTTTGTTTTATTATAAGTAATCTAGTTTGATCATCTTTTTTTCTTTTTTCAATTTCTTTAATCATTTTATTATATTCATTTGGAAATTTAATTTGATCTTCTTTAACTTGTTTAATAAGATTATTTAAATATTTCTCAAACATTTTTAAAATTTGTAAATCTGTCATTTCATTAATATTATAATAAACTTTAAAAAAAATATTAAAATTCATAAACATGTTATGTATTTTTTCTTGTACTTTAATTAAACTACTATCAGCTTTATCATTTAATATTTGTAAATTATTAACAGTTGATATTAAATCTTCATTTTTACTTTTATAATCTAATAATTTCTTTTCAGCATTTAAAATATCATTTTTTAAAATTTTCAAATAATTTTCTAATGATTTATTGTTTTTAACATTATATAATTCATGTTTCAAAATATTAATTTCACTTCTAATATTATTATAAACATAAAGTGATTGTGAAATATTTGAAGTAATTGAATCTAAATGATTAATAAAATCTTGTGGATCATTAAATATATTTTTCTGATTTTTATGAAATGGTCTTTCTGATTCTATTAATTTTCCCATTGAATATATACTCATTTTTCTCCCATAAACATTTTTTTTTGGTGATGTTAAATAAGATAAAATTGTTGCTGTTCTTATAATTTTGTTTTTTTTTTTTAATGAATTTGATTGTTTATTTATAGAAGAAATATTTTTTTTTGAATTTTTATTTTCATTATTTGATTTATTATTATTATTTTCATTATTATTAATATTATTTTCTTTTAAATGATATGACATTACTAAATTATCATATTTTAATTCTTCTAAATCTTTTGATGAAAATTTTTCAACTAAGCGAGTTGAATTTTTAACTGATAATAAAAAACATTTATTTTGAAAATTTTCTTGAAGATAAATTAATAATCTTTTCATTCTATATTTCAATCTTAAAATATCACTTTTTAATTGAGTAATTATTATTTTATAATTTTCATTCATTTCCCTTTCAAAATTTAAAATATTATATAATTTTTTTTCATAATTATCATAAGTTTTAGTATAAGAATAATATAATTTATCAGTTGTATTTATCATTCTTATATTTTGTTTATATTGATCAATTTTATTTTGTAATTTTTGATTTAATTGATCACAATAGTCTTTTTTATGATATAAAATATATTTTCCTTTTATTTCTTTATTTATTTTTTCCTTAAATTCACATAATTTTTCAGCACGAAGAGTAGGGAAAACACTTTGTGTTCTACTAAATATTTTATCAGTATTATTTTTAAAAATATTAATTTTTCTATTTCTTGAAATTTTTTTTGGAGAATAAATTAAATTTTTAATATTTTGAAAAGGAGTCATTGTTGTATTTACTTGAGTACTTTTTGAATAAAATGTTGTCATTGGAGACATTATTTTATTATTTGAATCAATATTTTTTTCAGTTAAAATAATTTTTTGAAATTGTTCATTTGATTTTATTTTTTGATGTAAATAATTAGAATGATAATTTGGTAAATTTATATTCATTTTTGTCTTTTTTTTTAAAAAACTATTTGTTATAGTTTTTGTTAAATAAGGATTTGTTGAATGAATAGTATTAACATAATTTTTATATTTTGAAGATTTATTTAATGATTGAATTGTATTATAATCTGATAAACTAACATCATAATCAAAATCATTTGAAAAATTCCTTTCATGTCTATTTCTAGATTTATTACTTTCCATAAAAATAATTAAATTTTAATAAATTAAAAAACTCAAAAATAAAAAAAATAAAAAAAAAATTTAAAAAGAATAAAAAATAAAAAAAAAAGATAAAAAAATCAAAAAAACCAAAAAAAACACATTTATTTATCAATATTAATTAACTGATACAACTTACTTCCAATTTGATGTTCTTCAGCAACATCAATAGTATGAGTTCCATGAAGTGAATTAACTCTTTCTAAAAAACTAACTTTCCCAGGATCATCAGAATTAATAACAAGATCAATACAAGCAGTATCAATAGCAACAGGATCAAGTGAAGCTAAAATTCCAATATCTTTCATAACAGGAAGTTTAGCTCTCCCATTACAATCACAATCAACACTTAAATTTTTCATAACATTAATAAAAGCAATTCTTCCTTCATATTTCTTAACAATAGAAGAAGCAGCATCAGCCATTGATTCTAAAAAAGCATCTTGAGTAGGTAAATATTTAAACCATTCATTAACATCAGTAGTTTTTCCAGCAGAATGAATATTTGCTTTTCCACTATTTGAAGCCATACCAATTGAAAGTTGTTTTAATGCTCCTCCAAATCCTCCCATTCCATGACCTTTAAAATGAGATATTACTAATATTGAATTATAATTTTTTAAATGAGAACCTACTAAATTTTTTTTTATTTGTTTACCATATGGAATTTCTATTGTATCTATTCCTTCTGAATCAAGAATATCTACTTTATAATCTGGATCCCATTTGTGCTTTATTAATAAAGCTTTGTGCTTTTCTGTTGTGTTTCTTGCACCATTATATGCTGTGTTTGTTTCTACTATTTGACCTGATAATTCATTTACTATGTTTTTCATCATATCTGGACCTAAAAAATTTTTGTTACCATCTTCACCTGAATGAATTTTTATTGCTACTTTTCCTCCAAGAGTTATGCCTAGTTTCTTGTATATCTCTACTATACGTTCTGGAGATATTATTTTTGTGAAATAGACTTTTGGAATTTCATTTTTCATTTTTTTTTTTTTTTGGATATAATATTTTTTTTTTTTATTTTTAGTTATTTGTTTTTTTTTATTATTATATTTTTTTATTTATTATATAAGTTTTTTTTTTGGTTTAATGTTTTAATTTTATTTTTTAATTTTTTAATTTAAATGGATAATGAAGAAAAGATTATTACTGAAAGAAAAAGTGATATTTATAATTATGGTTGTGAAGCAAGTAATTTAATAAAAATTAATTCAATTATTAAACAAACTTGTGAATTTTATAAAAATAAAATATTAGAAAATAAATTAAAATTTGAAAAATATTTTATTACAAATGATAAAATATTACTGAAAGAAATATTAATTTCTGATATAATGAAATTAAATTCAGAATTGAAAGATATAAATAATAAATATAAAATAGAGAATAAAAATAATGAAATAAAAAATGAAGAATTAAAAAATATTCTTAAAAATAATATATTTAAATATAATGAAGAGAAAGAAAAAATAAAAGAAGATAATTTTATACTTTCAAACGAAAATAAATATAAGGAACAAATATTAAAAATTATATTAAAAGAAAAAAATAATTCTGATTCACTTTTATATTTCCAAGAAGAAAAAAGAACAAATTTTAATTCAGATAATGAAATTGTATTATCAATTCTTAAAAAAGATTTATTAGATTATCAACAAAAATTATTAATTCATACAAGATATCATAATAATTATTCAAATAAAGTTATTTCATTAGATAAAGTTAGAAATAATTTAAAAAATGAAATTAATGATTATTCATCATCTATTAAATCTTTACCAAATAATAATATATTAAAAAGTAGAGATTTATTAAATAATTATTATAAATTAACTAAAAAAAAAAATATGAAAGATAAAACAGTTTTAACTGAAGAAGATTGTTATTTTTCAGAATTTGAAAATTCAGATGATAATAATAGTGATCAATCAATTTCTTTAAATACTGAAAATATTCATTTAGATTTTGAAAAAAAAATATTTATACCAAAATATGTTATTAAAACTGATAATAATAAAGTTAAAGAAAGAACATTGAATTTTATTCCTAAATTAAATTTGAAACAAATTGAATATAATAAAACTAAAATACATATTAGTCATGAAACTATTAAAAAAAAAAAATCAAATTAAATGTATTAATAATAAAAATTTACAAATTCAAATAGATGAAATGAAAAAAAAAATTATAGAAATATTTCAAAACAATAAAAAATTGAAAAAAATAATAAAAAGATTTGAAAAATTTTATAATAAAATGAATAAAAAAATTTCAATAATAGAAAATAACAAAATATAGATTATTGAATAAATATTCTATTTTAAAAAAATATATATATTTATGTGTAAATATTATTTAACTATAAAAATAAAAATTCTTTTTTTACACTTCAATAGTTAAATGTAATAATTTAGAATATTAATATTATATATAATATTAAAAAGTTTTTAAATATCTTTTTCAATATATGTATTATCTTTTGAAGAATAATAAAGGATTTTTTTACTTATTTTATTATTTTTTATTTCACAAAATTGCATATCACCATTTTTCATATATAAACAGCATTTATTATTATCAAAAGAATATTTTCTAATATCTCCTTTAATATTAAATATTTTTTTATAATTCCTTATATATTTAATACTTTTTCTTAGTTCAGTAAAATTATTTCTATTAATTAAACATATATTTTTTATTATTTTATCTCTTTGTGGGTCAAAAATTCCAAAATAACACTCATTTTCTAATTCTTTAATATAATTTTCAATATTTTCTAATTCTTCTCTTTTTATTTTTAATTTTAATTTTTCTTTTAATGACTTTATTAAATTATCTCTAGGTACATTTAATAAATCAAAAGTAGGTTGTTTTTTTATTGCAATTGTATTTATTAATGACGAAAAAAGATAAAGTATTTCTTTTTCAGTGAGATATATATCAAATAGATATTTTAAATTTTTATATTCATCCATTTTTTCTACTTTTGACTTAAGATTATTAAATATTTCATCAAGATTTAAATTATTTTTCACTGAATATATATTTGATAAAATTATGATTGATTTTTTTGAATTTTTATCCATTTTATAAGCATTACTTTTTGGTTTTATGATTTCGATTAAAAATTCTTTTATATTATTTGGAAATTCTATTAAAAGGCAAATATCTTCAAATAAATTTAAAATAATTTTTAATTTATCATCAAAATCTAAATCATCTATTTTATCTTTATTTAAATTTAATAAAGTATATATTTTTTCAAATAATAAATTAAAACTATTTTTAGATAATTTTCCATTATATAAATTATTTATATTTTCTTCATTAATATAATCTTCTATATTAATATTTGTTAAAAATTTCTCATATAATTCATCTTTTATTTCTTTTCCAGAAGATATTGAATTACAAATAATATCAATATAATTGTTTTTTAAGTTTGGATTATTAATATCAATATTTTTTTCTAAATATTTAACATGATTAAGGTTATCATTAATATTTGTATAATTTGATTTTGATTTAAGATAATCCAAAAATTTTTCGGATGATACTTTTTCTTCATTAAAATTATTTATATCTTCATATTCAATAATATTTTTTAATTCAATTGGAATTTCTTGGTATGATTGAATAGTTTTAAAAATATTAATTAATTCTTTTTTATTTTCTTCTTTTTTACATTTAAAAAATATTTCTTCTAATTTTTTTAAATTTTCTTGGCTAAATTTTATATCAAATAAAGAAAGTGAATTTAAAAATTCTATTATAAAAGTATAATTTGAATCTTCGTTGAAATTTATTTTTTCAATCAATATTCCTAAATCAATATATGTAAAATATTCTGGATTAAATTGAATTAATTTTATAATTAATTCCCTAATATATTTCTCTTTAATATATAATAATAAGAAGGAAATAAGTCTTTTTTTTAAAGTAAAATCATATTTAAGAAGATGTTCTTCAATTTCTAAAAGAAAAGTTGAAATAATATAATTTTCATTATCTTTTATTAATTTTTTCCAATTTTCAAATAAGATAAAGTCTTTTATTTCACTTTCTTCATTTAATAAATTTTTTGGAATTAATATACACAATTTTAATATATCTGTTTCATATTTTTGATTTAATATATTATCTTTAATATTTAAAAAAAAATTATCTATTTGTGATACATCTTTTAAATGTTCAATAGAATATTTTATTATTAAATATATATTATTTCTATTTTTTATTTCACTGAAATACAATTTTAATAAATTATTTAAATGGTCATTATTTAACTCTCTGTTTTTAAAAATTTTATACAAAATATCAAAACTATAGTTTTCATTATTAACATTAATTTTATCTTGAAAAATCTTTAATATTTTTATTAATAAATCAGATTGTAATTCATTTTCATTATTAATTAAATAATTCATTTGTAATAAGCAAATTTTAGTAATTGAATAAAATTTATAATTTTCATCTAAAGAAAAATAAAAAATTTTTACAATAGTATTTAAAATATCATTAGGAATATATTCACCATTAATTATAATTTTTAACATAGCAAAATTTAATTCTTCAATAATAATTTTTTGATTTTCATCAAGTATTTTATTTTTTTGAATAAATTTTAATAAATTTTGATGAATTAAATCAATAATATCTTTTGATAATAACTGTCCATTTTCAATAATTTTTCTAATTAAAATTGAATATTCTTTTAATAAATTCTCATTTTTTTCATTTTGTAATTTTTTTTTAATTAAAAAGTATATACTTGTAGTTAAAAATATACCTTTAACTGCTTTTTCTTGCAGTTTTTTAATTGAAATTATTATTTTTTCAAGATTTAATTCTTGATTATTTTCTAATATATAAATGTATTTTTCAATTTCTATTATTTGATAAAAAAATTCTTTTGCCTCAATATATTGATAATAATCTTTATTTTCATCTTGAAATAATTGAATTACTTGATTCATATATTCTAATAATTTTGAATTTTTTTCAATTGCTAAGTTATATAAATCTTTTTCTTTTTCATTATTATTTTTTTGATTATCATTATTATCATTATTTCTATTAAATAGTTGTTGTTTATTAGAAAATCTAAAAATTGAATTTATAACATTTTTTATCTCATTATTTTTAAAATTATGAATTGAAATATTTGTTATCCATCTTTCAATTTGATTTTGATTTTTATTTAATATAAGTGTTAATAAATTTATTTTCTTTATTAAATCATTTTCATTTTGAAGAAATTTTTCAAAAATTTGCATATTAATTATATTAAGTTTAATCATTTTTTGAGAAACACAATATTCAATTACTTTTAATCCAAATAAAATTAATTCTATTTTTTGGGAATTTAATAATTCATTCATAAAATTATTTAAATTAATATTTTCAAAATTATTTTTGTTTTGCAAGATAAATAAAAAATTTTGAATAGATTTATTAACAATATTTATATCATTTGAATTAATTATAATATTCATTAATTTGTCAATTATATTTTTATCAATCCTTGTTATTTTATTAAATTTAGCTAAAAATAAAGAAAATAAATTAAGATTTTGTAATAAATTAATTCCATTTAACAAATTATCTTCTATTATTTGTTTTATTCTAACAGTTTGTTGAATATTTATATTTGTCAATAATAAACAATAAATTATGTTATTTTGTATTGATTTATTATTAGTTTCTAATATTTTGAAAAGATAATCCTTAAATTCATTATTTTGATATATTATACATCTTTTTCTTATCAAAAAATTATTTAATATAATTTGAGAAAATATTTCTTGTTCATTTGAATTAATATCATTGTCTAAAATTTTTAGTATTTTTAATAATACTTCTTCTGAAAAAAACTCATTATTTGATAATTCTAATAATGAATCTTTAACAATTTTCTTATCTGAATATTTAAGAAAAAATAATAATTCATTTTCATTTAATAAATAATTTTCTTTTTTATATTTTTCTAATAATATTTGTATTTTTTTTTCAATTAAATTCATATCATCTTCTATACCTTGGTTATTATTAAAAAAATGCTCTAAAATGTTTAATGCTTTATCATAATTTTGTAATTGAATAAGTTTATCTATAACTTCTAAATTTAATTCATTATAATTTTCAATTAATTCATCTAAATTTTGATAACTAACATCTGGATTTAATGATAATATTTCTAAATAATTAGATAAAATTTTAAAAAATCTTAAAAAATTATTAGATTTAAATTTTTTCTTCAAATTATTAATAAATTCTCTTCCTTCTTTTAAATGGTTATTATTTTCAAATTGTAATATAATAAATTTATGAATAAATATAATACATATTTTTTTATATAAATCATCACTAATATTTTCATTCATTTTATTAAATATTTGTTCAAATTTTTGAATAAATACATCAAAATCAAATTTTTCACCTAAAGAATATTCCTCAATATCAATTAAAAAGATTAAATTTTGAATTTCAAAAATGTTATCTTTAAATATTGAGTCTATAAAATGCTTTTCATAAATAGTTTTTGCCAAATCAATAAAATTAGAGTCATCATTAAAACATTCATATGTAAAAGTATTATTTTTACAATAATCTAACCCAATTTCATACATTTCTTTTGCTTTAAGAAAATTATGTGAATCTTTATATGAATTTCCTTTATCAATATAAATTTTAATTATTTTTATTTTAATTTCTTGATTTACTTTCAATATTTTCAATATTGTTTCATCTACTTTAAAGAATTCATTAAATGAATCATTTAATCTAATTTCATTATATTTATTAAAAATATTTAATGCTTCATCTAATTGAATGTGTTCAAAATAAAACATTCCTTGAGATATTAAATTTATTTTTTTAATAAAAAATAATTGATTTATAAAAACATATTTATTAATACTATTATCTTGATTTTCATTTATTTTATCTATTATATTATCAATTATTTCTATTCTTTCATTTAATTCAAAAATATTTATAAATGTCAAAGATATCTTTAATATAAATGTTTTTCCTTTTTCTGATTCAAAATTTATTATTTTTATTATTTCATATATAATTTGCATTTTAAAATTTTTATCTTCAATTAAATTAATCACATTTAAAAATTGTTCAATATCTCCATTGTAATTATTATAAAGTTCTTTTATTACATTTATTTTTATTTCCGATTTTTCTAATTTTATTGATAGTATAGTTTTTAAAAATAACAAATCATCATTTTCTTCTATATTCAATAATTTACTTAGTTTTATGAATGCAAATAAATCTTCATATTTTTCAGACGTTAAATAATAAATAATGCTTTTTGAAAATTTTTTATTCTCATTAAAAAATTTAAAAAAGTTTAAATTTCTGAATTTTTCAATCATTTCTTTATCAATTTTATCAAAATGATTTATTAATTGATTTTTTGTTTTATTAAATATATCTATACAATTTTTAGGAGATTCAGTTGATAATCTATTATGAATTTTAATTAAAATTTCTTTGAAAGGAGTTTTCCCATTTTTTTGCATTTATAACTATTTTTAAAATAAATATTGAGTTTAAATACTTAAAAATTGAAATATAGTTAATTTTAATATATTTGAATGATTAATATTTGGAATATTTAAAAAATATTAAATTTCTCTTTAATAAATTTTTGTTGTATTTATTTTTAGATTATTATAATTATATAATAATATATTATTCCAAATACATTTAATGAAACATTGGTTAATTTATCTTTTTCAAATAATATGTTATTAAATTTTTGTTCTTCATATTTCTTTAAAAATTATATTTTTGAAATAATCTTAAATTTTTAAATTGAAAATACATAATTATTTTTTCAAAAATATCTTTATAATAATGAAATAAGAGGATTAATTATTTAAATAATAAAATCTTTAATAATATAATTTTTTTGTTTTGTTATTTTTTATTGAAAAATTTTAAAAAAAAAATTTTCTCTTTTCTATTAATGAAATATTTCATTTAATAACTTATTTAATATTTCTGGTTTATATATCTTTAATTATATTTAATTTATTAATAATCCTTTTCATTTTTCTATTAATTAATTCTATTTTACAAAAATATCTAAAAAAATTAAATTTTATTTTATTCGGTATAAAAAAAACTTTATAAATAAATAAATAAAATTATAATAATAATTTTTTTATCTTTATTACTTTTTCAGTTTCATTTTTTTATTATAAATCATCTTTCATATTTTTATTTTCTTTTTTTAATTGTTCATTATATTCTTGAATTTCTTTAGGAATAATATTTATATTTTTTATTTTATCTGGAATTATATTATCAATTTTCTTATCAAGTTGAATTTCTAATAATTCTTTCATTTGTTGAATTTTTTCTTCTAAATCTTTTGAACTATATAATTCACCATTATATTCTTCATTTTTATTTTTTGCTTTCATATAATTTTCATATGCTTCTTCATATTTTTTTTCTTTACACAAGTTATTGGCTTTAATTATTATTATTGTTATTTCAATTTTAGAAAGATTCAATTTTAATCTATTATAATTATCATCATCATTATTTATTAAATTTATAGCTTGTTTAAAATAATTAAATATTTCTAATAATAATGATAAATCATCTTCATTAGTATATTTATCCCATAATTTCTCTCCTTTTTTTTGATATAAACTACTTAATCTTTGTTTAAATTTTTCTTTAAATTCCTTTTCACTATTTTGTATATTTTTTTCACAAATTTCAATTGCTTTATCTAATTCTTCTTGATACTCAAATTCATAACTATGATATAAATTGAATTTTAATAATATTTTAGATTTAATATTATTAAGTTTAGAAAGAAAAAATTCATCATTACAATTATCAATTACTTTTATTATTTCTTCTTTTTTTTCTTCATATAAATAATAATTTTCTTCTTTTAAATCATTATAAAATGAGCAAAAATATTCATAATTTGCATAATTAATATCAAATTCTCTTTGTTTATTTATTTTTTCATTTATATCTGGATACAGTTCATATGAAGAATTAAGTATTTCTAATGCTGTAAGAGAGTCCTTTTCTATATATAATTTTGATTCACCTTCTCTTAAATATTTCAATGATATAGCTTTATTTAATTGTTCTTTATATTGATCTTTATTTTCACAATATTCTTGTGCTTTAACTAATAATTCATATGATGAAAAATATTTTTCATTTTTCAAATTCTCTTCATATAATTTATAATATATTTTTGATATATTTTTTTTAAACATTTTTTTCTCTGAATCTTCTTCAACAACAAGCAACAAATATCTAAAAATTGCAAGGGCAGAAATATAATCTTTTTTTTTTAAAAGCTCTAATGCATCAAAATAATATTGTTCATTTGTTTTATCCATTTTTAAATATAGTTAAATTCATTAATTTAAAATAAATTAATTAAAAAATATAAAATATAAAAAATAAAAATATATTATTTTGAAGTAACATTAGTAAGATTTCCTGCATTAGTACTTTTTGTATCATCTTTTCCTTTTTTATTTTTTCCTTTTTTTTTTCCTTTTTTATCATCTTCATTTTTTAATTGAACTAAAATATCATTTTTACCTTCTTCAATTTTTTTATCATCATTATTATTATTATTATTTGTTCCTATAATAGAAGCTCTTTTTTTTGTAGGTGAAGAAATAAGCATTGATGATCTTTTTCTAGGACTTTTTAAAAGAGAAGAATTTCTTTTTATTAATTTAATTCCATTTTGTAAATAATCTTCTTTTTTTTTTAATTCTCTATTTAATGAATTTAATGATATTTTTGCTAATTCTATTTTTTCTCTTGTTAATTTTGCTTGTGCTTCTGTTTGATTTAAATTATATTCTAATTCATCTTTTATTTTATCATATTTATCTGATAAATTATGAACATTTATTGTTTTAGTTTTTATATCTTCTTTTATTTTTTCTATTAATTCATTTGTTTCTGTTGATTTGAATCTTATATCATCTTTTAATTTTTTTATTTCTGTTATTACTAATTTTAATTGAAAATCATATTTTTTTACTTCTTTTTCTAAATCTTCATTTAATTTAATTGCATTATTTAAATCTTCTTTTTCTTTAATTTTTAATTCTTTAAACATTACTTCATCTTCTTTTAATTTTTCACTAATATAAGTTTGATATGTTTGACTATGTTTAATTTTTTTTGATAAAAATCTAAACATTTCAGGATGAATATTATTATCTTTTATTTGTTTTATTAAATTTGGAATATATTTTGATTTTAATTTTTCCTCATTTACTTTTAATTTTTTATTTATTTCATCAATTATTTTTATTTGAATTCTATTAAAACCAACATTAACATTTAATAAAGTTTTATTATGTGATAATATATCAACAAATAAATTTCCCATTTCATTTTTTAATTGATTATCAAATAAATTTAAATATTTTAAATTACGATTATATCTTATATTTTCTATAAATTCTTCTGCACTTTCATCAGTAATAAAATTTCTACTAATATCAAAATTTTCAATTGTATTATTTGTTTTAAATAAAGGAATAAATGTTCTAAAACCATTATCAGATATTTTATTTTCACAAATTTTAATTTTTTTAATTGTTTCATTTAAACATAAACATTCACCTAAAATATATCCTGATTTATCACCTAAAGAACAATTTGATATATTTAAATTTATTACTCCAAAACCCATAAAATATTGTTTTATTTGTTCAAATTTTTTATTTTTAATATCATTTCCACTTACATCTAAAGTTGTTATTCTTTTCATATCAATTAAATGTGAACATAAAAATAAAAATCCTTTAAATTCAAATCCACAATTTGCAATTTTTAAAATATGAATTTTTGGAAAATTTTTTAAAGCATTTGTTAATATTATTAAACCATCATCACCAATTCTATTTTCACTAATATTTAATTCTATTAATTTACATATTTTTAATTTAGGAAATGAATTTTCAATTCCAACTGAATTAATATCATTATGTGAAATATCTAAAAAATGTAAAGTTTGATTTTTATTTAATCCATCGAATATTTTACTAATACCTTCATTTTTAATTCCATTACCAGAAATATTAAAATTTTCTAAAAATAAATTATAATTAAATACACTTTCAATATCTTTTAAACCAAAATAACTAATTCTATTTCTATTAGTACCTTCAGAACTACTTATATTAAAATCAATAATACTTTCTTGAAGTTTTAATGCTTTAAATAAAATTTCTCCTCCAACATGTGTAATTGAATTAGATGATAAATTTAATGAAACTAAAGTTACTGTATTTTTAATTGCATTTGCTATTAATTCAGCTCCTTTATTTCCTATATTATTATTTGATAAATTTAATACTGAAATTCTATCTTCTTTTAATATTATTTTTGATATTATTCTACATGAATAATAACCTAAATTATTTTGTGAAAAATCTACTTTTCTATTTTTACATTTTGCTTTACATAATTCTTTAAGTTTATATGTCATATTTTTTCTTACTTCAATACCAATATCTTTACATTTTGCTAAAGCTAAATTTTCTATTTCTCTTTCATTAAAAACAAAATAATCTTTATCTTCTGTTACTGCCATATTATTTCTAAATAATGTTATTGATGAACTCATTGGTCTCATTTTAGGTGAATATGTTCTTATTAAATTATTACTTTCTGTACCATATAAAATATTATATTTATAATATGTTTCTTTTGTATTTCTACTAAATTTTGGACTTTGTAATGCTAATAATGTTCCATCTGTAAATATTGGATTTATTTTCTTTATTTTATTACTAATTTTATCTAAATTTAATTTTTTTGGATTTGTTTCTATAATTAAATTTAAAACATCTAATTTAGCTTCTTTTTTTGATTTATTAAATAATATCATTTTATTAATATCTTCCATTGAAGTTTTTGGACGTGATGTTATTGCTTTTTTTTGTCTAAATGTTGAACAAAGATTTGATTCTGCACTATTTACTCTTAAATGTTTTGGACTATTTTTTCTTCTTATTGGAAATGATGAAATTGGTCTTGGAATTCTACTTGATTTCATATTTAATTTCAAATTTTATTATTTTAAATTTATTATATTTAATATATACAATAACTTTAAAAATAATAAAAAAAATCAAATAAAAAAAATGTCAAGTCCAAAGAAAAAAATATATAATAATTTAATGGTAATTCAAAATCCAACAAATATAAATCGTGCAAATACATCACAATATCCATATTATCAAAATGTACCAAATAATTTAATTAATTCAAATCCAAGTTTAAATGATATTAATTTTAAAAATGCACATTCTGAAAATAATTTAATTTATCAAAATCTTCAACAAAGACCAAATACTAATCAACAAATGAGATGTCAAAATAATCAAGGACAATATTTTGTAAATCCAATGAGTCCTTATAATAATAGATTTAATGAAAATAATATAAAAAAATTACGACAAGAAGAATATGCTAGACAATTAAAAGAACAAATTATAGAAAAGCAAAAGAAAAGAGAATTAGAAAAGTTAAAAGATAGGGAAGAAGAATTAAAATTAGAAAAAAAAATTAAAAGAGAAATTGAAGAAGAAAATAGAAAAGCTGAGTTAGAAAAACAAAGAGAATTAGAACAACTGAATAAAAATAAAAAAACAAATAATGAAAATAATATTAATGTTATAAATAATAATTATATTTGTAATACAGATCCAAATGTAAAAATAAAACAAAATCCTTCTTCAACAGCACAAAATTTTAATAATAATAATTTAATTAATATGAATAAAGGATATCAAACTCATTATCAAGGAATGAATTATAATAATAATAATAATCAAAATAATAATAATAATAATTATTATAATATACAAGAAAGTGCACATTTTGGAGTATCTAATAATAATAATAATCAAATTTTTAATCAAAATTTAATACAACAAGAATTTGCAATTAATTGTATAAATTTAATGAGACAATATGAAACTAATATTGATAATTATAAATTTTCTCCTTCTAATAAAAATAATAAAAATGAAAATATTAAACAAGCTTTAAAGAATGAAAAAGACAATATAAGTGAAAAATTTAAAAGATTTCAACAAGATTATCAAAATAAAATAGGGAATCCAAATATTAATTATAATGTTAAATTTGAGCAATATTTAAATTTAGTTTTAGAACATAAAATAAAAGAGTTAGAAGAATCAATTAATAATTCAAAAAATATAAATTATAATATGAACAATAATAATAATAACAAAAATAATAATAATAATAACAATAATATAAATAATAATAATAATAATAATTTATCACCAAATAAAAAATTAAAAAAAATAGAAAATAATAAAACAAAAAATGAAAATGAAAATGAAATTTTAAACACTACAAAATCAAAATATAATGAAATAAGAAAATCAGTATTTAATGATGATACAAGTAACAATTCAGAATTATTAGGATGGAGTAAATTAGTAGTAACTGCAAGTTTAAATAACAATGATAAAAGTTCATTTTTAACAACATGGAAAGAAGACAAAAAAGAAAATGATAAAAATGAAATAAAATATAATGTTCCAGAAGAAGATTTATTAATGCCAAAGAAAATAGAAGAAGAAAATAAAGATATAGATATTAATGATTTAACAAATAAAGATAATAACACTTCAATTAAACCAAAATTAATGGAAAGAATAGAAAAAATGAACAATATAAAAATATCAGAAAATAATCAAAATATAAGTCTTAATTTTGATGAATCTTTACCAAAAAATATTACAATTCAAAGTAATAAAAATGATAATGTAAATATATTTGAAGAATTTGAAAAAAATAATTTTAATCAAGGAAATAATAATAATATTGGAAGTAATTATATGAATAGTATTCAAAATTTAAATTCAATTAGTTTAATGAAATCAGATAATAATGGAAATAATAATATTGATGAAGATATTTTAAATGATGAATTAGATGAAGATTATTGTAATTATAATTCAACTAATATAAGTAATAAAAAAAATATAACTATTAAAAAAGATGATGATACTTTAAAAAAAGAAGATATTGAAGAAGAAGAAAATTATGAAAAAGAATTTGAAAGAGAAAATGATTTAAGCAAAATAGAAAAGAAATCATATGATAAAATAAATTTAAATGATTATAAAGAAATACATGACTCACAACAATTTCAAAATCAATTAAATTTCTTTGAAAGTAATAATAATATTGGAAGTTCTAATATAAAGAAATCAAAACATGAATCTCCAAAAAAAAATCCAAATCAACTTTTAGTAAGTGAATCAATAAATGATTCATATGGAGATGATATAATAAATAATTTAAATAAATTCCGTAATTTAGCTTTACAAGAATCAACAATAAATTCAAAAAAATAAAAAAAAAGTAATTTTAATTATAAAACTAATTTATTATAAAAAACCAAAAAAATATAAAAATCATATTAAAAAAATTTATATAAAAAAATTAAATAAAAAATAAAAAAAAAAACTCCTAAAAAAAATAATTAAAAAAAAAATAAAAAAAAAAGAACAGAAATAAATGGGTTCATGTGGTTCAACAAATGAGAAAGATAATAAAACAAGAGTAATAAGAGTAAATCGTCGTCCAGATAAAGGAGTAGAAGGAGATTACATAGTTCCAGAAAATTTAGCAAATCACAATGACATAAACAAAAAATATAAATTATCAAATGCAGTTATGGGTGAAGGTGCGACAGGAACAGTATGTGAAGGAATAGATAAAGAAGGTAATCATTTTGCAATAAAAAGAATAAATAAAATGAAAATAAAAGATAGAAATATTTTATATAATGAAGCAACAATAAGTTTAAAAGTTGATCATCCTCATATAATAAAAACATATGAAGTTTATGAAGATTTAAAAACAGTATCTTTTATTATGGATATAATTGATGGAGGAGATTTATTTGATTTTATTACTAAAAGTCCAGAAGGTAAATTAACAGATGAAAATGCTTTAAATTTACTTATTCAAGTTTTAGAAACTTTATATTATTTACATGATGAAATGAATATTTGTCATAGAGATATTAAACCAGAAAATTTTTTAGTTGAAATTTTAGATAATGGAGAAACTAATTTAAAATTAATTGATTTTGGTTTTGCTTGTGAAATTAAAGATAATTTAAAAGATTATTTAGGAACTCCAACTTATACTGCACCTGAAATAATAAAAAGAGAATTTTATAATGAAAAAGTTGATATTTGGTCAACTGGGATTTTATTTTTTAATATGTTAACTGGATGTCAACCTTATAATTCTAATGATTATATTCCTTTAGATGAACAAGTTTTAAATAAAAGTATTCCTTTTGGTAAAATTGAAAATGATAAATTAAAAAATTTATGTAAAAAATTATTAGTTAAAGATCCTATTAAAAGATTAAGTGCTAAAGAAAGTTTGGAAAAGGCTTATGATTTAAGAGATGAAATTGAAAAAAATGAATTATTTGAACAATTTGATCAATTGGATACTCAAAAAATTGGAAAGTTATCTTTAGGACTTTTGAGAAGTAAGTTTAAATTAGATTTAAGTGATGCTGGAAGTGATGATCAATTAATTGGATTTGAGGAATTTTATAAATTGGTTTATAATTCAGTTAAAGTTTAATTTTTTTTTGGTATTTTTGTTTTTTTTATATTCTTTTTTTTTTTCTTGGAGAGTTATTTTCTATTGTTATGGAATTAATAATAATTAGGATTTATAATTAAAATCTTTAATATTAAACATTATTTGATTTTTTATTTTTCATTTGTAAATAATCATTTTAAATTTTATTTGAAAAAAAAATTTTAAATGTTAATTTATTAATTTATAATTTATGAATGTGAAAGAATTAAATGAAACGAAAAAAAATAAAAAAAAAGTTTCTATTCTTGATATTGATATTAAAGATAAAGAAAAACCAAAAATAAATTCACCAAAAAGTAGAATAGCAATGATTAAATTAGGTTATACTGATAAAGATTTAAATTTTATAAAATATAATGAATATTTAGAAAAAAATCCTAATTTAAATGGAATAAAAAAAGAAATAAAGAAAAAAAGATATGAATATACTGAAAATACAAGAATTGAAAATATAATTAATAAAATTAAAGAAGAAAGAGAAAAAGTAACAGCAATTGAAGTTTTAAAATATTTAGCAATTCAAAAAGAAAAAAGAGAATTATTCAAAAAACAAAATAAAAAAATGAGTTTTATTGATATGATTAAAGTATTGATAGAAAAAAAAATAAAAGATGGAAGTATTAAACTTGATAATGAAGATGAAGATGAAAATAATAATGAAAATAAAAGTGAAGGTTTTAATGAAAATAGTATAAGAAATTTTAATGAAGAAAATAAAAGTTTTAAAAGAAAAGAAAAAAGAGAAAAAACAAATAAAGAAAAATTATTAGAAATACAACAAAAAGAAGAAGAAGAAAAATTACAAAAAAAATTAAAAAATGAAGAATTTATAAATAAATTAAAAATAGAAGAAGAAAAGGAAAAAGAAAAGAAAAAAAAAATTTATGAAGAAGAAGAAAAAAAGTTAAAAGAAACTAAAAAAAAATATGAAGAAGAAGAAAAAAGAAGAAAAGCCTTTAAAGAAAAAGTAAATAAAATGTTAGAAGAAAAAAGAAAAATATTAGAAGAAAAGGAAAAGAAAATTAAATTAAAAGAGAAAAAAATGCAAAAAGAAATGTTAAGACAACAAAAAGAAAAAAAATTAGAAATATTTGAAAGGGAAAAAGAAAAAAGAGAAAAATTAGAAATGATAGAAAAAAATTTAGAAAATAAAAGAGAAGAGACATTAAATAAATATTTATTAAAAGAAAAAAAAGAAGAAGAAAAAAGAAAAAGAAAAGAAGAATTAAGAAAAGAAAATGATAGAATAAAAAAAGAAAAATCTGAAAAAAAACAAGAAGAAATGTTAAAGATTCAAAAAAAAAATGAAGAAATAATTCAAAAAAAAATTGATGATTATTATGAAAAACAAAAACAAATAAAAGAAAAACAAGAAGAACTTGAATTGGAATTAATTAAAAGAAATAAAGAAGAATTATTAAGAAAAAAAGAAAATGAAATAATTTTTAATGAACATATTGAAAGAAATGAAAGATATTTAAATGAAAAGAATCAAAAAACATTAAATGATATTAAAAGAAAAGAAGATCATACTAAAAAAATTCAAAATCAAAAAAAGAAATTAAATGCAATTATTAAAAAAGAAAATATGGAAAAAGAATTAGAATGTGAGAATAGACTTAAAAAAATAGAACAAAAAAAAGAATATAAAAGAGATATGATTAGACTATCAATTGCACAAAGAGATAAAAAAATGAAAAAAATAAAAGAAGAAAAAGAAATAATTAGTCAAAATCAAAGAATTGTATCAGCAAAAATTAATCAAAAAAAAGAAAAATATTTTGAAAAATTTGAAAGTATATTTCATAAGAAAAATATAGATGATAAAACTTTAAAAGAAATTAAACAAATACTTCCTGATAATGAAGAATTTAATGAACTTATTAATGAATATACTAATTTACTGAATACTAATAATGAATTGAGCCAAATAAAAAAGAAAAGAAATAAAAGTGCTAAATTTAATAATAATTTAAGTAAAAAATATGATTTTGATAATAGTCTATTTTTTACAAATGATGATAATTATATGAATATAAAAAATAAAAAAGAAAATAAAAAAACTATTGAAAAAGAAATTACAAAAGAAGATATTTATGAAATATATAATTATGAATCATCAAATTCAAATGATAATTATAATAAAGAAGATAAAAATTATTTAACAAATGATAATATAAATAAATCAAATAAAAACATTATTATTATCAATAAAAATTATAATTATGAAAATGAAATAGAAGATGATAATTATATTAGTAGATATAATAAATATAAAGAAAATTTAAATTTAGAATTATTAGATATATTAAGAGACAAAAGACAAAAAGAAGAATTAAAAGAAAGACAATTAGAAGAATTAAATATTAATGATCCAAGAAGAGACATTTTAAAACAACAATTTGAAGATGAAAAAAAAGAAAATATGTTTTTAATTACAAAAAAAAATGAAGAAATACAACAAAATTTATATATTTATGAAATGGAAAATGCAAATTAAAAATATATATCATTTATAAAAACGTTTAATATATTTAATATTAAAAAAATATATTTGACAAATAATTTAATTATTATTTAATGAAAAATTTAAATGTTGTTTTTAAAATTGAACAATCAATCATTACAAATAGAACAATTTTAACCAATTTAAGTAATTTAGACCAAGAAATAAATAATAAAAGTTCTATATTATCTAATTCAAGTTTAGAAGAAGATAATTTATTAGAAATGGATGAATTTCAATCAAAAAATAAAAACAATAATAATATAAAGAGAAAAAATACAAATGATACATTTAATGATAAAATTGATAATGAAAGGAATTGTAATGACAAAAAAAACCTTGTTATTAAACAATTTATCCCTTTTGCAATTCCAAAAAATATTTTTTCAAAATAAAAACTTAATAATCTTTCCAATTATAAATAATTATAATTTAATTTAATATAAAAAATATATATTTTTTATTTATTAATCAGATTTTTATTATCTTCATTCCGAGTTATAAATAACTCATAATTGTCTGACGGCAATTCCTATATGTAGGGTTCATCATATTAAATTAGTATAAAAATTTAAATTGTAAATCTAATCAATTAAAAATAAATATTTTATGGGTTTATTAATTATATAATTATAAAAAACTAATTTTATATATAAAAAAAACATAATATTTTTAAATTTGTTTGTTTATATTTAAAAAATCCAAATTTTAAATAAAAGTAAATTTCATTTTTCTTTTAAAAAATTAAATTATATCTTCAAAAGATTTTAATAATTTTATTAAATTTATTAAATTATTATCATTTAAATTTTTTTCAAAAATTTTATCATCTTCATATTCTTTAACAATATTCATTAATTGTAAATAATAATTTTTAATATTTTCAAAATAATTTTTTTCTAATAAATGATGAATAATTTGAACATAATTTCCATAATTTAAATCATCAATAGAATGAAAATTATAATTATCATTATTAATCATATTAATTTTAAATATATTTAGAATTATAACTTTTTCATTTTCTAATTTATATTTAATAATATTTCCTTCAATAATTTCATCATTTTTAAATTTACCAAAAAATGCTTTATCATTTCCCTCCAATAAAATTCCATTATCATCATTTTTCATATAATTATTTATATTTCCTTTATATAATTGTTTATCTTCTTTATTTTCAATCATAATTCCTTTTTCAATTTTTTCATTATTAATTTCACCAAAATAAGCTCTAAAATATAATAAATTTAAATTATTTGAAATTATATAAATTCCTTTTTCACTTTTTAAACCATTTTTCCATTTTCCAATATAAATTTGATTTTGATTATTTATATTTTTATCATATATATATAATCCATATCCTTCTTTTAAATTATTTTTCCATTCACCTATATAAATATTTTTGTTATTATAATAGTTAATTCCTATTTTTTCTTTTGTGAAATTATCTGATAATATTCCAATATATTTAGAAATATTTTTTATTTTAATTATTGAAAAATATTTTTCTTCTTTTTCTTCTTTTAAATTATTTTTAATTAATATATTAACTTTTTCATTCTCTAATTTATATTCTTTATTTTTCTTTATTTCATTATCTATTTCATTTAAATTAAATTCTAATGTATCATTATTTTTTTGAAACATAAAAAAATTTAATCTTTTTTATATATTTAAAATTTAAAAAATTTAAAAAAATATTTAAAATATTTTATTATTATTTTGAATATTATAATCTTGAAAAGTTCTTTTAATTGAATTTGAAAGAGATAATAATTCATCAATTAAAGTTTTATTCATATTTTTAATATCTTCTTTTGATAAAAATCTTATTTTACTAGAAAGAGATCTAATTTCATTTTCATTTAAAATAATATTTGAATTACTATTTTTACTATTATATATATTTAAATTAGATTTACTTGTTGTAAAATCAAAATTAAAATTAATATTATTATTAACTTTATTTGAACTGAAAGTTCTAGTTCTTAAAGGTTCTTTATTATCATTTATTCCTTTTTTTAAAGTAAAATCAGCAAAATTATCTATTTCATTATTATTATTTTTATATAAGTTATTTGTATTTTTATTATAAAATTTGTTTGAAAAATCATATTTTATTTTATCATTTACTTTATTATTATTTTTATAATTATATTTTGGAATTCCATTATAATTATTATTTAACTTTTTATTATTATTATTATTATAATTATTGCTTTCTAATTGTCTTTGTAAACTTTTTAATTTATCTTTTGAACCTTCATTTGAAAAATAATTTTCTAAACTAAATGAATTTGATCTAATTGTATTCTTTTCTCCCATTGATAATTTTCTTTTTTTTTCATTATTATTATTATTTAATAAATCTTTCATTATTTCTTCTTTTTTTAAATTTATTTGTTTTTCCCTTTCATTATTGTTATCATTTGTTTCATTTTTAATATTATTATTAAATAATCCTTTTTTAAATATATTTTCATTATTTTGACTTAAATTATTATTTAACATACCATAATTTGTTTTAGATTTATGTATATAATTTATATCATTTTCATTATTTTTAATTTCTTTTTCTGGTTGATTTGAAAAATTATTTATTAAATTTTGAAGATTACCTTTATTTTCTAATATACTTTGAATATTTAAATTATTATTACTTTGACTTTTTTTATTTTGTTGAATTATACTATCCAAATTATTTAATTTAGATATTTGATTATTGTTGTCTTTATTTGGGTTTGGATTATTTAAAATTCCTAAATTTTTTTTTTCTTCATTTATCATTTCATTAATATCAATATTCGAATTTCCAGAATGATTTTTTCTAAATTTATCAATTAATTCTTTATTAATTTCAAAATCTAATTCATCTTTCCTTTCTGATTTTTCTTGTTTTTTCCTATTTTTAAATTCAGAAATTTTTTCTTTTAAATTATTTACAATACTCTGTGTAAATTCTTTTTTGGCATCCATTTTGATTTAAATAATCCTTTTAAAAAATTTAAATATAAATAATAACAAATTACAATTAATTGTAAATGGATGAAACTCAAATTAAATATTGTTTTATAGGAAATTTACAAAAAAATATTTCAATATACGAATTTATAAATACAGATTCACCTCAAATTATTTTTGAAGCAAAATTTATTTTTAATAAATTTGTTGAAGATAAAAAATTATTATCAGAAAAAGTAAAAATAAAATTCAAAGGAAAATACTTTTATATATTAATTAATAATTTATCGAACTTTTATTTAATATATGTTGAAAATCTTATAACAATAGGGAATTCATTTAAAATATTAGAAAATATAAATGAATATTATAATAAAAATATCATTAAAAATTCTAAAAATATTAATTTAATAAGAGAAGTAAATTTACAAGAACAAAAAAATATTTCAAATATTATATCTAATTATGAGGTAAAATATAGAAAAATAGCTAAAAATAAAATATTAAAAAACATATCACAAATAAGTATAAAAAAAACAATTTTCCCTGAAAATTCATCAAGAAATGGTAATTTAAGAATTCTCAAAGGTTTATCAAATAATAATAAAAATAATTTTAATATAAAAGATAAAAAAATAAGTGTTGTAAATAATAATATATATAATATTAATAATGATAGAAATAAAGTAAATTTATCCAAAACTATTGTTGAAGAAAATAATGAACATAATGATATAAGTATTTATTTTAATAATAAAAATAAAGATGAAAAAATTATAAATAAAAAAAAAATTAAATTTATTGACGACAACCCATCATATAATATAGACACTAAAATTAAAGAGTTAAATAATATATATAAATTAAAATTTATTAGAAATAATAGAACTTTGTCACGTACAAAAATTATATCATTCATTTTTCTTATATTAATTGCAATAACTATAATTGGTTCAATATGTTATGTTCTAATAACTTCTAAATCTATCTAATTAAAAAGTGGTATATTAATTATAATATTAAATTATAACTTATCTTGATTTTTTTAATTTATATTTGATAGTAAATAATTAAAAATTTTATAATAAAAACCATTATATTAAATTTATATTAAAAACAAAAAACTAAATTTTCCATTTTATTATAATTAAAATAATATTTATAAAATATTAATATTCATCCTCATCTTCTTTTTTCTTTTTAATAGGTTTAATCATAACAATATTATTAAGAGAATTTAATTCTTCAGTTTCTTCTTTTAATTGATTAATTTCTTTAGCACTTTCCTCAATTAAATTATCAATTTCTTTT
>JAEEGK010001461.1_pt1 | contig 59283 bp, 49 predicted proteins | sample 8958771 | NCBI WGS metagenome assembly JAEEGK01 (sample SAMN16246547, study PRJNA631951) | gut metagenome | biome: gut microbiome; feature: rumen; material: SC-attached | host: Bos | place: Iran: Karaj | collected 2018-10 | reverse complement strand
AGTTTTTATGGGCCGCGGTGCTCATAGGTCTCGGCATGTGGCTGTGGGATTCCAACAGGAAGCGCCTTATAGTGCAGGGAGGGTAAGCTTACGATATGAATACCATAAAACTATATGTCAGGTCCATGGGGATGCTGATGAAGAGCCACATGCAGTATACTTCGTCATTCATCCTGCAGATGCTGACGCAATTGGTGATGGAGGGCGGCGAGATGCTGGCCGTCATACTCGTTGTGGACCGTTTTGAAAGAGTAAATCAGTGGACCGGCGGTGACCTGTTCTTTTTCTTCGGGATGATGTCGGTTTCGTTCTACACGACCGAGATCTTCGCGAGAGGCATAACCGGTGATTTTCCGTCGATGGTCAGGACGGGCAGGCTGGATACGCTGCTGCTGCGGCCGAGAACGATATTCTTCCAGGTGCTCTGCAGCGGCACCGATCCGAGACGCATTACCTGCATAGCCGTGGGAGTCGCGTCGCTGATCATGGGCAGCAGGATGTCGGGAGTGGAATGGAGCTGTTTGAAGGCGCTGGCCCTGATCGAAGCAGTGATCATGAGCTGCATGCTGATCCTCGGACTGTTCCTGATAGAGGCGATATTCAGCATACACAGCGTAAAATCCGTCGAGCTCGTAAACGCGATAACCTACGGAGGACGCTCGGCATGCCAGTATCCGACGGATATCTATCCGAGACCGCTCAAGATACTGTTTACCGTGGTGGCGCCGTTCGCGCTCACGATGCAGGTCCCCGCGGCATGGATACTCGGAAAGCCTCTCTACGGATGGCCGGCATGGACGGCCTTTGTAACGCCCCTTTCGGGAGCTGCGGTACTGACACTGATGATCATCCTGTTCAACCGCGGGATGAAATATTACAGATCAACGGGAAGCTGAGCACGGTCTGTGCGGCTGACCGTCAGGAGACATATATGAGCAGGAGAATACTGATAATCAACACCGGCGGCACGCTGTCGTCGGTAATGAAGGGAAACGGACTGATGCCCGGGCTTTCGATCCGGGACATGCAGAAGGAGCTGCAGATCGTTTCGGGTGATATCGACATCGAGATCGAGGATTTCTGCTCGCTCGACAGCGCGAACATTTTCCCCGAGGACTGGAGCGTGCTCGCGGAGCATATCAGCTCGCGCAGGAACGATTACGACGGGATCGTGGTCATCCACGGCACGGATACGCTCGCGTACACCTCTTCGATGCTCTCGTTCATGCTGAGGAATATCAACATTCCCGTCGTGATCACGGGCTCGCAGCTCTCGATCATCAATCCCGTTGCCGACGCGATGGAAAACTGCAGATGCGCGATACACATGGCAGCGAGCCGGATACCCGGCGTTTTCGTCGCTTTCAACCGCAAGGTAATGCTCGGATGCCGCGCCTCCAAGGTACGGTCGCTGAGCTTTGACGCGTTCGAGAGCATCAATTATCCCGATATCGCGACGATCAGCTCTCTCGGAATGAGGATCGATGAGGCGGCGGTGCCCGAACGGACCGGGATATTTAAGCTTGCGAATACATATTCCGACAGGGTGGGCCTGATCAAGATGTTCCCGGGCATCCACAGGGATGTGTTCGAGTCGATGGCCGAGCGCGGCTACAAAGGGCTCTACGTCGAGGCCTACGGCATTGGCGGCATGCCTTTCTTAAAGCATGATTTCATCACCACGCTCGACAGACTGATAAAGGGCGGCATGACGGTAGTCATAGGCACCCAGTGCGTTTACGAAGGCTCAAAGATGGATGTCTACGAGACAGGCAGGCGTGCGCTCGAGACGGGCGCGCTCGAAGCGCATGACATGACCTGCGAGGCCGCGCTCACAAAACTGATGTGGATACTCGGCATGACCGAGGAGCCTGCGGAGATACGTGATTATTATTCGATGAACATGGCAGGAGAACTGACCGTGAAAAGATAGACCACAGTCCGGCAGGAACAGGTGCCGGGGCGCAAAGGAGCGGATATAAGCATGAAGATTACGGTTTACAACGACTGGGACAAGGTGCCGAAGGCAGCTGCAGAGGGAGCCGAACAGGCGGTACTCGCATGGAACGGAGAATTCAGAAAGGGCGACGTGATCGAGTTCTCGGGCATCACGCCGGGCAGATACTACGCGGTCAGGGTGGACGCGGCGGTCAGCGAGTCGATCGTGCTGCTCACTAAAGAGACGATACTTTATCCTATCCCGGTCTATGAGAAAAAGGAGAATCTCAACCCGCTGATGTTCGCGGGCAACAGGCATTATCTCTCGATACGGTATGCGAGGGATTTTGAGACCGGTTCGTACAGGAATATCGCCCTCAACACCTTCGACAGGCACGACGCGACGGGAGTTTACCCTCATGCTTCGGCCAACGTGGAGACACGCGGTGAGTCCGTTTTTGCCGCTGTCAACGCGATAGACGGCATACTCGCGACCGATTCGCACGGTGAATGGCCCTACGAGTCATGGGGAATAAACAGGCAGGACGACGCGGAGTTCCGGCTGGATTTCGGCAGAAAGGTGGACTTTGACGAGATCAGGCTCTATACGAGGGCCGATTTCCCGCACGATAACTGGTGGACCAAAGCGCTGTTCACATTCTCGGACGGCACGGCGGAGACCGTGACCATGGAGAAAAAATGCGGAGTTCCGCATATATTTAACATACGCAGGAGCGGCATCGAGTGGCTGAGTCTGGGGAGCCTGATCAAGGCCGACGACCCGAGCCCGTTCCCCGCACTTACGCAGATCGAGGTCTACGGACGCGATCACAGAGACTGAAGTCGTGCGGCCGCTCTTTCACTCAAAGTGGTGTTGTCAGAGCGGGCACTTACAGGTAATATAACAGGCACAGGTTTTGCAGGAGGAAGGCATGAGAAGGATGGAGCGCCCGACCAGGGTGCTGCTGATCGCGGGACTGGTCGTTTACGCGGTTTATCTGGCAGGCTATTTCTGGTCTCCGATATCCGATCTCGCAACGGTTGGCTGGTGCGCGATCGTTTTGGCGTGGATATTCCGTGTCAGATATTATATCGTTGAGAAGCATATCTGCAGGCACCTTGTTTCCGGAGGTGTCATGCTTCTTCTTCTTTTTGCGTTCAGGATCCTGCGCTACCGTACGAGCAGCGTGTTCCCGACTTTCGGGCGGTACATGTGGTACGGCTATTACATTCCGTTTATCATACTTCCGGTGCTCGGACTGTTCATGGCACTGTGCATCGGACTGCCCGACGAGGCGTCGTTCGTACGCATGCGCCCGTTCAGGATACGCATGTGGGTGCTCAGCGGTATCATGCTCGCGTTTGTATTCACCAATGACATACACGGATGGCTGATCGTTTTCTCCGAAGAGGTGCTGCAGACCGGAGAAGGACCGCATTCTTACGGCTTTTTGCAGTATCCGGTCATTATCTGGATGGCCGGACTTACGCTGGCGGCTTTTATCATACTGATGCACCGCTGCAGGGTTTCGGGCTGCAGACAGAGATGGTATATCCCGGCCTCGGTCTATGCCGTAGGCACGGTGCTCTACGCTGCGTATTATCTGAACGGAGGCAATTCTCCGGTACTGTTCGGAGTTAAGCTGTATCTTATCCAGGAGGTCTGCCTCCTGCTGTTCCTCGGCGTCTGCGAGTCCTGCATCGATATCGGTCTGATCCCGTCAAATTCGGGATACCTGAGGATATTCGAGCTTTCGGACTGGAATGTCACGATCGCGGACCAAAAGGGCAACAGGGTATTCTCTTCAGGTAATCTGAAGGGCGTAACACCCGGACTCCTGCGCGCGTCTTTAGAGGGCAGCAAGGCTGTCGGTTCGGGCAGGCTCCTTACATCCTTCCCGATAAACGGCGGTCTGGCCGGCTGGGTATCGAACGTATCCGAGCTTGAGAGCATAAACGAAAAGATACGTGAGAACACTCAGGAGCTCGAGATGGAAAACGGAGTCATCAGGGAGAGCGAGAGCCTGAGGCTCAAAAGAGCGGCATTCGAGACGCAGAACCGTCTGTACGACAGTATCATACCGATCGTGACGCCCCAGCTGACCAAGATCAGGGACCTGCTCAAAGACCCCGACGAAGAGAAGCTTTTCTCGGCGATGGTCCTCAGTGTTTTCGTAAAGAGACGTTTTAATCTGGCCATAGTAACGGACAATTCGGATATCGCCGATATTTCCGAGCTCTGGCTGGCCATACGCGAAACCGTCGAGGTACTGCAGGATACCGGCATCTCGGCATACATAGGCACCTGCGGCCACACGGACGTGCAGGCGGACAGCATGCTCGCGGGCTATGACTTCTTTGAAACGGTCATAGAGCAGGCTATCCCGGGCATGAGGAGCATCTTTGTAACGCTCGGCGTGAAGAATGATAGTCCCGAGCTCAGGATACTCATAGACGCCGGGAAGACACTCAGGTTTGACGCGCCGACCATCGAGAGGATGCGAAGGCTCGGTGCCCGTATAGATACGGAGTATGAGGACGGCACATATGCGATCAGCCTCTCCTTCGCGGAAGGAGGGATGCGCCTATGATGAGCGAGATGATAATCCCGGGAGCGGTATCGTTCGTACTCTATGTGCTGTGCGTATATATCGCGGTCGTTTCGGCGGCCTTCTTCATCAAGAGTTTCTGGGTAAAAAGGAGCATCAGTTACCGCATAATTTATTTTGCGCTGGCTCTTACGGCGAATCTTGTCGGCGGGTATTTTTCGAAAGGATCGGCTCATGCGCCTTTCGGAGCGATGATGTACGGCGTTCCGCTGCTGGTAACGGCATTCATGGCGGTCCGTCTTATCTCGAAGGAATACACCGACACAAAAATAGGTCCCGAATCGGTAAAGGAGTGCGTCGACAGACTGCCGACCGGCATATGCTGCTACTTTGAGGGCGGTCAGGTAAAGCTCGTGAACGACCTGATGAGCAGGCTGTGCATAGAGCTGACCGGCGAGAGACTGAGCGACGGCGAATGGTTTGAGCGCAGGCTTAAAGAGCTGAGCATTGCCGATGACGGCGATGCCGTGCTCGTGCAGACACTGGACGGGCGCTATTACAGCTTCAGAAAGCAGATCGCGGACCTCGACGGCATACCGCTGAAGGAGATAGTCGCGTCGGATGTAACGCGCGAGTACCGCCTGACCGCGGAGCTCAAAGAAAAGGAAGAGCAGGTTGCGGCCCTTAACATCAAATTAAAGGAACTCTCGGAGGAGAGCCTGAAGACCGCTATCGAGAAAGAAGTATTGTCTGCGAAGGTCAGGGTACACGACGATCTGGGCAGGGTTATACTGCTGGCGCGCAGATGCCTCAACTACAGGGACAATAATTTCATGAGCCTTGAGAAAACGGCCGAGGAGGTCAGGAAACAGGCCATTCTGATGCTCAGCGAGAGTCCCGATGAGTGGCGCCGTGACTATGGCTATGTATTCAGGACGGCCAAGCAGCTCGGCATGAAGCTGAAGGTCCAGGGCAAGATACCTCAGGGCGAGCGCTCGAGGAGACTGGCGGTATCGGCACTGAACTGCGCGATACTCAATTCGGCCCGTCATGCGGGCGCGGACCAGATCAACGTTAAGTGCGAAAGAGTCAGGGACGAAGCGACCGGCCTGGAGTTCTACGATATGTCGATCAGCGACAACGTTAATTTCCAGGTAGAAAAAGTTGAGGAAAAAGGCGGCTTGAAGAGTTTGCGAAACGAGCTCGAAGCCGAGGGCGGAAGCCTGATAATCAGAGTCGGACAGGGCGTGGGTCTCTACGCCAGGATACCTGCCGACTGACGAAGGGAGTAAAATGGCTTACAGAGTTGTTATTGCCGATGATGAAAAGACTTCGCGGAGTCTTTTCGAGTACATCATCAACGACGCGGAGGATTATAATCTCGAGGGGAGCTTCCCGAGAGCGGGAGAGGCTGCGGATTACTGTACGGCGCACCCGGTAGACCTGTGCATCATGGACATCGTGATGCGTGAAGGTGAGTCGGGGCTCGATGCGGCTGCGCGCATCAGGAGGACCTCGCCCGACACCAGGATCGTGCTCGTGACCTCGAACGTCGATCCCAACAGCATCAGGGTAGCCAGAAAGATAGGCGTTCACAGCTTCTGGTACAAGGAGACCTCGGAGGAGCCGCTGCTCAATCTGATCGGCAGGACTATGGCGGGTGAGAGCATCTACCCCGACAACACACCGAAGATCATTATCGGCAACGCGCCTTCGACCGAGTTTACCAACCGCGAATACGACGTGCTCCGTGAGCTGGTGACAGGCAAGAGCAACCGTCAGATAGCCGATACGCTGGCTGTCAGCGAAGAAACGGTAAAGTCGCATATCCAGCATATGCTCGACAAAACGGGTTACGGCAACCGCGTGGAGCTTTCGATAAACGCCGCGCTCTACGGGCTTGTGACACCGGGCGGGAGCGGCAGCGACAGACCGGAATGATGATATGGTTTATCCCTTTGCGCGGACATCGTGCGGGGTCAGGGTTTATGAATTAAGGAGGAGAAGATGAAAAACTTAAAGAAACTTGTATTGCTGCACTCAAACGACATGCACGGCGATTTCCTCGCGGAGAACGTTGATGCCAATCTGGTCGGAGGCGTTTCGATGCTCTCGGGCTATATCAACAAGGTCCGCCAGGAGGAGGAAAACGTTATCTACGCGATCGCGGGCGATATGTTCCGCGGATCGATCATTGACTCGGAGTTCCGGGGTATTTCCACGATAGAGATCATGAACATGCTCGGACCCGACATCGTGACACTGGGCAACCACGAGGTTGACTACGGCGTTGCGCATCTGCTCTTCCTTGAGAAGTGCGCCAATTTCCCGATCGTTAACGCGAACCTGCATATTTCCACGAACCATGCGCGTCTGTTCAATCCCTGCAAGGTCATCGAGATCGGCGGCATGAAGATACTGTTCATCGGTATCCTGACCGAGAATGTTATCGCGCAGTGCAAGACCGACGGCCTGATCGGAACCTTCGTAAACATCGAGGACGCGGCAGAGGAAGTCGGCAGGATCTGCAATACCTACAACGCGATCGATATCGACTTTACGGTACTGCTGACGCATATCGGCTTTGAAGAGGACAAAAAACTGGCAGCCATGCTTGATCCCGCATGGGGCGTAGATGTTATCATCGGCGGACATTCGCATACATTTATCGACGAACCCGCGACAGTGAACGGCATCCCGATCGTTCAGGCGGGAACCGGAACCGATCAGATCGGACGTTTTGACATCGTTGTCAATACCGATGACAACTGCATAGAGTCCTACAGCTGGAGACCCGTTCCGATCAAGGCGGATACCTGTCCCAGAGATGAGGCGATTGAGCAGATCATCGGCAATTACAAGCACCGCACCGACGAAAAATACGGCCGCATCATCACAAAGTTCGTCAAACAGCTCACTCATCCCACGAGAATACGCGAGACCGAGCTCGGCGACCTGTTCAGCGATGTATTAAAGGAGTCGCTCGGCGTGGATATCTTCCTGCTCGGATCGGGCAGCATCAGGAACGAACAGCTCGGGCCTATCGTTACCAAGGGCGACTTAAACGAGTGCTTCCCTTACGATGACGCCGTTCATATGGTTTACGTTACCGGCGCCCAGCTCAAGCACATGATCAAATACATGCTCCGCGACGGAGTGTTCGCGGGCGAGCACTGTGAGTTCTACCAGCTCTCGAAGGGTCTCGTTGTCGAGTACGATCAGGCTACGCATACTTTCCTCAGGTTCGAGTTCGAGGAGCAGCCTGTGGAGGATGAGCATGTATTCACACTGGGCCTTCAGCATTTCCATTACCTGAACCTCAAGGGTTCGTTCGATATCACACTCGAGGAGCTGAAGAAGAACCGTCCCGACAGAGTGATTTCCACCTCCTGTACTCAGGTTATCGAGGAGGCGCTCCTGGCCGGACAGCACCAGAACGCTTCGGGAGAGGGCCGGCTGATCCTTCATCTGGTATAAGAGGTATGACACGTGAACAGTTTCGGTAAGGGATTAAGGGACGGCATCCCGATCGCTCTCGGGTATCTGGCCGTATCCTTTTCCTTCGGTATCCTCGGTGTAAAATACGGACTCAGCATCGGGGAGACCGTACTAATTTCAATGACCAATCTGACCTCGGCGGGGCAGTTCGCCGGGATCGGCATCATAGCGGCGGGCGGCTCGTACCTTGAGATGTTCATATCCCAGCTGGTGATAAACCTGCGGTATTCACTGATGTCGATCTCGCTGTCACAGAAGGTCGATAAGGACTTTAAGACACCCGCGAGGCTGGCGCTCGGCTTTGCGGTCACCGACGAGATATTCGCGGTGGCTTCGGGCCAAAAGGAAGAAGTCTCAAAAAGCTATTTCCTGGGGCTGGCGACTCTGCCGTATTTCGGCTGGGCGCTCGGCACGCTGCTCGGAGGGCTGAGTCAGGACCTGCTGCCGCAGAGGATATGCACCGCTCTCGGAGTCGCGCTCTACGGCATGTTCGTTGCCATAGTCGTGCCCGCTGTGAAAAAGGCGCGGAGCGTGGCGATCGTTGTCGGTATCGCAGCCGTTTTGAGCTGTATACTGTACTGGCAGCCGTGGTTTGAGATCTCTTCGGGATTTCAGGTCATCATCTGCGCGATAGCCGCTTCGGCGGTCGGCGCGATATTCTTCCCGAGGGATTAAGGAGGAGAGGTCATGAAAGGCAATTATCCGATCTATCTTGCAGTTATGGCCCTTACGACATATGCCGTAAGGGCTTTGCCCTTTACTGCGTTCGCGGGAAAGATAAAGAGCAGGTTCTTCAGGTCTTTCCTGTATTATGTTCCGTACGCGGTGCTTACCGCGATGACGCTGCCGGCCATTCTCTATTCGACCGGCAATATAGTCTCGGCCGCGGTGGGCCTTGCCGTTGCGGTGGTTTTATCGATCATGGAAAAGGATCTGATGACCGTTGCGCTGTTCTCCTGCATAGGAGTATACATAGCGGAATGGCTGATCTGATCCCGGAGTAACGTTATGCTGTATAAGATCAATAATCTGACGGTCTTTCTGGGCGGAGAGGAGATACTCTCGCATCTCGATTTTGAGATCCGCGGCACGGAAAAGATCGCCGTAACGGGACGCAACGGCGCGGGCAAGACCACGCTGCTGCGTTTTATTGCAGGTGAGCTGGAAGCCGAAAGGGACGATGCCCGGACCGCGCCCGTGACAGAGACCGCCAGAGCCGTGACCATAGGGTACCTCAGGCAGACAGCGGCCGCCGATGCGGGAAGGACCGTAAGCGAAATCTGCCTTGACGACTGTCCCGGCTCCGAGGAATGGGAGTTTGACAGGCTTTTTACCGGTTTCGGCTTCGCAAAGGACGATAAGGAGAAAAAACTCGGTGAGTTCTCGGGCGGCGAACAGACCAAGATATCGATGATACGCCTGCTGCTCGAAAAGCCTGACATACTGCTGCTCGACGAACCCACGAACCATCTCGACATGAAGGCGGTGGAGTGGTTTGAGGAGTATCTGCGGGGCTATGAAAAAGCGGTGGTTTTCGTGACCCATGACCGTTTCCTGATGGACAGGGTCGCCCAGGTCGTATATGAGATCGAAAACCGCAAGGCGATCCGCTATCCCGGCAATTACACCGCCTTCAGGCAGGAGAAGCAAAAGCGCTACGAGCTCGCGAGAAAGGCATGGGAGCGCAACCGGAAGGAGAGAAAGCGTCTCGAGCAGCTGATCCTGAAATACAGGAACAAATCAAACAAGGCGGCATTCGCGCGTTCGAGGAAGTCCATACTTGACCGCACGGAAAAGCTTGAAGAGCCGTACCTCGACAGGTCGAGGATTTTCACGGGCGAGATAGTGCCTTCCGATATCGGCGCGAAATGGGTGCTCGACGCGGAGCATCTCAAATGCGGCTATGACGCTCCGGTGATCGAGCTTTCGATAAAGCTCCGCCGCGGCTCAAAGGTCGCGATCGTCGGTGACAACGGCTCCGGCAAATCGACATTTTTAAAGACCGCAGCGGGACTGATCAGACCGCTGGACGGCAAATGCACATTGGGAAACCGCATAGAGATCGGCTATTTCGATCAGATGAGCGCCGCGATCTCATCGGAACAGACCGTACTGGAGCATTTTGCGGGGAAGTTCCCCGGTATGCTCGAAAAGGATATCAGGAAAACTCTGGGCATGTATCTGTTCGGAGGCGCGAACGCAGGCAAAAAGGTGAGCTCGCTCTCGGGCGGAGAAAAAGCAAGGCTCGTACTGGCGGAGATACTTACGGCGGCACCGAATTTCCTGATACTCGACGAGCCTACCAACCATATGGACATAGAGGCCTGCGAGACCATAGAATCGGCGCTTGAGGCATATCGCGGCACGATCCTTTTTGTTTCCCACGACAGATATCTGGTCGGTAAACTGGCCGATTCGTTTTACATTTTTGAGGACGGGAAAGCACTGTACTACCCGTTCGACTACAACCATTACCTCGAGCGGCTCGAAAGACTCGTTACAGCCCGCAGGATCAATGTGAATACGGGCATCCCCGAGATGAAGACGAGCTCCGCGGGTGAGGTAAGGAGCGAGATCATGGGACTCATTTCGGCCGAGGACGCCGCCATGATCGCAAAATTAAAAGCCGTTCCGAAAACGGAGCGGCATGAGATCGGCTTCAAAAATGAGGAAGAGGCCTATAACGACTGGCAGCTCCGTATGGCCGGTGAGGCTCTCGAAGCCGCCCGCCGAAAGCTGGAAGATGCGGACGACTTCGATACATACGAAGCTGCTGTGAAAGGTTTAACCGAAGAGGAAATATCCTGGTACAGTGTTTATTCGGTCTCGGTTTTGGGTACGTCCGGAACCGGATCGTCAAGTCTGTAAATATAATCGAGAGAAGCATCCGTGATGCATTCCTCGGCGTTCAGGGCATCGATGAGGGCGAACAGTTCGGAATCGGGCAGCTCGACCTCTGTCTTGAGCGCGAATGCGTTGATGCTGTCGTATTCGTACATGATCGAGAGACCGTAATCCGAATACTTTGCGCAGATCGCTTCGATCATCTCACGTGTGGTGCCCTCGACCGTGCTGATTATAACGGTTGAGTTCGAATGCTCGGGAACCCAGGGCTCGATAGGATCGATAGGCTCGATGGGGTCGATCGGGAGAATGGGATCTACGGGATCGATGGGATCGATCGGGTACCAGGGCTCTATGGGAGCCTGAGTGGGGTGCTCGGGGATCTCTGCCTTAACGGGAGCGGAAGCCACGCCTGTGAGATACTCGTCGATCAGTCTGACGAGCAGATCGCAGAGCTGTTCCACAACATATTCTCCGATGGTCGGAGTGATGTGCGAACCGCCGATACCGCTGTCATCGGTAAGGAAGGTATAGGTACCGCCTGTTACCATGGCAAAGGTACGGAGCAGGAACTCTGTGGTCTTGTCAACGCCGCTCGATGCAACGGGGATCACGCGGATGCCCTTTTCTACCGCCGCTTCGAGAGTGGAAGCGAGGCTGTCGCGTACGTCCTGTCTGTTGTGGGGCGGAGCGTCGAGTACGAGGAACATGAGCTTGACAGCGTCCTCGGACCACTCGTGCTTGCTCACCGCGTCGTCGAGAGCGAGCTCAACGGCCTCTTCATAATCTCCGCCGCCGTCGGCGTATTCTGCCTTGAGCGCTTTGAGCTCTTCGTCAATGTTCGCGCTGAAAGGATATGAACGAACGATGTAGGTATCCTCCAGATCGCGGTAGAAATTCACGCTGAGCCTTAACGAAAGGTTGGGGTTCGCATTCTTTACCCTGTTGATCACATCTTCAAGCTCTGCCTGCAGATATTCAAGCTCATCCCACATCGAACCGGTGGTATCGATCATGAACATGAGGTCGAGTGCCTTGGGAACGGGATTGAAGCTGCCGAAGGAGAGCTCAATAACGGCGTCCTGATCGAGATCGGCGCTTGTTATCATGTAATCGAACTCATTTCCGCCGTAATTCACCTTTAACGAAGCGGGTGCGCCGCTGTCGCCGAGAACATTATAGTAAACATAAGCCATGCCGGCATTGTCGGTGCGGCAGGTCCAGCGAAGCGAACCGTCGGCCGAGAATACCTTAACGACCGCATTGGCCATGGCACTTCCGTCCTCACATGCCGCATGGATCACGAGGCGGCCGAAAGGAGTAAGGCTCCAGTCGCGGAAATATCTGCCGAAATCGTCATCCTGTCCGTTTGCGATCAGGGCCTTTAAGAACGCGTAGTTCTTATTGTCGTTCCATTCGCCTGCGGTAAGGAGTCCGGCCTTGGGGGTCGGGCGATAAAGATCGGGGGCATAGTCGGATGTGCCGAACTCAATGCCTTCTGTCTCGGAGCCTGAGAACATTGCACCGTCAGCCAGTCCTTCGGGGGCCATATCCCATGAAGAGTCGCCGGCCAGAGGCAGTTCGCCGTAAAAACCTCCGTCGAAAGATGAACCTGATGCATCATCGGCGGCTTCCTTTGCAAGTGACTTCGATTCGAACCCGGCGATGAAATCACTTATAAGAGACGACGAAGCCTCATCGGACGAACGGCCTGTTAAGTCGGACGGAGATAAGGAAGCGTCGGTTTCGGATGCGTGATCGCCGGTCGCCGGTGCCGCCGTTGCGGCGGGAGCCGATGCAGTGCTGTCCCTGTCGGAAGCCGATGTGCTGCCCGCAGGAGCCGTATCGGTCTTGCCCGATGATGACGAGCCGCCGTCGGAGCCGTTTGTCGCGCCGTTGGTGACCTTATCGGGAGCAACCGAACTGTCGGTATTCTTTTTGCAGCCGCTCAGTGCAATTACCAGCACGAGGATGACTGCGATGATCCTGATAGTTTTTTTCATAAACAAATCCTCCTGTCTTTTCTGTCCTTTTCGAACATTAGACGAAGCGGCAGAAAAGGGGGTTCCATTTTTTTTATTGTTTTACCATGGCCGGGAATGTGAGCTCCGCGTCTTCCCCGTCGTCATCGAGGGAAACGGTGTAATTCCTGGTGATGTATCCTTCGAGAGTGAGCCTTAAGGATACGGTCCCGACAGGCTTGTCTAGGATCAGCGAGCCGTCCTTTATCACGCCCTTGTATACGTCGTTTACATAGACCGCGGTGCCCTCGGTGCAGTGTATGATCAGGCTGAGGTCATCGGATGTCCCTGAAACGGGAGTGGGCGAAGGTGTGTCGTCGGTGGTATTGTCCTCGATATCGGAGTAAGGGTCATCCTCTACAGGCTCGGGAGTAGGTGTCGCCGCGTCGGGATCGTACATCAGATCCTCCGCTGCGGGTGCCGCCGGAGCTGCAGACAGGCTTATGTCAACGGATGCCGTGGGCTTTGAGGTATAGAGCAGGCCCTCATAGGTGGTATAGCCGCTCAGCACCGCCTCGATATAGTGCTCGCCGTAGGTGATGGGAACGGGCTGGGTATAGGGGGTAAGTATGCCGTCGATATAGAGGTTCGCAAAGCCGGGATCGATCGTGAATCTGACATTGCAGTATTCCACGGGTTCGGGTGAGAACGGAGCCAGATCGAACACTGCCGTTTTGTCGCGGCTGACCAGGAGCGTGCCGGTGCCTTTCAGATCGCCGTTTTCGGCCGTGATCGGATAAGTGCCCTCCTGCAGCGTGAGCAGCAGGTCCTCGGTGATCTGGACCGTCAGACCGGTGCCGATATAGAGCGTGCCACCGATAAACGCCCGGTCGTTGGCCAGACGCAGGTATCCGTGTCCGGTCGTGACCTTCAGCATATACACGAAGCCGTCGATGCTGTAGACGGAGAGCACATCGCTCTTATAGAGGGTATCCTGTGAGACGAAATATCCGTCGTTGAGCACCAGCAGGGAATCGTCGTAGCGGTAGACCGCCTCGCCTATCGACATGCGCATGATGTCGCGCTCGTTTACGAGATTGCGCACTCCCTTGTACACGCTGACATTGGCCATGCCCTTAAGACTTATGATCCTGTTCTGCGCGGTACGGGATACGGTAACAAAATCGCCGGGCTTAAGAAGGGATGCGGTTATCGCGCGTCCGTAGCCCGTGGTCATATTGGTGGCTCCGGAGTAAGTATATTCCTCGAAATCCTTGCTTCCGAGCCTGCAGAGCACTATGACGGAATCGTCGGTATTGACTTCGGCAACGATCGCGTCAAAGGTCTCTTCGGAAGGCTCGGGCGTGATCGAGACCGCGGACGCGGTGCCCGAAGGCGCGGGAGTGGATAAGGGGCCTTTTCCTTTGTCATTGTCGGAATTAAGCACCTTTACGATCGAAAATATGATGATCAGCAGTACTACGCCTATCCCCGCGAAAATGGGGAGTTTGTAATTGGTTTCTTTGTTCATGTCAGTCCTGTCTGTTGTTTAATGCCAGTTCCAGCAGTTTTTCCGGAGTATTTAAGGAAGGATCGGCAAGCACCGCCGAAAGCAGTCTCTCGAGCGTTTCTCCGACGGCCTTTCCTGCGGGGATGCCTGCCTGCATCAGGTCGTGCCCGTTTACCGCGAGGGACTTGATATCGGTGCAGTCGCCCGAATCGATGATGCTTTGGCAGAGCGCCCGTGCGTCCGCAAGATCGAGTGAGGGATCCGCAGCCCCGATAAAATCAAAGAGCTGCCCCATAAGACTGCGTCCCGCGTCGTTCATGAGCCTGCGCATACCTGTGGGATCGAGGGCGGTGACAGGCACCTGCCTGAACTTAAGCAGGGACTTTACCGTATATATGGTCTGGTTGTCGAACTTTAAGCGGTGCATGATCTCGGAGGCCGAACCCGTATATAAAAGAAGAAGCGCCCATCTTACCGCGGTATCGCAAGGCGCGGCGGCAAGTCTTTCGCACAGCTCGCTCATGCGTCCGCTTTTTGCGGTATGTTCGAGTTCCGGCAGTATGACGCGGTCGATCCCGAGCTCATGCAGGAGAACGAGCCTGTCGGGCCAGTCGGACATGAGCAGCTTATGCAGCTCGGAATGTATGCGCTCCGCGCTGATATTCGCCAGATTCGGAGCCAGTTTGCGGGCCGCCCCGAGAGTGGCGGGATCTATATCGAAGCCCAGCTGCGCGCTGAAACGCACCGCACGCAGGATCCTTAAGGCATCCTCCCCGAAGCGCGCCTCGGGCACGCCGACGCAGCGGATCAGTCTGTTTTCGAGATCGTCCTTTCCGCCGAACATGTCAACGAGTCCCTTTGAGTTGCAGGCCATCGCGTTTATCGTAAAATCGCGTCTTTTCAGGTCTTCCCCGAGCGAGCGGGTAAACGCCACGCTGTCGGGATGACGGCTGTCCGAGTATTTCCCGTCGACACGGTAGGTCGTGATCTCGTAGCCGTCTTTGCCGAACATCGCGGTGACGGTACCGTGCTTAATGCCGGTATCGACGGTGCGGGAAAATATCGCTTTTGTTTCTTCGGGCAGAGCCGAGGTCGTGATGTCCCAGTCCTGAGGCTCGCGTCCGAGCATGCTGTCGCGGACGCAGCCTCCGACGGCGTATGCCTCGTGACCCGCATCCTCCAGTTTTTGTATTATATATGAAACCCTCTCGGGGATCGTAATGTTCAGATTTTCGGTATTGCTCATCCGGCGGTTCATACTCCTTCCGATATTCGCCTTACATTATAGCATATCTGCGGTGTCTGTGTGAAATCTTTGTGAAGTGAGCAAAAATGCTTTATTTTTTCGGTTTTTTATGCTATAACTGTATCTCGGAGCCTGTCGGAGGACAGGCAAAGTTTTATTCGGGACCGGTTAAATGCCGGTTCCTGCAGAGGAGGAAGACAAATGAAAAAGAAGCTTACGGCAGCAGCTCTCGTGCTTTGCCTCGCACTTGTTCTCGGTGCATGCAGCAAGGGCAATGCCAATGTTATCACAGGGTATAAGAGCGGAGACGTGACCCTCGGACAGTACAAGGGTGTTGAATACAGCCCCCTCTCAACAGAGGTGACCGATGAAGATATCCAGAAAAAGATCGATTCGTTTTTGAACAACAATAAGGAAAAGGTTGAGATCACAGACAGGACCGACGTACAGAGCGGCGATGTCGCTAACATCAATTTTACCGGCTATATGAACGATGAGACTTTTGAGGGCGGCACAGGCGAGAATTATGATCTGACGATCGGCACAGGCCAGTTCATCGAAGGCTTCGAGGACGGACTCATCGGCGTCAATAAGGGCGAGACCGTTGATCTGAACCTCAAATTCCCCGATCCTTATCAGAACAATCCCGATTTCTCGGGCAAGGATGTTAAGTTCACCGTTACGGTCAACGGCATCTACACTATGGTTACTCCCGAGTTTACCGACGAGCTCGTTGCGGACAAGACCGATTACAACACTACGGCCGAGTACCGTGATTACGTTGCTTCACAGCTTAAGACCCAGCTTGAGTCCGACGCTCAGAGCAGCAAGGAGTACGATATCGTTAAAAAGGTCATTGAGAATTCTACCTTCAAGAAGGATCTGACAGACGAGATCACCGAAGCAAAGAACAACATGATCTCCAGCTACAACTCGATGTATCAGTCGGCATACGGCGTTGACGCCGCTACATTCTTCGCTGCCATCTACGGCATGGATGCAGCTACGTTTGATGAGTACATGAAGAACCAGGCCGAGATGAACACCAAGTTCGGATACGTGGCATCGGCTGTGGCAGAGCAGGAGAAGATCGAGTGCACCGAGGATGAGATCGCGGAGCTCGCAAAGAATATGCTCGACTCATACGGATATCAGAGCATCGAGGAGCTGTACGCACAGCTCAAGAGCGTATATAAGACCGAGGGCAAGGATGTTGTCGCAGCTCAGGTCAAGCTCAACAAGGCCGCCGACATCATGTACGACAACGCGGTAGCGGTTGCGGAAGCATCAGAATAAAATATAAGATCATTTCAGACAAAATATCAAAAATAAAGCCCGTCCGGAGCTATCCGACGGGCTTTGTTTTTTTAGATGTAGCAGACAACATCTACTCTCGATCCTGCGGCGGGAACCGGGATCACGCTGCCCTCGACGGGAGCGCCGTTGACCGTAAGACCGGATCTTCCGGCTTCTCTGGTGACACGGATGTTGTAGAGGCTGCCGCGGTAGCGGCGTGTTACGCTGTAATCGCCGAGCTCCGCGGGAACGCAGGGCTTAACGGAAAGTCCGTCAAGCGTGGGCTGTACGCCGAGTATCGCCTGGCTGATATCAACAAATGCCCATGCCGCGGTACCCGTAAGGAACGAGTTCTTGGCCTCGCCGTAATGAACGGCTTCGCGGCCGGCGATCATCTGCGAGTAAACATAAGGCTCCGTGCGGTGGATCTCGCTGACATCCTCAAGGAATGCGGGGCAGCTGCGGCGGTAGATATCGAACGCCATCTCGGCGTCTCCGATGACGGTCGCGGCTACCGAAACCCAGGGATTGTTGTGGGTGAATATCGCGCCGTTCTCCTTGTATCCGGGCGGATAAGAGGAGATCTCGCCGAGTTCGACATGATATGTCGTATAGCAGGGAGCGAGGATCTCTACGCCGTAATCGTTGACCAGCCATTTCTTGACGGAATCGAGCGCCTTGCGGCCGTATCCCTTTTCCTGTCCGATGCCTGCCATGGTGCAGAAGCCCTGAGGCTCGATGAAGATCTTGCCTTCCTCGCACTCGTTCGAGCCGACCTTGTGGCTGTATGCGTCGTAAGCGCGCAGGAACCATTCGCCGTCCCAGCCGTACTCTTCGGTGGCCTTTTTGATCTTGCCGACTTCATTGCGGACACTGTCGGCCTCATCCTTGCTGCCGAAATGCTCGCAAAGGTCTGCGTACTCGAGACCGTACTTTACGAACATGCCTGCGATGAATACAGACTCGGCAACGGGGCCTTCACTCGGACCGAAGGTCTGGAAGCTCTCGCCGGGCTCCTCGGAGAAGCAGTTGAGGTTCAGGCAGTCGTTCCAGTCGGCGCGGCCGATGAGCGGAAGTCCGTGAGGACCTTTGTTATTGACAATGAAATTGATGCTGCGGCGGAGATGCTCCATCAGAGGCTTCTCGCTGCCTTCGACATTGTTGAAAGGAGTGGGATGCTCGAGGATCGTGGCATCGCCGGTCTCGCGGATATAGGCTGCGGTGCAGGCAACGAGCCAGAGGGGATCGTCGTTGAAGCCGCCGCCGATATCGGCGTTGCCTCTCTTGGTCAGAGGCTGGTACTGATGATATGTGGAACCGTTCTCGAACTGGATCGACGCTATATCGATGATCCTTGCTCTCGCGCGGTCGGGAACCAGATGCATGAAGCCGAGCAGATCCTGACACGAATCACGGAAGCCCATGCCGCGGCCGGTACCGGTCTCCCAGTAGCTCGCCGAACGGCTCATATTAAATGTAACCATGCACTGGTACTGATGCCAGATATTTACCATGCGGTTGAGCTTGTCGCTGCCGCTCTCCAGATGATAGATGCCGAGCAGGTCGCTCCAGTACTCCGCAAGAGCCTTGAAAGCTGCCTCTACGCGGGCATCGGTATTATATTTGCCGATGAGCGCGAGCGCGGGAGCCTTGTTGATGACGCCCTTTGACTCGAACTTGCGGTCGCGGGGAACCTCAACGTAGCCGAGCTGGAATACATAGCTCTTTTTCTCGCCGGGAGCGAGAGTGAGCTTAAGCTGATGGGAAGCGATCGGATACCATCCGCTGGCAACCGTATTGCCCGAAGTGCCGTTCTCGATCTGGATGGGATCGTCCCATGCGCGGCGCGCGCCTAAAAATACGTCTCTGTCTGTATCGAAACCGTTTACGTCGGCATTGACCGTGAAGAAAGCGTAATGATCGCGGCGCTCCCTGAACTCGGTCTTATGATAGATCGTGCTGCCGACAACCTCGAGCTCGCCGATCGAGAGATTACGCTGATAATTGTTCGCGTCGTCTACCGCGTTCCAGAGGCACCACTCGATGCAGCTGTAGATCGTAAGCTCCTTTGTTTCGGAGGAATCGTTGGTGATCTCGAGACGGTTGAGCTCGCAGGCATCGCCCAACGGAACAAAAGCGGTGAGCTTTGCGTTCACGCCGTTCTTTTTGCCGGTGAAAACGGTATAACCCATGCCGTGACGGCACTCATAGGAATCGAGTTCGGTTCCCGCGGGGAGGAACGAAGGGCTCCATGTGCAGCCGCCGTCCTTGATGTAGTACATCCTGCCGCCGATATCGTTGGGAACGTTGTTGTAGCGGAAACGCGTGATGCGGCGCAGCTTTGCGTCGCGGTAGAAATCATAGCCGCCTGCGGTGTTCGAGATCAGACCGTAAAAGCCGTCGTTGCCCAGATAGTTGATCCAGGGCAGGGGCGTGGCGGGTGTCGTGATGACATATTCGCGTCTGTCGTCATCAAAATAGCCGTACTTCATAGTAAACCTCCAAATGTTTATCCGATCAGCCTGTAATTAAGGAGAAACGGAACGTTGTCTGCATCTCCTTAATCGTTTTCGTAATTACAGTATATATGCTTACACGCGAAAAAGCAATAGAAGATTTTGACGAGAATGGTGTGTTTTTTTGATTGTTTTTTAGATTGATTTATCTATATCGATATAGTAAACTTTGTTTATGGTTTTTTTATGATTTGAACGGAGGTATAGAATTATGGCTTTTTGTCCCAATTGCGGCGCGCAGGTTGAAGACGGTGTTGCGTTTTGCCCTCAGTGCGGAACGGGTCTGAACGGAGCTGCACCCATGCCGCCCATTGATATTTACGATCACACCGTGGAGTTTCATCCCCAGGATATTTCCGACAATAAGGTATATGCGATGCTCTGCTACCTTATGGGTACCATCGGCATTATCATCGCCCTTCTCGCGAGTGCCGAGTCGCCTTACCTTAAGTTCCACATCAGACAGGCGGTCAAGCTCAGCGTGACTTCGATGCTCACATGGATCGCGGCTGTCGTACTGTGCTGGACTATCATTGTTCCGATCGCGGCGATCGTTCTGGTAGCGGCACTGTTTGTCATCAGGATCATCAGCTTCTTCCAGATCTGCAGCGGAAGAGCGGTTGAGCCCGCCATTGTGCGCAGTCTCAACTTCCTGAGATAACATATGGTCATGATGTTTGCCCGGGCCCGGCACTCTGCAGGTCCGGGACACATTTTTGATAATAGAATATAGTTTGGAGAAAAAAATGAAAAAGAATCTCTCAAGGGTGCTCAGACTGCTGATCATCCTTACGGCAGCGTTTATACTGACCGCCTGCAAAAAACTCGAGGTTACCGCCGACGAATTCGTCGAGTTCACCGATCAGGGATATGACGGCATCGGTACCTCAAAAGCGGAGTTCGATTACAAGGAGATGCTCAAGGACGTAAAGGACAAGATGAAGGACGAGCGTTACTCCGCAGCCAGGAAAATACTCAAGAACGTGACTCTCACTCCCGAAACGGTCAAGGATGTTTCGAACGGACAGACCGTTACATTCGAGTGGGACATCGACGAGGACGACATCAAGGAGCTCGAGGAGGAGTGCAAGCTCATCGTTAAGTTCAACGATGTGGAGCATAAGGTCAGCGGACTTACTCCCCTCAATGAGGTCGACATTTTCAGGAATCTTAATATTTCCTACAGCGGCTACAATACCATCGGAACCATCGACTACGCTTACGGCGAGGGCTATGTCGAGTACACCTTCGACAAGACCGAGGGCCTTTCGAACGGCGATACCGTAAAGGTCACCGCGTCGCTGGACGAATGGTACAAAGACAGCTACACGGACCTTAACGCGTATATGGCCAACATGGGCGAGAAGCCCGCGAGCCTGACAAAGGATATCGTGGTTTCGGGTCTTACGGAGCTTAAGGATTACGATCCTTTCGCGAGCGTATCGCTTAAGTACTCGGGCATGGACGAGTCCGGTACCGCCGAGATCTCGACAGACTGGTCCGACAGCTATTATTATTACTGGGAGTACTCTCTCGACAAGTCTTCCGATCTGAAAAACGGCGACGTGATCACTGTTACCGCGACCGTGTACGACGGCACTCCGATCGAAGAATATGCGGCTAAGTACTACGGACTTAAGATCGCGCAGACATCAAAGCAGTACACGGTTGAGGGACTCGTCGTACTGGCGGGAACTGTCGCGGACATCGTTCCCGAGGGTCTTGAGGGCCTGACACAGGCCGGAAAAGACGCGATCGTTTCATTGGTTGACGGCTGGACCGCGACCGACCTGGTAATGATCGAGGATCTGGGCACAGTGCTCGGATACGAAGAGGATTACTGGTATACCGACAAGTATATACCTTATGTTTACAAGATATACCGCGTAAAGACCCATAATGATAAGGACGGGGAGTTCTCGTTCTACTGGTACGCGAGCTGCAATAACGGCGTTCTTTCGGATGACGGAACTCTCACGATCGACCCGGCTTCCTTCGATTGCCCGACAAACCACTATTCATCGTGGTGGGGTGTATCGGGAGAGGCGTTCTACGGACCTTCGGGCGATCTGTTCTACGTAGGCTTTGATTCACTCGAGTCCCTGTACAAGACCAAGTTCGAAGACAGGAGCCTCCTCATTAAGGAGAATACGGTCAACGAGGACGCACCCGCAGCTATCCTGTTCCCCGAGAACGGAGCGGGTGAGGAGCCCGAGGCCGGCCAGACCGGAGCCTGATATCTGCGGACGGATACATATTTACATTTACACCGGGATCGATTATTCTATGCGAATAATAGCCATATAAAAAATACGGAGGGAAAAGATTATGAAGTTTTGTCGTTTTTGCGGTAAACAGCTCGGCGATGACGAAGTATGTGACTGCGAGGAATCCAAAAAAGCTGCGGAAAATGCGCAGACCGAGGGTGCCGAGACCGGTACCGACAGCAATGCCGTGATCGATAACGAAAAGGATTCGGTTACTCTTGATGTTTCGGGCGTTGTTGAGAAGGCTAAGAGCCACAAGGACCTGCTGATCAAGATCGGCTGCGGCGTAGCCGTAGTTATCCTGCTCCTGATCTTAAAGAGCCTGTTCTCGGCCAGCTACAAGACACCTATCAACAACATCGTAAGCGCCATCAATAAGGGCAAGAAGGCAGATTACCTTACACTGTACAACGCAGGCCTGCCCAAGAACCTCGCGAAGCTGAACAAGGAGTTCTACACCACCCTTTACGAGGACAGTCTCGAGGACAAGAATGACGATATCAGCGACGCGTTTGAGGAGCTGAAGGACAAGTATCCCAAGTTTAAGATCAAGTTCGATATCGATTCCAAGGAAAAGCTTACGAAGACCGAACTCAGCGAATTCAAGGACGAACTCGAAGAGGGTGACCTTGAGGATCTCGATGACACGATCGACGAGATCGAGGACGAGATCGACGATAAGGCCGAGGATCTGGCGGATATGCTCGATGTAAGCGAGAGCGATCTGAAGAAGGTGCTCAAGGACTACATCAAGTATCTCAAGAGCTTCAAGAAGATCAAGATCACAGCCGGCTACAAGGTAAGAGGCCAGTACATTTTAAAGAACGGCGGCGATGAGATCAACAAGACCGACAAAGTTACGATGTACATCGTTAAGATGAACGGCAACTGGGTTATCTTATCCACAAAGAACGGTGAGAAGTTCCGTTTCGATTCCGAGAAGAAGTCATACGATAGGGTCAGATTCCTTCATGACTACATCAATATCTTCTACGAGAATGCCGCAGCGCCCAGCCTCTTCTAAAATCTTTTGAGTTTTTTCGGGCAGGATCCTCAGGGTCCTGCCCGATTTGCTTTTTAAAAACGGATAGTGTATACTTGTCCGCAGTAAATCAAGGGAGAAAACAGAATGAAAAGCAAAAGCAATATCAGGATGATCGCAGCGGCTTTGCTCGCGGCTGTGATAATGGCGCTGCTTCCGGCAGCCGGAGTGCTGGCGGATGAAGATTTCACGCCCAAGTACAGCGACGATGAGCTGTATAAGATCTACGACGAGCTGATCGCGGAGTACATGAACGACAACGACCCCGATGCGGTATTCGCGGTAACGGGAATAGGAGTCGGAGGAGCCGTGATAAACGGAGAACTCACCGGTTTCGGAGAGAGCGGTCTGGAAAAAAGAGTTGTCGTTACGGTCAGATATCAGTACTATGAGGAGTACAAAAAGAAGATAGAGGACAAATACGGCGACGCCGTTTATGTCGAGTATTCGGAGAGCTCAAAGGCCGAGTACGAGTCACAGAACATTTCGTTTGACGACGGAACCGGCAATGCCGCGGATCCCGCCGCGAACGCGCAAACGGCCGATCCGGCGCGCATATCCGAAGGCGAGAGCGCGCACGGCACCGGTACTTCGGCAAAGGCGCAGATCATCGTAGGCGTGATCCTGGCTGCGGCTGCCGCGGTCGCGATATACTTCTACGTAAAAAAGAACAGAAAACCCGCTAAGAAGGGCAAAAAGAAATGAAATATCCCCGCAGGACCGGCCAAGCGCCGTGACTGCGGGGATTTTGTCTTATTTATGCGATCTGATAAGGTTTTTGATATCGGCCGCGGTGCAGTCGGTCAGGTCCGAGAGCCTGATCGGCAGTATCTGTGAATCGCCGAGGAATATATAGAGCGTGCCGCTCCAGGTGCGGACTGCGGTAACCTGGCCGTAGATATACTCGCTGGCGCTCGGAAGACCCGTGATCTTGAAGAACTCATTGTAGAACCTGAAGGTCGGCTTGGGGCAGGATTTAACGTCATAGCGCTTTTTCAGGGCCTCTTTTGCCTTGTCGGCGGCTGAGTAGTGCATGTAGAGCAATACCACGATGAAGATGCCGAGAACGATAACGTGCAGGAGTTGCGCCTGCAGGAGCTTGAATATGGTGATAACGGCCAGTATGCCGACCAGCATGACGAAAGTAGGCTCGGGGCTGATCCATGCCCTGAACATGCCGAGACGCTCGAAGAGCGCTTCGTCGTAGCTCGTGGTGACCGTGTAGGCCGGAGGCGTGCTCATGTCGATCTCTCCGGCAGCCATCCGCTCACGGAAGGCGGTCATTGCGTCGGAAACCTGCTTTGCTTTTTTGTCGCGCCTCTTTCCGAGGAAAACGAACAGGAGAATGACGGCCGCGATGAGCACAACAAATACGATTATGATGACGATGAGCTTGAGTCTGGCGACACGGACCAGCTCCTCGTATTCCTCGTGGGTGAGGATCTTTGTGAACGAAACGCCGGAAACGATTTTGCGCAGGAAGCTCTCATCGCCGTCCGCCATACCTTCGGTGAATGTGTCGAACTGAAGCATCTCACCGTTGATTATCGTGCCGTAGATGACTTCGGAGCAGGGATTCTCCGTAGAACGCGCGTCTATGAATATCCTGACGAAAGGAAGCTCGTTCAGATCGCGGCTCACGCTGAACTCGGGCGGGAGCGCGGTACTCTGGGATGAAGCCGACATCGCGTTGTTCATGTAATCGAGGATGTCGCTGTCGCTCATGTCCGCAAAAGAAAATACATCCGCGGTGCTCGAGGTGCGGTTGGTTATCAGGTTGACCGTAAGCTTGCTCGAGGGCTCATAGAACGAGGCCGCAACGCCCATGTCCTTAAAGGACTTGAGTGTGGCCGACGGATCGGAGATGCCGGCTTTCTGCCAGATCTCGTCATACTGCGCGGTATCCTGCGTCATTACAAGGACATCGTCGTCAATACTTATCTTCAGGTAGTGTGTTTCATTTGTAAACTCGGCTGCCGAGGCACGCGCCGCGGGCATTATCAGAAAAAAAGCCGCCGCGAGGATCAGCAGCGCCAGAGTCTTTATGCTGTTTTTTCGCATGATATTCTCTTTATCCCTTCGATAAAAATTTCAATGAATACTTTATATTATAACCCGACGGTTGTCAATCCGCGCAGATGCTTGAAAAAAGAGCGTTTTTGACGTAAAATATAAAGAAGGCAGCATAATTGAGGGGGCATTGCAAAATGGGCGAAGCAAAACATCAGACGACCCGTCTCGAACGGGCCGCTTACAGCGCGTATTTTTTCGGACAGAACATATTCTATGTGATCATAGCCACATACGTTTCGACTTTCCTTCTGAACATGGGAATGAGCGAGGCGGTGGCGGCGGTAGTGTGTCTCGCGCCGCAGATATGGGACATCATTAACGATATAGTGTTCGGCATCATCGTCGACAAGACAAACCTGAAGGGCGGCAAGTTCCTGCCCTGGCTCAAGATCAGCTGGATATTCATTCCCGCGACCACGCTGCTGTTGTTCTTTATGCCGCAGGGGATGTCGCAGGGCAGGATGGCTGCATGGGTCATCGTGGCATACTCGCTCTGGTCGGTAGCGTATACGATGTGCGATACGCCTATATTCGCGCTTTCCACGGCGATGAGCGAGTATATCTCGGAGCGTACCGCTATCCTTTCAGTGGGACGTGTTTTCGCGACCGTAGGCGCCATCGTCGGCACACTCGGCATCGAAGCGCTCTACGGCAATGTCGGCTGGAGGAGCACTGCCCTGATCTGCTCGGTACTCTCGATGCTGTGCATGTTCCCGATACTGGTCCTCGGCAAGGAGCGCACCAAGGTCGACCGCGGTCCCTCGATACATTTTAAGGATCTGGCCGGAGCGCTTGTGAAAAATAAGTATCTGCTCATTTTTTACATATCGTTTTTGTTTGTGAGCGTATCAAATTCTGTACAGATCATCGTTCCGATATTCGCGGAATATGTTCTCGGGAATACGGATAAGGGAACCATCCTGCTCGCGATGGCCATGCTGCCCGCGGTAGTCCTGAGCTTCTTTATCCCGGCGCTCTGCAAAAAGTTCGACAAGTTTTTCATCTATCTCGCTACAGTGATCATTTTTGCGGCGGCATCGCTGCTGCAGTTCTTTGTGGGCTATTCGAACGAGATACTGCTCGATGTGATCATGGCGGTCAGGGGCGTGGGACTGATCGGTGTCGGAGTCATCGCTTACCTGTTCACACCCGACTGCGTCGAGTACGGCCAGTATAAGAACGGTGTCCGTCAGGAGGGCATCTGCTTCGCGATACAGACCTTTGTCACCAAGCTTTCGGGCAGCATCAACAATTCGATGTGCATGGCGATCCTGGCCGCGATGGGCTTTGTCGCAAAGAACGCGACCGATATCATCGTAAACGGTGAGGTGATCGGTCATGAGGTCGATATGATAGGCAAATCGGCCTGCTGGTTCGTATTTACGATCGTTTCCGCGATCGGGCCGCTCGTGGCGCTCCCGATCCTGATCCTCGGCTATAAGCTCAGGGACAGGGACGTAGAGCTCATGACACTCTGCAACAACGGAGAGATTACGAAAGCCGACTGTGAGTCACGGCTTTCGCGGCAATATTGACAGGCGCGAGGAGGCGCAAAGATATGGAATATAAGCAGCGCAGCACACGGTTTTTCGGCAGGAGCATAACTGCGAAGGCGGGAGCCCTGATCGCTCTCATTCTCGCATTTATCCTCTGTGTGCCGGAGGTTTCGTACGTACCGGGCATCCCCGGCACGGTTGAGGTCGAGGCGGCGGTCAAGCTCAACATCAAGAAGCTGGTCATCGCGCCCGGACAGAGCTACACGATCTCGGTCAGCGGCTCGAAAAAGGATTTTACCTGGACGAGTTCCAATAAGGCCGTTGCGACGGTCAAGGCCGGGAGCAAAAAGTATCAGGGCGTGATAACCGGTGTCAAAGAGGGCGTGACCACGATCACCGCGACACTCGGCAGCAAGTCCTACGAGTGTACCGTCGTTGTAAACGCGGAGGCGGAAGGCCCCGAGGCATACGGCGATACGCTTTCTTCGACAGGCTCGTTCAAGGACATTACGATCTATGAGTGCAAGGGTGACAAGAATACGGTTTCTCGCAGCGACAAGTCCCAGAAAAAGGCTAAGACCCTGACTGCGGCAAAGGACATGAAGCTAAAGAACGACGACTATCTGACCGTCGCGTCAAAGGGTCTCATGCGCCTGTGCATGGACGACGAAGAGTTCGTATATATGGCTTCGGGCACCGAGGCCGTTGTGTCAAAGGGATGGTTCAGCAGGTCGAAGGTTGTCCTCGTAAAGGGCGAGATGATAGCCGAGGTACAGAAGCATCTCGGAGAAGGCGAGAGCCTCAACATCGTCACTCCCAATACGAGTATGGCGATCAGAGGCACGGTCGTTGCGGTCAAGAGCACGATCGACAAAAAGACCAAGGCCGTCACTACGGTAAACTATGTACTTGAGGGCAAGGCCGAAGTGACCTACACCGATAAAAAGGGAAAGACCCAGACCGTTAAGCTCAAAGCCGGAGAGGGCATGAAGGTCAAGTCCTCCGCAAAGGGCAAGACTTCCTCGAAAAAGACTGCGGACGTCAGCGCGTTCAAGTTCACGGGCATCGATGTCACAAAGCTTAAGGGCGCGGACGGACCCGTATCGATCGATACCGGAAAGACCGGCAACGGCGATGATACCGGAAAGACCGGCAACGGCGATGATACCGGAGATACGGCAGCGTCGGAGGTTGTATATACGATAGGCGGCCAGCTAGAAGGCAAGGCCACCATACCGAATGTGACAAAGACCGACAGCGCGGTATATATCGGCAAATACTGGGGCATCACCGGCTACAAGAGTTACGAGGAAGAAGAGGGGGATGTCGGCGATTATCCGAGTGATTATCCCGACTGGTATTATATGGGCGACAAAGAGCCGATATATGGCTGGATCCCTTACGATGAGAACGGATTTGAGGGATACATCTTCAATACGGACAAAATGGGCATACCCGTATATTATGTGAGCGGCGATTCGGTCGACATTTTCACCTCGGGCAGCCTGTTCTACAACGGGCGCTGGATAAAGCTCGCTGCCGACGGAAAGGGCAGCTATAAATACGACGCGACGATGACTAAGCTCAGCGCGGCGGGCAGCCTGTACGACTCAAAGGTTTCGGGCACAGGATATGCCAGATATGTCGATAAGGTCGACTGGGATTCGGTAAACGGCGGACTCGGCGGCTCGGAAGAGTATATGTACAACGCGGTCGGCAACAAAGCCACTCTGAAAAAGGGTGTATGGCTGGCTCCGGGCGTTCAGGGCGCGTCACCCTTCATCGTGGTGGTAGGCAACCCTTAACCGGCGCCGAAGGTTGTTGACATGAATATGCGTGAGTGCTAAAATCAACGCAGATTACGGCAGGGGGAGTAATTGCCCCCTGCTTTCTTCGAAAAGTGAGACATTCAGGAGGAAGAGATGACACAGTCCAGAACACATAACTGTAATGAACTCAGACCTGCAAACATAGGCGAGAAGGTTACGCTCGCAGGCTGGTACGAGAACATGCGTAAGGTCAGCAAGAACCTGGGATTCCTTGTTCTGCGCGACTTTTACGGAACCACTCAGATCGTTATCGAGACCGAGGAGATGATGGCGATCGTTGACGCGCTCAACTGCGAATCCACGATCCAGGTGACAGGCACCGTTCGTGAGCGTTCGAGCAAGAACCCGAACCTGCCCACAGGCGAGATCGAGGTTGTTCCCGAGCAGATCAATGTACTCGGCAAATGTATTTACAATGAGCTGCCTTTCGAGATCAACCGCTCGAAGGAGGCAGATGAGAATACCAGGCTCAAGTACCGTTACCTCGATCTGCGCAATCCCGAGGTTAAGTCCAAGATCGTTCTGCGTTCGCAGATCGTATCCGAGCTGCGCAGGAGCATGAACGACCACGGTTTCCTTGAGATCACGACACCTATACTTACCGCATCCTCGCCCGAGGGTGCCAGAGACTATCTGGTTCCTTCGCGTAATTACCCCGGATGCTTCTATGCGCTGCCCCAGGCACCCCAGCAGTTCAAGCAGCTGCTGATGACCTCCGGCTTTGACCGTTATTTCCAGATCGCTCCCTGCTTCCGCGATGAGGACGCAAGAGCCGACCGTTCGCCCGGAGAGTTCTACCAGCTCGATATGGAGATGGCCTTTGCTTCGCAGGAGGATGTTTTCGCGGTACTTGAGGACGTGCTTCCTCCCGTATTCGAGAAATTCGGCACCTACAGCCGCGCATCCCGCGCTCCGTTCTCGCGCATCAGCTACAACGACGCGCTCGAGCGTTTCGGTTCCGATAAGCCCGATCTTCGTATCAAGGGCGAGTTAAAGGACGCTTTCATTCTTGAAGACTGCGGCTTTGAGCCTTTCAAGGGCGCATTCATCAAGGCATTTGTCATCAATAATTTCGGCGAGACACGTAAGTTCATCGATGCGACCTGCGCCGAGGTAGAGGTTCAGACCGCAAATAAGGTTTACTGGTTCAGACTCGACGAGAACGGCGAGTTCGTGGGCGGTATCTCGAAGTTCCTGCAGGAGAAGAAGGCGGCGATCATTTCCGCGCTTTCTCTTGTTCCCGGCGATTTCGTCGCGGTTGCGGCCAATACCAAAAAGACCGACTGCTTCAAGACAGCCGGCGCGATGCGCAAGCTCTTCGGACAGAAGATCCCCGCGATCTTCGACAAGGAACAGTATTCGTTCTGCTGGATCGTTGATTTCCCTATGTACGAGATCGGCGAGGAGTCGGGCGAGCTCGAGTTCTGCCATAATCCTTTTTCGATGCCTCAGGGCGGCCTGCAGGCTCTGTGCGAGAAAGATCCTCTCGATATTTACGCTTATCAGTACGACCTTGTATGCAACGGCGTAGAGCTTTCATCCGGCGCTGTCCGCAACCACGATCCCGAGATCATGGTAAAGGCATTTGAGATCGTAGGCATGGGCGAGGACGACGTTAAGGCCAAGTTCCCCGCCATGTACAACGCATTCTGCTACGGAGCACCGCCTCATGCAGGCATCGCTCCCGGCGTAGACCGTATGGTAATGCTTCTGTGCGGTACCGATTCGATCCGCGAGGTCATCGCTTTCCCGATGAACAGCAAGGCACAGGATATGATGTGCGGCGCGCCGACACCTGTCAGCGAGAAGCAGCTGCGCGAGGCCAATATCGCTGTTATTAAACCTGAGAAATAAAGAAATTAATACAGACATGGAGACGGTTCTTTCGTCTGCGAATTGCGCAGACGAAAGAACCGTCCCCATGTCTGTCATGTCTGTCATATCTGTTTCGGTATTATGCGATATGCACCGAAAGTAATTTGTAGTCGTCATCGATCACGACGTAATCCGCATCGAGGCCTACGGCAATGCTTCCGCATCTGCCTTCAAGACCTACCGAAGCGGCAGCGTTATAGGTGGCGGCAAGGATCGCTTCTTCCTCGGGAATGCCGAAGTCCTTTACGCAGCGCTTCAGTCCTTCGAAGAGCGTAATGCCGGAGCCTGCGAGCGTGCCGTCCTCGAGACGGATCTCGCCGTTTTTCAGGAATACCGGGAGCCCTCCGGATGAATACTGCCCGTCGGGAAGACCTGAAGGAGCGATAGAATCCGAGATAAGTACGACTCTGCCGGGATAAGCCTTAAAAGCGTGGCGGAGGACCGATTCATGCACGTGCAGACCGTCGCAGATCAGCTCGACCCAGGCTTTTGCGTCCGCGGCCGCGCCGGGGATGCCGGGCTTTCTGTGATGGAGCCCGTTCATGGCGTTGTACAGATGCGTTACATGATCGGCTCCTGCGTTAAAGGCTTTCATGGCAGTATCGTAATCGCAGTCGGAATGGCCGACCGACACATAGAGCGCGGAGCTTTTGTCAGAAGCGTTGCCCGCGGTGTGCTTCTTTATGAATTCGATCGCGTTATCCTGCTCGGGAGCGATCGTGATAAGCCTTATGATCCCGCCGGAAAGCGTATTGAGTTCATTGAAATAGGCTTCGTCGGGAGCTGTGATATACTGCGGATCATGTGCTCCCTTTTTCTCGAGTGAAAGAAAAGGACCTTCGGCGTTGATGCCGCGGATCTTTGCGGGAAAAGCGTCTTTGACCGTGCCCGCGAGCTGTCCGATCTGCGAGCAGGCGCGGCGGTATATGTCCGGAGCGTTTGTCATGGTGGTGGCAAGAACGCTCGTTACGCCGTGCGCTGCGTAATGACGGAGCATCTTTACATCTTCTTCGGCCGAAGAAACAGTGAAATCATAGCCCAGGCAGCCATGAGTGTGAATATCGAAAAGTCCGGGAATTATCTTATTCCCTGTGTAGTCTTCGACCGGTTCGCCCGGAGCGGGCGTAAGTTCTTCGGTCCCTTCCGAAATCTCGGCAAATTTGCCGTCAGTAACCCTGAAAGATGCCTTGCGGAAGGTTCCGTTCAGGAAAACCCTGGCATTTTTTATGATCATAGGTGTTACTCACCATCCCCTCTGTTTTTGATAAGTCAATTTTACTATACGTACCCGATAATGACAAAGGAAAAATTACCAAAAAACGGAACAGAACTTTGTTCAATTTTTGTGGGGAAATTGGACAAAAAGTGTGCTATAATTACAGTAGAGATATGTGCGACTGTTTTTAGCGCTTACGGGAAGGAGGAGCATCATGTTTGACATAGGCGATTATGTTGTATTTGGAACTGACGGAGTATGCACCGTGGAAGCGGTCGGAAGCCTGGATATTGAAGGGGTATCGAAAGAAAAACTGTATTATACCCTCGCTCCCGTCGGCAAGTCCGGAAACAACCGGATATTTGCTCCCGTAGACGGTAAGCGTGTGGTTATGCGCAGGGTCATCACACCCGACGAAGCAAAGGCGCTCATAGGCAAGATCACCGAGATCGAGCCTCTCGACGTACCCGATGAGCGTAAGAGGGAAGAGGCGTATAAGGCAGCCCTCATGAGCTGCGACGTTGTACAGATGGTGCGCCTCATCAAGGAGATATACAGGCGCCGCCAGGCGCGTTTTGCGGCCGGGAAAAAGCTCCCCGCCATAGACGAACGCTATTGCAATCTTGCGGAGAACTCTCTTTACAGTGAGCTGAGCCTTCCGCTAAACGTTGAAAAGAGCCGCGTTGAGGAGTATATTACCGACGCGGTCGAGCATAAATGATCCGGTAATATAAGGCAAGACAAGGGGACGGTTCTTCTGTCTGCGCAATTCGCAGACAGAAGAACCGTCCCCTTGTCTTGCCCGCGTCTTTTTCAAATAGACAAATGCCGAAATTGAGTTTATAATAATTCTGATTTGCGCGATAGGCGATTCAGCTTTTTTCTCATAGGATGCAAAGGAGCATAAATGAGCGATATATACGATTATCTCGAATGGCGCGGCGATATCGGATTTTCCGACCTGGGCATGTGCGAGGCCGACTATATAGTTTTCTGCGCGATCTCTTATCTTCCTTTTGACGGGCTGGTGTCCGAAGATCCGCACAGTCCCGTTCTTCTCGGCGATGCGATAGCGAAAATGCGTGAGCAGGTCGTTCAGCCTTCAAAGCAGAAAAAGACTAAGAAAGCGGCAGCGAAGGAAACTCAGGACCGGGAATACATGTTCAAGGGCGATGACAGGCTTACCGAGCTCATAGCGGACAGCGAGAGGTTCGCAGGGCTTCAGATGTGCGGCTTTGTCAACAGGATAGATACCGGTGAGCAGAAACAGTTCTGCGCGATGACATTCATACTTCCGGCGGGAGATGCAGTCGTTACCTTCAGGGGGACGGACAACACGATCGTCGGCTGGAAGGAAGATTTCAACATGGGCTTCATGTGCGAGCTTCCGTCGCAAAAGGATGCCGTCGCATATCTTACCGACATTGCCGGGATATACCCTAAGGCAAATATATATGTCTGCGGCCACTCGAAGGGCGGAAACCTGGCGATGTACGCATCGTTTTTCTGCAGGGAAAAGATACAGCGCCGCATCTGTGCCGTCAGAAATCTGGACGGGCCCGGATTCATCGAGGAGGTCCTCGAAAAGGACGGACCGAAGGGCATCATTCCCAGGACAAAAACTTACGTACCGCAGTCATCGGTTGTCGGGATGCTGCTCTCGCACGAGGAACCCTACTACGTTGTGCACAGCAAGAATTACGCGCTGATGCAGCATCAGCTCAACAGCTGGGAGATCAGGAGAGGCGAGCCGGTCGGAGACGGCGGTACCACCGAGTCGAGCCAGCTTATCGACAGGACCTTAAAGCAGTGGGTTGCAGAGATGTCGATCGAGCAGCGCGGAGAGCTGATCGACGGTTTTTATGAGGTTATATCGAAGGCGGATGCCACCACGCTCTCCGAACTGACAAAAGGCAAGAGCACGGTTGCGATGATAAAGGCCATGAGCAAACTCGACGGAGAGAAAAAGGTACTTTTCCGCACCGCATATAAGATATTTAAACAGTCGCTGAAGCAGTCACTGCCGACGGGCAAGCTGTTTGCGTCGTCAACACGTAAGACGGCCGGCGTCTGAAGGAGATTCGGCGCTGCGGGCTGACCACAGATAATGAGGAGGGGATCATAATGCTGGCGAACGATATTTATTCACTCGAATGGACCGGAAATGTCAAGGTTATCGGCAGGGCTTTCGTTTACAATGACTGCCTCTGGCTCTCGTATTCGGGAACGGGCATCGAGTTCATATGCAATGACGGCTTCAGGGCACTGCTCTGCGCCGATATGATCGCGCCCGGAACGGATGACGGCTATGCGCGTGTTACAGTGCTTAAGGACGGCGCGCCGATACTCGACGAGCGCCTCGACAATAAGAATATGGCAGTGGAGATCCGTGACGCGGGAGTGCATACCTACACTATCCTCAAGCTCTCCGAGTCCGCGAATTCTTCGCTGGGCATCCTCGAGCTCGAAGCGTACGGGACCATGACCGCGGACGACGGCAGCACGGTCGGACTTATCCCGACGGAGGATAAGCGCCTCAAGGTCGAATTTGTCGGCGATTCCATCACCTGCGGCTACGGAGTTGAGGGTAAGCTCGGCGAGACCTTTACGACCGCGACGGAAAACTACATGAAGGCCTGGGCCTATCTTACCGCGAAAAAGCTGAACGCGGATTACAGCACGGTATCAAAATCCGGCGCCGGCATTATCTCGGGATATACCGATTCGGGCGAAAGAAATCTTGACAATATCATCACGGGCTATTACGATTTGATGGGCTGCTCGAACGTCGGGATCGATAAAAATGTCGGCCCGAAGGATTTCGAATATGATTTTGCGATGGAGCCCGATCTGATCGTTATACTGCTTGGGACCAACGATATCAGCTACTGCCGCCCGGTCGACGCGGACGGGAAACCGAAGCTTTCCAAGTCTGAGGAGAAGGAGCGCGGGAAGCTGTTTTACACGGAGTATAAAAAGTTCCTCAAGCATGTTAGGGAGAAAAATCCGCTCTCGAAGATCGTCTGCGCGCTCGGTGTTTTGGGCGACGGACTGAATGCCGAGGCCGAGATGGCTGTCAGTGAGCTGCGCGCCGAGGGCGACCAGCGTATATTCTGGCTTCCCTTAAAGCCGCAGGATCCCGCGGATGGATACGGAACGGATTACCATCCTTCGCAGATCACCCAGAAAAAACTCGCCGAAACGATATCGGACTACGTGCTCGATATGTAAGAGGCAAAAAGCAATTCAGACAGGAAAGAGATGAACACCATGAAATCTGCAAATACGGGATTTCATAATACCTTAGTTAAATTCATAGCTGCCGCGGCGGTCGTACTGGTTTTTATCGGCGCAGGCAGGATACACGCGGCATCCGCGGGGGATATCTTTACGAGGAGCAGCACAAAGCTCTCTTATCCTTCGACCAGGACCATAGCCTTAAAAACTCCGGCGATCGGAACGGAGATCAGATATTTTTCCAGCGATAAGGATGTCGCTTATGTCGGCAAGGACGGCGAGATCATGACCGTCGGAGTCGGGACCTGCACGATCTACGCGATCGGAGAGGACGGCACCGCGGATGAGTGCACGGTCACGGTCGAAGAGCCTGACGCGCCGCACAGGCAGATAGCGCTCACCTTTGACGACGGTCCCGATTATTTCGGACAGGAGCTGCTGGATTTCCTGGCGGAGCGCAATGTAAAGGTCACATTTTTCTACATAGGCAATCAGATATCAAAATATAAGGACAATGTCTACAGAGCCTACAACGAGGGGCATGAGATAGGCAACCACAGCTGGTCGCATCCCGTTCTTTCCACGATGAAGAATGAGGGCATCATGGAGGAGCTTAACAGCACTTCGAATGCGATCTTTGAAGTGACGGGAGCATATCCGACGGTTTTCAGACCTCCTTACGGCTCAAAGAACGACAGGCTGCTCTCGATCTGCGGCATGCCCTGCATCCTCTGGTCCGTGGATACGCTCGACTGGAAGTACAGGGATGTCGATTATGTCACCGACCAGATCGTAAAGGGGGCATCGGACGGCGCGGTCATTCTTGTGCATGAGATCCACAAGACGACGATCGCTGCGGCAAAGATCGCTATCGATAAGCTGCTCGAGGACGGATGGGAGTTTGTGACGATCACCGAGCTCATGGAAAGAGACGGCACCGCGATCCAGCCGGGAGCGGTATACAGCCGGAAGAAGAGACCGGAATGATATTTATATATATCCGATTCCAAAGAGGAGGAAAGTAAATGAAAAAGGGAACCTTTGGGGGTGGTATACACCCCTATGAAGGCAAAGAACTCTCAATGAACAAGCCCACAGTTCAGCTGCTTCCCAAAGGAGACCTCGTCTACCCGATGTCACAGCACATCGGAGCGCCGGCAAAGCCCATAGTGGCCGTCGGGGACAGGGTTCTCATGGGACAGATAATAGCTGAAGCCGGGGGCTTTGTTTCGTCTCCGATAGCCGCATCCGTCTCGGGAACGGTAAAGGAGATCCGGCCGACGCTCACAGTCTCGGGAGCGATGGCCAACGCGATCGTCATCGAGAATGACAACAAATACGAGCCCATCCCGGGACTCGGAGAAAAGCGTGATTACACGAAGCTTTCGAAACAGGATATCCGCGACATCATCCGCGACGCCGGCATAGTCGGCATGGGCGGCGCAGGTTTCCCGACTTTCATAAAGCTGACTCCGAAGGATGAGAACGCGATCACACACATCATCGTAAACGGTTCCGAGTGTGAGCCGTATCTTACGAGTGACTACCGCATGATGATCGAAGAGGGAGAGAAGCTCGTCGACGGCCTCAGGATCATCCTGCAGCTGTTCGACAACGCGGAGGGCGTTATCGCCATCGAGGACAACAAGCCCAAGGCGATCGAGCATATTTCCAAGATCGCTGAAGGCGAGAAGAGGATCAGGGTTCAGGTCGTTAAAACAAAGTACCCCGAAGGCTCCGAGCGCCAGCTGATCAAGGCAGTCACCGGACGCAAGATCAATTCTTCGATGCTCCCTGCGGACGCGGGCTGCATCGTCAACAATGTCGATACCGTTATCTCGATACATATGGCGGTCGCGGAGAGCACGCCCCTTATCAGACGTATCGTGACCGTGTCGGGCGACGCGGTCGTTAACTGCCAGAATTTCTGCGTAAAGACCGGCACGCTCTATTCCGAGGTGCTCGAGGCAGCGGGCGGATTCACGACCAGACCGAAAAAGCTCATTTCCGGCGGTACAATGATGGGACTGAGCCTGTTTGATACCTCGGTGCCCGTGACCAAAACATCATCGGCGCTCCTTGCGTTTAAGGAGGATCCGATGGACCTCGTTCCCGAAGGTCCCTGCATCCGCTGCGGACGCTGCGTGGAGGCCTGTCCCGAGAACCTGATCCCGCAGATGCTCATGGCAGCCGCGGAGAAGTTCAACGACGCGAAGTTCGAGGCGATCAGCGGTATGGAGTGCATGGAGTGCGGTTCCTGCACATATGTATGTCCTGCCGGCAGAAAGCTCACACAGGCATTGAAACAGACCAGAAGAAGCATTCTGGACAACCGTAAGAAGAAATAAGGAGGAGCATCAGACAGATGAAAGAATTATACAATGTGTCCGCTTCTCCTCACGTAAGAAGCGGCGTAACGACCAGATCCATCATGCGTGACGTTGCGATAGCGCTCATCCCCGCGAGCGCGATGGGCGTGTACAGATTCGGATTCAGGGCATTCCTCGTGCTGCTTGCGGCAGTTGTCGCGGCCATGCTCTCCGAATTCATGTGGAACAGATTCGTATTAAAGAAAAACGGAGGCTTTGCCGAGTGCAGCGCTCTCGTTACCGGACTGCTGCTCGGTATGAACCTGCCCGCGTCGGTTCCGCTCTGGATGCCGGTAGTAGGCTCCGTTTTCGCGATAATCGTAGTCAAGGAGTTCTTCGGCGGACTCGGACAGAACTTTATGAATCCCGCTCTTGCGGGCCGCTGCTTCCTGATGATCAGCTTTGCCGGCCGTATGACGGGCTTTGCTGTTGAGAAGGCGGCAGACGGTCTCGGACTGTTCATGGGCGGCGCTTCCGCTATCGACGGACTCTCGTCGGCGACTCCTCTCGCAGTCATCAAGAACGGCTCCGCGTACAGCTTAAAGGACATGTTCCTTGGATTTACCGGCGGCGTGATCGGCGAGACGAGCACTCTGTGCATCCTGATCGGTGCGGCTTACCTGCTGGTACGCAAGGTCATCAACCTGCGCATCCCTGTGGCGTACATCGCGACATTTGCAGTATTCATGCTGATCTTCGGCGGACACGGGTTTGATATGACCTATCTTGCCTGCCAGCTCTGCGGCGGCGGACTCATGCTCGGCGCATGGTTCATGGCTACGGATTACGTGACGAGCCCCATCACAAAGCTCGGACAGGTAGTATTCGGTATACTGCTCGGACTCCTGACAGGAGTCATCAGAGTATTCAGCAATTCCGCGGAAGGCGTTTCCTACGCGATCATCTTCTGCAACCTGCTGGTTCCTTTCATTGAGAGATTTACGATGCCGAGGGCCTTCGGTATCGTAAAGGCAAAGAAGGGAGGCGCAGCAAAATGAGTGAGACAAAGCAGAAAAACACTTTGATCCATGACGCGCTGATCCTTTTCGCGATCACGCTGATCGCTGCCGTTGCGCTGGGTTTTGTATATGAGATCACAAAGGACCCGATCGCGCAGGCGGAGGCTAAGGCAAAGATTGACGCTTACAAAGCCGTATTCCCGGAAATGACGGCCACCAAAGAGTTCGATGAGCCGGAATGGGCATTGGAGAATGCGAAAAAGCTGCTCGATTCCGATCCCGCATATGAGGGTGTTGCCGTTGATGAGATACTTATGGCCGAGGACAGCTCGGGCGCACTGCTCGGATACGTGCTTACCGTTACGAGCACAAAGGGCTACGGCGGTAAGATCACGATAACGATGGGCGTGAGCCGCGACGATGTCCTGAAAGGTGTTGAGTTCCTTACGATCTCTGAGACACCGGGTCTCGGAATGAATGCAAAGGAAGATAAGTTCAAGTCACAGTTTAAAGACGCAAAAGTCGGACAGTACTCCCTCTCAAAGCGCAATATCAGCGGCGATACCGAGATAGACGCGATCTCGAGCGCTACGATTACGACAACTGCCGTGACCAGATCCGTAAACGCCGGTCTTAAAGTGATCCGGGAACTCTTCCTGAATAATTACAATAACTGACACAGCATCTTATTACATCGTGAGGACAAACAAATGAATAAATGTACAGAACGCCTGTATAACGGGCTTATAAAAGAAAATCCCACGCTCGTACTGATGCTGGGTATGTGTCCGACACTCGCGGTAACCACCTCCGCGGTCAACGGACTCGGTATGGGCCTTTCCACAACGGCCGTACTTGTTATGTCAAACCTGATGATCTCCGCTCTGCGCAAGATCATCCCCGATAAGGTCAGGATGCCTTCGTTCATCGTTATCGTAGCGTCTTTCGTTACGATCGTGGATCTCCTGATCCAGGGTTATCTGCCGGCGCTCAACAAATCGCTCGGCATATACATCCCGCTTATCGTTGTTAACTGCATTATCCTCGGACGCGCCGAGGCATATGCGAGCAAGAATCCGGTGCTTCCGTCGATATTCGACGGTATCGGTATGGGACTCGGATTTACCTGCGCGCTGACGATCATCGGTCTCGTTCGCGAGATACTGGGCGCGGGCACAGCGTTCGGCTTTAAGATCATGCCGGCCGCTTACGAGCCCTTCTCGATCTTCGTTATGGCGCCCGGAGCATTCTTCGTGCTCGCGATCCTTACGGCGATCCAGAATAAGTTAAAGCTGAAATCCGCGACCAACGGAGACGCGCCTGCCGCGGCAGAGCCTCTGGCATGCGGCGGAAACTGCGCCGAGTGCGTAGGCAATGTCTGCACCGCGAACCGCGGACTGCTCGAGCAGATAGCGGAGGAAGAGGCGGCAAAGAAGGCGGACGCAAAGGCATCCGCAAAGAAGGCTTTCCCCGAGATCTCCGAATCTGCGGCCGCTGCGAACGGGCAGCAGGAAGGAGGCAATAAATGATCAGATCACTTATTTTACTCCTTATCGGCGCCGCGCTCGTAAATAACGTCGTACTCAGCCAGTTCCTCGGCATCTGTCCTTTCCTCGGAGTTTCGAAGAAGACCGATACGGCCGTGGGCATGGGTACCGCGGTAATCTTTGTGGTAACTGTTGCGGCTGCGGTCGCATATCCGATCCATACGTTCATACTGGTGCCCTTAGGGCTCGACTACATGGATACGCTCGTATTCATCGCGGTCATCGCGGCACTGGTACAGCTGGTAGAGATGATCTTAAAGAAGTTCATCCCCGCGCTCTATAAGGCGCTCGGCGTATATCTTCCGCTGATCACGACCAACTGCTGCGTTCTGGGCGTCGCCCTTACCAATGTCCAGGACGGCAACAATTTCGTACAGAGCGTGGTTTACGCGCTCGGTACTTCGATCGGTTTCTGCATCTCGATAGTACTGATGTCTGGCATCCGCGAGAAGATCGAGGAAAACGAGATTCCTCATGTTCTCAAGGGCTCGCCCATCCTGCTCATCACCGCAGGCCTCATGGCTATAGCGTTCTGCGGTTTTGCGGGACTTATTTAAGGGGGGGCGGATATGGAACTGATCAGATTTTTAGGAAATATCACACTCCTTGATCTCAGTATCGCGGGAGTTGTAAGGGCAGGTGCCGTTGTAGGCGTTACCGGACTTATAATCGGAGTCCTGCTCGGCATAGCGGCCATCAAATTCCGTGTTGAGACCGATACGAGAGTAGAGGCGGTAAGAGAGTGCCTTCCGGGCAGCAACTGCGGCGGCTGCGGTTTCGCGGGCTGCGACGCGTGCGCGGAGGCTATAGTCAAGGGCATAGCGCCCATCAACGCTTGCGCGGGCTCACGCCAGGCCGACATTGCGGCGATCATGGGCACGGAAGCCGGAGAGCAGGTTAAAAAGGTCGCATTCGTAAAATGCGCGGGAACCTGCGATAAAACGAGCGTTAAATACCGTTATCAGGGAATCGCGGACTGCAGAAAGCTCGCGCTGATCCCCGGACACGGTGAGAAGGAATGTTCCTTCGGATGCATGGGCTACGGCTCATGTGTGGACGCATGTAAGTTTGACGCTATCCACGTTGTAAACGGTGTTGCCGTGGTAGACAAGGAAAAGTGCACAGGCTGCTCGGCCTGCACCAAGGTCTGCCCCAACAGCCTCATCGAGCTTCGTCCTTACGAGGCGAAGTACGCCGTTGCCTGCTCCTCGACCCTGAAGGGCAAGGATGTCAAGGCAAAGTGCACGACCGGCTGCATCGGCTGCGGAATATGCGCGAAGCAGTGTGAGGCCGGAGCGATAACGGTCGAGAACAATATTGCCCGCATCGATTATGAAAAGTGCGTAGGCTGCGGCAAATGCGCCGAAAAATGTCCCCAGAAGATCATTCACATGGTTTAAGGCAGAGGAATTATGAAAGTAGTTATAATAGACGGTCAGGGCGGCAAGCTCGGACAGAAACTGGCAGAGGCGATCACAGCCTCGTCCGTGGAATGCGAGCTGTACGCCATCGGAACAAATACGATCGCCACTTCCGCGATGCTCAAAGGCGGCGCGGCTTATGCGGCTACGGGTGAAAACGCCGTGATCGTGGCATGCCGTGATGCCGATGTTATCGTAGGTCCCATAGGGATAACGGTCGCGGATGCGCTGCTCGGGGAGATCACTCCCGAGATGGCGAAAGCGGTCGGTCAGAGCAGCGCACTCAAGCTTTTCCTGCCGATGAGCCACTGCAACAATCAGGTGGTCGGGGTAAAGAACCTCAGCCTGTCAGATATGGTGGAGGCAGCAGTCGAAAGACTTAAGGATTGCGTTAAAAGCTGACTGTGTTATAATACATCAGTACAGGGCCTGCCGGCCGAAGCCGGCGGCAGCATGCGCCGAAGCGCATAAATGCAGTTATTCACATATGTCCGGCTGCGGACAAACGATCAAAAAATATGTATACCACGGAGGTATGCTTTATTCCCGACGGGATAAGAGCATACCTCCGTTTTTGCGCGCAGCGGGGCAGGCCCCGGCGCTTTATCAAACGAAACGGAAAGAACAATGCAGAAAGAACTTGCAACACAAAGAGCACGCCGGCGGTTCGTCATACCGATACTGGCCGCGGTGCTGCTGATACTCACGGTTTTGTGCATGATGGCTGGATCGTCGCACATGACGCCCGCGGAATGCATAAATGCCTTGCTGGGCAAAGGCACGGCCGCACAGGTCAGGATCATCAGGAATATACGCATTCCGCGCGTTATCGCGGCGATAGTGGCCGGAGCCGGGCTTGCGGCCTCGGGGCTTATCATGCAGACCTGCCTCAATAACCCGATGGCATCGCCGTCTACGCTCGGTGTATCGAACGCGGCGGTTTTCGGAGCGAATCTGTCGATCATCGCATTTGCGGGCGGATTCCTTGAGACGGGAAACAATCTATCGAGTTATATGGTCGGAACGAACCCTTACGCCACCTCGGGCATGGCGTTTTTATTCTCGGCGGTATCGGTGCTGCTGATACTCGGTCTGTGCAGGATACGCTCGTTTTCGCCCGGAGTCGTGGTGCTCGCGGGAATAGCGATAGGCTCGATCTGGACGGCGGCCACAACTGTGCTGCAGTTCTACGCGACCGACGTAGGCCTTTCGGCAGCGGTCATCTGGAGCTTCGGAGACCTCGGACGCGCGACGTATAAGACGGACATCATCATGGCAGCGGTAGTGCTGACCGGGATAGCCGTGTTCGGGATCTTAAGCTGGCGATTCAACGCGCTGCTTTCGGGAGACGCGACGGCAAAGAGCATGGGCGTTAACGTGGAGCTGCTAAGGTTCGTATCGATGCTCGCGGCATCGGTGATCACCGCAGTCTGCGTATCGTATCTGGGCATCATCGGTTTCGTCGGGATCATATGCCCTCATACCGCAAAAAGGATACTCGGTCAGGATCACAGGATCTCGCTGCCGGTATCGGTACTGCTCGGAAGCATTCTGCTGCTGCTGGCCGATACGCTCTCTCGGAGCATCGGCAACGGCTCGGCCCTGCCTGTAGGCGCAATAACCTCGCTGCTCGGCGCGCCGTTCTTCATGGCGCTGATATTTGCGCGGAAGGGAGGTGCCGCGGATGCTTGAGATAAAAGACCTCACATTTTCATATTCATCGCGTTCACAAAAGGTCCTGGACGGCGTGTCCCTGACGCTCGGTGACGGGGAAACGGGGATACTGCTCGGAAAGAACGGAGCGGGTAAGACCACTTTGTTCAAGGCTGTTCTGGGTATCGTAAAACCGACGTCCGGCAGCATAACGATGAACGGCAGGGAGCTGTCCCGGCTCAACCGCAGGGAGCGCGCGGGACTGATAGCATACGTTCCGCAGGATGTGCGTTTCGGCGACCTGAGCGTCTATGACACGGTGCTCTCGGGCCGTATGGCAAAGTTCGGACTGCGCGCGGGAGCGGACGATCATAATAAAACGCGCGCGATACTTGAGGAAATGGGGCTGGAGGAGCTGGCTTCCCGCAGCGCGCAGGCGCTTTCGGGCGGCGAATCCCGAAAAGTGGCGATCGCGCGTGCCCTGGCGCAGGAGCCGGCACTGCTCGTATTTGACGAGCCCACGGGCAATCTCGATATCGCGAACGAGCAGCTTATCATCGAAGAGATGAAGAAGCTCAGCCGTGAGCGCGGCATGAGCATACTGACCTCACTGCATGACCTGAATCAGGCGGCTGAGGCAGGAGACAGGTTCTTCTTCATGAAGAACGGAAAGATCCGGTTTTCGGGAGGGAAGGATTCTTTCTCGGAGTCGGTGATAGAGGAGATCTATGATGCCAAAGTCGGCATTTTGGATATAAACGGCAAAAAGATAATCGTAAACGGAGGAATAGTATGAAAAAGATAATTGCGTTAATGTTATGCATGCTCATGCTGGTTTCGGTATGCGCGTGCTCAAAGAAGGATGCGCCTGAGCCTCAGACGCCCACACAGGCGGCGACCGAGGCTCCCACCAAGGCGCCCGATACTGCCACACCCGCGCCGGATGCAGGTTCGGATAAAACCGATGTGACCGTTACCGCCGCGCCTGAGCCCGAGCCCGCTAAAGAGATCACGATCACGGACATGATCGGACGTGAGATGACGGTCGTTCCCGGCAGCTACAAAAGAGTAGTCTGCATAGGCGCGGGCGCTCTGCGCATGTATGCTTATATTGCGGACGTTAACCTGCTCTGCGGCGTTGAGGATATCGAAAACATGACTCTCGAGGAGAGGCCCAAGATGTTTGACGCTGCGGCGCGTCCCTATGTGATCGCGTTCGGCGATGTGTTCAATTCGCTTCCTTCGTGCGGTGTCGGCGGACCCAACGCTCAGGCAGCCGAGGCGGAGAAGATCCTTGCGTGCGAGCCTGATATCGTTATCTCGGAGTACGAGGATGTGGAAAAGGAAGACGCACTCGCAGCGCAGCTCGGAGTGCCGGTAGTTACCTTAAAATCAGGCCCCACGGGTGTTTTCGCGGATGAATTCTATGCTTCGATGAGACTGCTCGGAACCATTTTCGGTGAGGAAGAAAAAGCTGAGACACTGGTGGCATACATTCAGTCGGAAAGAGCAGAGATAGAGAAGAGAGTATCGGGCCTCGCTGTATCGGAACAGCCCGGAGTATATATCTGCGGACTCGGAAACTGGGGCACCACGAATCACCTCATGACTGCGCAGAACTATTACAGTTTTAATGTTGCCAATATCAGAAATGTCGTAAACGATCTTGAAAAGAACGGCATCCAGGCGATCGAAGCCGAGAAATTCGCGGCACTGGGCGACGAGATGGACATCATCATCATCGACTCCGCAGCGGTAAAGAACATTAAGCCCGCATTTGCGGAGGACAGCACCCTGTTCGATACCTGCAGGGCATGGCAGGAGGGCGAGGTATATCTCGAGATGGCGTACAACGCATATTACACCAACTACGAGCTGGCTCTCGCAAATACCTGGTTCGCGGCAAAGACCGCTTATCCCGCGCTCTTTGAGGATATCGACATGACCGCAAAGACAAATGAGATCACCAAAGCGTTCTTAGGAAAAGAACTGGCGGCCGAGATATTCGCAAAGCCCGCGAGCTTCGGAGGGTACGGAAAGATCGATACCGCGACATTCTTCAAATAAAGGCACAGACACGTCCCGCCACCTGATACATTTCTGAATTTGAGATGACAGTCGTGACTTTGAGGTACTTCCCGAAGATCGCGGCCAGCTCATCGACGGATATGAGCCCGTTTGAGACTTTTGCGGCACTGCCGCTGTGATGGGCGTTGATCGCGTCGCGGCTCATGCCGTGAGCGACGCTTAAAGTTCCGCCGGGTGAGAGCAGTGACGTGAGATGGCCGATAAGGCGCTCCCCGTCGGGGAAATGGGGAAAAGCATTATATACGAGTATACAGTCGAAACGTGTGTCGGGGGAATAGTCCTCGATATCCGCGCAGAGCAGTTCCAGCCTGCCCGAGTTTATCTCATCGGTAAATTTCGGGCGGGCTGTTTTTATCATCTCGGAAGAAAAGTCTACGGCAGTCACATGCCCGGCACCGGCCTTAAAATAATCCGGTATCAGCACACCCGTGCCGCATGCCACGTCCAGTATCGATACGCCTTTTGTGACGCCGGTGTTTTCCAGTATTGCCGAGATTTTTTTATCATCGTGTATCATGCCCTCATCCCATGTGGGAGCGAGCATGTCAAAAAAAGCGATAACATCCTGTTTGTCCATATGCAGTGTCCTTTAACGAAGTATTCCGAAGAGGCTTCATGATAAAGGCGGGAACCTCATATTGACATTTTAAGATAAAGGGTTGGCACGGTCAATCCTTAGCACAGACATGTCTTCCCATGTCTTTCCCGCATCGCGATTTGACGGTTTACTACAGTGAATTGCGAAAAAAAGAGACGGGTGCTAGAATAGATTCTGCGATTTTTGCTGTTTTGGGAAAGGACGAACGGAAAGGAGTCTGCGTATGAAAAATATACTGATCACGGGAGCGTCGCGCGGTATAGGACGGGCGATCGCGAAGGAGTTCGCGCACGGCGACTGCAATCTGTTCGTCAATTCGCTGCACGGCGGCGAGAAACTGACCGGCTGCGTGGATGAACTGACGGCGATCAGGCGCGGAAACGCAGGGACGGGCTGTATCGTGCCGCTCAAAGGGGATGTCGGCGATCCGCGATTCGTGCGCGAAATGTTCGCCGAGATCAAAAGACATACGAACAGTTTTGACGGAGCGCCCAAAACCGCGGCCGAAGCACCCGCGAGGATCGACATCCTGATCAATAACGCGGGCATTTCATATGTGGGACTGCTGCAGGATATGACGGACGAAAAATGGGACAGGATCGTGGCGACGAATCTGTCTTCGGTGCATTACTGCTGCAGGGAGGCCATCCCAGGCATGCTGGCTGCGGGAGACGGCAGGATCATCAATATTTCATCGGTATGGGGCAGTGTCGGCGCGTCCTGCGAAGTGGCGTATTCCGCGACAAAGGGCGGGGTAAACGCCTATACGAAGGCGCTGGCGAGGGAGCTGGCTCCTTCGCACATCTCCGTGAATGCCATAGCATGCGGCTGCATCGATACCGATATGAACAGGATATTTTCTGACGACGAGAGGAACGCGCTGTGCGAGGAGATACCCGCAGGGCGTTTCGCGGAGCCCGAAGAGGTAGCGAAGCTTGTCAGGGCGATAGCCGAGCAGTCGGATTATCTGACGGGACAGATCGTAACGCTGGACGGCGGCTGGATGTAGGCGCCGGGACGGTTTTTAAGAGGAGCATATATATTGACTGCAAAAAAGAAAAGCGGAGGAGGCATTTGGATACTTGCCGCAGCGCTGCTGATACTTGCGGCTGCCGCGGCAGGCTACTTCTTCGCAAAAGGATACGGTGAGCGCGGGAGCGGTGACGGCCCGGCGGCCGGTGAACCGGATACCGTACAGGACGGCGGCGGGAACGCGCCGGCGGGGACATCATATTCAGCGCTGAACATGACTCCGGTGGAGCTGCTGTTCATCACGAACTCCGAGACCGGAAGGATCGAGCACATGCTGCTCGCGGTACTTAACTGCGCGGCCGGAAAACTGAATCTCATCGGTATCGATACCGATGTGAGCTGTACGATGTCGGGCAAACTCTACAGCGAGCTGACGCCCGGGAATACGGAGCTGCCGCAGACGGTGACTTTTTCGGAGCTGTACAGGTATTACCACAATGACAGAGCCTACGACGCGGCCCGGCGGATATTCGGCGAACTGATCAATTTCAACATACCGTATTACGCTGCGGTGGAGGACGTCGTTTTTGATGAGTTCATGTATTACAACGACACCGGCGCGGGCTTCAGACTGAGCGCGGACGAGCTCAAGGGCAGGGATTACGGTACCGAGGGCAGCGTAAAGGGCGCGCTCGATAGGGCATTTGCGGATGCTGTGACCAATTTCGGCATTTCCGACAGGCTCAGATATCTGGAGGTTTATGACGCTCTCACAGACGGTGACGTGGTATTCGACGAGGCGCCGGTAAAGGAAAAGAACGAGAGCACATCACTGGACACGGTCGGGACCGGCGCCATACTGTACGGGATACTGTACTGACGTGTTTTGGGGCTGCGGTCATGGGAGGATATATGAGGAAAAAGATAATTGCTGCGATAGTCGCGGTTGCGGCGCTGCTTGCGGCGTTTAAGGCGGGAACGGTTTTCGGCGCGGGTTCGGCTTCTCCGGGCAGCCAGGGCGATCCGCTGGTGACTCTGAGCTATCTGAATTCGAGGCTCGAGGGCATATCGGGGGACACGGGAGGCACATCCGCAGCGGACGGAGGCTTCTCGCGCGTCAGCCTGGCAAAGGGGCAGAGCCTGATACTCGGTGACGGCAGCGAGCTGGTCGTATACAGCGGGAACGGAACCGTACTCGGGACTACGGGGATGCTAAGCCTCACGGATTCGCAGATGTTCGCTGCGGGCACGAGCGCGGTGCTTTACGCGCATTTTCTGGGGATCGGCTCCGCGAGCGGAGTCAAAGCCTCGGGCAATATGACAATCTATGTAAAGGGCGGATACAGAATTGAGTAGGGGAATCAGCGCATTTTTTTCGAAAAGGAGCAATCTGAGGGATTACATCCTGATACTTATCGGCACATTTCTTATGTCGATAGCCATTAATTTCATCTATGAGCCTATGGAGCTGATCACGGGAGGCGTGACCGGTCTGGGCATCATACTCAAGCATTTTACCGGCGGGATCATCGAGGGAGGTTTCCCCGTATGGGCGACGAACCTTTTGTTCAATGTACCGGTGTTCCTGATCTCCCTGAAGGTTTTCGGCTTCAGGTACATTTCAAAGACACTTTTCGCGACGCTCGCGCTTTCGGGCTTTCTCGCGGTACTCCCGAGCTTCGCGCTGTTTGAATCCGACTATATCCTGTCGGTTATCTTCGGCGGACTGCTCTCGGGCGCGGGCATAGGACTCGTGCTGCTGACCATGGCGACCACGGGAGGCACCGATATGCTCGGTATGCTGATCAGGCACAAGAGCCCGCATCTGACGGTGCCCCAGATCATATTTGTGCTCGACGGTCTTATCGTGCTCGCCGGTGCCGTGGTATTCGGCATCAAGGCCGCGCTGTACGCGACGATCGCCGTTTATGTTACGAGCAAGGTTTCGGACAGCCTGCTCGACGGTCTCAAATTTGCCAAGTGCGCATATATCATCTCGGATCTGGCCGATGACATCGCGCAGGAGATCCTCGTGGAGCTCGACAGGGGCGTTACGGGCCTGAACGGCGAGGGCATGTTCTCGCATCTCGACAAAAAAGTTCTGTATTGTGTAGTTTCACGTAAGGAAATGGTATATGTCCTCGACATAGTGTACAAGCACGATCCGACCGCATTTGTCACGATAAGTGATGTGCGTGAGGTATGGGGAGAGGGCTACGGAGAGCTGAAAAGACGTAAAAATTGACGAAAATGGCGGGTGCGCCGCCAATCTTTATACATTCTGCACAAATAAGTCAGTCCGCTTTTTGTGATTATTCATTACGTTTGTTCCGCCTTCGGGGGCGATTATCTATTTTTCACAAAATAAGAAAATGTATTTTGTTTATTTCAGATATGGCAAAAAGCGGTTTTTCAATGTAGTATGGTAACGGCGGGTTTCCGTAGGGACCGCTGCTTAAAAAAGCAGGATTTAATCTTAACCGGATCGTCTGAAGGCCGATCCAAAGAGGAGGAAAAAATGGCAAGTTTATCTTTAAAGAACATCACCAAGGTTTACCCCAACGGCTTCGTTGCTGTTAAGGATTTCAACCTTGAGATCGCAGACAAGGAATTCATCATTTTCGTTGGACCTTCAGGATGCGGAAAGTCGACCACACTTCGTATGATCGCAGGCCTTGAGGAGATTTCTTCGGGTGAGCTCTGGATCGGCGACAAGCTCATGAATGACGTTGAGCCCAAGGATCGTGATATCGCGATGGTATTCCAGAACTACGCTCTGTACCCTCATATGTCTGTTTATGACAATATGGCATTCGGCCTTAAGCTTCGTAAGACTCCTAAGGCAGAGATCGATAAGCTCGTTCACGAGGCAGCTAAGATCCTTGACATCGAGCACCTGCTTGACCGTAAGCCGAAGGCTCTTTCCGGCGGACAGAGACAGCGTGTTGCCATGGGCCGTGCTATCGTTCGTAATCCTAAGGTATTCCTTATGGATGAGCCTCTTTCAAACCTGGACGCTAAGCTCCGTGTTCAGATGCGTATTGAGATCTCCAAGCTTCATCAGAGACTTGAGACAACCATCATCTACGTAACACATGACCAGACCGAGGCTATGACACTCGGTACCCGTATCGTTGTTATGAAGGACGGCGTTGTTCAGCAGGTTGATACACCTCAGAACCTTTACGATCAGCCTAACAACCTCTTCGTTGCAGGTTTCATGGGTTCTCCTCAGATGAACTTCATCGACAGCGTTGTAGGACGCGAGGGCGACAAGGTTACTCTTACATTCGGTTCGACCACCATCGTTGTTCCCGAGCTCAAGGCTAAGAGACTCATCGATGCAGGTTACGAAGGAAAGACCGTTGTACTCGGTATCCGTCCCGAGGATGTTAAGGATGAGGAAATGTTCATCAGCCAGTCTCCTGAGAGCGTTGTAGACGTTACCGTACGTGTATACGAGCTTCTCGGTGCAGAAGTATTCCTGTATCTTGATGTTGACCAGTACGAGATCACCGCACGAGTTAATCCTCGTACGACCGCTCGTCCCGGCGACCAGATCAGAGTTGCATTCGACCTTTCCAAGATGCACATCTTCGATAAGGAGAGCGAGCAGGTTATCACTCACTAAAGATTTTTATGATTAATACAGCGCCCGGACTTTGCGGTCCGGGCGTTTTGTGTGATAAGCGAATGCCCTCAGTCGGCGAAGCTGTACGCGAGATGAAAGAGGAGGCTGCCATGGCACAGGAGTATTCCGGAAGCGGAAAAGGGTCCAGGGTATACGTGGAAAAGCAGGTCCGCGTGCCCAATTTCGCTATGTCTTATCAGCATTCGCACGAGTACTATGAGTTCTTTTATCTGAAGGCGGGCAGCTGCAGATATATGACCGAGGGAAGGATATATCATCTCGAAGCTGGCAATATGTTCATCGTGCACCCCGGTGACAGACACAGCACGAGCTATCAGGGCAAGGTACCGTGCGAACGCATCGTCATCTATTTTAAGCGGGAGCTGATCGACGGGGAATGGTGGAAGGAGCATGCCGATACCGATGCTTTTATGGGCTCATCCTGCAAGCTGTCGTTCAGCCTTAAGGCCAAAGCCGTGATCGAGAGGACTTTGAGAGCCATGCTCTCGGAGAATAATATGCCCGACGGATATACCTCAGAGATACTGCTGCTGTTCATGAAGCAGTTTCTGATAGACCTGGTGCGCCGCGGCACGGTCATGAATGATTTCGTGCGCAGCAATGACAGCTTCGGCAGGGATATCGAAGCCGTGATCAGATATATCTCGGAGAATTATGCCAAACCGATCACTCTCGAGGAGGCGGCTGAGAGCATCAATCTCGCGCCCACGTATTTTTCACGCAAGTTTAAAAGCGTGACCGGCTCGAATTTCCGTGATTTCGTCATCAATATAAGGATCAGGCAGGCCAGCCAGATGCTGCTGACGACCGATGACTCCGTGACCGAGATCGCGCAGAAATGCGGCTTTAACTCCGCCAATTATTTCAAGGACTGTTTCCGCAGGACGGTCGGACTTTCGCCCACGCAGTTCAAAAAACAGAAGGGAAAGGTTTGACTAAGGATGGCAGACTACAGATTTTTTGCCGTCCGAAAACTGCTTTTAACTGAATATTTATGGACTTATCACGGTCTTATTGACCGTGATTTTTTATGATGTTATCTTCAAGGTACGAAGATAACCATATGGGAAAAAGTGTACACTGCTTCATTTTTTGACCGGATCTTTTGGGGGTCCGGGACCGACAAAGACATATGCCGCATAGACATCGGGGAAGATACTGATTTCTTGTCCGGTTCAGCGGAGCGTGTCCGCAATTAAGTAAAAAATGGAGGACAGGTATGAGGAGAAATACATACAGGGTTATAGCGTTCCTGCTCGCTTTCATCATGGCTTTACCTGCGTTTGAGGGGCAAAAAGCAAAAGCGGCGGAAAACAACAGTCACATCATCAAATACCAAGGGGCTTACGATCCCGCTGCGTATCCGCAGAAGGATCTGAACGCGGTATTCACATCTGAGAGCATGGTGATCGACGGAAGGCTGGACGAGGCTGCATATGCTTCGGCACCGGTATCCTCGATAAGCAATGTCAAGGCGGCATCCGCACAGTACGCATATGAGAGCGGCAAAGAGACACGGGGAGAGATCCGTGCCGTATGGGACGGTCCGGTGCTTTATCTCGGCATCGATGTATATGATGCGGATGTTATCAGGACTGCGGGAACAGGCGGAGAATCGGGTAATCCTGCGGTGGCAGGAGTAACAAAGACTGAACTGCTGTGGGGGTTCTGGCCTGTGACAACGACCGAAGACCCGGGCGACAGTATCGAGCTCGGATTCGATCTGCATAACGCTAAGGTCGTATATGAGACCGATACCCAGGGCGCAGTTACGATCGGTGCAGACGGACATCTCTATTACTATCACAGCAGCAATATCCCGTCTCTGGGCTCGCCATTGGGAGATCCCGAGCATCCCGAATACATGGACAGGATCAAGGGTTATGCGACAACTCCGATCATAGACGGAGAAGGCAAAGAGATCGGTTATACGGTCGAAGTGGGCCTGCAGATAGAAAACGTTGACAGCACAAATGCCGGTAACGGCCTTACCTTCGGTGTGGAAGTAAAGATCAACGATTACCAGAATGTGATTACAGGTTATAAAGACGTTCCCGCGCCTGAGCCGGCTTCGGGTCCGGCGATCTCGGCTCCCGCAACGGGCAGTGCGATCACGGTGCAGGAGCCGGTATACGAGAGAATTAAGCTCGGAGATATTTTCTGGAGCCATTCCCAGGATGCGGTTTATACCAAGATCGACCATGAGCATACTAACTCGGTGGACTGGGGGAATGTAGCGCTCACAGGCTGGAACGGCACCGATGCTTTCGCAAAGAGCACATGGAGAATATCGACTCTGCTGCGCTATATCGATTCGGCATCATTCGCAAAGGGCGTATATACTGCGGATAGTCAGGCGGTACTTGACGCGGCTGTGACAAAGGCCAAGGCTGCCAATCTGGACGCGATCGGAAAAGCACAGGCAGACGCGCTGGCGGCTGAACTTGAAGCGGCCTTCTACGGACTGCGCTGGGGTAATACTAAGTACCCCGATCCCGCGGAGCTGCCTTCGGTAACTACACTTCCGAACCCCTATAAGTTCTTTGGCACCGACAGGCTCGTGAAAAATGCGGAGGACTGGGAAGCCAGACGCGCGGAGATCCTCGATCTCGCACAGTTCTATGAGTACGGCTACAAGCCCGGTGCTCCCGATGCTGCGGACTATTCCGTTGAGTATCATGAGGCCGGAGAAACAAAGTACAGATGGTCCAATTCGAAGCAGAAATATGTTGAAGACGGAACCTATACTTCCACCGCTGCAACCGTAAAGATGCAGCTTACTGTAGGCTCCGTAACGAAGGACATCAACTTTGATATTACATACCCCACTGCGGAGCAGCTGGCCGCTTCGGGAAACGCAGACAGAGAGATACCGATCCTGCTCAGCTACGACGGTTCGATCTCCGCTTATCTCGAACAGGGAATCGCGGTTGCTGCGCTCCCTTCGGTAGTTAACGACACCAGAACCAACGAATACGCATGGGGCAACAGAACCGGTGCGTTCTACGAGCTGTATCCTTATCACAGAAACGGTGTTGAGGCACTCGGTGAGGTCAGCAACGAGATGGCGGCAGCATGGGCTGCAACACGTGTTATCGATGCTCTCGAGGCATTAAAGGCTAGCACTGATGAGACCGCGGTCAAGGCCATGGCGTCTCTCGACCCTGAAAAGCTTGCCGTAACCGGTTTCTCGATAAACGGCAAATATGCTTTTGTTGCTGGAGTATTCGACGACAGAATAGATGTGTGCATACCGGGCGCATCGGGTGCATCCGGCGCTTCGGCCTGGAGACTCGTTTATACCGGACACCGGTATGATTTCACCGGAACTCCTTTTGCGTCGCAAGACGCCAATGTACCCAACGCTCAGACCGCATCGGGCACAGAGATGATGGCAAACAGCATCAGGCACAACCGCGTGCGTGAGACCGAGCTTTTCCGCCATTTCCTCAAGCCCTTCGATTTCTACGGCTATGAGGACGGCGCATACGGATTCGGCAACAGACTGCCTTACGATCAGACCGATCTGATCGCGACGCTCGCACCCCGCGCCATCATCATCGAAAACACCACAAACGATTACAATGACGGCTGCGAGGCCGACGCGCTGAGCGCTGAGGTCGCAAAGAGCGTATACAATACGCTCGGCTATACCGCTGACGATCTGGTTAAGTTTAACTACCGTTCGCTCAAGCCTTCTGACCCTCACGGAAATGATCCCGAGCAGAGAACGAGGAGCGCAAAGTACCTCAACAGCTATTTCTTCGGCACCGAGATGGACGATGAGACCGCGACACGCCTCAATACCGATCCGTTCGCGCTCAAAGTCACGAACTCGGATACGCCTTACAACGTATATTACGGCGGCTACAATACAATTACCGGCGGCAGCGGCGCTGACGCGAAGGACGGCTGGTATTACTACACCTTCCCGAAGGAAGAACCCGCCACACCTGCCCCCGATCCCGCAACTCCTTCACCGGAGCCTGCAACATCCGCGCCCGATCCCGTGATACCCGCAACAGAGGCGCCTGCGGCGGAGGAGACCGAAAAAGAGCCTGCAGCTGCGGCTGACGAAGTCGTTGAGACAAAGGAAGAGACCGTTGCGAACGAGGACGGTTCCGAGACCACGACCACGGTAACGGAAAAGGCTGACGGTTCGGTAACATCTGTCAGCGTAACAAAGGATGAGGACGGAAATGTCCTGAGCTCTACCACGGAAGAAGAGCATACCAAGAAGAACGGTACAAAGGTCGAAGAAATCACTACCGTGAACGCGGACGGCTCAGAAACAACCAGCACCGTCAAGACCACGAAGGCGGGCAATGTTTATGTAAGAACCGAAGAGACCGATGCTGATGGCAATGTCTCGATCACGATCGAACAGAACAAGGCTGACGGAACACAGACAAAGAGAGCATATGCCGTTAACAAGGACGGCAGCCTGAAGCTGACCGCGCTGGAGACCGGTGCTTCCTCTGTCAAGGTTCCCGCTTCGGTTACCGTAAACGGCAAGACTTATGCGGTTACAACGATAACGAAGAACGCTTTCAAGAACAATAAAGAGCTTGAAAAGGTCGTTATCGGCAAGAACATCACTGCGATCGGCAAGAACACCTTCAAGGGTGATTCAAAGCTTTCTGAGATAGTGATCTACGGCGCAAGCCTCGAGTCGGTATCGAAGAACGCGTTCAAGGGCATTGCCGGGGGCGCTGTATTCAAGATCAAAGGCGATAAGGAAACCTACAAAAAGGTTGTGGAACTCCTTAAAAAGTCGGGTCTTGACAAAGGCGTGAAGTTCAAGAGAGTAAAATAACATTACGTATAGTGAAACCATTTTTGCATATATGATCAAAAGGCGTCCGGGCTTTGCCCGGGCGTTTTTTGTATGCTTACCGTTCTCTCGACAAGAAGGGCTTTGAGGATTATACTTGAATGGTAAGACTGTCCGGCGGAGGTGTTTGTATGTCCGAAATAGAGAGATTAAAAGATATCGTTGTGAAGCTCAGGAGTGAGGACGGCTGTTCATGGGACCGGGTCCAGACCCATTCGAGCCTCAAGCCGACCTGCATCGAGGAGGCCGCGGAGGTGATCGGCGGGATCAATATCCTCGAGAAAACAGGCGATCCCGCGAACCTTAAGGAAGAGCTCGGTGACCTGCTCCTGCAGGTTGTGTTCCACGCGGTCATCGCGGAGGAGGAAGGGCTTTTCACGCTCGAGGACGTAGCAGAAACCGTTTGCGAGAAAATGATACGCAGGCACCCTCACGTATTCGGGGACATGAAATTCGCTTCGGAAGAGGAGCTGCTCAAAGCCTGGGCGGACATCAAAAAGCAGGAAAAAGTGGGCAGAGAGTGGGAGACGGAGTATCTTAAGGATGCGATGAACGAGGCTTTTGCCCTGATAGAAAAAGCCAAAGAAAGAAAAGGATTCTAATTCAAGGAGGTATTTTTTATGGCAGTGATCAACAGCATGACGTTTTTCTCGAAGGAGCTCGCAAGACCGGTGCATTTCTGCGCCGTATTCTCGAATGACTGCCAGTGGGGCGTCGATACAAACCCGCATTTTAAGCGGCCCGCGAAGAATGTATATCTGCTCCACGGCTACAGCGGGTGCGATACCGACTGGCTCTACGGCGCGCCGCTGCAGGATCTGGCGAACCGCTTCAATGTGAATTTCTTCATGCCCAACGGCGACAACAGCTTTTATCTCGACTGGCCCGAGACCGGCTACAGGTACCTGCAGTATGTGGGACGCGAGTTTGTCGGGTATACGCATAAAACCTTCAACGTTTCGGATAAGCGCGAGGACAACATGATCGGAGGCCTGTCGATGGGAGGCTTCGGCACGATACATACCGCGCTCTCTTTCCCCGGGACATTTTCAAAGGCGATAGCGCTCTCTTCGGCGCTGATCGTGAACGGACTTAAGAACATGAAGCGCGAAGATCCCGAATTCATGGCCAATTACGACTATTATGAGCATACCTTCGGAGGCGATCTGCAAAAGGCGGACAAGACCGATATCAATCCTGAGGTCCTCGCAAAGCGCCTGATCGATACGGGAGCGGAAAAGCCCGAGCTCTACATGGCGTGCGGAACCGAGGATTTCCTGATCGAGGCAAACAGGCAGTTCAAGGCATATCTCGATTCGATCGGCTATCCCGTGACCTTCTTTACCGGCCCCGGCGTGCACGATATGGTATTCTGGAGAGCGCAGCTGGCGGCAGGACTTGAGTGGGCGCTCGAGAGATAGTATCGCGTTCCGGCCCGGACACTATAAAGGCACTGAACAACGGAGTTTTATATGGATTATTCTGTCGATCTGAGAGACTTTAAACCGCAGCCGCTGTATGACCTCGGCGAGGATTTTACGGGGCGTTCGGCCGGAGGCGGAGAGATATCGTTTAACAATTATTACATGGAGACTGACCGGAAGCCGTATTTTGCGGTTTCCGGTGAATTTCATTACAGCAGGATGGCTCCCGAACGCTGGGAGGATGAACTGATCAAGCTACGCATGGGCGGGATCAATATCGTTTCGACCTATGTGCTCTGGAACCATCACGAGGAAGAGGAAGGCCGCTTCGATTTTACGGGGCGGCGCGATCTGAGGGCTTTTATCGGATTATGCGCAAAGCACGGGCTGTATGTCATATTGAGGATCGGTCCGTTCGCTCACGGAGAAGTGCGCAACGGCGGTCTGCCCGACTGGCTGTTCGGCAGGCCTTTCGAGGTGAGGAGCCTGGACGAGGGCTTTTTAAAGTACGTCGGGCGCTTTTACGACGAGATCGGAAAACATACTGCCGGCCTGTACTATAAGGACGGCGGGTCGGTGATCGCGGTCCAGCTCGACAACGAGTACATGCATTCCTCGGCAAAATGGGAAATGACCGTCGGCAGCTCGAACGAGTGGATCAATGCCGGAAAAGACGGAGAGCCTTATATCCTGAAGCTGCGCGAGCTGGCCTTAAATGCGGGGATTAAGCCCGCGTTCTTTACGGGCACCGCATGGGGCGGAGCGGCCTATTCGCCGCGCGTTATGCCGCTCTGGGGCGGATACGCGTACAGGCCCTGGATATTCTATTTTAAGACCGGAGAGCATCCGGCGACCGAGGTTTTTGTCTATGAGGACTATCACAGGGACGGAGCCGTGTACGCGGATGATTTCAGACCGGCGTACAGACCCTCGGAGCGCCCCTACGCGTGCTGCGAGATGGGCGCGGGCATGATGAGCTGTTATTCCTTCCGCGCCGTATTTCCCGCTAAAAGTGTCGATGCGCTGGCCAATATCAAGTTGGGATCGGGCTGCAACTTTATCGGATACTACATGTTCCACGGCGGAACCAATCCGATCGGAAAACACGGAACTTACATGAACGAGTCGCAGGTTACGAAGCTTTCCTACGATTTTCAGGCCCCGGTCGGAGAGTACGGGCAGGTAAGGGAGTCGTACCGCCGCTTAAAGAGCATTCATTTCTTTACGCGCTTTTTCGGGGAAAAACTGGCCCCCATGGTGACCATGCTGCCTGCGGGCGCGTCCGAGATCGCCCCGAGGGATGCGGATACACTGCGTTTTGCGGTGCGAACCGACGGAAAGAGCGGATTCCTGTTCGTAAACAATTATCAGGACCATTGCCGGATGAAGGCGAAAGAGCATGAAAAGGTGTATATCGTTCCGGCCGGTGAGACTGTCGATTATGATATTTCGATCGCGCCTGAGGAAAACGCGATCCTGCCGTTCAATCTCGATCTGGACGGGATACTCATGAAACAGGCGAACGCGCAGCCCGTACTGCGCACCGTCGTCAACGGGCGGATAACCTATGTGTTCATGGTGCCCGACGGGATGGACGGAAGCATGCGCTTTGAGGACGGCGTAAAAGTAAGCGACAGATATTTTGTTTCCGAAGATACTGAAGTTAGATCCTGCACCGGAAACAGGAGAGCTCTGCCTCAGGGCAAGTCGGGGCAGATAACGGATGCGGATAAAGTATGTATAAAAACGGTAAACAAACCCGGCTGCGAGATCGACATCATCTGCGTCAGCCGCCGCATGGCCGACAATATGTACCTGCTGAGAAACGGCGGTCTGATATTTACCGAAGGTGTGGTGCTGGAGGACGAGAGGGGCGGATTAAGGCTGGAGACCGCGAGTGCATCGAACTCGGTACTTACTTATCCTGCGAAGCTGCTCGAGGGATCGGATACGGCCGTAAAAGCCGGGGGCGAAGGGGATTTCGGGCGGTACTGCGTCGACACGACAGAGGTGCGCGTTCATATAAACGCTGAGAAGGTTTCAGCGGCGAACGCGGAGGTCGCCAGGTACCTGATCGATATGCCGGACAGATTATCCGGAGAGGCAGATATGGGTGCCGGTATGGGCGGCGGCAGAGAGGCTGTGTTTGCCGGAGACTTCGATAATGTCGGAGATATGCTCCTGCGGATACGATATTCAGGCGACACTGCCGCGCTGTTTGCGGGCGACCGGATGATCAGTGACAATTTCTGGAACGGTGATGTCTGGGAGGTCGGCCTTAAGGAGTATAAGGACAAAATTCATGAGCCCTGGACGCTCCGCGTCAGCCCGCAGAAAAAAGGCGCGGTTATCACGTTTGAAGCCGCTCCGGGCACAGCGGGAGAAGAAAAAGATAATACGGGCGAAGCGGTGAGTATTGAACTTGTGCCGGTGTATAATATACGATTCTGATATAAAAGCCGTATGGAGGAGAGTTATGAACAGAGCTACGGTACGTGAGGAGATCGTTTCGATCCCGACATATCGCACGGGGGAACTCGAGAAGAATCCCCTTTTTATCGAAAAGAGGGCATATCAGGGCTCGACGGGAAAGGTTTACCCGATGCCGATATGCGAGAAGATAAGCGAAGAAAAGGAGGACGTGGAGTATCACGCGGTCATTCTTGAAAACGACTATCTTTACGTCATGATCCTGCCTGAGCTCGGCGGGCGTATTCAGCGCGCGCTTGACAAGACGAACAACTACGATTTTGTATATTATAACCGCGTTATAAAGCCTGCTCTCGTGGGTCTTACGGGACCGTGGATCAGCGGCGGTATCGAGTTTAACTGGCCGCAGCATCACAGGCCTTCAACCTTCATGCCTGTCGATTATTCGATCAGGGAGAATGAGGACGGTTCGGCGACCGTGATCATCGGCGAGACCGACCGCATTAACGGAACCAAAGGCAACGCGTCAATCACTCTGTATCCCGACAAGGCTTACATAGAGATCCGCGGAAGACTCTTTAATCCGACCGAATATCCGCAGACCTTCCTCTGGTGGGCTAACCCCGCCGTAACGGTCAACGACGATACGTTTTCCGTATTTCCGCCCGATGTGAATGCGGTAATGGATCACGGAAAGAGAGCGGTCTCGACCTTCCCGATCGCGACCGGAGAGTATTACAAGGCGGATTATTCCGCGGGCGTCGATATCTCGCGCTATAAGAACATCAGGGTCCCCACCTCGTACATGGCGGCGCATTCCGATTTTGATTTCGTCGGCAATTTCGACGAGGGACGCGACGCGGGACTTCTGCATGTGGCCGATCACCATATCAGCCCCGGTAAAAAGCAGTGGACATGGGGCTGCGGCGATTTCGGAAAGACC
>JAEEGK010001459.1_pt1 | contig 59290 bp, 45 predicted proteins | sample 8958771 | NCBI WGS metagenome assembly JAEEGK01 (sample SAMN16246547, study PRJNA631951) | gut metagenome | biome: gut microbiome; feature: rumen; material: SC-attached | host: Bos | place: Iran: Karaj | collected 2018-10 | reverse complement strand
ACCTGCGCCGAGAGCTTGATGAGATACTTGAGGAAACAGTAGAAAAACAAAGACAAAAGAAACTCGACGCCTACCAGGACCGCCTTGCATCACTCACGTTCCTTGATCCAGCCTGCGGTAGCGGCAATTTTCTCACTGAGACCTATCTTTCACTCCGTCGTTTGGAAAATGAGGTTATTCGTGAGCGCCACCACGGCCAGGCTTTTCTTGGCATTGAGGAAGTGAATCCCGTAAAGGTGAGCATACAGCAGTTCTATGGCATTGAGATTAACGACTTTGCTGTAACTGTGGCCACCACGGCACTTTGGATTTCGGAAGCTCAGATGCTGTGTGAAACCGAGAAAATTATCCGTCACGATATTGCTTTCTTGCCGCTTAAATCTTACACCAATATTCGCGAAGGCAATGCTTTGAGGATGGAGTGGAATGTGATTGAAATTCCATCGGACATCCCCACAATTTATGCAAACAATGTGCACCTGATTGTGGAACCAGAGCCAAGAGTGGCAAGCGAACCGATTGCAGAGTATGGAGAAGTGAATGTTGTTACACATCATTTCGATGGCGAGGTGAAGCCCAGCTGTCAACGCTATCAGGTTAAATATGACTATATTATGGGTAATCCTCCATTTGTCGGGTTCACATATCAGACAAAAGAGCAAAAAGAGGATTTGGCAGCTATAATGAAAGGGTTTGGAAAAAACATAGATTATGTAGCTGGATGGTACTATAAAGCATCTGAATTGATTCAAAACTCAACGACCCGGTGCGCTCTGGTGTCTACTAATTCCATCACACAAGGGGAACAAGTGTCAGCAATTTGGAAGCCTTTGTTTGAGAAATTTGGCATACATTTCGATTTCGCCTACCGGACTTTCCGATGGGACAGCGAGGCTGACATCAAAGCGCATGTGCATTGCGTGATTCTGGGCTTTTCCGCTGCACAATATTCAAAACCAAAGACTATCTATATTTCTGAAAAACAATCTGTTCAAACTTCTAATATAAATGGGTATTTGCTTGATGCACCCGATGTTTGGGTAGAAGGACGTTCAAAGCCACTGTGCGAGGTGCCAATATTGCTAAACGGTGGAAAGCCTACAGAAGGTGGCAATTTGATTCTGACAATTGAGGAAAAAGAAGCATATTTAAGGCAAGAACCCCAAGGCGAAAAATTCTTACGACCTTATATGATGGGGAAGGATTTTATTGATAGGAAACCACGTTGGTGTTTCTGGCTAGTGGATGCAAATCCAAGCGAACTTAGGAAATGCCCTGTTTTAATGAAACATGTGGATAATGTTCGAACTTTCCGCCTCGAAAGCGCAAAGGCTGCTACAAGGAAAAAAGCAGAAACACCGACATTATTTGATGAAGTTAGGGAGTGCTATAGCGACTATGTGGCCATCCCGAAAGTCTCTTCAGAACAACGTCGCTATATTCCAATGGAATATCTTTCAAAAGAAATAATTCCGGGTGACAAACTCTTTATGATGCCGGATGCGTCTATTTATCATTTTGGCGTTCTGACCTCCAACATTCACATGGCTTGGATGAGGGCAACTTGTGGACGATTAAAAAGTGACTACAGTTACAGCAACACTATCGTTTACAACAACTTCCCGTGGCCAAATCCGACGGAAGAACAAAAGGCAAAAATAGAAATAACGGCTCAGGCTATTCTCGATGCCCGTGCCAAATATCCTGACAGTTCTTTAGCAGACCTTTATGATGATTTGACTATGCCCGTCGAGCTTCGCAAAGCGCATCAGGAAAACGACCGTGCCGTGATGCAGGCTTACGGTTTCCCTGTTAAGTCAACCTTTACCGAAAGCCAGTGTGTGGCGGAGCTGTTTAAGCTATACAAAGACTTAACAGCAGGGAAATAAAAGGCTTTTAGTTCGTTGTTTCTCAACAAAAAAACGGGCAAACCGAAGTCTGCCCGTCAAATACATACTTATTCAAAACTTACTATCGTCTTCCGTGGTTTCCGCCACTGTTGAGGTGGTTGCGACCACCGTCGCGGCGAGGACCGTGGCTGTCGCCATCACGACGCGGGGGACGGTGTTCGCCACCGTTGCGGCGCGGTCCGCGTTCGGGTTCCACGTAGCCTTCGGGCTTGGGCAGAAGGGCTTTGCGCGAGAGGCGCATCTTGCCGGTCTTTTCGTCGAACTCTATGAGTTTCACCTCTATGGTGTCGCCTTCGTGGAGAAGGTTTTCGAGGGTGTCGCTGCGTTTCCAGTCGTATTCCGAGATGTGGAGCAGACCTTCTTTGCCGGGCAGTATCTCGATGAAAGCACCGAATTCCACTATGCTTTTCACAGTGCCCTGATAAACGGTGCCCACTTCGGGAACGGCGCAGATGCCCTTGATCCATTCGAGGGCGGCCTCGATGTCGTCCTTGTTGCTCGAAGCAACGTCGACGATGCCGAATTCGCCATCTTCTTCGATATTGATAACGGTGTTGGTCTCGGCCTGAATCTTTTGGATAACTTCGCCGCCTTTACCGATGACAGCTCCGATGCAGTCCTTGGGTATCTGAATCTGCACTATGCGCGGAACAAACGGTTTGTAGTCTTCGCGGGGCTTACTGATGGTAGCCTCGATGATGTCCATTATATGCATGCGTCCGGCGTGAGCCTGTGCGAGTGCTTTGGAGAGCACCTCGTATGAGAGTCCGTCAACTTTGATATCCATCTGGCAGGCAGTGATACCGTCGCGTGTGCCGGTTACCTTGAAGTCCATGTCGCCGAGGTGGTCCTCATCGCCAAGGATGTCGGAGAGTACAGCCCATTTGTCGCCTTTGGAGATAAGTCCCATGGCGATACCGGTAACGGGTTTGGAAATTTTCACACCTGCATCCATCAGTGCCAGTGTGCCGGCGCAAACGGTGGCCATCGACGAAGAGCCGTTGGATTCCAGTATGTCGGACACCACGCGGATGGTGTAGGGGTTTTCGGGACCTGTGGGGATGACGTGTTTAAGGGCGCGCCAAGCGAGGTTGCCGTGTCCTACTTCGCGGCGGCTGAGACCGCGGTTGCCTTTCACCTCGCCAGTGGCGAAACCGGGGAAGTTGTAGTGCAGCAGGAAATTCTTGGTGCCTTCGATAACGGCGCCGTCGATCACCTGTTCGTCGAGCTTGGTGCCGAGGGTAACAGTGGAGAGCGACTGAGTTTCGCCACGGGTGAATATTGCCGAACCATGGGCGCAGGGCAGGTAGTCCACTTCGCACCAGATGGGGCGTATCTCGTCGAGTTTGCGGCCGTCGAGACGGGTACGTTCGTTGAGCACCATGTCGCGCATAGCCTCTTTCTCGATGTCGTGGAAATAACGGTCTATCATAAACTGCTTGGCAGCCAGTTCCTCTTCGCTGAGGTTGAGCGATTCGATGTAGTCGGCTTTTATCTTGTCGAAACCTTCGGCGCGGAGCTGTTTGTTGGGGATGCCCTGTTTTGCGAAATCGTAGCAAAGCTGGTAAACGGCTTTGTTCATGGCTTCTTTCAGTTCGGGGTCGTTCTCCTCGTGGCAGTAAACGCGTTTTTCGGTTTTGCCGGCCTCAACGGTGAGTTCGGCAATTGCCTTGCACTGCAGGCGAATGGCGTTGTGGGCTGCTTTCAGGGCTTCGAGCATAAGGTCTTCGGACACTTCCTTCATCTCGCCTTCCACCATCATGATGTTTTCGTCGGTGGCGGCCACTATGAGGTCGAGGTCGGCGCTGTCTATCTTGGAGAGGGGAGTGTTTATCACAAACTGTCCGTCGAGGTGCGACACGCGCACTTCGCTAACGGGACCGTTGAAAGGTATGTCGGAAACTGCTATTGCCGATGCTGCTGCGAGGGCTGCGAGGGCGTCGGGAGCTGTCTCTCTGTCGCATGAGATAAGGGTTATCTGTACCTGCACTTCGGCGTGGAAATCGTCGGGGAAGAGGGGACGCAGTGCGCGGTCCACGAGGCGTGCGATAAGGATTTCGTGTTCCGAAGGACGGGCTTCGCGTTTGAAGAAACCTCCGGGGAAGCGGCCTGTGGCGGCGTATTTCTCTTGGTATTCAACTGTGAGTGGCATGAAATCCACGTTCTCGCCAGCTTCTTTCTTGGCGCACACTGTGGCCAGAAGCATGGTGTCGTTCATTCTTACAACTGCCGATCCGTCGGCTTGTTTGGCAAGTTTGCCAGTCTCGATTTCGATGACGTTGCCGTCACCCATATCGATAGTCTTCTTGATAATGTTCATCTTTACTTTTCTGCTTTATATTACTATACGGCTTGCAATCATCACGCAAGTCTTTTAATTGAATTCCTTTTAATACGAAGAAAGGCAATTAGGACTCTAATTGCCTTCAACCATAACCAAATAAATATGAAAAACTATTTTCTAATGTTGAGCTCTTTGATGATGTTACGGTAACGCTCAATGTCTTGTTTCTTCAAATAGTCGAGAAGTCTTCTGCGTTTTCCGACCATGTGTACCAATGCACGTTTGGTAGAGAGGTCTTTTTTCGCGTCTTTCACATGCTCTGTCAGGTGCTGGATTCTGAACGAGAACAGTGCTATCTGAGCTTCGATTGAACCGGTGTCGTTTTCGTTCTTACCGTATTTTGCAAAAATTTCTTTTTTCTTTTCTGCTGTTAAATACATACTATTTAATTAGTTTTAGTCTAAAATTTATCTTTTTTCTTCTTTAAAATCGGACTGCAAAATTACACTTTTTTTTTCATATTTTGCCTTTTTTCGCTCTTTTTTTTTGCAAAAATATTTAAATAGTTGTGTGTCAAATAGTTGTAAAGTAGGTATTGTCTTGGTCCGACAGCATTTTTCCGTTCTTTTAGCTTTTGAGGATTAGCTTTTTATACGGATTTGTCGGTCGGATTGTCGAAAATTATCTCCACTTTTTCGGAAAAAGTGCCCTCCTCGATTTCGGTGTAGGGGTTGGCGAGGATTGCCCTGCGCAGGCTGTCGCAACCGGCGAAAATGTCGTTGTTGAGGTAGTCGATAAGGTAGGGGATGCGTATGGTTTGCAGGCTGGAGCAGTTGCCGAAACAGTATTCGTTGAGCGACGACACTTTGTCGGGGACTGAAAGTTCTTTCAACGACGAGCATCCATAGAAAGTGCAGCCGCTTTTTTGGTTCTCTTTCGGGTTGCTGCTGCCAATTTCGGAGAGGTTTTGCGGCAGGTCGATATGCTCAAGGGCGGCGCATCCCGAAAAGGCGTAGTCGCCGATGCTTTGCAGGGTGGGAGGGAGGCTTATCTCTTTCAGCTTGCGGCAACCCTCGAACGCCGACGGCCCTATGGTGACGAGATTTGTCGGCAACGACACGGACTGAAGCTCGGTGCAGTCGCTGAAACAGTAGTCGGGGATGTTTATTATATATATAGGTAGGGCGATGGATGTGAGGTGGCGACATCCCGCAAAAGCCGACGGTGCGAGCGACGAGAGCAACTCGGGCAATTCGAAACTGCGGCTGCCTTCGGGACAGCGCAAAAGCTGCGACTGGTACTTATTATATAATAGTCCGTTTTCGGAGCATAGCTTGGCGTTGTCCTCGTCAACGTCGATGGCTACGAGGTTGCGGCAGCCGTCGAACGCCCCCGTGCCGACACTCTTCACGCCGATGGGCAGGAAAATCGTTTCGAGCGACACGCAGTCGGCAAAGCACTGACCGTTAATGGCTTGGAGGGTGTCGGGCAGATGCACCGACTTGAGGTTGGTACATTGTGCGAAAGCCCCGGTGCCGAGACGTTTCACGCTGTCGGGGATGGTCATCTGTTCCAACGCAGGACAGTCCATAAACAGCCATCCGGGAATTTTTTTTGTTTTGGAGCCGAGGGTTATATCCCGCAGGTTGCGGCAGTGGGCGAAAGCACCCGTGCCGACATTGGTTACCGTGTCGGGGACGACGATGTTTGTAAGCTTGGTGCAGTATTGGAAAGCGTAGTTGCCGATTTCCGAAACCCCGTTGGGGAAATGGGGCTCGTCGCAATCGCACGACACTTTGATGATTTTGGTAAAGTCGTGATTGAAAAGCGTTTGTCCTTCGGAGTCGGTGTTGAAATCGATGTTGTCGGGGTGCACGATGAAACTCCGCAGACTGCTGAGCTTGCGGAAAACGTTGTGGTGCAGAGTTCTAAGAGTGGAGGGTATGACCAATTCCGTAACTGCGCCGCTGAGTTTGAAAGCGTCGGCGGAGAGATGCTCGGTGCCCTCGGGGATTTCCACACGTCCGGCGGTGCCTTCGGGGAAGAGAAGCAAGATTTTTCCGCTGGTGCTGAAACGGTTTCCGTTCTCGTCAAAAAAGGGGGCGGTGTGCTCATACCCTTCGTTTTCGAAAGAGTTTTCCTCCGCAGGAGAATCCATCAGTTCGTCAAATTCGTCAATCATACATTTATATTATGAGCCTTTATAACGAGAAAAAAGCTTTTTTTGTATTTGAAATTATGAATTTTTGAAAAAAAGTTGTCAAAGGTCAAAAGTCAAAGGTCGAAAGAAGTTGGAGAAATTTTTTTTTCGGTGCAGTTTCTTCAGTGAATGAATCTTATGTAAAATATAACATGTCGGAGACACGTTTTATTGGACACCAAGATTTTAGTAATAAAGACTCGTTCAAAAAAAGTCTAAGATAAATCATAGCGAAAAATTTAATTGTTTTGGCGAAAAAATCATTTTTTTTGTGTAAATTTGCAGAAATGAGTGAAAAATAAATTAAAGTCAAATCATTATAAAACAGAGATATATGAGCAAGATAGTATGTGTAACCGGTGCCACTTCGGGCATTGGACGCGCCACAGCGGAGATTTTCGCCAAAAACGGATACAACCTGATACTTACCGGACGCCGCAAGGAGTTGCTTGAGGCTGTAGGTGAGGAGCTTGTTAAGAAATACAAAATCGACCTGATGCTGCTGAATTTCGACGTGCGCAGCCGCGAGGCTGTGGACAAGGCTTTCGAGAGTCTGCCCAGCGGTTGGAAAAATATCGACATTCTGGTGAACAACGCCGGCTTGGCTGTGGGTCTGGAACCTGTGCAGGACGGCAATATCGACGATTGGGAACGCATGATCGACACCAATGTGAAAGGCCTGCTGTACGTGAGTCGCAAAGTGCTGCCGTGGATGGTGAAGAACAACGCCGGACACGTGTTCAACATCGCCTCCATCGCCGGCAAGGAGACCTACGCCAACGGCAACGTGTATTGCGCCACCAAAAGCGCCGTTGACAGCCTCTCGCGCGCCATGCGCATCGACATGGTGAAACACGGCATCAAGGTTACCAACGTGGCTCCCGGAGCTGTGGAGACGGAGTTCTCCATAGTACGTTTCAAAGGCGACCAGCAACGTGCCGACAACGTGTACAAAGGCTACGAGCCACTCACCGGTGCCGACATAGCCGATACAATATATTATGTGGCCACACTGCCCGACCACGTGTGTATCAACGACCTTGTGATAACTCCCAAGGCACAGGCTTCGGCCACGATTTTCCACAAAGAACTGTAACCCCTTTCATACCACCGAATTATGGAAGACAAGCATCTGCACAGCAATTTCGACTACGAGTCGGCGCTGAGTGTGCAAAAAGGCATTGAGCAGCCCGAAAAAGTCAGCAGCAGCTATCTGGAGAAAGTGCGTGCCAACAAACGCAAGGAACCCACCGTGGAGGAACTTGTTGACGGCATACTGCACGGCGACCGCACTTTGCTGAGTCGTGCCATTACCTTGATAGAAAGCACTTTGCCCGCACATCAGGAGAAGGCGCAGACGGTGCTGGAGCGTTGCCTGCCTTATTCCGGCAAGTCGGTGCGACTGGGCATAACGGGCGTTCCCGGCGCGGGAAAGAGCACCGTTATCGAGTCTCTCGGCACCATGCTCACCGCCCACAACCACAAGGTGGCGGTGCTTGCCATCGACCCCAGCAGCGAACGCAGCGGCGGCAGCATACTCGGCGACAAGACACGTATGGAGCAGCTTAGCGTGGACCCCAAGGCTTTCATCCGTCCTTCCCCCAGCGCGGGCTCGTTGGGCGGAGTGGCGCGCAAGACGCGTGAGATAATAGTGCTGTGCGAGGCCGCAGGATTCGACGTGGTGATAATAGAGACCGTTGGCGTGGGACAGAGCGAGGTGGTGGCCCATTCGATGGTGGATTTCTTCCTGCTTCTACAGCTGGCCAACACCGGCGACGAGCTGCAGGGCATCAAACGCGGCATTATGGAGATGGCCGATATGATTGCCATCAACAAGAGCGACATAGACCCCACCAAGTCGGAGCTCGCCGCCACGCAGTATCGCAACGCACTGCACCTGTTCCCGATGCCCGACTCCGGCTGGCTGCCCAAAGTGCAGCTGTGCTCGGCCTACAGTGGACTGGGTATCAATGACTTGTGGAACAACGTGATGGAATACGTGACTTTCACCAAGCAGAACGGATATTTCTACGCCAAACGGCAGGAACAGAACATCAGGATTTTGTACGAAACCATCGACAATATGCTGAAAGACCGTTTCTACAACAATCCCGACGTAAGTGCCGGCATAGATCAGTTCAAGAAAGATATTTTGGAAAACAAGATAAGCGGCTACAAGGCGGCGGAAATTTTGGTGAACGATTATTTAGTTAGGAATTAGGAATTAGGAATTAGGAGTTGAATGAACAAAGTGATTTAGTTTGGAGTTGAACGATGCGGGGGTTCGACAAGCTCACCCACCGCTCGGTGCCTGAGCATGTCGAAGGCACATATTCACAGTTCACTCATCACAGTTCACTAATCACTAAAAACATGAAAAAAGTAGTAATTTTTAGCATTTTGTTTCTCGCCGTGGGGTTTGTGGCGGGATATTTCGTGGGCTCTTGTCAGAAAGGCGATGCGCAACAGGTTGACGCCGAGGAGATTGCTGCCGACGTTAAAGCCAAAGTGGATGCCAAACTCGACAGCATGGACGGTATGGACAGCGTGGAGGTGCACAGCGTGCGCGTTGTTACAACCACCCCCGAAAACCTCTCCAAAACACTTGACGAGGAGATCGGCAAAGCCCTGCTGGAAGCTAAGAAACTGCAGAAAGAACACTAAAATATTTCGGAATTACTAACCAAAATTGTAAGAATATGAAAAACAAGGTTTTGTTGTTGGTGTTGGCAATGATGTTGTCGGCAGGCGCCACGATTGCCCAGAACGCCACCAAAAGCGTGGTGTACCTTAAAAACGGCACTTCGGTGACGGGTGTGATAATGGAGATGCAGAACGACACCATGAAGGTGAAAACCTCCGACGGCGCTCTTTTGACATACCCTATGAGCGAGGTTGAGAGCGTGAAAAACGAAAGCGCGTTGGAAGGGGAGAAAACTGGGAGCGGTGCTCGGTATAAGATAAGGAGATTGGGAAGGGATATTTGTGTCGGCTCGATATCCCTCGACCCTGTTCAGATATACAATTTTTTGGACAAAGACCTTTACGACACATACGTTTCGGCATACCAGCAGTCAGGATGGGGAGCCTTTTTTATCACCACAGGACTTGTTACGGCGGGATTGGGACTCTATCTGGGCGTTTTTGGAAAAACTCAGGACATACGCAACTCGGGATGGATTTTGTGTGGTGTGTCGGGCGTATTGGCGCCGATAGGATATGTGGTGAGGGGGATAGCCAAAGGCAGGATAGGCTGGGTGGTTGACGAGTACAACAACCGACAAACGGCAAGTACGTTTGAACTTGCCCCGACAGTTTTGGGGTTCAACGACATAACAACCGACAGCAAGTCGTATGCCATTGGAGCTACTATAAGGATAAGTTTTTAAATATATAATAATATGAAAATCAGGATTTTATTATTGGGTTTAGCAATGGCGCTGGCCGTGGGAGTACAGGCGCAGAAGAAAGACATAACAAAGTTTATGGGCATACCTATCGACGGCACCAAAACGGCTATGATACAGAAACTCAAAGCCAAAGGTTTTAAATACAACGCTAAGTTGGACCGTTTGGAAGGCGAGTTCAACGGTCGAGATTCGTATATAAGCGTGGTTACAAACCGCAACAAGGTTTATAGGATTGTAGTTCTTGATGCGAATTATTCAAACGAAGCAAGTATAAAAATACGTTTCAATAGTTTGGTTAGGCAGTTTATGGAAAACGGGAAATATGCTCCTGCGGATATGCTTGGGAACTTTACGATAGATGATGATGTGAAAATCTCGTATGAAATGACGGTTAATAACAAACGCTTTGAAGCAAGTTTCTATCAGATGTCAGAAGCAGACAAAGACACCACAGGCATTGCCGCTTTTGCTCAACAAAAGACATACTCCCGTTATACTCAAGAAGAAATCCAGAGTATGACGGAGGAAGAAATGCTTGTCCTGCAATATTCTTTGGCTATTGATTGGTTGGAGAAAAAGTGTGGAAAAAAATCTGTTTGGTTTATGATAACTGAATTGTATGGGCAATATGGTATTGTGCTATATTACGACAACAAATATAACGAATCCAGCGGTGAGGATTTGTAAAAAACAATAAAAAATTAAATACTAATCAAAATTATTAAAAGATGAAAAAAATATGGGTTTTTATTTTGGGAATTTTGTCGGGTGTTGTCTTGACGATAGTTGCACTGCTTGTTATTGGCAGTGTTATGAATAAAAATAATGGTATAAACTTTTTCGATGAGCCAGGAGAGGTTGTTAATGTGAGTGAACTGGAGGTGTTTCAAGTTCTTGGTGACGGGGTAGCATTGGCTAACGAAAGTCCGTTTGGTATGACTGTTTATTTGATTTATGATGAAAATGGTAACTCATACTATGACAATCAAATTGTTTCAGTTCCAAATGGAAAATGCTTTCGCCAAGTTGGTACATATAAGTATAAGGCAAATAATGGGATGCTTAAAACAGTCCCTGTCGTAACACTCATCGATGGAGAATATGGCGGTGAAAACGACTCGTTTGATACCGATATGAATAAATCCACATCGCAGTTTATGCGCGAAGCTAATTTTTTTGACGAACCAGGTGATGTGCTTTCAAACAAAAGTTTTAAAGTGAGTAGTGTTTTGGAGGATGGCGTTGCAATTGCCAGAGGTAAGGATGAAATTGGATATTATTATGGTTTGGAGGTGGTCTTGTTTGATACAACAAAGGTTTTTTATGACGACCAGATTGTGAAATTGCAAGGTGGTAAAGTGTTCAGACAAATAGGAACTTACAAATACATGTTCCATACTTATCCAATCGTTTCGGCTTTGGGTAGGTGATTCAATCGATGATGGGTACTTATGTCATCATATAAAAAGGTATATAAAATAAGAGAGGGGCGTGTGCTCTTCGGCGTGTGCCGTGGCATAGCCGAATATTTCAATATTGACCCACTCTTAGTAAGATTGTTGTGGGTGTTTATTGGAATGGGGAGCGGCATGGGGATTCCTGCATATATTATTTGTGCAATTGTCATGCCGACAAAACAGGGGTGATTGTTCTCCGCCTGCGGCTATCGAAACTGCCACTGGAATATTCTTCACCCTTCAAATGTTAAAGTTTTCCACTCAAAACAAAAAAAACATTATATTTGCACGATGTAATAACAAGATAGTATTAATTAAAACATATTCAAAATGAAGAAGTTATTATCATTTTTCGCAATTGTGTGCCTTGTGGGGATAGTCTCCGTAAAGGCTCAAAGTGCCAGCGATTCGTCGTATGTGCGCAACCTGCATTACGACACAATCGACATCAGCAATCTGCCGGTAGTCATTACAGACACCCTTGATTCCGACAGCCCCGACTGCAAGATACTGAAGGACGTCCGCGAGGGTGCGTGGGCCAAAGGCTACACTTTTGCAGTGCAGACGAGCACAGTGTTGAATATCCACATGTACTGCAACCCTTCTGACGATTTCGACACTTACATCTATCTGCTCGACAGCAATTTCAATATTCTAGCCTACAACGACGACTGGAATGGCCATGTGGACGAGGGAAGCTGTGTTATTAGGAACTTGCCCCAAGGCAGGTATTACGTCATCGCCACACAATACAGTGATTCTTGGACGTCGATTGATGAAACTTATTACCTGAGTTTGGACGCTTTGTCGGCAGTCGATTTCCGTGGGCTGAACTACACAGCCACCACGCTGACCGCACCCATTACCGACAGTTTGGGTGCCAACAGCCAAATCCTTATGGAGCCGATGTCGGGCATCTACGCCAATCACGCCAAAGGCTACACCTTCCAGGCTCCCCAGTGCAACTTTAGGGTGTCTCTCGACAACTATTACCGTTTTGCTCTGGTTCTCGACAGCAACTACAATCCACAACCGTTCTATTTGTCTAACAACAATTCGTGCGTAACACAGCTGCCTCATGCCGGGATGTACCGCTTGGTTGTAATGTCTTCGTTGATGTATGACGGCGACACCACACTCTCACGCCTCTTCACCATCACAACCGATACCGTAAGGATGGTTACCTACGCCACTCTTAACTACCGCAATATCAACGTCGGCGACACGATAGCCGATTCGCTTGTGGCCACCGACCCGCTGATTGTTTCCGATAACAGCAACAATATGATTGTGGACAAAGTGAACCCGAGCGGCGGACTTTACTATGTGAAGGGATACCGTTTCCAGACTCCGGCAAACGCCAACTATATAGATTACAACACATTTGATGTCAATGTGCCGAGGGGCACAACGGCCGTTTTGCTCGACGCCAACTACAATGTCCTGTCTTCCACCGACTATACGGAACTTTACTATAGAGTGGCACCGTCCACCACGTACAATCTGGCTATAATGGCCAACAAATACGATGCAACCGGCTCGTACAAGTTCGTTACAAAAGCCGAGCAGGACATAGCCAATGTCTATTATGTTGATGCCATCAACGGCGACGACGACAGCTCCGGACTCACTCCCGCCGCTGCCCTTAAAACCCTCGACGAAGCCATCTACCGCAGCGACGAGGGTGTGGCACGTATCTACCTCACCGAGGACTACGAGTTTACCGATTATGTGGGATTAGGCCTCTATAACGAGATATATCCCTACGGGAAAAATATCAAGCTCAAACCCAACTTGGATGACGGCGAATTTATTTTGGGTAAACGCGCTAAGGTAATGAGTTACAACGTATTGCAGTACGGAATCACCCTTATTCTCGGCAAAGAGGGCGACAGCCTCTATTTCTTGATCGACTCGTTGCCTGAGCAATATTCCGAATATTTCATCGGTGCGTGCGAGAATGTGGAAATCAACAATCTGAAAATGCGCAACTCAGTATGGCCCGATTATTTTGTTAATGTCTCTAATCTTATTGTACGCAACTCCGAATTTACCAACGACAGCATAGCCCGTACGATATTCTGCAGCAATAATTTGAAATTGGAGAACATCACCATAAACAACAATATCATTGGATACACAATGTGTTACGCTACCAAATTGACACTGGAGAACACCGTTATCGACAGCAATATGTGCGGCGAACCCATAGAATTGTACGACCCCCAAAGCGAAGCCTATCTCATAAGCGGCAGAATGCGTGGCAATACAACATACGGCGAATATGCTGCAGAAATGGCCGATATGATGGGCTGCGACACATCAAACTTTGGAGGAATCGCTTTGCTATTCGGTGCTAAATGCCACTGGGGAGCAGGTTTCTCGATAGACACAAACGCATACGTGTTCCTCGACACTCTTTCGGTGATAATCGTTGACGAGAACATCACGGCACCTGTGGCCGCACGTCTGTTCCCGATGAATGTGGATGGTTCCACATATGTTTCGCGTCCCGCATACAGCGAAGGCCGCCAGTTGCTCGACGGTTCCGCCGTGGCATCCAACTACAGCCATTTCCTCTTGGTGCAGCCAATCGACCAGACTTGGTATCTTCACAGCGACGGACGTATCTACACCTCCGATGAGCATGCGGGCATAGCCCAGGCGCAGGAGGGTAGGGTGAATATCTATCCCAACCCCGCCAGCGACAGGTTCTACGTGCAGCTCGACGGCACCGAAGCCGACGAAATCTGCGTATTAGACATCTACGGCAAGCAGGTGAAACGCATCGCCGCTACCGAAGGCACGCACACCATCGGCCTGCAAGGTCTTGCCAAAGGAATCTATTTCGTGCAGGTGCGCAAGGCAGACACCATCGTTGCCACACGAAAGTTGGTTAAGGATTGATAATTAATAATTTATAATTGTAGAGACGCACGGACGTGCGTCTCTTTTTTTTGTTGGTTGTGGTTGGTAAAAACGCAAAAACGTTAAAAATTTCCAAACAAATCAAAATAAATATTATATTTGCACGACGTAAAACAAAGAATTATTAACCAAAACATATTCAAAATGAAGAAGTTACTATCATTTTTCGCAATTATGTGCCTTGTGGGGATAGTCTCCGTAAAGGCGCAAAGTGCCAGCGACTCGTCGTATGCCCGCGACTTGAGCTATAGCACCATCACCCTTTCGACCTTGCCGGACACCCTTTCCGACACCCTTACCTCGGCTTGCAAGCTGTTGAAGGACATCCGCGAGGGCTCGGCTGCAAAAGGCTACACTTTCACACTCTCCTCGACAGAGATGATGAACATCAAGATGCTCTCGGGCGGCTGGGACTGCTACCTGTACTTGCTCGACAGCAGCTACAACGTGTTGACGTCCAACGACGACTGGGGCGGCTCACAAAACGGCAGCCGTATCATCTGGCAGTTGCCTTCGGGCACCTACCATCTGCTTGCCTGCAACTACAACCAAGGTCTCGTATCGTCGCCGCTTTCGTACAGGCTTGTGTTCGACACCTGCAGTTTCGGCGACTTTAGCACGCTGGCATACGAGCCTAAGACTTTCGGACGTCCGTTTACCGACTCGCTGAGCAACGGCGGACAGGTAATCAAGATATTAGGCGGAGGAATGTTGTATGCCAAGGGATATTCGATGAACCTTCCCGCCGACAACGTGATGCTGCAGATTGACACGAGAGAACGCATGCTTCTTATCATCGACAGCAACAACAACCTTATGAGCGGCTATGGCAACACGCGTAATATTATCATACCGGCACAACAGGCTGCCACCTACCGTTTTGTGGTTGTCTCCAACGATGACTGGGAACTCGATACCACCCTCGGACATCCCTTCACCGTCACCTCCGGAACCATCAACGCGGCAACATTCGCCACCCTCAGCTATCGCAACGTCAACATCGGCGACACCATTGTCGATTCCATCAACAGCACCGACCCATACCTGCTTTCGGGATCCATGGGCGTATATTACCTTAAGAATGCCAAAGGCGCCAAAAGTCCCAACGGCCTTACCCACGCAAGGGGATACCGTTTCAGCACATCGGCCACCGACAAGTTTCTCCAGTTCACAGCGGAAAATGTCCAGTTCGATAATTCCAGCTATTTCTTCCTCCTCGACTCCAACAAAAACACCATCTTATCCTTCTACAATTACAGCTACGGCGAAAAATACTTGTCGGTCAATCCTTCGTCGACCTATTATATAGTTGCCACCAGCAACAGCGCCGAGGACACCGGCATTTATAGGTTCTTCACCAGAACCGACACCGACATCCCTGTGTATTATGTCGATGCCTTGAACGGAAACGACGACAGCAACGGCCTCACTCCGGCAACGGCAAAGCGCACCCTCGACGCTGTGGGATACACCACGGCCAAGGCTCGTGTGTATCTTACCGAGAACTACCGTTTCACATCGAGCGTCACCCTCGGCCGTTATTTCGAAATTTACCCCTACGGCAAGAATATCCGTCTGTATCCCGAAATCACCGGCTGGAGCCAATGCATACGTGTTAACGGCAATCTGGTGTTCGGCAAAAACGGCGACACCCTGTATTTCGTCATCGACTCTGTTGTTAACCGTACCGCGGAAGAATTCTTGGCTGTAAACGGCGGCGTTATCGAAGTGAACAACCTCAAGGTGCGCAACACGGTTTACGACGCCTCTTTATTCGAATGCGACAGTTTGGCAATGAACAACTGCGAGTTTGTCAACGACTCCATCGGGAACGAGATTTATGACAGCTACAGGGTGCGTATGGTCAACACCACCGTTTCCAACAACGTTATCGGCGGCTCCCTGTTCAGAGGCTCTTCGTTCTATTTCGAGAATTCCACCGTTTCGGGCAACACAAGCACCGAATTGTCGGCTTTCGAGATGGGTTCTGTTGTTCTGAAAAGCGGTTCGGTGACCAATAACCGGGTGGCTCTCGATGACGACGATTATGATGAGATAATCGGCCCCCTCAATGCGAGAACGGCAAACTTGGCAGGACTGTTTTTCGTGTTCTACGGCGGACTTACCATGGGTCCCAATTTCAGTATGGACACAAGCGCATGCATTTTCATGGACAGGACTGGTGTGATCAACACCCCCGAAGTGATGACCGCTCCTCTGGCTGCCAAGGTGTATCCGATAAACTACGATTTCTATACCATCAGCCCCGATTATTACGAAGGACGCCGAATCCTTGCCGGTCCCGCCAATGTGCTGGCCGCCAACCGCACCCATTTTGCGATTGTCCAGCCCGCCGACCAGACATGGTACCTGCACAACAACGGCTGTATCTACACCTCGCAGCAGGGCATAGCCCAAACCGAGCGTGCCGACGTGGCGCTCTATCCCAACCCCGCCAGCGACCGTTTCGTGGTTGAGCTCAACGGCACCGAAGCCGACGAAATCTGCCTGTTCGACATCTATGGCAAACAGGTGAAACGCGTTGCAGCCTCGCAAGGCGCCAACAGCATCGGAGTGCAGGATTTCGCACGCGGCATCTATTTCGTGCAGGTGCGCAAGAACGGCACTGTGGTGGCCACACGCAAATTAGTTAAGAAGTAAGAGTTGAGAATTAATAATTGGTAATTGCAGAGACGCACGGTCGTGCGTCTCTTTTTTATAGGGTGAAAATAACAGTTGATAATTAATACGCTGACGTGCGTCTCTTTTTCTTTACGTTTTATAGGAGAAGAAAGATAACCGTTAAGAATCATGGCGCGTCTCTTTTTTTGTAACATAATCGGGAAAAAATTGTCAAATAAGAAACAAAGGCGTAGTTCGTAAAATTAGAAGTACCTCAAAACAAAATAGACATGAACAAACGATTGATGATATTTGCTGTTGCGATAGCTGTTTTTGCAAGCTACGCCTTAGGAGTCAGTGCCCAAGGGGGTATAGCCATCGTGCCATACTCCTGCAGTTTCGAAAGCGCTGCGGAACGCTCCCAGTGGGTGTTTGTTAACGGCAGCCAGCCAAACAAATGGTTTGTGGACACCGCCACCAACAACGGCGGACGGTACAGTCTTTACATCTCCTGCGACAGTGGCGTTTCGAACACCTACGATGCCACCTTGCCGAGTTATACATGGGCATATCGGCAGATAGCCCTGACTGCCGGTTTGTACGATATCTCTTACGACTGGAAGGCGCAAGGCTACACCAACGAACACTTTATGCGGGCATACCTTGTCCCCGCCACCCGGTTCAACGGCGCTGCGGGCTCGTCGGTCGGTTTCCAAACCATGGGTTATCCCAGTGGATGGTTCCCGATAGACCCCTCTTATCCCGTGGGCAATATTTTGAATCAGCAAAGCAACTGGCAGAACGTGGCTGTCGGCAATTTGTCCGTGGCCGCCACCGGCACCTACTATCTTGTTTTTGGCTGGACCAATTTCTCGAGCACCACTGCTTTCCCGCCGCCGGCAGCTGTCGATAACATAAACATCCGCACTGCCACATGCCCGTTTCCTCTAAACTTGTCGGTGATTGCCACTTCGTCACAAGGCGTTGTGCAAGTTATGTGGGAAGAGATTGGTTCCGCTTCGATGTGGCTGTTGGAATGCAGCACGAACTCGTCGTTCAGTTTTCCACGTACGTTCTTTATCAGTACGACGAACGCCAACTATATAGCGCCGACACAGCAGAATCCCACCCTGCACGGCTGTCGTTTGGCCGGCCTGCAGCCGGGAGCGTCTTATTATTTCCGTTTACGGGCTTTGTGCGACACCTCCGTCGCTAACGGCGATACCTCCTTCTTTTCCAATGTGTATTCTTTCGTCGCCCCGGTCAGCATCGGAGCCCAAGCCGAGCAAAGCGAGGTTGCCTTGTATCCCAACCCATCCGGCGACAAAGTCTTTGTCCAGCTCAATGGCACCGAAGCCGATGAGATATGCCTACTCGACATCTACGGCAAGCAGGTGCGTCGCATCGCCGCCACCGAAGGCATACAGACCATCGGCCTGCAAGGTTTGGCCAAAGGAATGTATTTCGTGCAGGTGCGGAAAAACGGCAATCTGGTTGCCACAAAAATAATAGTTAAGAATTGATAATTAATAATTTATAATTGTAGAGACGCACGGCCGTGCGTCTTTTTTTTATGTCGTGCGTCTTTTTTTATGGTTTGAAAAGAAATAAAACGAACAAGACTGGCGTTTATGGAATAATAATAGTAAATCTGTTTCAGAAAAAATGATATTATAAACCAAAAATATTAGAATTATGCGAGAAATTACAGTTACAGGCAATCTTGCCGCAGATGCAGAAGTGTTACAGACAAAGAACGGCGAAAACTATCTCCGTTTCAGAGTGGGTAATCACGAATTCGGTGACGAAAAAGACGAAACCCGTTGGTTCGACGTGACAATGTTCATCATTCCGAAAATCAGTCAATTCCTCAAGAAAGGTACGGGTGTGCGTGTAATCGGAGACTACAAAGATTCCACCTACGAGAGCGAAAAGTACGGCACAATTATAAAGCGAGACATAATAGCTTATAAGGTCGATTTCTGGAGTATCGGATAAAACACAGCAATGGCATCGAATTATTGACGCACGACCGAGCATCTCTATTTAGTGGACATCAGAAAAACAGAAATCCAATAATCCACCCCCCAAAAATCCGAATTCCGAAATCCGAAATCCGAATTTCAAGAAAAATCGTTATATTTGCATTGCGACAAAAATTAATGTTTTTGCGTAAAGCATTGAAAATATGCAATATGTATTGAATGCACTGTTGCGGAAAGCAAGATAATGGATAAACAATAGGTAATGGAAGAAACTGTTGGCAAGGAACAGAAGCCCAAAAAGAAGAAAAGTGTGGCGCGCAGGGTGGTGAAAATCACTCTGATAACCCTGCTGTCGCTCATCCTGCTCGTGCTCATTGCCGTGGGCGTGGCTCTGTATGTGGTCTTCACTCCCGAAAAGGTCACCAAAGTGGTGAACACCTACGCCGACAAATATCTCAACGCCGACGTGCAGTTCGAGAAGGTGGACATCACCTTCCTCTCCACCTTCCCCGATTTCTACCTCACCCTCGACAGCGGCAGCATCGTCTCCCACGCCCTTGCCGACGACGCTCCCGACTACAACCGCCAGCGCGACAGCCTGTTGGCCTTCCAGTCGTGCCGCATCCAGCTCGACCCTATTAAATATCTGAAATCCAAAGATATCGACATCGAAGAAATCTCTTTCGACGGCGTTACGGCCTACGCCTACGTGTCGCCGGAGGGCAAAGCCAACTGGGACATCACCCTGCCTTCGGAGCCCGACACCACAACGTCGGAGTTTGTGCTTGAAGATTATGTGAACTCGCTGAACGTGAGAAAGATATCTTTCAACACCAAGTCGGTGGTTTACGAGGACTGCCAAAGCAAGATGCTTGCCTCGTTCGACCGTCTGCGGCTGTCGCTTTCGGGCGATTTCTACCAGATGAAAGCCGCCGCCGACCTCTCCGCCGATTTCGAGGGCATCGACATACGCACCGACAGCGTGCAGCTAGCCAGCGATTTGGCTATCGGGGTGGAAACCAAGCTGTTGGCCAATCTCGACGCCACACGTTTCGACCTCGACTCGGCTAGTCTTTACGTAAACGACAACCGTTTCCGTTTGAACGGTTTTGTAACCTTGCCCGACACTTCGGCCATAGATATGGACCTCTGGCTCGACGGCCAGATTCCCGCCCTGGACCTGCTCATGCAGCTGGTGCCCATTTCCTACTTGCCTATACTTAGCCAAGTGGATGTGAAAGGTAAACTCGACGTTGACGCCTGTGTAACCGGCACATATTCAAAGACTTCGTTCCCCGAAATCAAAGCGTCGCTGTTTTTGGACAACGCCTACCTCGACTACAAGCCTTTGGGCTTCGATATCAAGGATATACACCTCGTTGCCGACGCTTTTGTTGACCTCACCAGCAACTGTCTGTCGCGCGCCAACATCGACCAGCTGTCGTTGCGCACCGATTTCCTTTCGGCCAACGTGAAAGCCGCCATCAACAACCTGCTCGGCGACCCGCATGTGGATGGCAAGGCAAAAGTCAATGCCAACGTGGAAAAGACCTTGCACCATTTTCCGGTGCTGCCCAAAGGCATGTCGGCTAAGGGCCACGCCAATATCGACTTGGATTTCAACACGTTGCTTAGCAGTGTCACCAATATGAATCTGGAACGCATAAAAGCCACTGCCAAGGTGGGGCTCGACCGTTTTTCGTTCGCCTCGCTCGACGACACCCTCTTTGCACGTTTCAAGCACGGCGACCTGCTGCTGAAAACCAACGTCGCTGCGCCGAAGGTGGGAGGCAAGGCGCTTTTCGACATCGATGCCGACCTCGACTCGGTGAAGCTGCTTTACTGCGATCTGGCGAAAGGCAGGGTGCCGCATCTTAGATTTGCCGCGCAGATGGCTCCCGAAAGGGAGAAACGTGTTACAGCCACCGTTGCCCGTATCGACCTCACCAGTCCCAACCTGATACTCCTCGAAGACATTGACTACATAAGCCGTAAGACGATTGTGGACATCGCCATGCAGCCTTCGAAGAACAATCCCGCATCGCCGTTGGTGACCTTCGGACTCGGCGCCGACCAGACCAACGTGATGTACGACAGCATCTCGTCCGACCTGATGCGTGCCGACATAGAACTGAATCTGCGTCCGTTGGCGAGGATGAAAGCCCATCGCGACAGCACTGCTCCGCGCGACACCGCCAACCGCCGGCTTATCCGTGGCAAACGTTTCCTCGAGCTGAACACCGACCAGACCATCGACCACCTGCTTGCCAGCCTCGAAACCGACACTACCCTCGGCGACTCCGCCGACATGGTGCAGACTTTCCTCACATATTGGGATGTGAACACCAAAGTGCGACTGGCGTCGGCCAAAGTGCTCACGCCCGACATGAACTATCCGGCAAACATCGCCCTTGCCGATCTTGCCCTCGATGGCAGAAATTTGAAAATCAACGAGTTGAGCGTTATTGTAAGAAAGACCGACCTTGTCCTTTCCGGAATGGTGAAACATCTGCGGCGCTCGTTGCTCGGACGGGCAAAATGGGAGGCCGATTTGAACCTCAGCTCGCGTCTGCTCAAGGCCAGCGACCTGATGAACCTGCTGAAATCGTCGCAGCCCGACAGCACTGTGGCGGAGAGCGTCCCAACCGACAGCGTGAAAAGCGAGATTATTGTGGTGCCCGACAATTTCGACATCACCCTGCACACCAACCTCAAAGAGGTGCGCTACGACAAGGCGCGGCTGCTCAACGTAAAGGGCGAGGTTGACGTGCGCAACTGCTATATCATCCTCAACGACCTGACTTTCAATTCGGAACTCGGCAATGTGCAAACGACGCTGTTCTACAAAGCAGCGAACAAAAAAGGTGCCGACATCTCCGCCGACCTCAAGGTGGACAAGCTGAACATCACCAAGCTGATAACGCAAGTGCCTGAAATAGACACCCTTTTCCCGATGTTGCGCTCGTTCGAAGGACTTATCTCCACCGACATCATGGCGTTGGGCAAGCTCAACTCCAATTTCGACATCGACATACCGTCCATCAACGCCTCGTGCCTCGTGCGCGGCGACAGCCTTGTGGTGTTGGACAACGAGACCTTCCGCAAAATCTCCAAACTGCTGTTGTTCAAGGACAAGGACCGCAACCTTATCGACAGCCTGTCGCTGGAGTTTGTGATGAAAAACAAAGTAATAAACTTCTTCCCGTTCATATTCTCGATGGACCGTTACAAGGTGGGCATCCTCGGCACGCAGTACGCCGACATGACCTTCGACTACAAGTTTGTGGTGCTCAAATGGCCGTTGCTGGTGAAACTGCTTGTTAATTACAAAGGCGACCTCAACGACCTCGACCACGCCAAGCTGAAGATCCGTCTCGACAAGAAGAAAAACGGCTACGCCAAACAGTTCGAGAACACCGACACCTACTCCATAGTGCGTCAGCAGATACAAAAAGTGCTGCGCAAAGGCCGTCAGGACGCAATGAAAACCACCGTGGTGGACGAAAATGATGACTGATAATAAAAGTTTTTAGCAAAACGAAGTACTAATAATGAACCCGACTACGAATATCACCGACGAGCAAGAGCTTGTGCAGGCAATTCTGGACGGCGACAAGCAGCGCTATAGCGAGATTGTCAGCCATTTCAGCACTGCCATTGCCAACCTCAGCTACAAGCTGGCCGGCGAAAAACTGGAGGTAGAGGAAGTGGTGCAGGAGGTCCTTGTGGAACTGTATCTCTCGCTGCCCCGTTTCCGTTTCGGGTCGAAACTGAGCACCTACGTTTACCGCATAACGGTGAACACGGTGGCCAAAAAACTGAAAAAACTTGGTCGCATACAGCGGATGAGCGATTACACCGAAAACACCAACGCCCAGCTGCACCAACACTCCGCCGAAGACAACATAGTGAACGACGACCGCCAGAACGAGCTGCTCAAAGCCATAGCACAGCTGAAATACGAGCAACGTACCGCCCTCACGCTGTTCTATTACGAAGAGCTCTCGTACAAAGAAATTGCCGAAACGATGAATATCTCGCTGGCAAAGACAGAGTCGCTGATATTCAGGGCAAAACAGAATTTGAAAAAAATGATTGACGAACAATAACTGAAAGGACTGAAAATGGACTGCAAGACTTTTACACAACTGTGGACAAACAGCAAGGACGACCTGCTGCCGGCCGAAGCACAGCAACACCTCGAACACTGCGCCGAATGCCAGAAAAAAGTGGACTGCTATTTCAAAACTCTGGCGCTGCTCAAAGCCCAACCGCAAATAGAAAACATCGACGCCAAGATGGAATTTGCAGTGATGTCGCGCATCGAAAACGCAGAAAAAGCCGCTGCGAAACGTCATTCGTTCCGCCGCAAGGTATGGATAGGCGCCGCCGCAGCTTGCGTAGCCGCACTTATCGTGAACGCTTTCCTGTTCAACAGCGACAGGATGGAACAACGCGAAAATCAGGCTATTGTCGAAATGATTGGCGATGTGTGCAGCAGCACCAACGGCAGTTTCGCCACACAAACCGACCACGACGACCTCGAAGCCATGGAATATTTTATGAATAACATTGAAGAATAATTATTTACCGTCATGAGAAAATTTTTAGCTTCATTACTCTGCATTACTATGCTGTTTGCTATTCCGGCAGTATCGGCTCAAGACAATCCCGGCAACGGCAAAAGACCCAAGAAAGAACAACGTCACGGAAAACACCAAAAAGTTGCCAAATGTCCCAAATGCGGTAAGACGCTGAAATGCTGGCGCTGTAACAACAATGACTTGGAGAGCGAAATCACCGATTTCGTAGGCGACCTCAACGACGAACAACGCGAGAAACTGCACGAACTCTCGAAAGAGACAAAAGAGAAGATGACCGCCTTCCGCCAGCAACAATGGAAACTCCGCGACTCCATCAACACCATAATAAGGCTCGAAGGAGACCATTCCGATGAGCTGCTGCCACTTATCGAACGTCGTGCCCAGCTGCGTGTGGCTATGGACATGGAACTCTACCGCTGCCGTCTGCTAACACGACAGATACTCACCGATGAACAGGCCAAAGAGCTGCGCGAAAAGACCGAAGCGGCTTGCAACAAATGTAAAGAAAAACGTGCCGGTCGCAAGAAATAAAAGGACGCATCGAATATCATGATGTGAATTGAATAAAAGGTTGTGGAACTTGGCATCCGCAACCTTTTTTTATTACGCACAGACGATGTTTGTGAAAAATAACACTTCCTTTTCCAAAAATATTTTCTTTCACACAATATAATAAACAAAATTGAGTTATAGCAAATAACAGACATTAAAACGATGTAACAACCCGACATGAGACGCACTCTCCTTTTGGCAATAATGGCATTGGCGCTGGCATTTTCCTTGCGTGCGCAGGAATTCCGTTGTAGCGTTAGCGTAAACGCGCAACAGGTGCAGACCAACGAGAAAAAAGTGTTCGAAACGATGAAACAGGCCATCGAGGAATTTGTGAACAACCGCAAATGGACCAACGTCGAATTTGAGCAGTACGAAAAACTTGAGTGTAACATCAGCCTAATTATTAGCGAACAAACATCCCTGACCGACTTCGGCGGACAGCTGAGCGTGCAGTTGCGCCGCCCGGTGTACAACTCCAACTACACCACCGGTATAATGAACTTTGTGGAACCCGATTTCCAATTCTCGTTCAACGAAAGCCAGCCCCTCGAATTCGACCCCAACACTTTCTACAGCAACCTTTCCATGACCTTGGGCTATTACCTTTACGTGATGCTTGGAATTACTTTCGACTCCTACGGTCTGCAAGGCGGCGAGCCTTTCTTCGAGATGGCACAGACCATAGTGCAGACCTCCAACAAATCGGGATACAAAGGCTGGAAAACCACCGACGGACAGAAAGCACGCTACTGGTGGATGGAAAACCACACCAACCCCAACTATGCCACTCTGCGACAAGCCTACTACTACTACCACCGCTTGGGACTCGACATGATGACCAAGGACCAGACCGAGGCGCGCAAGAACATCATCCAAGCACTGCAGCTGGTGCAGCAGACCAACAAAAAACGCACCAACCTTTTGTGCGTAACAATGTTTATGGACGTGAAAATCTCCGAGATAGTGAGCATCTTCACCCCCGCGCCGCAGGAAGAGAAAAAACAGGTGTACAACCTCGTCCGCGAAATCAGCCCAATCAACCTCAACAAAATGAAAGACTTTAATCAGTGATTAGTTGTCAGTATTCAGTATTCAGTATTCAGTAACTTTTCAAATCACTAAATCAGTTCACAGATCACTGTTCACAGTTCACTAGAAAAATTAACAACACCAAAATAATATCATGACACAAATACCCATTAGCAAAGAAACGATAGCAAAAATTGCAAAGGAAAACAAGATAGCCAACCCCGGACGCGCGTCGATTCGCGAGATGCGCAAGATGATTCAGGACATCGAAGCGGAGACGGGCATCCGTTACGTGAAGATGGAGATGGGCATCCCCGGACTGCCGGCTCCGCAGGTGGGCGTTGAGGCTCAGATCGAAGCCCTGCGCAACGGCGTGGCAAGTATCTACCCCGAAATCTACGGCACCGCCGATTTCAAGAAAGAGGCCGCACGTTTTGTCAAGAATTTCCTCGACATCGACGTCACTCCCGACTGCTGCGTACCCACGGTAGGCTCCATGCAGGCCGGTTTCGCCTCGTTCCTCACACTTACACGCTACGACAAAAACAAAACCAAAGTTCTGTTTATCGACCCCGGTTTCCCCGTGCAGAAACAGCAGTGCCGCGTGCTGGGCATCCCCATGAAGACTTTCGACGTGTACGAATACCGCGGCGACAAGCTTCGCGACAAGCTGGAAGAGGAACTTAAGGACGGCGACGTGGCATGCCTTATCTACAGCAGTCCCAACAACCCCGCATGGTTCTGTTTCACCGACCACGAGCTGCGTATCATCGGCGAGATGGCCAACAAATACGGTGTGGTGGTGCTCGAGGACGATGCCTATTTCCTGATGGATTTCCGTAAGGACTACAGCGTTCCCGGCAAGACCCCGTTCCAACCCACAGTGGCCAAATACACCGACCGCTACGTGCTTATGATTTCCGGCTCCAAGAGTTTCAGCTACGCCGGCGAGCGTATAGCCATGATGATCTGCAGCCCAACGCTGTTCAACATGGAATGTCCCGACCTGGCCCGCTACTACAGCCAGACACAGCTGGGACGCGCCCTTATTTTCGGCACCCTTTATTGCCTCAGCTCCGGCACCGCACACAGCGTGCAGTATGCCATGGCAGCCATGCTTAAAGGCGCCAACGACGGCACTTTCAACTTCGTTAAAGATATCAAGGAATATGGCGAAAAAGCCCACATAATGAAGAAAATGTTCACCGACAACGGTTTCTATATCGTTTACGACAAGGATATGGGCGAGGATATCGGCGACGGCTTCTATTTCACTTTCTGCTACCCGAACATGGACGGTGTGGAGCTGCTCAACGAACTGATACAGTACGGCATAAGCGCCATAGCACTGGACATCACCGGCAGCCATAAACAGGGCATACGCGCTTGCGTGGCTCTAGTGCTCCGCGAACAGTTCCCCGACCTGAAAGTGCGTCTGGAGAAATTCCACGAAGATCACCCGGTTCGATAATTAGTAGTTAGTAATTAGTAATTGTAGCGGCGAATAAATATTCGCCTATTTCGGAATTTGGAAATGATTTTGATTTCGGATTTGGGATTTTGGAATTGTAGCGGCGAATAAATATTCGCCTTGATGGAAGGGTGGCGAGTGGATTTAGAACAAAGGCTAACTAATTGGGCAATCGGTGATTGCCCAATTAGTTGTAAAATAAACAACTGAAATATAACGCTTTAAACACAAATTAAACATACCAAAACAGAAAAAAGACGTAATAAACTAAAATATTAACAATCTGAGCTTTGCGCTTAATTTGTAACATAGGACATTTGTGATGACAGAGACAAACCGCATAGAATTCAAACGGCAGTTTACCGACGACCTTGACATAGAGAAAGAGGTTATAGCTTTCTTGAACTATCGTGAAGGCGGCATTATTTATATCGGCGTGGACGGCAACGGAAATCCCGTCGGTGTGGATGATATCGACGCTGTTGTCCTGAAAATAAAGGATAGAATACGTACCAACGTGTCGCCTTCGCCTATGGGTTTGTTCGATGTACTTGTGGAAAATATTGACGGTGTGGATGTTGTAAAGATTTTCTTGGCGTCGGGAACGGAAAAACCGTACTATAAGACGAAATACGGTATGAGCGCCCGGGGCTGTTACATCCGAATAGGCACAGCTTCAGAGCCGATGCCTACGGCGATGATTGAAGACCTCTTCGCCCACAGGGTGCGCAATTCGTTGAGAAACATCCCTTCGCCACGCCAGAAACTCACTTTCCGCCAGTTGCACATCTATTACGAATCGAAGGGCTTGATGCTGAACAGCTCTTTTGAACAGACTTTGGACCTGCTTACCAACGACGGACGTTACAACTACGTGGCTTTTCTGTTGGCCGACGAGAACAATGTTTCGATAAAAGTTGCCAAATATTCCGGCACCGACCGCATCGACCTGATTTCCAATAACGAATACGGCTACTGCAGTCTGCTGAAAGCCACGGATTTGGTTTTGGACAAACTGAATACCGAAAACTATGTCTTTACACGGAAAACCGAGAAATTCCGCGAGGATAAACCTATGTGGGACAGACTGGCGGTGCGCGAGGCGGTGATAAATGCCATTGTCCACAACGACTACACCAATGAGGTGCCGCCGAAATTCGAGATTTTCTCCGACAGGTTGGAGATAACTTCGTATGGTACAATCCCTATGGGCTTGTCGGAGGACGAATTTTTCAGTGGCGTAAGTCTGCCGCGCAATAAGGAACTGATGCGGGTCTTCCGAGATGTGGAGATGGTTGAGGCTCTGGGCTCGGGTATGCCTGTCATCCTGCGTAAATACGGCAGGGAATCGTATTCGTTTTTGCAACATTTTATCAGGCTTACAATTCCTGTCTTAAATGGTGGTGACCCTAAAAATGTCACCAAAAATGTCACCAAAAATGAGCCTAAAAATGTTACTAAAAATGAGCCTAAAAACGAGTTGTTAGTGGCTGAAAGTGAGTGTATTAGCAAACGGGTAAAAAAAGAGGGTCTTAAGCATATGAATGTTACTAAAAATGAGCCTAAAAATGTTACTAAAAATGACCCTAAAAAATTAACCGATGACCCTAAAAATGACACCAATGATACTAAAAGTGACCCTAAAAAAGTAGCTGATGATACTAAAAATGACCCTAAAAAAGTAACTCATGATACTAAAAACGCATTCGATGATACTAAAAATGACCCTAAAAAAGTAGCTCATGATACTAAAAACTCATCCAATGATACTAAAAATATTTCCAATGATACTAAAAATGATTATTTAGAGATTCTATTTGCAAGACGCAAGGCAATAGTGGAAATGATTGAAAAGGATAATAAAATAACAATTAGTGCAATTGCAAAGCAAATAGGTGTAAAACCTTTGACTATCAAGCGTTACCTTGCCGAAATGCGCCATATTGTGCAGCACGTAGGCCCACGAAATGGCGGACATTGGGAATTTTTATAATAAAAAACTGAAATATAACACTTTAAACACAAACAAAACATACAAAAACAGAAAAAACGTAATAAACTAAAATATTAACAATCTGAGCTTTACGCTCTTATTCTCCTGCTGAAAAGACTGGAAAACTATTTTGTAAGTGAGAATAAGCAACGTGGAAGTTCACGCTTCGGCGTGAGCTGTTTCGTGCTTATATACTTACAGTCCATTTCCAGTCGGATTCAGCAGTAATAAGCAACCAAAACGAACGGCGAGCGCCTTTTTCTTATGGTGGCTTTGGAGTGGGGGGCGGAGCTCTTCCATATAATTATTGCTAATGATAACAATAGATATCTTCCATAAAGTCCTTGAATTCCTTGGCTTTGATAAGCAAGGCGATATTTACAAAAAGGATTTTCCAAATCTTGGGACATGCACAATGAGTGCCGATTTCAAAAACAAAAAATTATATTACCCCGAAAATCTTGGTTTTACAATAAACGACCGCACGACTTGCAATTTCGAGCATCCCGAAAATTTTGTGGTCTTTGAATGTGTGCATCGGTTGCTTGAAAAGGGTTATCGCCCTGAACATATCGAACTTGAAAAGCGGTGGAATCTCGGACACGACGCCAAAGGCGGTAAAGCGGACATTTGCGTCTATAATCAAGACAGATCACAGATGCTGCTTATCATTGAGTGTAAAACAGCAGGTGGCGAACATGCCAAAGCGTTGAAACTCCTAAAAGAGGACGGTGGGCAATTGTTCTCCTATTGGCAGCAGGAACGTTCCACAAAATGGCTTTCTCTCTACGCTTCTGATTTTAAAGAGGGTGAATTGACATTTGAGAATTATGTGATTGATTGCTCTGATGATGAGAATGTTAAGAAGTTGGCGGCAAAGGACAAATCTATTAAACTGTACGAAAAAGCTCAAACCGTAAAGGATTTGTTTGATGTTTGGGATGAGACATACGACAAAATCATCTTTGAAAAAGGGGTTGTTTTTGGTGAGGAGTCGCAAGCGTATCAAATAGGTGTCCCCCCATTAAGAAAGAAGAATTTGGAGGATTTTAAGCCCGAAGACAAAATTGTAAACCGCTTTGAGGAGATATTACGTCATAACAATGTGAGCGACAAGGAAAACGCTTTCAACCGGTTGGTGGCTCTGTTTATCTGCAAATTGGTGGATGAAACGCAAAAAACAGACAATGATGTGGTTGAGTTTCAGTATAAAACTGGCACTGACACCTACGAAAGTCTGCAAGATCGTCTGCAACGGCTTCATAAAGAGGGGATGGAGAAGTTTATGGGTGAGGAGATTTTCTATGTGTCGGATGATTATGCCGAAAACCTCTTTGCACAAAAATTCAATGACAATCGCCGTAAAGCCGCTATTGAAGATTTGAAAAAGACCATCCGTATTTTGAAATTTTATAGCAATAACGATTTCGCTTTCAAGGATGTGCACAATGAAGAACTGTTTTTCCAGAATGGTAAAATATTGGTTGAGGTGGTGCAGCTGTTTCAGAAATATAGGATTGTCTATCCATCGAAACATCAATTTCTTGGCGATTTGTTTGAACAGTTGCTCAACAAAGGTTTTAAACAGAACGAAGGACAATTTTTCACCCCGATGCCCATTACTCGCTTTATCTGGGATTGTCTGCCCATGGAAAAAATTGTCCGCAAAGGCGCTAATTTTGCGTTCCCGAAAGTTATTGACTATGCTTGCGGTGCCGGACATTTCTTGACGGAAGCGGTGGAAGCGATAAATGCCTATTTTACAGCAAATGATAATGCCGATGCTATACGTGAAAACGCATGGTGCGAGCATCATATTTACGGAGTGGAAAAGGATTATCGCTTGGCGCGGGTGGCGAAAGTATCGCTCTATATGAACGGCGCTGGTCAAGGAAATATCAAATTCGGTGACGGATTGGAACAATATGAGGAAGAAAAAATCCGCAATTATTCTTTTGATGTTTTAGTGGCCAATCCTCCTTATTCGGTAAGTGGTTTCAAAGCCCATTTGAAACTGAAAAACAACCGTTTTGAATTGTTGGACCGCAATCTGATCAGCAACGATGGCAGCGAGATTGAGACGTTATTTGTGGAACGTATAGCCCAATTGTTGAAGCCGCAAGGTATCGCAGCTGTCATTCTTCCATCATCCATATTGAGCAACGACAGCAACAGCTACATGACCGCCCGTGAAATTCTTTTGCAAAACTTCTACTTGCGTGCTATTGCACAGTTCGGAAGTAAGACTTTCGGAGCAACGGGTACGAATACCGTTGTGCTTTTCCTTGAAAAATACAACGAGCCACCGAAAAAGTGCGAAATGGTGAAGGATATTGTCAATGCCATTCTTTCAGGTAATTTCACCGACGAATGGGAAGATGCCGATGTCTTTAAAAATTACACACAAAAAATAGGAGCTCCCGAAGATTTGTATAGGGCTTTTGCAAAAGAAACTGCGACAAAAGATGAATTGGGAAGCAATGAATATTTTGCCCAATATATCAGTTGGTTCGACAATCTGACCGAAGTGACAAACAAACAGAAGAACAATAAATTCAAAAAGCTTGGTGAGGCAGAGCAGCAGAAAGAGATGAAGGAATTGTTCTTTAAGTTGGTAAAAGAAGTTGAGCGAGAAAAACTCACCTGTTTTGCCTTGGTTTACAAACAGAGCACGCTCACCATCATTGCACCTGCTGACAATGCCGAACAGAAGAAATTTTTGGGCTACGACTGGAGCAACCGTAAAGGCGCGGAAGGCATACAGATTAACCAGCCCGGCGGAATGCTTTACAATGATAGTAACCGATACGATAATGACACATTAGCTGCCGCTGTGCGCAACTCCTTTAATGACAGAACAAATTCGTTGCCAAACACATTAGAGAAATATCATGCCTATCTGCGGACACAAGATATGCTGGATTTCAGCCGAACCACTTTCAATAAGGCAATCAAACTGACTGCCGACAAGAAGATTGAGATTGTGAGCAAGTATCCGTTGGTGAGGTTGGGTGGAGATGATGGTGTCTGTAACATTTTGATTGGTGGCACACCTTCAAGAAAAAATGCTGCATATTTTACAGGTAATAATTTGTGGGTTTCTATTGCAGAAATGAAAGGTCAGGTTATTACAGATACTAAAGAAAAAATCACTGATGCAGGAGTAAAAAATTCAAATGTTAAACTAATACCCAAAGGAACCACTCTTTTAAGTTTCAAACTCAGCATTGGCAAGACTGCTATTGCTGGTGTGGATTTATATACAAACGAAGCGATAGCCGCATTAATCCCTAAGGAAACAAATCCTAATTCAGAAAAATATGTCTCAGATGAATATCTTTTCGCATTATTCAATGGCAAATTAATTGACCTTGAAAATGTTGGGAATAAGGCTTTTGGGAAGAGTTTGAATAGTGCATACTTAAACAATGAGGTCAAAATTCCTCTTCCGCCTTCCGATATTCAGCAAAAAATTGTTTCCGAATGTGAAAAAGTTGATGAAGAATACAACAACAGCCGAATGAGTATAGAGGAATACAAAAAAAAGATTGCAGAAGTGTTTGAGCGTCTGGAAGTTGTAAGTAAAATGGGGGGGGTAACTTGCAGATTATCAAATAGTTATATTTTTGATATTTCTATCGGTCGCAGAATACTTAACACGGAAGTTAATCCGAATTATGACATCCCTGTTTATAGCGCAAACGTATTTGAACCATTCGGAATGATAGACAAACTTCTGATAGAAGATTTTTCTAAGGAATCTGTGCTGTGGGGGATAGATGGTGATTGGATGGTAAATGTGATTCCAGCCAATAAACCGTTTTATCCAACAGACCATTGTGGAGTGTTGCGAATAAAAACAGATGACATTTTGCCCAAATATATGGCTCACTTGTTGGAGGAAGAAGGTAAAAAAGTAGGTTTTAAACGCAGTTACCGTGCTTCAATTGACCGAATAGAAAGTTTGTCGGTGAAAGTTGCTCCAATAGCAGAACAACGAAAAGCAGTTTCCGAAATCGAATCCTACGAAGCCGAAATCGCCAAAGCAAAAGCAGTGATGGCAGGTTGTGCAGAACGGAAAAAGCAGATTTTGGAGAATTATTTGAAGCAGTTTTGCTGCCTGTAAACAAAAAACGGCGGCCTCAATAATCTCGGCCGCCGTTTTTTATTGCTTATAATTCCTAATTCCGACTTCCGAGTTCCGAATTATTCAACCGTGTGGAACATCCTGTCGCCGGCGTCGCCGAGGCCGGGCACTATGTAGCCGTGGTCGTTGAGACGTTCGTCGAGGGCGGTGGTGTAAATTTGCACGTCGGGGTGGGCGTTCTTCACTGTCTCCAAGCCCAGCGGCGAGGCCACGATGCAGAGGAATTTGATATCCTTCACCCCGCGTTTTTTCAGCTGACCTATGGCGTTCACTGCCGAGCCGCCTGTGGCCAGCATGGGGTCGAGAAGGACCACCTTGCGGTCGGAGATGTCGGCAGGCATTTTGAAGTAGTATTCCACCGGCTCCAGCGTCTCCTCGTTGCGGTAAAGTCCTATAAAACCGAATGTTGCGTTGGGTATGGCCTGCAACACGCCGTCGATCATGCCAAGACCAGCGCGCAGTATGGGCACAAACACGTATTTGTCGGTGTCGAGACGTTGTCCCTGCATGGTAGCCACGGGAGTCTCCACGGTGCAGCTGTAGGTTTCGGCGTCGCGGAAAGCCTCGTAGCAGAGCAGGTTGGAGAGTTCGCGGATAATCTCGCGGAATTCCTTGGTGGAGGTGTTCTTGTCGCGCAAGATGCTCATTTTGTGGCTTATCAAAGCGTTGTGCAATACTATTTCTTTCATGGTGTAAAACTTTGATTATTAACTCATTGTCAATGTTAAGGCAGAAAAACGAAAGGCACTGCCGTTTTGCAAATATACACTTTTTTAGTGAACTGTGATCAGTGAACTGTGATTAGTTAGTGAACTGTGAGCAGAGAACTGTGAACTGAGTTTTTTAAAGATGTGCCTTCGACACTTCGACAAGCTCAGTGACCTCCGGCACCGAGCGGTGGGTGAGCTTGTCGAACCCACAGCATCGTTCAACTGCAAACTCAAAACTCAAAACTGCCCACTGCCCCCTGAATACTGCCCCCTAATTACTAACCAAAAATGGTGAGTGCTTTCGTAAAAAATAGCTATTAATGGTTATTCGGTGCGATGACGGGAATCATTATTTTTGCAGATTAAACAAATTGCACAATAAATCGCAAACAACAACGTTAATAACTGATTCTTAGCAAAATGACAACTATAGTAAACGTTATGGGCGAAGAAAGAGAATACGAAATTAGACGTTTGGCCGATGTGCCTACGGGCTCCAAGTGCGTGATAGTGAAAATTGGCGGTCACGGGGGACTGCGCCACCGGCTGATGGAAATGGGCTTTGTGCGTGGCGAGACACTGACGGTGATTAAGAACGCCCCCCTGAGCGACCCCATCGAATACCAGATTCTGCAGTCGAGGGTTTCGTTGCGCCGCAGCGAGGCACAGAAAATTGACGTTATCGAGCTGACGGACAGTAATTTGGTGGACCTTACCCAAAATACCGACCAAAAAGAGTTTTACGGAACTTTCGTGGAGGAATACGATAACGACAAACAGCTGTCGGAGAAAATCCGCGAGGTGAGTCATACCATCACCGTGGCACTGGTGGGCAACCCAAACTGCGGCAAGACCTCCTTTTTCAACCACGCCACAGGCCTGCACGAGAAAGTGGGCAACTACGGCGGCGTTACCGTTGACATCAAAACGGGCATTTTCTACCACAAAGGCTACACCATCCGTCTGGTGGACCTTCCGGGGACCTATTCGATAAACGAATATTCGCCCGAGGAGCTGTGCGTGCGCGAGTACCTCAGCCGCAACGAGCACGACCTGATTCTGAACATCGTCGATTCGTCGAACCTCGAACGCAACCTGTTCCTCACCACCCAGCTTATCGACATGAACACACCTATGGTGATGGCTCTCAATATGTTCGATGAGTTTCAGGCCAACGGCGACAAGTTCGACTACAAGACTTTCAGCACCATGCTTGGTTTCCCGATAGTGCCCACCACGGCCTCCAAAGGCACCGGCATCCCCGAAGTGTTGCAGGCCATCATCGACGTGTTCGAGAACAAGAAAGACATCACCCACCACATCCATATCAACTACGGCAACGACATCGAGGACGCCATCTCCGCCGTCAAGAAAGAGATTGAGGAGAACAAGGACATTATCAATAAATATCCTTCGAGATACTTGGCAATCAGTGCGTTGGAGAACGTGAAACATACCACTGCCGAGCTTGGCGAACTGCCCAACGGCAAGGCCATCCTCGACATCGCCCAACATCATCGCGAACATCTGGAGAAACACCACAAAGAGGCCATCGACACGCAGATAAGCAACGCCCGCTACGGCTTTGTGCGCGGCGCGCTGAAACAGACACTGGTGTCGAACAAAAACAACACCAAACGCTGGAAGGCTTTTCGTGCCGACGAGCTGCTTACCAACCGCTGGCTGGGACTGCCTGTGCTGCTGGTGTTTATGTGGCTGATGTTCCAGTGCACCTTCACCATCGGCGCCTATCCGCAGGAATGGCTCGACATGTTTGTGGGCTGGCTCGGCGGTGTGGTGCGCGACTTGCTGCCCGAAGGCGTCCTTAACGACCTCATCGTGGACGGCATCATCGGAGGCGTGGGAGCGGTCATCTCGTTCCTGCCTAACATCCTGATACTCTTTCTGTTCATCTCCATAATGGAAGATACGGGCTATATGGCTCGTGCCGCCTTTATGATGGACAAGCTTTTCCACAAGTTCGGCCTGCACGGACGTTCGTTTATACCTTATATTATGGGCTTCGGCTGTGCCGTGCCGGCGATTATGGCCACCCGCACCCTCGAAAACCGCAAGGACCGTCTGGTTACGGTGCTCACCATCCCGTTTATGTCGTGTTCCGCACGACTCCCTGTGTATCTGATACTTATAGGCACTTTCTTCCCCCATAACCAAGGTCTGGTGATGATGAGCCTTTATCTTATTGGCATAGTTGTGGCCGTGCTTACCGCCAAAGTGCTGAGCAAGACGGTATTCCGCAGCGTGTCGGAGGAGTTCGTGATGGAGCTGCCGCCGTACCGTGTTCCTACTTTGCGTAACGTGCTGATACACATGTGGGACAAGAGTGCGCAGTATCTGAAAAAGATGGGTACCGTGATACTCGCCGCCTCCATCATCATCTGGGCGTTGGAGTATTTCCCCCGCAACTCCGCCGCGGAACAAGCTGTAGCACAGCAGATTGAACAGACAGAAAGCACTCCCGAAAGCGACATCTTCACAGCCGATGTAAAGACCGCTGCCATCGACTCCCTGACGCAGCTGCAGGCAGCAGTGCACAGCGAGAACTCCTTTGTGGGACGTTTCGGCCATCTGATAGAGCCGGTGGTTCGTCCCTGCGGCTTCGACTGGCATATCGGCGTGGCACTCTGCACCGGCATCGCCGCCAAGGAGATAGTGGTCTCCACGCTGGGCGTGCTGTATCAGTCGGGCGACACCGAGACGGAGGAGGGCGAGACCTCGTTGCAGGCCAAGCTCCTCGAACAGCGGTGGCCCGAAGGCAGTATCGACGCGGGAAAGCCCATCTATTCGCCGCTGATGGCGTATGCCTTTATGATTTTCGTGTTGCTCAGCGCGCCCTGCATCGCCACCCTTGCCGCCATCAAACGCGAAGCCGGCTGGGGCTGGGTGTTCTTCACGCTGATTTACACGGTGTTACTCGCATGGCTCTGCTCGATGCTGGTGTTCCAGATAGGAGGTTTGATTTAGTTGAAAGTTGAAAATTGAAAGTTGAAAGTTTGGCTTCGACAAGCTCAGCCAGCAGAGAGCCCTGAAAGGGCGAAATACAACAGGCGGGGGTGAAGAAAGGTTCAGTGAACCTTTCGATAGCGAAGCGGAGAATTATTAGCCCCCGTAAAAAATCAACAAGATTTACAAGATCTCGCGAGCCGTAGGCGAGCAGGAGAATCAAAAACAAAAAACGGATTTATTGAAATTACAATGATTGACATACAAACAATTATAGCATTATTGATTGTCGCTGCTGCGGTGGTGGCAGCCGTGGTGCTGGTGCGGAGACGTCTCGGCGGCAAGGACTGTGGCTGTGGCTGCGGAAAAGACTGCCAATGCAACGCTTGTCCCGACCGCAAAAACGACAACCCGAACAGTCCCTGCAATTCGTGTCCGAAAAATAAAAATTGACACCCAAAATATGTCGGAGACACTGATAAATTAATGGAAAATTCGTGATAATTCGTGTTCAATAACAAACTGTTACGTGTGTCCGTGCAAAAGTCATAAAAAATATGTATCTTTGTAGCCTCAAACCGATGAAAAACGTTACCGATATGAAGCACAAACTCTTTACCGAAGACATGAAATTGGCCGACCTTATCATTGCCAATCCCCATCTGCTGCCCACCTTGCCGCGTTTCGGCATCAAGCTGGGTTTCGGCGACCGCAGAGTGGGGGAGGTGTGCCGCAAAAACGGTCTCGCGCCCGATTTCTTCCTGCTTATGTGCAACGCATACACTTTCGAGTCGTACACGCCTTATCCCGAGACCATCGCCGAGACGGACATGAGTTACCTCGTGCCGTTCCTCATCGCCTCGCACCGCTACTATCTCGACACGCAGATACCTCATATCGAGCGACACATGTTCAACATCATCGGTGACGAGAACAGTAACTACGCCAACGCCTTGCGCACCTTTTTCAGCGACTACAAAGCCGACATCACCGAGCATTTCGACTACGAGGAACGCAACCTGTTCCCCTACATCACAGACATGCAGCAGGGCCGACGCCGCAACGACTATAGCATCTACGACTTTGTGCGGACGCACAGCTCGAGCATCGAGGACAAGCTCAGCGACCTTGCGTTGATACTTTTCAAATACCTGCCCGAAAAGAAATCCGACAACGACGTCATCGACCTCATTTTCGACCTGATGGAGCTGACCTCCGATTTGAACAAACATGCCACGATTGAGGACAAGATCCTTGTGCCTTACGTCGAGACTTTGGAGAAAGGAGCCGACAAATGACAACAAACAAAGCCAAAATCCTTTTGGTGGAGCCGTCGCGCATAGTGGCGGAAGGCTTGTGTAAAATCCTCAACGACAGCGGGTTGTTCGGCCCTGTGTCGTGCATCGCTTCTGTGGAGCATCTGGTGAGCTATATGACCAACGTCAATCCCGACGTGCTGATAATCAATCCGATGCTTGTACCGGCCGACAAGCTTCCCGATTTCGTGGCCTTGCGGCAACGTTTCCCTAACGTTAAAAACGTGGCTTTCTGCACGCAACTCGCCGACAACGCGGTGATGGAGAAATTCTCCACCGTGCTCAACATCTTCACCAACCCGTCGCATGTGGTGAAAACCCTGCGCGACATCACCGAAAAGCCACAGCCGAAGGCACGTAAGACCGAGGAGAGCGACGACCTTTCGAAACGCGAGATAGAGATATTGATACTTGTGGCACAAGGACTTATGAACAAAGAAATTGCTGACCAGCTCAACATCTCGCTCAACACCGTCATCACCCACCGCAAGAACATCATCAAAAAGACCGGCATCAAATCCGTCGCCGGCCTCACCTCTTACGCATTGATGCACAACTATATAAATATCGGAAGTTGAGCTAACTTTGCTTCTTTCGAACAAAAAAAGAACCCTGTCGCGTGAGATTTCGACAGGGTGTTGTAGATGTAAAAAAGTGATGTTCAAAGGCCTTTCACTGTCCATCGAAGCAGAGCGCACGACGACAGGAAATATACTCCGGCCTGAATCCAGAGTCCCAGCAGCTGCGGGAAAATCTGTATCACGCTGGCACCCATGGTGTTGGCGGCAACGTATCCCTGTGCTGCAAAGGTAGAGGGGAATATATATGAAAATGTCTTCCAAAACAGAGGTATGTTCGATGAAGGCCAAGCTATTCCCGACACAAACAGCAGTATGATGCTGAAGGCTGGGAACATCACCAGCGCGGCCTCGCGGCTGCGGAAGAACGATCCCAACGTCATTGCGAAAAAGGCTGTGGCCAGTATGAAAGGCACTATCAGCGCAAGCAGTGTGCCCACGCTGCCCACGTGCGGCAGGTGGAACAGGTGCGGTATCAGCATCATGGAGTACACCGAAAGGGCGGTGTAGATGATGAAATAGGCCAGTCCGCGGCCGATAACCACACGATATATGCTGTTTTTCTTGATAAACGACGGGATGTAGTGCTTGCCGTCCTCGTAGGCGGTGCCGCTGAGGGTGGTGACGCCGAAAAACAGCGTCTGGTGCAGTATTAGTATCAGGAAGATAGGCAGCAGGAAACTGCGGAAACCCTGTGTGGGCGAGAAAAGGTCCACACTCTCGTTGATGACGGGCTGCTGCATCTGCCGAGCCTGTCCGTCGGTCATGCCGAGGGCGCTGAAACGCCGCAGCTCTATGTCGCGCATCTCGTCGAGCATCACCATGTTGGTGCCCAGATACACGGCGCGGTAGTAGAGGAAACTGCCCATGTCGCAATAAAGCGACAGATAGGCCTGTTCGATGCGTGCCAGACGGTCGTTGTAGTCGTTGGGAATGTAAAGGACTCCGTGAACTCTGTGATTTTCAAACAGTTCCTGAGCTTCTTCCATGTTGGCACAACGGTATGCCACATCCACCTCGGGAGTGGCGTCGAGCTTGTGCACGAAACGTCGGCTTTCCGTCGAATTGTCGGTATCCACCACAGCCACAGGCACTTCCGTAAGGTTGTCGCCGCTGTAGATATAGCTGTAGAGTATGGGGTACACAATGCCGGCAATGATGAAAATGATTATCGCCGTTTTATCGTGGAATATACGTTGAATTTCAAGGCTTGCAACGTACCAAATATCCTGCAAAGATTGTAAATACTTGTTCATAGCTTAAATTGCTGGATAGTTTTGGTAAATAAGCGCTTTGTGCAGACGTTTGGTGGTGAACAAAGGCAGTAGCATGAACACGGCAATCATAAGCAGGTACTTGGCGGTGTGTGTGGCCGGCAGTCCGAGCATCGCAGTGTCGATGGTAAAGAGGTAGAACGACCGCATGGGGAACAATATCGCAAGTCCCTGAATGGCAGGCGGCATATATTCCAGCGGGTAGGTGAATCCCGACATCGTCACGGCAAGTATGCCATAAAGTATGGCAAGACTCAATCCCGTGCTGATAACGGGCATGGCACCGATGAAAAACACCCCGATACACTGCATCGAGATGATGAAAATCACCGCACCTAGCATATAGAACGCAAGGCTGCCCTCCATCGGGAAACGGAACACGAAGAACATCAGGTACACTCCCACCATATATATTATGATGTATAGCAGTGTGTGGGGGAGCAGTTTGCCGATGATGGCGGTCCAGTACGACTTTCCGGCGGTTTTCAGCCACTGTCGCGAAGTTTTGTTTTTCAGCTCCACACCGATGGAATAGGTGGTGATGAGCAGGATGATAAGTCCCAGAAGTCCGGGGAACACCGTGGTGAGCAGGTAGGCGGGGTAGTTCAGGTACGGGTTGCCGATTAGGTGCGAGTCCACCACCACGGGCTGTATCAGCCCCATGATGGTTTTGTCGTTGTATCCGCGTGCGCGGTAAAGCTCGCGCTGCACGGCGGCAGGGGCGAGGTTGGCCATCGTTGTCAGCTCTTTCATCGACAGCGAGCCGCCCATCAGGTAGGCTTGGTTCATGTAGAACGACATCTTGGGTTGCTGGAAGGCAAGGATGTCGGCGTAGAAATTCTCGGGGATTACAAAGAAAGCGTATATCTTGCCGCGCTGCATGGCGTCGCGGGCTTCCTCGAAAGAGGTGTACTGCTGGCTGATATCCACGTAGGGCGTGGTGTTCACCTCGCGTATCAGCCGGCGGGAGATGTTGGAGTGGTCGTTGTCCACCACGCCGATGGGCAGGCTCTGCGGTGCCCCTTCACTCAAAAAAGTGAAGAAAAACACATACAGCAGCGTCATAATGCCAAAGGTGGCAATGATATAGACGGGGTTTCGGAACACCCGCTGTATCTCCCTTACCGCTACCTCTTTTAAATTGTTGAACATCGTTGATGTGAGGTTTTGAAGTGGGTTATTTGTTCACGATAAGCACTGTCATGCCGGGACGCAGGTTGGGGATTTCTTTCACCGGACGGGCTTTCACCTCGAAAGTCTTGGCGTCGAATTTGGCGGTGTGCTTGGTGGCGCGCCATGTGGCGTACGACATCATGGCTTTCATGAAGGTTACTTTGGCTTTGTAGGTCTTGTCGCCCAAAGCAGGCACCTGCACTTCGATTTCCGTGCCGACGGTCATGTCCTTCAGCTGGTCCTCGCGCACGTTGAAGGTGAACCAGATGTCTTTCAGATCCACGATGCTCATTATCGGGGAGCCGGAACCTATCAGCTCGCCAACCTTCGGGAAACGTTCCGTAACTTCGCCGTCGACGGGCGAAACAAGGTTGATCTCATCAAGGTAGGATGTTACTTCGGAAACAGCGCCCTCGGCACGTTCCACCAAGGCCTGCGCTGCCATTATGTCCTCGCGCTGGGCTCCGTTCACAGCCATGTCGTACTGTGTCTTGGCGGCGTCGGCTGTGGCCAAAGCGGCTTTGTACTGGGCTTCCACCTCGTCGCGTTTCTGTTGCGGCACCACGTTTTTCTCGTAGAGCGACTGCACACGGTCGAACGATTTTTTGGTGATGTCCACACCCACTTGGGCTTTCTGGTACAGAGCCAAGGCTCCGGCAATCTGTTCCTTGCGGGCGCCGGCGTGGGCTTTGGCGTTCTGCGCCGAAGCGGCTTTCTTGGCGGCCTGTGCCTGTGCCAGTTTGGCCTGTATCTCAGGACTGTTGATAAACACAAGGGTGTCGCCTTTCTTCACTTGGTCGCCCTCTTCGAAATAATATTCCTCGATACGTCCCGGCAGTTTGCCCGACACACGGTATTCGGTGGCTTCGGCCTCGCCGTAAATCACATCTTTGTCTTTGTCGTAAAGGAATATTCCGATAGCCATAACCATGAAAACAATGATTCCGATGGCTATCAATCCGCGCCACAAATTGGCTTTTCTTCTTTTTGTGCTATTCATCGTATTGTGATTTTACTTATGTTATTCTTCTGTTGTTGTCGTTTGTTTTTCGCCAAGAGCCCTGTTCAGGTACAGGTCGTTGATTTTTAGCTCTATGGCTGCGTCTATTTTCTCCGAAAAGGCTTTCATCCATGCTGTCTGCGCACCCATCAGGTCGCTGGCACCGAGCACTCCCTCGTCGAAGGCGGCCTGTGCCAGACGCATGTTCTCTTCGGCACTCTGTATGCTGCTCTCGGCCTGCAGGTAGTTTTTCATCGCCACGAGGCGCTGTTGCGAAATCTGCGTCACCTGCAGCTTTATCAGCTCCTTGGCCTGTTCGGTCTGGTATTCCACCTCGCGCTGTTTCGATTTGGCCAGTTTCATCGAGTGGAAACTGGTGGGATGTGCCAACGGGAAATTCACCATTACGCCGCCGTAGAACATGCCGCCGAACTCTTTCTCGAAGCCGTTGAGCAGGTTGGGGTTGGAAATTAGGTAGCCGCCGTTGGCCACAATGTTGGGCATGAAGGTGGAGCGTGCCACGTTCACACCTTCTTTGCCTATTATCTGTGCCTGTTGCAGCATCTGCATCTCGGTGCGATTTTGGTACACCTGCTCCATGTCGATGGCGGTGTCGGCAAGCACAGGCAGGTTGTCGAGGTCGGCGTCCTCCACCGTAAAGTCGCTGTTGATTGGCATTCCGCAGAGCTGTGCCAATGCCATTTTGGCAAGAGCCAGACCGTTTTCTGCCTTGGTGACCGACATCTGTGCCTCGTTCAGCTTCACCTGAACTTTAAGCAGGTCGCCGCGGGTTGCCACTCCAGCGTCGACCATCTCGCCAACGTTGCGGTAAAGGGTGTCGAGCAGCTTGCAGTAGTCCTTGGCAAGACGGTATTTGTTTTCCACCGAAACCACACGCCAGTAGTATTCATCCACCTGAATTTCAAGGTCTTCTACGGCTTTTTCGTATTCAAGGTCTTTCACCTCGGCGTTGGCCGACGCTATCTTGTAAAGCGAAATCAGCTTGCCGCCCATAAAAATGGGTTGCGTTACGCTAACCATGCCGGCGTAGATGGCACGGGTGTCGGTGCTGAGGTCATCCACAAGACTTTGTCCCACACCGTCGATACGGCCGCTGATGTGGTGCACTAAGTTGGTGTTTGCCAGATAGTTGGCGATGTAGTTGGAGATGGTGCCGTTGCCAATGCGGTCCAAAACACCGTTGGTGAGGTTGGTGCCCATGTTGCTGAGGTTGTTCTGCTGCTGGTCGCTCAAAAGTTGCACCGAGCGGCTGCTCCATATCGCAGCGCCGTTGGCGGTGAGCTTTGGCATAAACTGGTCGAAAGCCATCTGACGCATGGCTTCGGCTTGCGTCTTTTTCTCGTTGGAGATAAGCAACTCCTTGTTGGCTTTTACAGCCTGCTGGCGACAGTAGTCGAGTGAAAGCCGCTCCTGCGCCGTGACTGTAAGCATAGCAGTTAGTACGGTTATTACTGCAATGGTCTTTTTCATCTGTTTATTTCCGTTGTTTTTTGGTTTAAAAAAGAGATTACGTCTTTTTTTTTCAAAAATTATACTACGAACGACGTTTTTTACGTTTATATACAATTTTTTCGACCTTTTGACCAAAAATGCCAAAGTGTCAGAGGCCGGATGTCAGTGTCAATAAACAAAAAATGTCAAAAACAGACAGTAGGAAATGGAACAGAATATTGTTGATATAGAAACACTTAGACGTGCGATAATCGAACGTAACGAGCAAAATCATATAGAACTGATTACCAATAAAATAGCTGTTGTGGGCGATTTGCAGATGGATAAGTTTGCCAACATAATGCAGGTGGATATGTGGGCTTTTGTGCTTTGTCTTTCAGGCACTTGCAAGCTGACATTGAACCACGAGGAATATGACATACAGCGCGGTTCGATATTGGTTTACCAGCCAAATCAGAAGTTCAAAATGGAACAATTCTCGCCCGACTGCACGGGAAAAATACTTTTTGTCACTGGCGAATTGGTCGATGAGTCGTTGGCAAAGATTACCGACATTTTCAACTTTCTGCTCTACGTGGAGGCTAATCCTTGCGTGCAACTCACCGAGAGTCAGTGCGATATGTTTCTTAAGTACGGCCAGCTGATACTGCTTAAGGCCGGCGACGCCAACAACCTTTTCTACCGCGAGGTGTCGAACAACCTGATGATGGCACTTTTTTTCGAGGTGTTCAACATCTACAGCCAGAATTTTATCAGCCGCAGCTCGTTCAAGACCAACCGCGACTTTGTGTTCGAGCGTTTCCTGCAGCTTGTGGGCAAACACTATGCGCACGAGCGTTCCATAAAATATTACGCCGGACTGATGGGCCTTACGCCGAAATACCTGTCGCAGATTTGTTTTAAGGTGTCGGGCAAACATGCGGGTGAGTGGATCGACCGTTTTGTGGTGGCCAAGGCCAAAAGTTTGCTGCTCGACACCGACCTCACCATCCAGCAGATTTCCAATGAGTTGAATTTTCCAAACCAGTCGTTTTTCGGCAAATATTTCCGCAAGCACGTAGGGGAGAGTCCCCGACGTTTCCGCAAAACGGGTGCGTAACGATGAAAAACGTTGGTTGTTTGTAGAGACGTGCTGTAGCGCGTCTCACTGTAGTTCGTCACAATTATTAAAACGTTGTTTTTCCCATCCCAAACAATAAACAGCGTCGTTATGCGTTTTTATATAGTTATACAATAGTTATTTGTAAATGATACTTTTGATAATATCCTTTGTCCTGACCATTGCTGTATCGTTCCTGTGTTCGATAATGGAGTCGGTGCTGCTGAGCACCACGTTCCCCTACATCGAGCAGCTGAAACAGAACGGGGTGCACGGGGCGTATCGTCTGCACCGCCACAAGGAGCACTCCGACCGTTCGCTGGCGGCCATACTGTCGCTCAACACCATTGCTAACACCATTGGCGCTTCGGTGGTGGGTGTGCAGGCCACGGCGGTGTTCGGCGAGGCGTACTACGGCGTGGTGTCGGCACTGCTCACCATTTTTATCCTTGTCTGTTCGGAGATAATTCCTAAGTCAATTGGCACCAAATACTGGCGTTCGCTGGCGCTCAACGTGGCGCGAATCCTTACGGTGCTTACGATAATAATGTATCCTTTCACCGTTTTGTCGGAGCTGATAACGAGGCATATCGCCAAAAAGGACAAGGAGGAGAATTACAGCCGCGAGGAGATTTCGGCTCTGGCCAATCTGGGTGCGAAGGAGGGTGTTTTCGAAGAATCGGAAAACCGCATTCTGCAAAACCTTTTGAAACTGAGAAATATACGTGTTGACGACGTGATGACTCCTCGCACGGTGATGGTTACCTGCCAGCAGGACGAGACGGTGGGCAGGTTCCTCGCCGACAAACGGGTGCTGCATTTCTCGCGCATCCCCCTTTACGACAAGTCGCCCGACGACATCGACGGATATGTGCTGCGCTACGACCTCAGCGACCGACTCGACAGCAAAAAGCTGAAACGTCAGGTGAAATCCTTCAAACGCCCGTTTATGAATATCTATCAGTATTCCAATTTGTTGAAGACTTGGGAGCTGATGCTGAAAAACAAAGAACAGATTGCCCTTGTGGTGAGCGAATACGGCGGAGTGGAGGGACTGATTACCGTGGAGGACATTGTGGAGACCATACTCGGACTTGAGATAATCGACGAGCGCGACAACAATGTGGACATGCAGGAGATGGCGCGCCAGCGTTGGCAACGGCGTCAGGCCAAATACAAGCTGCACGTGAGCGACGCCTCGCCTAACAACGAAAACGAAACAGCATAGCAATGGGCACATATATTATAATAGGTATAGTAATTGTAATTGGCCTTATCGGAATAATCGGCGCCATAATTCCCGGCATCCCCGGCCCGCCGGTCAGTTTCATCGGATTTCTGGTGGCCTGGCTCTGCCTCGACAACGATTTCTCGTACTGGTACTTGATAGTTACGGGCGTGCTGGCGGCCCTTATCACCGTGCTCGACTATTATATGCCTGTTTGGGGCACGAAAAAGTTCCACGGCACAAAGTCGGGTATGTGGGGCAGCACCATCGGACTGATAGTCAGCATCTTTGTTCTGCCATGGCTGGGGATAACAATCGGACCATTAGGCATAGGCGGTTTGTTGTTAGGACCGTTTTTGGGCGCACTAATTGGCGAACTGATTGCCAAAAACAACAAAAACGCTTTCCGTTCGGCCTTGGGTTCGTTTGTGGGATTCCTGCTGGGGACATTTATAAAATTTGTGTATTGTATTGTGATTATGGTGTTTATAATAAAAATTGTGTTTTGATGTTAAAATTTCCGAGCCAAACTAAGTCTATTTTGAAAAAAAAATTGTAACTTTGCAAAGTCTAAAGTATTAAATAATTAAATAGTAAAAAATATGAAAAAAGTATTATTCTTTCTGTCGTTAGTGGCAGTGATGGGCATGTCTAACGCCCAAGTGAAATTCATTTACAACAACGACACCATCAACGGCGACACCGTTACGGTGAACATAGATCCGCTTGCCGACGAAATAACGTTTGCGGTGGATATTGCAAATACTTCTACACACGATATTGCCCTTCATATGGTTGCCGACAGCACCAGCCCCAACATCAATGTTACGGGAATGTGCGCCGGAGAGTGCTATGTGGGAAGGTCAATAAATTTCACAGTGCCCGCATCTACAGTTTATACCGAATTCCACGCAAATCTTGATGTTGCACCAGGCACTCCCAACGGCTACTCGGCTGTTATTGGCTTTTGCGATCCCTTTATAAATATGCCCAATGTCAATTTCTGGGTTAAATTTGTGGTGCAGAGCTCCTCGGTAGATTTGGCGGAGCAGGCCTCGTTGCAGCTTTATCCCAATCCCGCAAAGGATTTTGTGACAGTAACTTGCACTGGTGCCAACCTATCTTCCAACGCCAAAGTGCAGATTGTTAACGCTTTGGGTGCTGTAGTGAACGAAATGCCGATGACTTCGGAACAGTCGCGCGTAAGCGTGAAAGGCATGCCCGCCGGAGTTTACGCCTGCCGCATAGTGGATGGCTCCAACACCGTGGCCGTAAAGAAAATGATTGTGAAATAAACGATTGATATACCGTCGGTTACAATCCGACAAAGATATATGCGGAGACCTTGGCAGGTCTCCGCATTTTTTTTCAACAACCCAGATGAATAACTTTTTGCCAGATTGTAAGACAGTCAGTTACCCTAAATTGTTGAATAAATGTTTATAACTAAAAAAAATCGTATCGAAATGTGTGCTAATTTTGGCATTGCGTAAACGAAACTTATAGTATTACATAAATAATTGAATCTGTTTATTTTATATGAAAAATAAGGGAGCACAAACCGATCTGTTTGCCGCCGTTGCGGAACAAAATGAAACAACACCCATGCCCGAAAAACCTAAATCGGAGGTGGTGAAGACTGCAGCCGCCAAACCAGCGGAAAAAACTCCCGAAAAACCCAAAACAACCGGCACAAAGATGAAGAAAACCTTTACAGCTTACCAAATGGACGACATCCGCAAAGCCACCATCGAATATTTCGGTGGCGACGAGCTTGCCGCCAACGTGTGGATTGACAAATACGCCCTTCGCGACGGCAAGAACATCTACGAGCTCACTCCCGACGACATGCACCACCGCATCGCTTCGGAGTTTGCACGTATCGAGGCCAAGTACCCCAACCCCATGTCGGAGGACGAAATCTACCAGCTGCTCAAGGGTTTCCGCTATGTAATACCGCAGGGAAGCCCAATGTCGGGCATCGGCAACGACTTCCAGATTGTGTCGCTCTCCAATTGTTTTGTGATAGGCAATCCTGGCCTTAGCGACTCCTACGGCGGCATTATGAAAACCGACCAGGAGCAGGTGCAGCTGATGAAACGCCGCGGCGGCGTGGGCCACGACCTCTCGCATATCCGTCCCGAAGGCTCGCCGGTGAAAAACAGCGCCCTCACCTCCACAGGCATAGTGCCGTTTATGGAACGTTTCAGCAACACCACCCGCGAAGTGGCTCAGGGCGGCCGACGTGGAGCCCTGATGCTCAGCATCTCCATAAAACACCCCGACGCCGAGAAATTTATCGACGCCAAAACGACAATGGGAAAAATCACCGGTGCCAACGTTTCTGTGAAAATCACCGACGAGTTTATGAACTGCGTGAAGGAGAACAAACCCTTTGTGCAGCAGTATCCCATCGACTCGCCCAATCCCACTGTGACAAAAGAAATCGACGCCCGCGCCCTTTGGGACAAGATAATACACAACGCTTGGGCAGTGGCCGAACCAGGAGTGCTTTTCTGGGACACCATCATACGCGAGTCGGTGCCCGACTGCTACGCCGACGAAGGCTTCGCCACCATGTCCACCAACCCCTGCGGCGAGATACCACTATGTCCGTACGACAGCTGCCGACTGCTGGCCATCAACCTATATGGCTACGTTAAAAATCCGTTCACAGCGCAGGCCGAGTTCGATTTCGACCTTTTCCGCACCCATGTGCAGAAAGCCCAGCGCCTGATGGACGACCTTATAGATCTCGAGCTGGAGAAGGTGGAGAAAATCCTTGAAAAGATACAAGCCGACCCCGAACCCGACGAGGTGAAACTGGTGGAACACAACTTGTGGCTGCATATCAAAGACAAATGTATGGAAGGCCGTCGCACCGGTCTCGGTATCACAGCCGAAGGCGACATGCTTGCCGCTCTGGGACTGCGCTACGGCACCCCCGAAGCCATCGAGTTTGCAGTCAACGTGCAGAAAAACCTCGCCCTCTCGGCCTACCGCTCGTCGGTGACAATGGCCAAGGAACGTAAGCCTTTCCCGCTCTACGACACCGACCGCGAGGCCAACAACCCCTTCATCCGCCGCATAGCCGAGGCCGACCCCGAACTCTACGCCGAGATGAACGAACACGGCCGCCGCAACATAGCACTGCTCACCATCGCCCCCACGGGTACCGTAAGTATCTGTACACAAACCACTTCGGGTATAGAACCGGTGTTCCTTGTGGCCTACAACCGCCGCCGCAAGATAAATCCCAACGACAGTTTGGAAAGCACCAAGAAAATTGTCAAGGACTCAAACGGCGACACCTTCGAGGAGTTCACCGTGTTCCATCCCAAATTCGTCGAATGGCTGAAAATCAACAACTACAACGTTGACGAGGTGTCGAATATGAACGACGAGGAACTCAAGAGCATCATCGAGAAATCGCCTTACTACAAAGCCACCGCCTACGACATCGACTGGGTGGACAAAGTGCGTATGCAGGGCGCCATCCAGAAATGGGTAGACCACTCCATCAGCGTTACCGTGAACATCCCCAAGGAGACCACCAAGGAGATGGTAAGCACTATCTATCAAACTGCTTGGGAGTCAGGATGTAAGGGCTGTACCATCTACCGCGACGGTTCCCGCGACGGCGTGCTTATCTCGCGCAGTTCGTCGGAAAACGACAACGATACTTTCAAAGAGACCAAGGCCCCGAAACGTCCCAAGAGACTGGAGGCCGAGATTATCCGTTTCCAGAACGAGAAAGAGGGCTGGATTGCCGTTGTGGGTATGCTCGACGGACATCCGTACGAGATTTTCACCGGCAAGGCCGAGAATTTCGTGCTTCCCACTTGGGTGGAGAAAGGCTGGGTGATTCGCGAGAAAGAACCCGACAAGAAAGCCCGCTACGATTTCGAATTTCTCGACAAGGACGGCTATAAGGTTTATATCCAGGGACTTTCGCGCATGTTCAACCAAGAGTATTGGAACTACGCCAAGCTGATTTCCGGCATATTGCGCCACGGAATGCCGATACAGAACGTGGTGGAGCTTATCAGCAAACTGAATTTCGATGTGGATTCCATCACCACTTGGAAAAACGGCGTGGCACGCGCCCTGCGTCGCTATATCAAGGACGGCACCGACACTGGCGAGAAATGCCCACAGTGCGGCGCAAAAATCATCTACACAGGCGGTTGCAAGGAGTGCAGCGCCAAATGCGGATGGTCGAAATGCGGATGATAGACGAATTGTTGTTTTTCATAATATATTAATTTTGCTTGTTTTGAGGATGTCCGTCGGGCATCCTCATTTTTTTTATGAAAAGAAGGGGATACAAATAAAAAACAGAAGGGTAAAATGCCGCGAAAACTATGATAAGGAGGACGTTTTCATTGCAGACATTTAATAGCTTTTTTGGGACTTGAGAATCTCAAAAAGGCATCCCTTCTGACAAAATAACAAACATATTAGTATCTTAAATTTTAAATAACTTGCAAAATATTTAATAAATTTTTTCTGTCGAACCATTGTATGTCCGAATATCTTTGTAGCCAAGTTATTTGACGTTTTGCATAGCGTCGGGTGTGTGTTTTTATGTCTGCAATGGCTTGTTCAAGTGTTGTTTTGCCGTCGAAATAATCGAATAATTCCTTGTAACCCACGGTGTTGAGGGCGTTGAGGTGGCTATAGGGCAGAAGTCCCCTCGCTTCGTCCTCCAATCCGTTGCATACCATCTCGTCAACCCGCAGGTTGATTCGGCTGTAAAGTTCGTCGCGGGGACAGGTGAGTCCGATTTTAACAATATCGAAGGGACGTTTTTTGATTTCGTTCTTGCGGATTTGCGAAAAAGGGTGGCCGGTGGTGAGGTACATCTCCAGTCCACGAACGATGCGCAGCGGGTTGGCAATGTCGGTCTGCTCGTAATATTCTGGGTCGAGGAGCCACAGCTGGCTGCGGAGACTCTCTATGCCCTCGTCTTGTAGCCGTTTTTTCAGCTCTGCGCGAATCTCGGGGTCGGGGTCGGGCATCTCGCTGATACCTTGGCAGAGCGCATCCACGTACAGCCCAGAACCGCCCACGGCCACGGCGGTGTCGTGCGTGGCAAAAAGGTCGTCGAGCAGCGCGAGGGCGTCGTGTTCGTACATCGAAACGTTGTAGTTGTCGTGGATGGAAAGGTTGGCTATGAAATGATGCTTGACAGCCGCCAGTTCCTCGTTGCTGGGGCGTGCCACGCCTATATTAAGTTCTTTGTAAAACTGTCGCGAATCGCACGAAAGTATCTCGGTGCCAAGTTCTTGCGCAATGCGTATGGCGGTGGCGGTTTTGCCTATGGCCGTAGGGCCGACAATTACGAAAAGAGTTTTCTTACTCATTTTCAGTGCGTTTCAGTCCGAGTTTCGCCGCCTCGTCGAACATCAGTTGCAGGGCGGCCTCGCGTTCGTTGGGGATGATGCCTTCCAGAATGGCCTCCTTTATGGCATCTTTGATGGTGCCGATCTCCTTGCAGGGCGGCAGGTCGAAGGTGCGCATAATGTCCTCGCCCGACACCGGAGGTTGGAAATTGCGTATGCGGTCGCGTTCCTCGAGGTCGATGAGTTTCTGGCGTACTATTTTGAAATTGTTGCGGAAACGCTCCACTTTCTGCTGGTTTTTGGAGGTGATGTCGGCCTCGCAGAGCAGCATCAGGTCGTCGATGTCGTCGCCGGCGTCGAACAGCAGGCGTCGCACCGCCGAGTCGGTTACTATGCTCTCTGCCAATATGATAGGACGCAGGTGGAGCAATACGAGTTTCTCCACGTAGCGCATCTTTTCGTTCTGCGGAAGCTTAAGGTTGCGGAAAATGCCTTTCACCATCTTGGCTCCGCGCACCTCGTGACCGTGGAAAGTCCAGCCGATTTTCTCGTCGTAGCGTTTGGTGGCGGGCTTGCCGATGTCGTGCAGCAGCGCGGCCCACCGTAGCCACAGGTCGTCGGTGTGTTGTGATATGTTGTCTGTCACTTCCAAGGTGTGCAGAAAGTTGTCTTTGTGAGCGCGTGTTCCGACAGTTTCCACTCCTTTAAGTGCTTCAAATTCGGGAAAGATAATTGACAGAAGTCCCGAGCGGCTCAGCATCTTGAATCCCACCGAGGGTTTCGGCGAAAGCACTATCTTGTTGAGCTCGTCGGCGATACGTTCTTTGGAGACTATCCGTATGCGTTCCTTGTTTTTGGCGATGGCGTCGAAGGTGTTGTTTTCGATGACAAAATTGAGTTGTGAGGCGAAACGTATGGCGCGCATCATTCGCAGCGGGTCGTCGCTGAAGGTGATGTCGGGGTCCAAGGGGGTTCGGATAATGCCGTTGTTGAGGTCGGCGATGCCGCCGAAGGGATCGGTGAGTTCGCCGTATGTGTCGGCGTTAAGCGAAATCGCCATGGCGTTGATGGTGAAATCGCGGCGGTTCTGGTCGTCGGCAAGGGTGCCGTTTTCCACTATGGGTTTGCGGCTGTTGCTTCGGTACGACTCCTTGCGGGCTCCTACAAATTCTATCTGCCAGTCGGTGTCGTTGTAGCGGTAGTGGAACATGGCGGTGCCGAAGTTCTTATACACGGCCACCTCCTTGTTTGGGTCGATGCTGTGTGCCACACGTGTGGCGAGTTCTATGCCGCTGCCCACACACACTATGTCGATGTCGGTGGCGTGACGGCCCAAAAGAAGGTCGCGCACCACGCCGCCCACGGCAAAGGCACGCACGCCCATCTCGTCGGCCACGGTGCCAACGATTTTGTAGATAGGGTGTTGTAAGCAGTTTTTAAGCATGGAGGGTTAGTAGTTTTGGGTGCTCATCACGTTGCCGTTGTCGTCGAAGAACTGCCATTGTCCGGTGCGCACGCCGTTGTTGTAAGAGCCTTTGTAGCGAGGCTTGCCGTTGTCGAAATAGACAGTCTGTTCGCCGTGTGCTACGCCGTAAACGTAGGCGCATTCCGACTGCGGGCTGCCGTTTTCGAACCACGCTGTCCATTTGCCGTCGCGTTTGCCCTCGTTGAGGTTGCCGCTCTGACGCATCTTGTAGTTCTGATAGAACTGATATTCAGTCTGTTGGTATTTGTTCGCACCGACAACGATGGTTATTGGCGAACGGTCGGTGTGCATCTCCACAATTTGAATGCTGTCCTTTGCTTCAGCGATGACGCTGCCGTCTTCGGCAAAGAATTTCCAGTTGTCACCGAACTCGTTTTTCGAGAAATCGGCTTCGGCAAAGGTCTTGCCGTTTTCGTAGTAGAATTTCCATGTGCCTTCGGGCTTGCCGTCCTTATAATCCTTGCGGTAACGCAGTTGGCCGTTCTGGTAAAGGTTTTCTTCGGCAACAAGCACCTTGTCGGCGCCTTCGCCTTCGGTATAGTATATCAGCTGGGGTTTGCCGTCGGGGTAGGAGAGTATTACCTCTTTAGTGGTTTTATTGCAAGATATTGCAAATAAGGCAATTGCAAAAAGCGGTATGAGTTTTTTCATTGTCGTTGTGTTATTTTCTGATTAAGTCGATATAGAGTGGCAGATGGTCGCTGAAACCGCCTTGGTAGCGGCCTCCGATGTATGTGCGGAAAATCTTTTTGCCCATAAATTTGGGGTCGTCGATAAGCAGGAAGTCGGCGTCGAAGATAACGGCGGTCTGGTCCTTGATGATGAGCGGGAAATCGGACTCAAGCACGAGGTTTTTCGAGGCCATCATCTGGTCGATGCACGACCAGTCGGCCTGGTATTTGTACGAGCCGGTGCCGGCGGGCTTGTCGGCCACAAGGTTGATAAGCGTGTTGCGCTCCCAGTCCGACTTTTCGGGACCTATGCCGAGATGTTTCACAATGCAGTCGGCGAAAGGCGAATCGTTGAAGTCGCCCATGATGATGACGCCGCTTTTCGGGTGACGTTCCATCACGGTGTCGATGGAGCGTTTCAGCACCGAAGCCACGTAGTTGCGTCTTACTTCGGCCACATCGCCCCCGAGCTTGGAAGGGAAGTGGTTGACGAAGATAAACAGCGTGTCGCCCTGAAAGGTGACGCCAGAAACGAGCAGTATGTCGCGGGTGAAAAAGGTGCTGTCGTCGGCTTTGGCCACGGAGATGGGCTTGGAGTAAAGCACCGAAAAACGGTCGGGACGGTAGATAAGGGCGTTGTCGATGCCGCGGCGGTCGGGCGACTCGTAATGCACGTAGTGGTAGTGGAATTTGCTCAGAGGGGTGTTGAAACAGAGCTGACGCATCACCCACTCGTCCTCCACCTCGCAAAATCCCATTATGGCGGGCAGTTCGCCCTGTCCGAGGGCCACGATGGTTTTGTATATGTTATCGCGTTTCAGGTAGAAACGCTTGTAAGTGAAGTGGTTGGAGCCGTCGGGGGTGAAGGCTTCGTCGAATTTCACGCTGTCGTCCTGCGGGTTGAAATAGTTTTCCACATTCCACCATGCAATGCGCATCGTGGCGTTGTTGGTGAAATCTTTCTGCGCCGACGCCACGCCGAAAGCGAGACAGAAGGCGGCAAAAAGGGTTATGGTTTGCAATAAGTTTTTCATTTTCTTATTATTGCGTTGATTTCGTCGATGATTTTGTTGGCCAGAGCGTCGGCTTTTTCGGCGGTGGCACTTTCGGAATAGACACGGATAATGGGTTCGGTGTTGGATTTGCGCAGGTGCACCCATTCGTGGTCGAAGTTTATCTTAACACCGTCTATGGTGCTGATGTCCAAATCTTTATATTTTTCTGCCATCAGGTGTAACACATTGTCCACATCGATGTCGGGGGTGAGTTGGATTTTGTTCTTGGAAATCACGTAGTTGGGGAAGGTCTTGCGCAGCTCGGAGGCTTTGCAGCCTTTCTTTGCCAGCAGGGTGAGGAACAGTGCCACGCCCACCAGAGCGTCGCGGCCGTAGTGCAGCTCGGGGTATATCACGCCTCCGTTGCCTTCGCCGCCGATGATGGCGTTGGTCTCTTTCATTTTGGTAACCACGTTGACCTCGCCCACAGCCGCTGCCGAGTACGATGCCCCGCGCGCTTCGGTGATGTCGCGCAAAGCCCGTGTGGAAGACATGTTGCTAACGGTGTTGCCCACTTTGTTGGAAAGGATGTAGTCGGCCACGGAGACGAGGGTGTATTCCTCGCCAAACATATTGCCGTCCTCGCAAACGAGGGCCAGACGGTCCACATCGGGGTCCACCACTACGCCTAGGTCGCAGTGCTGCTGACGAACCACGTCGGAAATCTGGGTGAGGTTTTCGGGCAGGGGTTCGGGGTTGTGTGCGAAAAGTCCCGTGGGTTCGCAGTTTAGCTCCACAACTTCTTCAACGCCAAGGACTCGGAGTAGTTTGGGTATTGCTATGCCACCGGTGGAGTTCACGGCGTCCACAGCTACGCGGAAATGAGCGTTGGCAATGGCTTGGGTGTCGACAAGGGGTAGTGCCACGACCTTTTTTATGTGGTCGTCGATGGAGTTTTCGAGGTGTGTGAGGGTTCCGAGGTCGTCAACTTCGGCGAAATCCACCTTGCCCGAGTCGGCCAGAGCCAGCACGGTGTTGCCTTCGGCAGCGTCGATGAATTCGCCTTTGGCGTTGAGCAGCTTGAGGGCGTTCCAGTGTTTGGGGTTGTGGCTGGCGGTGATGATGATGCCGCCGTCGGCATGTTGCGAAATTACCGTCATCTCCACTGTGGGAGTGGTGGAAAGACCTGTCTCAACCACGTCCACGCCCATTCCGAGCAGGGTGCCCGTTACGAGCGAGTCCACCATGGCTCCCGACACGCGTGCGTCGCGGCCAACGACCATAGTGATGCGTTTTTTGCCAGTGTTTTGTTTTAGAAAAGTGGCGAACGCCGAAGCGAATTTTACCACGTCGATAGGGGTAAGTCCCTGGCCTTCAGTACCGCCAATGGTTCCCCTTATGCCTGAAATGGATTTTATTAGCGACATTTTTTATTGTATTTTGAACCTGCAAATATACGAAAAAAAAATCAATTGGGATTTTCGGATAATTTGACAATCGGAAAAACTGAAACTCTGAAAATCCTCAATGTTTTGAGTTTGCTAAACAATTCAACAATTCAACATTTTCATACATCGGATTCCTAAAAAATGGCTTTTATTGGTGAAAAATAGCCGTTTTTTTATGAAAAAGCAGTAAAAAAACATGGTTTATTACTTTTTCGCATTTTCGGTTTGTAATCAAAAATTGCCATTTTGTACAACGGACTACACTGTTGGTACAAACACCCTCTTAAAATTTGCAATGAGCGGAAAACGGTCGTACTTTTGTATCACAATTCAAATGAAAGTTAAACCATTAAAAAATTAAAGTCATGTTAGGAAGAATCTTTTTATCGGCAGCAACAGTTTTCGGCGCTTGGTGTGCTTTACAGATAAGCGGTTTGGCAGAAAACGCAATAGTAAAAGAAGTTTTGAGCTGGAATCTCATACAAACCGACATCCCGTTCGTATGCGTTGTGGCTTTCTTCATCGTTTACAGAATCACTTTTCTGATCACCCACAAAAGAAGATGTTGCAGCTAAACTTCATCAGAAAGGCAAAAAATGGTGTCAGGTGTGCGTAAGGTGAAAAAGTTCAGCAGGTTTAAACGGCTTTTATTGTTGTAAAAACGACCGTTTATTGCTATTTTGTGCCATTAAAACCGAAAGCGGTATTTTGTGCAAAAAAATGGCTAAATTTGCAACACCGATGGAACCGATCACCTACAACATATCGCAAGAAATACCCACAGCAGGCAATCCGGGCATAAGGATAAAAAGCATCGCTTTTACTATCGAAATGCCCGACGGCAAGGTGTGCAACATCGTTCTGAACAACACCCAGGAGAGGCTGGTGTCGCTAAAAACCAAGACCTACGGCCAGTTCTGCATCCCTTTGTCCGATATTGTGATGATTTGTCCCACCGACAAGGCCGATTTCGCTGTGGAAGGCAACAGCAACAACAAGGCCATCTTTTTCACCAACCGCCGCCCCGATATCATAAACAATTTTTCGGCATCGCACGACATACAGGACAAATTAGGCGTCCCGCCCAACGAGTTTGTCAGCGTTAACCGCGGCTGGTATGTGAACCGCACCCATATCGTCGCAGCTAAGGACCATGCCGTTACCGTGGAATATGTCAATTCGGCAAACGAGAAGGTGAAAACCGAGATAAAGACGAGTCGCAACGGTTGGCGCAATGTCAATAAACGGTCTTAATTGCCGAAAAAACTACCGTTCAGTGCCGTTTTTTACCGCTTATTGCCAAAATGCAGAAAAACGTACCATTTTTGCTATCTTTGCACGCTTATTAATATAATGTATAACCAACATATCAATAAAGAAAAAATGAAAGGAAAAATTTTGTCATTCGCCATTATGGCAATCTTGTGCGGAATGCTCATGCAGTCGTGCTTCATCACCAAAACTCCCGTGGGTGCCTACAGCTCGCAGAGCGGCATGCCAATGCGCTACAGCAAAGGCAAGCAGGTGTGGCTTTTTGGACTTCTCCCCCTCGGACGCACACACATCAACACCCCGGCCACCGATTTTATGATTGAGGGAAAACAGACTTTCGGCGACTACCTGATTTCGTTCGTTACCCTTGGCATCATCGAGACCCGCACCATCAAATGCTACGTGAAAGAATACAACTACGGCGGCAACGGCTTTGGCGGAAGTATCATCATAAACAACAACAACCAGAATGTGAACACCCAGAGCCAGAACAATACCCAGCAGATGAATTCCGGCAACAACACGGGCAACGAACAGTCCGACAATAACTCGTTTGTAGGCAAGCGCGTGAGCTGGCAGAACAACCAAGGAGTAACACGCTACGGCACGGTTACGAACATGCGCACCCCAAGCACTTGCGAGGTTAAAACCGAAGACACCGGCTCGGTAATAGTGTTGAACGTGAGCAAACTTACAATTGAAAAATAATTTTTTGCAATGAAAAAAAGAATTTTTATAACAATGGTCCTGATGGTGGCCGCCACCGTGGCACTGCAGGCACAGGATATTATAACCCTAGCCAACGGCGAGAGTTTCTACGCCAAGAACATACGTTTTTCGGGCGACAAAGTTTATTTCAACCGCTGGACAGAGAACGGTACTTCACAGAACGTCACAGAGCTTAGCACCAAAGACCTCTCTAAGATCGTTTACGAAAGCGGCGAGGAGGAGTTCTTCCAAAAGGTGAACCCCAATGCCAAGGTGAACACCAACAGCGGCAACACGGTGAACGTGAACGTTACCGGTCCCGTCAACAACAACAATGTCGGCAACAGTTCCAACTACAGCAGCAACGGCTATGCTGCCGACTACAGCCAAACTGGGTTTCTTGACAACCCGCATTTCAACGCCTACGCTGAAGGATTGGGTGCACTGTTTTTTGTCAACAATATGAACGACAACAAGTTTTATTTCGGTGCTAATGGCTCGGCGGGTATAAGGCTCAACAATCACTTATTTTTGGGCGGAGGTATGGGTTTCTTTATTAGCTCCAGCAATATCAAAAACAGTTACGATGGCTATTACATAGATTATTTCGACGCACCTTCATGGTATCTCCCGATTTTTGCCGATGTTAGATTTTTCTATACTTTTTCCGACGAATTAAGCCTTTTCGGACAGTTGTCGGCAGGTGTGGAATTCAATAGCTATTCTGGGAAAAGATCTGTGTACGACAATGACAAATGCGGCAAGCTGTATCTAAACTTGGCCATGGGCATGGAGATAAACAAAATAACGGCAAGCATGGGAGTTATGGTTTTTCAAAGCATGTATCGTGAAGAACAATACTACGACAATTACTATACGGGAATACATTCGCATTCTGTTGGTTACTATAAAGAAAGCATCCCTGTGCTTTATCTGAAAGTGGGTTATAAATTTGGAGAATAAATATAAAAAGATAAAACAGCAATGAAAAAGACACTCAAAATTTTTGCCCTTGTGGCGATGGCGTCGGCACTGGCTTTCAGCGCCTGCACCAAAGACGACGAGCCCAATTACAACTATACCGACGGTGGCAGCGGCTCAGATAGTGGCGGTGGAACACAGACTCGCCCAACGGCTAGCTTTTCCGTAAGCAGCTCCAATATTATGGTTGGCAATACCGTGAGTTTTACCAACTACTCTTCAAACGCCACTTCTTACTATTGGGATTTCGGCGATTTCGAGCATTCTTCCGAAAGAAATCCTACGCATCAGTACACATATGCAAGCAACTTCAACGTCGAGCTCATTGCATACAATAACAGTTACACATCGACGGCAACGAAAACTATCAGAGCGGTAAACCCCAACTATTGCACAATCAATAGCTTGAGGCTTAACAGATGGGCGTCACGAATGAGCAATGGAAATGTTTGGGACGGCAGTGCCGGTGCCGCATATAAGCACCCCGACATTTACTTTATTATCAAAAACTCGGCTGGCACACAATTGTTTAAAAGTCAGGTTGTGGACGACTGCATACACCCCGACGACGGCGGCACAATCACCCCTTCGTACTCAGTTGGATACAAGATGGGGGTGAACGAGAACTACACTATTGAATTTTGGGACGAGGACGCATTAGTGAATGAAGGTATGGTCTCAGTCAATTGCAATCCTCTTATTGACGATTTCTATTATCCGTTTTCATCATCTATAACAATGCAAACGACATCAGGTGAATGGAGATGGACTATGAATGTGACTTGGAGTCTATATTAAAATTAAAATCCATAAATCTTATCAAACAATGAAAAAAATACTTACAGCCATCACAGTTATGGCAATGGCAGTGGCAATGGCCACCTTCACATCGTGCAGTAAGGACCTCGACGAAATTGCCGCCGACATCGACACCGGTATCTCCAGCGGCGACCACGGCACTACGCGCAACGCCG